>OGDF01000280.1_pt1 | contig 82970 bp, 65 predicted proteins | sample 1570141 | NCBI WGS metagenome assembly OGDF01 (sample SAMEA4370581, study PRJEB24528) | human gut metagenome
TATCCGGCTTCCAATGTTTAACTTTTAGTGCGGTAATTTTTTACCGAAGTATTGTCATTTATATATGAGATATTAATACAAAAGTAGTAAATTAGTGACATATAATACACAACAATAATGTTATCTTACGTATTTCCCGGCAATATCGACACTTGTATTGCCAAAATAGGAGCGGAACCGATTCCTTATATGAGGACAGATGAGTTCTCCACCATAAATTTAGAATCCGAACGAATCCTGTTAGACCTGATTCACTGCAAAGACGGGAAAACAATCATATATACGGGATCCGGAACAGGAGCCATGGCTGCAATTGTCGAGAATTACATCAGCACGAAGCAAAAAGCCATTGTCATAAACGGCGGATCTTTCGGAAAACGATGGGTTTCATTATGCAAATACTACAATGTTCCTGCAATTGATTTCCAGATTGCATTTGGAAAAGATATTGATTATGAGCTGCTTGAGAAGACCATCGAGACTGAACAGCCGGACGTTTTCCTCTGCCAGCACCACGAGACCTCTACCGGTGTTCTCTACGACCTGACTAAAATTTCGGAAATCTGCCACAGGCACAATATCTCACTCGTAGTAGATGTAATCAGTTCGTTCCTGGCAGAAAATCTGAATATGGATGAACTGGGAATCGATATCTGCGTCACCAGCACGCAAAAAGGTCTGAACGTCCCTCCAGGTCTGTCCATAGTGTTCCTGAGCTCCAGACTTAACGGATATGAATTCGCGCACAATGGTTATTACTGGGATTTCCAAGAAAACCTCGACAATCTCAAACGCGGACAAACTCCTTTCAGTCCTGCAACGACAATTTATTTGCAGTTGCACGCACGACTAAAGCAACTCGAAGCTCAAGGTGGTGAAAATCAGAATATCCAAGAAGTCCATCACCGCGCAGAAGTATTCCGCGAAGAATGTCGTAAATATGGTTGGGCAATGCCTGCAGAACGCCCTTCTGCCGCAATAACAGCGATTCAGACCAAGGATACGGAAAAACGAAATGTATTCCGCGGATTGATAGAAAAATACGACACTTACATCATGCCAGGATCAATCCCGGGTTTTTACAGAATCTCACACATGGGACTCCAGTCCGACAATGAGCTGAGAGAATTGGCACAACATATCCACGAACTGGAAACGGAAGAACAGCAATGACAAAAGTTATCACTTACGGAACCTTCGACCTGCTTCACCAGGGGCACATCAATCTTCTCAGACGTGCCAAGGAACTTGGTGACTATCTGATTGTAGGAATAACCACGGATAATTTCGATCTTGAACGAGGCAAGCTGAACACACATGACAGCCTTATCGAAAGAATCGAGGCTGTCAAGAAGACTGGCTATGCCGATAAAATCATAATCGAGGAATACCACGGACAAAAGATAGATGACATACAGAAATATGGTGCGGATATTTTTGCAATCGGTTCCGACTGGGAAGGAAAATTCGACTACTTAAATGAATTCTGCAAAGTAGTTTATCTTCCTCGCACAGAAGGCATTTCCAGCACGCAAATCCGCAATGAGCAGAACATCAGAATCGGAATAGCCGGTGCCGGAAGCATTGCAAGACGATTCATACCTGAATCCAAATTCGTATCATGCGTGACTATTTCCGCAGTTTACAGCATTGACCATGACGAATGCCGCAATTTCTGCGAGGCCAATGATGTTCCCGTAGCTGCAGAATCTTACAAACAGCTTCTGGAGAATTGCGATGCCGTTTATGTAGCGACACCGCATTACACTCATTATCAATATGTAAAGGATGCACTGGAAGCAGGAAAACATGTATTGTGCGAGACTCCTTTCGTATTGAAAAATGAAGAAGCGGTAGAGTTGCTGAAATTGGCTGAAGACAATGGACTGATTCTTATGGTCGCACACAAAACCGCATATTGCCCTGCATTCAGGCATCTTGTTTCCATGCTTAAATCCGGAGCTATCGGAGATATCGTGGACATCAATGCGTCAGTAACTACGATAACCGATGAAAATTCCGACAAGATGAAAAGCACCAGATATGGAGGCAGCATGAGCGAGAACGCATGTTTCCCAATCCTCCCTATCCTGAAATTGCTCGGAACTGAATATAGAAACATCAATTTCTACTCCAAAATGAAGCACGAAGTGGATATCTACACGAAAGCTGTATTCCGTTTCGATTCCGCCACTGCGTCATTCCAGGTAGGGCTCGGCGCCAAGACTGAAGGCAATATGGTCATTTCCGGCACACATGGTTATGTCTATGTTCCGGCTCCATGGTGGAAAACTGACTATTTCGAATTCAGATTTGAAGACCAGAACAAGAACAAAAAATGCTTCCTGCCATTCATGGGAGAAGGCTTGAGATACGAAATCAGAGAATTCATTACAAACATATTATCTCCGGAAAACGCATCAGTAATCCTGTCTGACAAAGAAATATTGGCCATGACTGATATTCAAGACAGGTACATCAATGGAGAGAATTTATACAAATTAGTATAATATCCTGACATGAAAAGACTCACACACAAAGAGCTCCAGAATTTAAGTCTTGAAATACTTTCAGACGTAGCAGATTTCTGCGAAAAAGAGGGAATAAAATATTCATTGGCATACGGCACCTTGCTGGGCGCGATACGTCACAAGGGGTTCATTCCATGGGATGACGACATTGACATAATCATGCCCAGAGAAGATTACAACCGTTTCCGCGAAATATACAAGTCCGACAATTTCATATTCGTGGACAGCAGCAACACTCCTGATTGCTTCATCGCATTCGGCAGAGTCTGCGAAACCACCAGGACTTTGAGCAGGTCATATATTCCATGGCATGGAAGGAGTATAAAGACAGGAGTATGGATCGATGTATTCCCGATAGACAAGGTCCCTGATGACCCGATGGAGTTCCAAAGATATTATGGTGGATTGTATCTGCTGCAAAAGTACAACTCCCGAATAAGAAAAATCCACGCCGGAAAGATTGAAAAATATTCTCTTCTGCGCCAGATTTGGGCCAATACCATAAAGGCGTTGAACCCAAGGTATGCACAACAGCAGCCTGTAGATATCGTAGGTTATATCCATGAAATCATTTCGCTCGGCAATAGCAATAAGAGTTTCAATCACTTGTCACAATTGGCGGATCCGGAGAATCCGGATGAGTATTTCGATGCGGACGATTTCACGGATTACACAGATGTGGAGTTCGAGGGCAGAAAATTCAAAGCCCCCGCACGCTATGACAAGATTTTGTCAAAGATGTTCGGGGACTATATGACTCTTCCTCCTAAGGAAAAACGCAGACCTAAACAAGATTACATCAAATTCCTCTGGAAATAGAACGACTATGTCTCGGCTTCATCAGCGAAGGCCGAGACGTTCTTCCAGCCAATCACGACATTGAAATCGGCATTGAAATACCCGTTCTACGCGATTCAGCGACCTGAAAAAAAATTTGACCAGGACCTGGAGACGGCTACTTTGCCATGAGCCCTTCGAACAGAGTTTTCCATTGTTCCATAATCCTGTCAATGCTGTATTGCGCGGCTGTTTCCTTAGCCATGGCTCCGAATTCTTTGCGTCTGCCAGCATCGGAAATGACATCGCACACCCTCCGGGCCAGCCCCTCGACATCACCAGGCTTCACGAGATATCCGCTTTTTCCGTCAATGATAATCTCGGCCGGACCCTTAGGACAATCATAACTGACCATAGGCAAACCTGTCTCTACAGCCTCCAGAAGCACCATCGGGAATCCTTCGTATGCAGAACTCATAACAAGACATGAGCTGTCAAGCATCTTCGAACGGATGTCACTGCTGCTGCCCATGAGCCTTACCTGGAGGTCCAGACCCAGACTTGTAATCTGTTTCTGCAATGATTCCTTCAGACTTCCATTGCCATAAATCTCCAAAACCCAATCCGGATATTCTTCAGCCACATATTTCCATGCGGCAACCAAGTCCCTGAAGTTCTTCTGAGATTCAAGTCTGCCGATTGCAATGCACTTCTTATTATCCAAAGCAGCAACCTCTTCAGACTTGAAAGTCAACGGGTTATAGATACTGGCTACATTCGGCACAAATGGTTCCCAGTCCTTTTTGTCCGATTTGGTAAGCACGATGAACTTGTCCAGTTTCGCAGCAACCTTTTCAATCTGCCTCATACGGAAACGAGCATAGATATTCCCAAAGAAAGACCCGCCGTATTTGACTGCATATTTGTCATGGGAGAAATGGAATTCGGAAACTTTTATACTTCCGTCGGTACATGAAGGCAGACAGAAAATATCCCGGCCGCCGACCGAGACACAGATATCCGGACGTATCTCACACAGAATCTTGTTCAGCCGCCTCCCGTAGGCATGCAGCATGAACTTCTCGCTTACTCCCACATCATGCAGCGTAATCTTGTCACTGAGAGCGAAATGCGTGGCCCGGCCTTTCAAGTCCGCTGTAATGATATGGATATCATAGCCATAAACATCGGCAAGATAGTTAGCCTTTATGCTCAGTACCCTTTCGATTCCGCCGAAAAGATGAAGTGAATGAATGCAATATGCAATTCTCATGGGCAAGTGTCTTTATTACCATCCCCAACTGTCAGATTGTCTGACCAGTGAGTCCGGACGTGTTGTTTCACTTTATATGAATATAGTTTCTTGTTCCACCACAAATTTAGTAAATATGTCAACAAAACAAGGCATCAGGCACAAAGGATTCATCCCATGTAACGACGGCGTCAATAGGGTACGCTGTATTAATCATGTGATATGTTTGATTTCAAATATTTCGCTGTATATGTCTTTCCTGACGCGGCCAAATCTTCAGGAGTGCCTTCGAAGACAACCTTGCCTCCGAAATCACCGGCTTCCGGACCAAGTTCGATAATCCAGTCCGCGGCACGGATTACATCCATATTGTGCTCGACTACGACTACGGAATGGCCTTTCGCCAAAAGGGCGTCGAAGGCGTTCAACAGCCGCTCCACATCATAGAAATGAAGACCGGTGGTAGGCTCATCGAAAATGAACAATATCCGGCGGGATTCGGAACGGACTGAGGTATCGTTCATGGAAAGGAAATATGCCAGTTTGATTCTCTGGCTCTCTCCTCCGGACAATGTACTGCTGCTCTGTCCGAGCTTGATATATGAAAGACCGACATCCACAAGCGGCTGGAGCTTCCGTGCTATAGTCTGTGCCTCAGCTTCTTTCTGCGAGCTGAAGAAAGCGATTGCCTCGTCCACGCTCATGTTCAGGATATCGTCAATGTTCTTGCCCTGGTATCGGACCTCCAGGATCTCAGGCTTGAAGCGTTTTCCGCCGCACGCCTCGCAGACCATGGTCACATCGGCCATGAACTGCATGCCGATATGGACAAAGCCTTCACCTTGACACTCGGAACACCGGCCGCCATCCTGATTGAAAGAGAAATAAGACGGCGTGAAACCATTGAGCTTGGCAAACTGCTGCTCGCTCATCAGTTTTCTGATATCGTCATAGACTTTCAGATACGTAACGGCATTGGAACGGGAACTCTTCCCTATCGGATTCTGGTCCACATATTCCACGGCGGACACCCTGTCGATGTTGCCGGACAGGCCCCTGAATGTTCCGGGAAGCGTACCGGTCTGATTGATATGGCGATACAGCGCCGGATACAAAATATCCCCTACCAGCGAAGACTTTCCGCTGCCGCTGACACCGGAGACGACCGTCAGGACTCCCAGCGGAAATTTCACGTTGACATCCTTCAGGTTATGCTCCATGGCCCCGTCGGCACCGACATAGTAATTCCAGGTACGTTTTTCACGTTGGACGCGCTGGCGCTTGCCTGTTATATATTGCAGTGTCAGGGATTTGTCCACCACGTCGGAAGGCATGTCATCCATGACTTTCCCTTTAAAAACCACCTCACCGCCATTGACACCGGCCAGGGGCCCCATGTCGATCAGCATGTCGGCAGCCCGGATGATTTCTTCGTCATGCTCCACGACCACAACTGTGTTCCCGATGTCACGCAGGCGCTTGAGTACGCCTATAAGTTTCTCAGTATCACGCGGATGGAGTCCGATACTCGGTTCATCCAGAATATACATTGAACCGACGAGCGAACTTCCGAGAGCTGTCACGAGATTGATGCGCTGGCTCTCACCGCCGGACAAGGTGTTGCACGCCCTGTTCAACGTAAGGTAACCAAGCCCCACATCGGCAATGTATTGGAGCCTTGACTTGATTTCGTCTATCGCCTTGCCTGCAACTGACTTTTCATACGTGGTCAACTTGATGTTCTTCAGGAAGTCAAGCAGTTCCGCCGCATTCATGCAGAGCAACTCATATATATTCTTTCCTCCAACCTTCACGTACAAGGCATCCTTGCGCAGACGGCTACCCTTGCACTCATGACAGACCGTACGGCCGGAGAAACGGTTCAGAAGATATTTGTACTGTATCTTATAGCGGTTCGCCTCCACCCATTTGAAAAATTCATTGATACCTATCAGGGACTCTTCCTCGGTAGCAGCCTTGTACCCGTCCCATATCAGAGCCTTGACCTTCTCGGACAGGTTGCAATACGGCTCGAAGACTGGGATGTTGTACTTCCCGGCGACATTGACAAGATGGTCCTTGAACCATCCCATCTTTTCACCTTTCCAGCAGGCGATGGCCCCGTCATATATGCTTTTGGTCTTGTCCGGAATCACCAAGTCCTCGCTAATGCCGATGATTTTGCCAAGTCCTCCGCAGACCGGACATGCCCCGAGAGGGCTGTTGAAGCTGAACATATATTCATCCGGCTCATGGAATATCATGCCGTCAGCCTCAAATCTGTTCACAAACTTCTGGATATCAGCATCTCCGGACGCAGAGTCTCGTTTCACGAACATTGTCCCGTTTCCTCTGCTGAAACACGTCGCAATCGAAGAATGAAGTCTTGTGCGCATGTCTTCCCACTCATTCTGCGGCATTTCCGAGCCGTCCGGCATGACCGGCAGGCTGTTATTCATCGCAGGAAGCTTCATTCGGTCTACCATCAGCAGCAATCCCGCCGGATAATTCCCGGACTCGGCATCCCTGACGACATCGTCAATGCGCAATTGTCCCTGCTCAGGAGCGTAAAGACGAGAATAACCTTCTTCTTTCAATGCCAGAAGAGTCTCCACCTTGTCATTGCGCTTGTCCCAATCCAGATCGGCCAGCAAGTACACCGATGAAGGCTCCTTACAGCCGAGAATATATGCCATGACGTCATTTTCACTATGGCATTTTACCTCCACACCGCTTATCGGTGAAAACGTCCGCCCGATTCTGGCGAATATAAGCCGGAGATAATCGTAGATTTCCGTCGTGGTAGCCACAGTTGAGCGAGGATTTCTGGTATTGACCTTCTGCTCTATTGCGATAGCCGGCGGTATGCCTTCAATGGCCTCCACGTCGGGCTTGGACATCCTGCCCAGGAATTGTCTGGCGTACGAAGAGAGACTTTCCGCAAAACGCCTCTGCCCTTCAGCAAACAAGGTGTCGAATGCCAATGATGATTTTCCAGAGCCGGAAATACCTGTCACTACAGTAAACTTATTGCGTGGTATCTCTACTGTAATATTCTTGAGGTTATTGACTTTCGCCCCCTTTATGATGATATTTCCGCTGTCCGGCATACTCGATTGATTTAGTCCGCAAATATACATCATTTTCCCGAAGCATTTAGTTTTAGAAACTGTTTTGAAATAATTGAATAGTTGTTTGAGGTAAAATTCCTTCATCTTCTTCCCAAGTTTTCAGGTCAGATAGGCCCAGCTATCTTCCCTGAACCCTCGGTTGAATCTGAAGTTTTTTCCACTCAAACCTTCTGTGAATAATTTCAAAACAGTTTCTTATCCGCCATTTTGACAATGTTTTTATGCCATTTTGTCAACATACGCGCCATTTTGTCAACCTTTAGGACTTTTTTCATAATCGGCACATAGATTGACTATACTCCAGTCGTTCCGCCTGAAAGACGGGGCGGGATTCCAACCGATGCAGAGTCTCGACAAGAGGTGACAGCGAAGGAATGGATCCGGAAAACAGAATAGTAAAAATTTAAAAATAGGAGATTTTAATTATGGTACCTTCAAGAAGAACAGTTAACCAGAATTGGTTACCAAGTATTTTCAATGATTTCTTTGATAATGAGTGGATGGAAAGGTCCAATGCCACAGCTCCGGCAATCAACGTATTAGAAAGCGATAGGAGCTACGACATCGAACTGGCAGCTCCAGGAATGACTAAGGAAGATTTCAAGGTTACTCTTGATGAGAATGGTGACTTGGTCATCAATATGGAAAAGAAACAGGAGAACAATGGTGAAAAGAAGAACGGACATTATCTCCGTCGCGAGTTCTCATACAGCAAATTCCAGCAGACAATGCTTCTGCCGGATGACGCCGACAAGGAAAAGATCAATGCCCAGGTAGAAAATGGCGTTCTCAAGGTAAATATCCCGAAAGTCGTCAAAACTCAGCCGAGCGAGGCTCATAAAGTAATCGAAATCAAATAATTCCGTTTGATTTCCATCTAAAAAAGCGGTCAGAGTGGCTTCTGGCCGTTTTTTTTGCATCATGCCGAAGTATCGTTTTATATGCATTTTTTATAAAATTTTTATGCGAAACACTTGCAGGTTAAGAAAAAATACCTAACTTTGCATTCGCGTTTGAGAAAAACACCAAACACAGCAACTCCTGGTGCGGTAGTTCAGCTGGTTAGAATACGGGCCTGTCACGCCCGGGGTCGTGGGTTCGAGCCCCATCCGCACCGCAAAAATGCCTCTCACATTTGTGAGGGGCATTTTTCGTATGGCATCGTTTGTTCATGGGCCAAGGCGGGGACATGTGTAGTCGAACCTGATTATGAGGATGCCATGACGTGCGTAAATAGGGCGTTTTTACTCACGGGAAAAATTCTCACGACGGGTTTGGTTGCATCAAAACGTCACTTCGTCTTTTGACAAGCCCAGCGGGGGTGGAGCCTCTGGAGGTTCGCTTCGCTCATCCCGTCAGGCTGTCGCCTGACACCCATTCACAAGGTCATGGGCGACCATGCCTCCAGAGGCTCCACCCCCGCCGGGCTTGTCCTGCCACGTGGTTTATTTTCTGTGATTCTTTTAGGATGTCCATTTGGTACCGAATAAACGTTTTAGGCGGAACCAAATGCCTTTGCCAATACTCTTGGTTCCGCCTAAAACGTTTTCCCCGTACAAAACATGTTTCCAAAGCCCTCCCGTACCGCTTAAAACGTTCTCGCGGAACGAAATTCCGTTTCTATCCGACTGGAAAAAGAGACAGGAAAAAACAGCCACATCCACTGGCTCCCCTGCCAGGATTCCGAACTGGAACTATACTACGTTAATTCCAACCGCCGCCGAGAGCCTTGTAAAGATCTACCAATGCCAGATTTTCGCGGGTCTTGGCCTTGGACTTCTGGTAATCCAGGTCTGTCATCTTGAATTCCACCAGAACGGTATCACTCTTGACAACATTGGCAAGAAGCGACTGTGCGCCCGGACCCACCAACGTACCGATATCCACATGCCTCTCACTGATGTAACCGCTTATAGGTGAACGCACTGTGGTATAGCTCAAAGCAAGACGGGCTTCCGTGAGATTGGCCTCACTGACATTGACATCAGCCTTGGCGCTCTCATAAGCTGCGACAGCACTCTAGCTTGCAGCCTTCTGCTCGAACAGCGGCTTGATTCCGGCAAGGTCGCGCTCCGCCTTGAGCGCGGATCTTTCCCGGAAATTCACCATATACCTCCACGTTGCGGGTGCGTACGGTATCCACGCCTACGATAGGAAGAATTTCCTCCACATGCTTCGGCCTCAGTAAAAAAACTAGTGCAACTGCCACGCAAACGACTGCGGCAGCTGCACCAAAAACTGTCTTCTTATTCAATTTTCACATAGATAGTCCGTTTTACAGGAACTTACTTCACCTGAGCCCTTTCAAATAGTCTACCACATTTCTCCCGATGATGTCAGCCGTATAGTCGCGACGCTCGAATTTCTGACCCGTGATGTTCTCGTAAAGCTCGATGTAGCGTTCCTCGATATGCGTAACGACTTCAGGTGTCATTTCAGGAACGGACTGTCCTTCCTTGCCCTGGAAACCATTGGCCATCAGCCACTCACGCACGAACTCCTTGGACAGCTGCTTCTGTTTCTGTCCGGTGCGGAGCCTCTCTTCATAGCCCTCGGCATAATAGTAGCGGGATGAATCAGGGGTATGCACCTCATCCATCAGATAAATCTTGCCGTCACGTTTTCCGAATTCATATTTCGTATCCACGAGAATGAGTCCCATCTTGGAGGCAATCTCCTGACCGCGCTTGAAAATGTCACGCGTATAATTCTCGATCTGAATATATTCCTCCTCAGGAACAATGCCCTGGGCAATGATTTCTTCCCTTGTGATATCCTCGTCATGGCCCTCCATAGCTTTGGCCGACGGAGTGATTATCGGTTCCGGAAATGCCTGGCCTTCAACCATTCCGTCAGGAAGCGCCACACCGCACAACGTACGTTTTCCTTCCTGATATTCACGCCACGCATGACCGGCAAGACATCCGCGGATAACCATTTCCACACGATACGGCTCACATTTGTAGCCCACAGTGACCATAGGATCCGGGGTAGCAATTTTCCAGTTCGGAAGGATATCCGAAGTAGCATCCAGGAACTTGGCAGCTATCTGATTGAGAATCTGGCCTTTGAACGGAATTCCCTTGGGAAGGACCACATCGAATGCGGAAATCCTGTCGGAAACCACCATTACCAGATACTTGCCGTCAATATCATAGACATCACGGACTTTCCCGACGTATTTGCCGACCTGTCCGGGAAAATTGAAATCGGTCTTTACAATTGCATCCATCGTTTTATATGTTATGAAGTAAAATTCAACCATGCAAAGTTAACTAATGGGCACCGAAGAATGAAATAAATCGTCGAATTAGTCGTAACTTTGGGGAGGAAAAGCATTGGAATACAGATGAGCTTCATAGATGACATAGCCGGTTGCATATCGGGGAATGATGTCACTGTCATCCGGCACGAAGGGCACATGATGCTCGAATGCGGGAACGGCGCGACCATCATCCCCATACCCGTAACCGCCCGCTCGCCCGAAGAGGCCGCGCAAGCTCACGCCGGATTGGAAAGGTCAATGCTGTCCTACAAGGCGGACAATCCGGAGCGCAAGCTCGTTCCGCTTCCGGAAGATGTATGGAGAAGCCGCCCCGACATGATGAAAGCCAGGCTTTTGGCCCAGCTGGGAGAATTCCGTTCCATCTTCGCCAGGAACACCTCGGTAAGGAGAATCGCCAAACCGGAATCCTCCGGGTTCCTGAATGAATGGCACACATACGGCGATGCTGCGGCACGATACAGGTACGGCATTTTCACGAAAGACGGGACACTCGTAGCCGTGGCAACGTTTTCTTCCGGCCGCAAATGGCTGAAAGAGGACAGGACAATCCGATCCTACGAATGGGTAAGATATGCCTCCCTGCCGGGAATCCGCGTAATCGGCGGTATGGGAAAGGTTCTGAAAACGTTCATCAGGGAGGTAAAGCCCGATGACATCATGAGCTATGCCGATATGGAATGGACTGACGGTCAAGTATATACGAGATTAGGATTCCATGAGGACGGATTCCGGAGCCCGGTGGCGTTCTGTATTGACCCGAGGACCTGGAGAAGAAAGCCATTGGACAAAAACATTGACCCGAACGGAGTTTTTTTATTTCACCTGAACCTCGGCAGCCGAAAATTCAGGATTGCGGGACAGCAACTTTACGAAACGGACAATGAATAGGAAAAAACGCACATTCACAGGTAGACTCTGGCGCCTGCTGCTTATAAAGCTGCCGGCTTGCTTCCTCATATTCACCATCTTATGGGTGACGGCCCTCAAATGGATACCTGTCTGGTGGACTCCATTGATGGCCGTAAGGTCCATCGAGTACAGAAACGACAAGACATTCCGCACCCACAAGACATGGGTGAGCTACGGCCATATTTCCCCGGAACTTGCCAAAGCCGTGATAGCCAGCGAGGACAACTTGTTCGATTCGCATAACGGCTTCGACTGGAAACAGATAAACAAAGCCATTGAGGACCATGAGCAGAAGGGAAAACGCCTCCGCGGAGCGAGCACGATATCGCAGCAGACAGCCAAAAACGTGTTCCTGCTTCCGTCCAGAAGTTTCGTCAGAAAAGGCCTGGAGGCTTATTTCACTGTCCTGATCGAGGTCATCTGGGGGAAACGACGGATAATGGAAGTATACCTCAATGTAGCCGAAATGGGAAAAGGGATTTATGGTGCAGGAGCCGCAGCGGAACAACTGTTCCACAAAAAGGCATCCAACCTCACGAGACGGGAATCTTGCCTGATCGCCGCCTGCCTGCCCAATCCGCTGAAACGCAATGCCGCCAGACCGTCGAAATACATACTGAACAGGGCGGCAACCATAGAAAGACTCGAATCCAAATTAGAATATCCCGGCTGGGTGCGACACAAGCGCTAGACCTCCCCTTTCATGACCTTGTCCACGGCGGACTTGACCTCATCGTAGCCATATCCGCGACCCAGCGCAAAGCGTATAAGTTTCAACTTGCACTGAGGATCTTCGGCCAGAAGACGGTATTTCGCCGCCACCACGGATTCCAGCTTACGCCCGGCAGCATTCTCGTCCACTTCGGACAATGCTTCCGTAATCACCTGTCTGTCAATGCCTTTACATATAAGAGCATAAGTGATTTTCTGCGCCCCCCAGCCGGACAGCGATGCCTTTTCCCGAGCGAAGGCGGAAGCATAGCGCAGGTCATCCACGAATTTGTCTTCCTTCAGCGAGGTGACAATGCGGTCTGCAGCTTCTGCATCTCCCTCCATCGACTTCAGCGCTTTCGCGCGGATATCGGAAGTACAAAACTCCCTGCGGGAACATTGAGCCTGCAAACGACTGAGAACTTTAGAAAACTTATCCTGCTCCATAACCGCTAGAAATATAGTCCGATATTGAGATACATTCCAAGTTTGCTGCGTCTGGATGCCCAATGAAAGTCGAGTTCCACAGGGCCGATTATGGAATGGTATGAGTATTTGAGTCCTGCGCCGAATACGCCATACGCCTCATTCATATCGCCGAAATCTTTCAGGTCGGCAACCGTCACAGCATAATTGCAAGAAGCCGTAAGATAGTTGTTCTTGAACAATTTGAAACGGAAATCTGATCTGGCTACCGCCAGGAAATTCGCCATCGCGGCAGCATAGTTGATACCCATGAAAGGAATTTGCTGATCCAGATACCTGCCCGCAATCGCTCCTCCCATCAGGTTCAGATACGGAAGCGGAGGATCGCCGCCGAACATGTAACGTGCTGATACTGAAGGAAGCCATGCGAAACATCCCTTCTGCATGACTGACTTGAAGTCAACGTTCACAGCATGGAACGGATCGATGCCATGCTTCACGCCCTTGAACACCCATTCATAACCGATGCCGAGCGAGAAACCCTTGGTCGGGAAATATCCGTCATCAAAGGTATCGGCATTCACCTTACCGAATACTGAAAGATAGTCATTGGTCAGGTTCCCGAAATCATAGTCGCCGTTCACCTTGTCGGTCATAGCCGAGTTCAGCTTGAAGAAATTGTTCCGGAAGCCAGCTCGCATGTCGAACTTGCGCCACTTGATATTGGAAAGGAAAATTTCCTCACGGACATTGAAATATGCCACCTTATAGTCGCTGGTCCCAAGTTTGAACTGGTTCCTGTCCGTCCATCGGAATGATGCCGAGGCGTTCAGCGTAGGTCCGGAAGGTGACATGAGATAGAAATGGGCCTTCGCATACGGATTCGTGCCCACCTTTCCCGTAAAGTCAAACGCCGGGCCCTGAAGCTTATGGACATTGAGACCAAAGTTCAGCAGAACGGAGACAATCTCCTCAGTATCAAAGCGTCCGCCGATGCCGAACTGATGGATCGGGCCTCGTTTGCAATGAATCAAAAGCTCGTAAGGTTCACTTTCTCCCAGTAATTCGTATGTGACATAGTCGAAGGCATTCATTCCGAAAATCGTAGCCACAGCCGTTTCAATCTCACCTTTTCCGATAACTTTATTAAGTTTGAGCGCAATCTTGCCCATGATATAACGCGACTCCTTATCCGATACACCGGTAATTTCCACCTTCGAAATCCGCACCGGCTTGGTATTGATATCCACCGCCTTGCGATTACGCAGTTCGGTTCTGAAAGGCCCGACGAGATTCTTTATGCTGTCCAGCAACGGCAACTGTTCCAATGCAGCCTTCCGGCCTCTGTCAATGATGATGTCAATGCTTTTGGCATCGAAGCTCATCATGTTGTACTCTTCCAGATTAGGCTTGATGGTCACGTCCGGAATACCGACATTGTTCTCGTATGTCGCGCGTCCGAGCATGTCAATGCCCTGGGAGATGATGTCTCCCAGATTGTTGAGCCTGCTGTAGTCGCGGAAACCGGACGAGAGGTCCACGCCGATGATGATGTCGGCACCCATTTCTTTCGCCAGGTCCGTAGGATAGTTGTCCCTCATGCCGCCGTCCACCAGTACCATACCGTCCACCTTGACCGGAGCGAACACGCCAGGAATGGACATCGTGGAGCGCAATGCCGTGTTCAGCTTGCCTTCATACCATATCTTCGGTTTCGCCGTCACCATCTCCGTCGCCACACACACGAACGGTATCGGGAGGTCCATGAAATCCATATAGTCCTGATAGCCGACAGTCAATGAACTGAAAATGTTGTTCACGTTCTGACCTGTCGCAAATCCGGACGGCAAGCTTCCCAAAAGGTTATCCCTCACCAGATTGGCAGGGTCTTCGCCTTTTCCGGCTCCCCAATGCATATTGTCATACTTCCTCTCCGCGCCTTCATAATGTATGTTTTCCTCCAGTTCCTGCTGATAATCCTTTTTCGCATAGAAGAACGGGAAGGAGAGCAGAATCTTCTCCTTGTATTTGGATTCATTGTAAGAAATGAAATTTCTCGGAACACGGTCGGTGAGGGCGACATCCCAGTCAATCGTCCTTATGAGCGAATCCATTTCATGAGGCGAGTATCCGAGCGAGTAGAGCGAACCGATCAGGCCTCCCATGCTGGTTCCCAGAACCACGTCCACGGGTATTCCCAATGAGTCAAGACATTGGATCACACCGATATGCGAGGCGCCCTTCGCGCCTCCGCCGCTCAGCACGAGAGCCACCGTCGGACGCTTTTCGCGGACCATGTCCAGATACTCCCGCAGAATCTCCATCGACAAGGAGTCCATCTGCGGGTCAATGATATTTTCATTTTCTTTCTCTGCCGAAGCAGGAAACACTGCCGCAAAAAGCATTGAGACCAATGCGGCCGCGAGGTATTTGAACGGCTTGCACATAACTATTGCTGTTTATGCTTTCCCGCCAGCATTCCGCACGCTGCGAATATGTCTTCTCCCCTCGAAGCCCTTATGGTAGAGGTTATTCCGGCCTTGTTCAGGCGGTCGCGGAATACTTCCATGACACCTTCCGAAGAAGAGACATAAGGGAAATCAGGGATCTTGTGGAAGCGGATAAGGTTCACCCGGCATTCCAGACCGGACAACAGCCTGATTATGGCATCGGCATGACGCTTGTCATCATTGTGTCCGGAAAACATTGTATATTCGAAACTTACGCGGCGCTGACCGGTAAAGTCGTATTGTCTTATAAGGTTCACGACATCTTTCAGCGGGTAGGACTTCTGCACCGGCATCAGTTCTCCACGCTCATCCGGAAAGGCATCGTGCATACTTATCGCCAGATGGCACCGTGTCTCGTCCAGATATCTCTTGAGTGTAGGCAAAACTCCTATGGATGAGAGGGTTATACGCTTGGGACTCCATCCGAATCCCCAATCGGCAGTGAGGACATCGATGGCTCGTTTGACATTGTCATAATTGTCGAGCGGCTCGCCCATCCCCATGAAGACCGTGCCCGTAAGTGATTCAGCCTCATCGACTGACACGAATTGCGACAGGATGTCGGCGGCGGACAGATTTCCATGGAAGCCCTGACGGCCGGTCATGCAGAAACGGCAGCCCATCTTGCATCCAGCCTGGGAAGATACGCACAATGTCTTCCTGTCCAGTTCCGGAATCATCACCGCTTCAATGCTGCTGCTTTCAATCTTTCCAGGTTCAGCGGTTTCAATCCGGTTCAATCCTCCCTGGAACGCACAGGTCACAGGGAAGAGATATTTTTTCGTACCGTCAACTGATTCCTGGCAATCTGAATATGCAACTGCCCCTGTCTCATAGCGTTCCGAAAGTTTTTCCCGTCCCGCTTTCGACAGATTCGTCATTTCGTCAATGGTCCTTACCTTCTTCTTATACAGCCATTGTGCAATCTGGCCGCCTGCATAGGACGGCAGACCACATTCCACGGCAATCGCCTTCAATTCTTCCGGAGTCTTTCCAAGAAGTTTATGTTTAACTACTTCACTCATATCCTTACAAATTTAGTGATTTTTTCATTTCAGATTGCCGGTAATTTTCTAACTTTGTAAAGAACGCGGGCAAATCCGCAGATAAGAACAAAAAATAATACATTATGGCTAAAGAAGCAGTAAAAGATGCAGGCGCTCAGGTTGATACCGGTAAGCTGAAAGCCTTGCAAGCAACGATCGACAAGATTGAAAAAGACTATGGGAAAGGCACGATCATGAAGCTGGCTGATCAGCCACAATGGGATGAACATCAAGTAATACCGAGCGGTTCCATCGCCCTCGACCACGCACTTGGAATCGGTGGTTATCCGAAAGGAAGAATCATTGAAATCTATGGTCCTGAGTCCAGCGGCAAGACTACATTGGCAATTCATGCCATCGCCCAGGCACAGAAGCAGGGAGGCATTGCGGCAATGATCGATGCGGAGCACGCATTCGACCGTTCATACGCGAAGGCTCTCGGAGTAGACCTCGAATCTCTCCTGATTTCCCAGCCGGACAACGGTGAGCAGGCATTGGAAATCGCTGACAACCTTATCCGTTCAGGTGCTATCGACATTATCGTTATAGACTCCGTGGCGGCTCTTACACCTAAGGCCGAAATTGAAGGCGAGATGGGTGACAACAAGGTCGGACTCCAGGCAAGGCTCATGAGCCAGGCTCTCCGCAAACTGACTGCAAACATCAGCAAGACAAATACTTGCTGCATTTTCATCAACCAGTTGCGTGAGAAGATCGGCGTCATGTTCGGCAATCCGGAGACCACCACCGGAGGCAATGCCCTCAAGTTCTACGCTTCAGTCCGTATCGACGTGCGCAGGACCACCCAGATCAAAGACGGCGAAGAGGCTCTCGGAAACCGAACGAAGGTGAAGGTCGTGAAGAACAAGATGGCTCCACCTTTCAAGAAGGCAGAGTTCGACATCGTTTATGGCGAAGGTATCTCCCACACCGGAGAAATCGTCGACCTCGGCGTGGAATACGGCATCATTGCCAAGAGCGGTTCATGGTTCAGCTACGGCGACCAGAAACTGGCTCAGGGACGTGAAGCCACCAAGCAGCTCATCGCCGACAACATTGAACTGAGCGATGAAATCGAAGCCAAAATCCGCGAAGCGTTGAAGCACGTGGACGATTAAGCAACATCACGGTTCGGCAATCCGGCATTTGGAAAGCCTTGATGCCGCATCCTCATCCAATATCCCTGCACGCTGAAGACCTTCGACGGTCCACATGGTGCGGGGATTGTTTTTTCTGTACAGTTCCACGGCCCGTGCCGTCTGCCAGCTGCGGATATACGGGTGCAGGCGCATCGAGTCCGGCGGCATTGACCACAGACGGAACGGAACCGCCTGCCGCCTTATCGTTATGAGGTCGGCGAATTTCGAATACTTTTCCGCATCCATATGATAGATTTCCAGCAGCTGTTCCTTATACGAGTAGCCGCCCAGTTTCTGCCGGTATTCCACCATCTTGGCCGCAAAATACCCTCCGATTCCGGGCAACGCATCGAATGCGGCGGAGTCTGCGGCGTTAATGTCCAGGAGTGGTATGTCAATGTATTTTTCCAGTCGCGCATAGACGCTGTCCGCCACGACGAAAGACTTGGCGAAATCTTCTTTCCGGCGGAACCTGCCGCCTTTCTTCCTGTACCTGTCTATGGATTCCGCCTGCTTGAGCGTAAAGCCCAGACGACATAAATCACTGACAGACACCTCATTGGGATTGAATACAAATGATTCGTATGTGCGCGGCGCCATCTGGACAGCCACGCGCTCCGCCATTTCCGGGCGCTTCCCCTTATGCCGTACTGCCGTACTCCCCTGCTGGACGACATGCCGTGCTTCGGACTTCGGGGGCACCGATGCGGTTTCCTGTTCCGGCCTCACAGCGTCCATAACGAACACGGTATCCGGAACAGATGCATCTGAAATGATTTTCAATGCTGCCGCCCTATGAATAAAAAGTGCTGTCTGATAGCCGATTGCAAGAAATACCAGCGCAATGGCTCCAGTTACGAATGATGGAGAAAGGGTCCGTCCCTTCCCCGGTTTTTCTTCCGGCATTATTTTTCAATGCCACCTGCCACGGGTTTGACCAATGTCAGTCCTCGGCGCTTTCCTCCTTGCGCTTACGGACCGGAGCTCCGGCTACGATTATGACAATCTCACCTTTAGGTTCGTGCTCCCTGAACCATTCGGCCACTTCTGCCAATGTTCCCCTGCGGTGTTCCTCATGCACCTTGGAGATTTCTCTGGCCACCGAGCAATCACGGTCTGCGCCGAAATATTCTGCAAACTGCTCCAATGTCTTCACCAGACGATATGGAGATTCGTAAAAAATCATTGTCCTGGTCTCCTGCGCGAGCGTCTTCAGCAGTGTCTGGCGTCCTTTCTTCACCGGAAGGAAGCCTTCGAAGCAGAAACGGTCGCATGGCAGGCCGGACGATACTATCGCCGGGATACATGCGGTAGCTCCCGGAAGTGTCTGGACCTCAATGCCTTCATTGGCACAAGTCCTGGCCAGCAGAAAGCCCGGGTCCGATATTCCCGGCGTCCCGGCATCACTTATGAGCGCGACATTCAGGCCCGCCATGATACGGTCCTTGATCGCCGCAGCTGTCTGATGTTCATTGAATTTATGATGGGACTGGAGTTTTCCGTGGATGTCATAGTGCTTCAGCAGCACGGAACTGGTTCTGGTGTCTTCTGCCAGAATAAGGTCCGCCTCCTGAAGGACTTTCACGGCTCGGAATGTCATGTCTTCCAGATTTCCTACGGGCGTAGGTACTATATATAGCTTTCCTGCTGATTCCATTACCTGATTTTCCTCCTTACCGCCATCATGAATCTGTATACGAGTTCCGAGTCCATGTTCCATTCAGGGAAGGTCTCTTCCAGATATGAAACCACCTTGTCAATCGAAGTCTGCGCGTTGATCTTGGAGACCACGTCCTGGAACAGCATCGAGTCTTCACGGAAGAGCGACGAAATGAACATCACCCTGTCATTCAATGAGATGGCGCTTCGGATGTCTTTCACTTCAGGGCCCGGCATGTCAGTCAGCCACGCCCGGGTGCCGGTATGTGATTCGCCGATGGTCTTATGCACACGCGAAGAATTGGCATCATTGACAGTCTTGACTGAACGGGGTTTCGCGAGTGCCGGCTCGACCTCACCAAAGCCGCCGAACAATGAGCCGCCGTCGTCCACAGGAAGATCCTCACCGGCATTGTCCTGCACGTCAGCCTCCGGCATATCTTCAATCTCCTGTGTTTCAGGTTTTACCTCAATCTCCTGAACCTCAGTCTTTTCCGCAGTTTCACCCTCCGGCAGCACCGTGTCTTCCGGCATATCTTCAATCTCTTCGGCAACCGGTTTCACCTCAATCTCCTCCTCCGCCTGTTCCACTACCGGCACCTCGACGTCAGCGATTTCCGCAATGTCCGGCAAGATATTCTCCTGTTCAAGGTCAATATGTTCTACGGGATCTGCCTTGTCGTTTTCCAATGCCGCGAGCTTGTCCTCAAGCACTGCCACACGACTTTTGATTTCGGCAATTTCCCGCCTCAGTTCCTCAATTATTTCATTCCTGTCCATGTCCATAGGAATTAATTTTTTATACCTTCTACAAAATTACGTTTTAATTCCGAGAAACGGAAGACTGGAGAAAACTTGTTGCACATACGCATGAAAAATGTTAAATTCGCAATACATTTCAACCAGTAATTATGTATTCCGAGAATCCCAAAAAGACAGGCTGCATCGAAGTAATCTGCGGCTCAATGTTTTCCGGCAAGACCGAAGAACTTATTAGAAGGCTCAAGCGCGCACAGTTCGCGAACCAGAAGATAGAAATCTACAAACCGGCAGTGGACAAGCGGTATTCCGACATGGATGTAGTGTCGCATGACCTCCACAGCATTCCTTGCATCCCTATAACCGACGCGAAGAAAATGCTGGATGCGGCAGAAGACACGCAAGTCATTGGCATAGATGAGGCGCAGTTTTTCGGCGAGAACCTGGTCGAGGTGGCGCAGAAGCTCGCGGACAACGGAAAGCGCGTCATTGTCGCCGGCCTGGACACGGATTATATGGGCAAGCCTTTCGGGCCGATTCCGGGATTGATGGCGATTGCCGAAGACGTGCAGAAAGTCCATGCGATCTGCGTGAAGTGCGGCAACCTGGCAAATCATTCGCATCGTCTGACGAAGAGCCATAAACTGGTGGTTCTCGGTGAAAAAGATATCTATGAGCCGCTTTGCCGCCAGTGCTATAATGCGGCGATGGCCGAAGAAAAAGCTGAATAAAAGACTTTTACACCTTTATTTGACGAGTTCTGTAGCTTTGTTCCACGACAGGGTCTTATAGAACTCGTCAAGTGCGTTCGTACCGTTGCTCGGAAGGTACATGCTCAGGCCGCAATGCTTGTCTATCGTGAGTGTCAAGAACTTGGGAGTCGCAGCCTTATATACCACACAGCCTTCAAGCGCAGTACGGAATCTGCTCATATCTTGCTGTGACACACCGCTTTGGTAGAGAATATCATCCATGTCATAGAAATAATGCCTTCTGGCACTGGATAAGAAATATGTATGATAGCACGCCTGGACTCTGGAAGGATTGACGTTTGCAATCTGCGTCCTGTATCTGTCAAACAGTTCACGGCTGATGTCGGCAAGGGGTTCAAGACGGGAACAATCAATGATAGATACCGTATATGCCTTGTTGATGCCCGTCAGCGACATATAATGTTCATACGCCACCTCGCACATGCCTTTCAAATCCGGAACATTCGGTTTCAACAGATTCTGTGTCAATGTCTTGTAATCGCACAAGCCGTCCGCCATAGTTTCAGTCTGGGCGAATACGACATTATTGCATTTGTTTCTCAGTGCATAGGCCGCTTCGACTCCTCCCATCAGACATGCATCGAAAATCAGATAGTCCAGTTTCATAGGCAGCGCCGCTGCGAAGTCCTCCAGTTCCATGGAGTCGGTGACCTTGGAGCCGCTCATATCTGCGCCGACACTGAACAATGAGACTGAGCCTGACGACGATGGAGATGCGGTGATTTCCGCAGGAAGCCATCCGGTGGCATGGGAAGAGAAAATCATCCCGTAGCTGCTTGAAGGGAACTTGTCCCGGACATAAGTCAGGACGGCTTTCATTGTCCCGGCTGAAGCAGCTGCAGAATCCGCGGGCCAGACCGCAAGCGTGTCCCGGACCAGATTGTCATCTACATCCGTGCTCAAACGGTAAAGATATGAAGGAGACCTCTTGGTGCAAGAATAGTCTATCGGCTGTCTGGAAAATACCAGCAGGACATCAGCCGATTCCATTTTCCGCGGGACATAACCGCTTTCGAGGTCCTGGATATCTTCTTTCAGATAGCTGCTGATATCCACCAGCCCGGCAGAATAAAGAAGAAGGACCTTCCTGCTTCGAGGGGCATCGGTTCTGTTTTTGAATTTTCTGGGAACATTTTCCGTGTCAAGGCCTTTTTCCGAGCAAGCTGCCAGGAGCATCACCGCAGCAACAACCGCCGACAAGAGTCTGCCGACTGACATGGCCAATGAGCCCTTACTATATTTCCCGCAAAACATCATAGCTTGCAAATATAGTAATTTATTTCATCGGATGATGCTCCAGAATGTTTTTCTGCCAAGTCGTACTGTCAATGTGGGTATATATTTCAGTGGTCAGAATACTTTCATGTCCCAGCATTTCCTGGACTGCCCTCAAATCAGCCCCTCCTTCTATAAGATGTGTGGCAAACGAATGCCTGAAAGTATGCGGCGAGATTTCTTTCGTGATACCGGCTTCCAGCGCCTGCTTCTTCACCATGTTGAATATGGATATGCGGCTCAGCTGCCCTCCCGACTTGTTCAGGAACAGGATATCGTCAAATTTCGGCAATGCCGGTTCAGGTCGGACTTCCAGATATTTCAGGATGGCGTCGCGCGCCGGTTCGCCCATCGGGACTACCCTTTCCTTGTCACCTTTCCCCACTATCCTGACGAAACAATCATTGATATAGATGTCGGAGATTCTTACGGACGAAGCCTCGGAAACCCTTAGTCCACAACCATATAGCAGTTCCAGTATAGCGCGGTCCCGGCATCCGGTCCACTTGGTGATGTCCACGGAGTCAATTATTGACAAGACCTCATCTATCGACAAGACCGAAGGCAGATACCGTCCTATTTTCGGAGGGTCAATGCCGTCACACGGGTTGTCTGTGATGTCGCCTTCCATCTGGAGCCATCCGAAAAAGGACCGCAGGGAACTCAGTATGCGCGCCTGTGTCCGCTTGGAAATGGCATCGTCCGCCGATGTCCTGGTTTCAAGATAAGAGAGTATGTCGTCACGGGTCACCAATCTGGGATCCGCATCTTGACCGGATTGGCCGCCCAATGCCGACAGCATCTCCTGGACATCGGAACAATATGATTTATAAGTATTTAAGGACATACTCCGTTCTGCACGGAGATATGTCCTGTAACCTTTGAGATATGCTATAGTCGAATTGTAGGGCATGCTACAACACGCTGTATTTATGACAGTAGTGAAGCATCTGGCCAAGGAAATCGTCCGGATATTCCACCTTGTAATCCACGATTTGTCCGTCTTTCTCGACAGGGACAATCTCAGGATTCACAAATCCTCCGTAAGGCTTCAGGCCCAATGCCGCATAACGGTCCAGCACTTCCTTGTGAAGTTCAGGGTCAATGTCGACTGCATATCGCATGATGAGGTTCTTGCCGGCCTCGTAATCGCCTTCTGACTTGATCCTCTGGATTTCAGCGAGAAGTTCACCGAACAGTCCTCTCAATGCCTCGAAATCATTGACAACGAAATAGGTCTTGCCGTTCTTTACTTTCTTCTCGATGACATTGTCTTTCTGACCGTGCTCGTAGCACCACATTGCGATGAGCTGACGGTTCTGCATATGGGCCTCGGTAATCTGGCGTCCGAGTTCAATGCGGTTCGTCTGGACCATGAGTCCGTTCCTTATATAGTTGGAATACTGAGCTTTATACGCGTCCTTGTCGGAGAGGATGCCGAGTTCCACAAGTTTCGGATCCGCAATGTAATAGAGGCCGAAGAGGTCCGCCCTGGCTTCTTCCAATGCTGATGCGAATTCTCCCATGGCGTTAGGTGAAACACCCGGCAGCAACTGGCCTGATCCATGTCCGAGGCATTCGTGGAGGTCCGTATGGATTTCATCGTCGTATGCGCCATATTTCTTCTCCATTGCCTTTTCTTCTTCCGAGTATGCGAATTCTTCGAGCACGGATTTCGGAGATTCATTGGCAGCGGCGTCGTATGCGTGGGTGATGTTGGCGATGGTCACGGACTTGGAGCCGTATTCCTTCCTGATCCAGTCGGCATTAGGGAGATTGATTCCGATAGGAGTCGCAGGATAGCAGCCGCCTCCAAGGCACGCGGCATCAATGACTTTGGCGGATATTCCCTTGACGCTCTTCTTCTTGAAGCGATCGTCAATCGGTGCGTGGTCTTCGAACCATTGGGCATTGGCACTCAGAAGTTCAGTACGCGCCGATGCCGCTGAGTCTTTCATGTTCACGACGGATTCCCAATATGCCTTACGTCCGAGAGGGTCATTGTAGTCCTCCACGAATCCGTTCGTAAAGTCCACTACGCCGATCGTGTCTTTCACCCATGTGATATTGTATTTGTCCCAGAGTTTGAGGTCGCCGGTCCTGTAATATTCCTGAAGTTCGCTGATTTCTTTCTTCTGGACATCATTTTCTGCTACGGCTTTCGCTTTTTCCAATTCCTCGCAGATCTTTTCGAGTACCGGGCCATATATTCCGCCGACTTTCCAGGCTTCTTCACGAATCACGCCGTCCGGGCCCTTTACGACCTTGGTATTCAAGCCATAAGAAATCGGTTCAGGGTCTTTTTCGTCTACGATTCCGGCATAATATTTTTCCACCTCGTCTCGTGTGACGCCTTCATAGAAGTTTACAGATGAGAGCGCCACGATGTCTCCGTCCTTGGATGAGGAGCGTCTCTGCGCATAAAGGTCAGGGGAATAGATGACCGGAAGTATCTTTCCGCATTTTTCGCCGTCACCGCATGATTCCATAAGTGACCGGAAGTATTCCTGGCTGCATTCCGGGAAGAATTTGTCTTCTGCATAGTGATGATGGATGCCGCTGCTGAAGAATACTCTCTTGGCATATACCATGAATTGGTCGAATTCTTCGGCGGTGCGGTCGCCTTTGTAGTTCTCGATAATATTCTGGAGGACTTTCCTGACTGCAAGGTTGTCTTTGCAGTTCTGGTCCCAATAAATATCCCAGCCATACTTTGCAGCCTCGCTGAGATGATATACATATTCTTTTTGTTTCAGGCTGAGCTTGTCCCATCCCGGAATCTGATAACGCATAATCTTGACGTCAGCAAATTCATCGATAAGGTACTTGAATTCAGCAGTTTTCCCGTCTTCTCCGCAAGATGATACGGCCGCAGCGGAAGCCAATGTCAGAAGCATTTTCGTAACGTTGTTCATATTGTTTGATATTATTCAAGTTCCGCAAGTTGCCAATCTGTGAGGTTCCGCGCAAATTTGACGTCTGTCACTAATCCGAGGATTGAAGTCCACGCACTTTTATCACGTTACTACCCTTCGTGGAAGGGACTTGCCGTCACCCTGCCGGGCTTCAACATCGGTGTTCCGCTTGTGAGAAACTTGAGTTGTGTATTACATCAGACAAATATAACCTTTTTTATCAAACATCGTGGTTTTTGTCGATAAATCCATGCGTTTTTCGGCGATTGCTAAATTTGGTTCCAGATAAACGTTTTAAGCGGAACCAAACGTATCCGCAGAGGCATTTTGTTCCGCGAAAACGTTTTAGATGGAACAAAAAACTATATTCATGAATTACAAACTAATTCACAATTTCCGGTAGTGATGTAGTGACAACAAAAAAAATACGGACGCTGATTTCTCAACGTCCGTCTTGGTAGACCAAACACTCCGAATCTCGAACCTCCGGTTCTTGGAAGGGCTGCTACTCATTCAGCAGTTTCTGGATAGCATAGAATAGTAAAACGGCTGTCGAAAAGGGAGTTAGCTTTTGCTCTCTCCCTTTTTCTTTTTTATTGAAAGCACTCTTTTGATTTCCTTTTGAATGGACGAGGCAACATCCTCGAATACATAGCCCTCATCAACATAAATCAGAGGACACGCATTCTCTTGGCATAACCTTCTTTTTCTTTCATCGCGTTCCTGATTCTGAGCAAATCCTTCTTCTCCTCCAAAATATTCCACTGGCTTATAATGCTGAATACCTTGGTACTCTATCCCAATATTTAAGTCAACAAAATAAACGTCAAGGTGCTGCTTCCCAAGCCACTTAGGATGTCCGTGTTGAACAACCTTATGATTCTTAAAGTGATTCTGAATCTTATAAAACAGGGCCGTTTCATTAATCCAGCCTTCCCCAATTTTCGCGACTCCAATAGATTCCCGATATAAATCTTCAGCCTCAATCAGTAATACTCTGAGCTGCTCAATTACAGCATGCTCAACAACAAGGATATTGTCCATTCTCCCTCGATGATAATCATCGTCGCCGATAGCCTCATACATCTTGAAGCTATCCTCGTCAAGTTGATAGAACTGCCTATAATACTCAGCTGAGTAACCTCCATTTATCGCTTTATATGCCTTACCGTTATCATAAAAAACGTTAAAGAAACGGCAACCACGTTCTTTTTCAAAGCTGCTCAAGCTTTGTCTGAAAAAAGACAATACTTCTTTTTGGTGGGCTTTCCCAAATGGCGTTAGACATCCTGTCCCGCAAATCTTTGCTGCAATCTCACCATCCAAAATAGAGTCTCCAAGTTCCTCGGCATATGAATTGACCGTTTCGATAGATAAATAATCAGCGCTTTTTGCAATCTCCCACGCCTTATCCATCATCCTATGCTTCTTAAAGATCTCTAATACAATGTCAAGACAATACCACTTTAACCTAGGATAGCCTTTATAAAGCTTTTCATATTTTGATAACAGAACAGTGGGATCTTTAATCTGTCGCTGCAAGTCGAAGACCAGCATAAAAGGATAATTTGAATACCCCTCAGTATCTATAACAATTCCTTTGTCAAATTGGGCCTTGAAATGACTGTAAAATTGTCTAACGGCTATAGGCTCATCACTCATATTGTGAAATGGGTAAATATATGTGTTGGGCCAATATGGGATAGGGATATCCGTTTTCTGTAAACCACAGGCTTCTTCCTCGTCATTTTCTGGATAAGGGGCCTTTGCATCATTCCAATAACGAACTTTCCCTTTGACAAGAATGGAAGCCAGGTCAAGTCGATCTTTAAGACGCATAGGCAAGGATAGATTACCGCCCACATAAGTCAGTTTGCCTAGTGATTCTATGTTAGTATCTCTTAACGACAAGTCACCCCCAACATATTCTAATTCGCCAAGATCTTCCAAAGGTACATATCTAAAACTGGCGTTTCCATTAATTCTCTGTAAAGTACCAAGGGTCTTTAAGCGAGGCTTTCTATCATGGAAACTACACCATAGTTCTCCCGCCACCTTTTTAATCGGGGACAGAGTTTCAATTTGGCAATCGCTTAGCCCTAACGTGCCATTCACCTCCTCTACAGGGCTAAGGCTTTTTACTATACCATTTCGAATAACGACACTATGATCAATCTTTTTGCCAGATATAGTGTGCTCAAATTCGGCTTGAGTATAAATGTCCGTTAGATTGTCACGGAGAATATAACCAGATTGATTACAGTCCATTTGCATATACTATTCATCAGGGAACAACACAGGATCTTGCCAGAGGGATCGATCCTTTATGATACCCTTCTCTTTAATCGCATGAAGGAGAGTCTCAAAGTCTTCGATCACAAAGTAGGGATACACAATACCTAGGTCTGAATAATATAGGATTCTTATCCCATGTTTTTCGCAAAGGTGTTTCTTCTGCGCATCCCTTTCTTGAGTGCTTCGGAGCCCTTCCTCCCCACCATAGTATTCAACGGCCGTGAAATGCTGGCCTCCTTGACATTCAATTGCGACACTATAATCTGGCAGGAAGAAATCCAACCGTAGAGTCCGAGAACTAACAAGCCAGTCAAATGTTTTTTGTGCCACGAACTTGATCTTCTGTGAACGCAAAAAGCGCATAACGTCTCTTTCTAGATGGCTTTGGTTGCACATCGGGCACCCTTGACCATGCATGTGTCCGCTTGGAGTTTGCCAGAATTCGCCATGCTGAGGACAAACAATACAGACTTTCTCATTAGTGGCGACATATTCTACCTTGCTGTAATCATATTTATCTCCATGGACTTTTTTAGCTCGCTCAATAAAGTACTCACGATCATTATATTTTCCTGCACATTTAGGACAGCCAGCGCCTAACAGATGATTATTGGGGATTTGCCAGAACTCTCCATGGTCGGGACAGATGATACAAAGTTTAGTTGATGTGTTCACATACTCTGCCTTGGAGTAATCATATCTTCCTTCGTGAACTTTATTTGCTTTTTCAATGAACTCCTCAGTAGTTAACCGTTTGCTGCCTCCACAATAAGGACATCCATACCCCCTCATATGAACTTTCACCCTCTGCTCATACTCGCCATGCACAGGACAGATAATTGTCACATAATCATTCACGTTAGAGAACTTGACTTTCGAATAATCATACTTGTTTTCGTGAATGATCGGGGCGCGTCTGAAGAAAACTTCTTCGGTAATCTTCTCGACATTGCTACATGCAGGACACTGTGATCCACGCAAATGTGCTCCAGCATTTTGCCAAAAGACCCCATGCTCTGGACAAACAATTTCAATTTTGTGTGCGACTCCGTTATATTTGATTCTGGAGTAATCATACTTCCCATGATGCACTTGCGAAGCTAGGTGAATATACTGTGCTGTGGTATACTTGGGAGTACCATAACAAGTTGGGCATTCCGACCCTCGAAGATGCGCATTGGGGCTGACCCAGAATTCTCCATGAGTACGACATATAACGCAAACCTTTGTCTTGTTGTTGCCTACGACTTGCGCTTTTGAGTAATCATACTTATCACCGTAAAGCTCGCGTGCCTTTCGGATAAACCTTTCTGTGGTAAGGCGAACATTCCCTGAGCACTCGGAACAACCGTTTCCACATAAATGAGATGTTGGCGTTAACAGAAACTCACCATGTTTAGGACAAATGATGGTGACAGGGGTCGTAGAATTAACATACTCGACCTTTGAATAGTCGTACTTGTCCCCATGCACCTCGCGGGCTTTCTCAATAAACCTTTCTTTAGTGACCGTTCTTCCAACACATTGAGGACATCCCGATCCTCTTATATGATTATTTGCAGTCGGCCAGAACTCACCATGCTTAGGGCAAATGACACAGACCTTGGAATCAGAGCCGCGATACTCCGACTTTGAATAATCATATTTATCTCCATGCACTTTACGCGCCTCGGCAATAAACTGTGCTGTGGTCTTCTTTCTTGGCATACGCTATTTGTCTGGAGTGCTCATAATTGCCTGCAACAAGTCTTCTTTATTTTCAAACACTTGATAGGGATAATCAATGCCTAGATTGCTAAAATATAAAATCTCAATACCATGAGCATGACATAATTTCCTTTTAATCGAATCTCTCCTCAAGTTGGTCTCAAACCCTTCCTCTCCTCCAAAGAAATCATATGACTCAAAATGTTGACAGCCTTGACATTCAATCGCAATGTCCAGTTCTGACAAGAAGAAGTCCAATCTCAAACGTCCTCGATCAACTAACCAATCAAACTGCTTCTGCTCTTCGAATTCAATTCCATTGATGGAAAGGAGATCTCTGATTGTTGACTCTAACTTACTGCTACTACATGACGGACAACCATACCCTTGTAGATGCCCATTAGGCTTCTGCCAAAACTCACCATGTTCAGGACATATAATACATACTTTCGTGAGAGCATTTTTATATTCTACCTTAGAGTAATCGTACTTTTCGCCATGAATTTCTCTTGCCTTTGCGATAAATGACTCCGTAGAATATTGAACAGTACCTGCGCACTCACGGCAACCTTGTCCATATAAGTGATGGATTGGCGTTTGTGCGAACTCGCCGTGCTCAGGGCAAATAATAAGGATCTTTTTTGTTGCACCGCGATAATCTACTTTTGAATAGTCGTACTTATTGCCATGGACAAGACGAGCCTCTGCAATAAACTCTTCAGTTGTTTTAAGATGAGTTCCAAAGCAGAAATGACAACCGCGTCCAGATAAATGCTCGTGTGGCGTTTGCCAGAACTCTCCATGATCAGGGCAGATAATGCAAACCTTGGTCCGATTATCTTTATACTCGGTCTTTGAATAATCATATCTATCTTTATGAATCATCCGAGCTTTTGCTATAAATGATTCTGTTGAATATGGAAGTAGTCCCGTACATGCTCTACAACCTTGTCCTTGTAAATGATAGACAGGAGCTTGCCAGAATTCCCCATGGTCGGGACATATGATGCAGACTTTTTCGTGTGCACTTTTATAATCGACTTTGGAATAATCATATTTATCACCATGAACACGCCGTGCTTGATAAATAAACTCCACTGTCGTCTTTTTCGGGGTTCCAAAACAAAGCGGGCATCTTGCTCCAGCTAAATGCCTAGCGGGTTCTTGCCAGAACTCCCCATGCGTAGGACAGATGATACAAACTTTTTTATGTGCACCTTGATAATCCACCTTGGAGTAATCATATAGATTACCATGGACTAAACGGGCTTTACTAATAAACTCTGATGTGGAATAACGTTTGTCCTTTGACTGTTGCTCTTGTGCACAAATCCTACACCCATTCCCATTTAAATGACTGTTAGGGGTCTGCCAGAATTCTCCATGCGTAGGGCAGATGATACAGACTTTGGTCTTATTTGATTTATAGTCCACCAAGGAGTAATCATACCTATCACCATGAATCAATCTTGCGTCTCTTATGAAATCATCTGTGGATCTTTTTATTTTTCCAAAGCATTTGGGGCATCCAGACCCTTGTAGGTGGCTACATGGGTCTTGCCAGAACGCGCCATGATCAGGACAGATTATGCAAACCTTGGTCGACGTGTTGACATAATTGACCATCGAGTAATCATATCTATCCCCATGCACTCTTTGTGCATCGGAAATGAACTCTTCTCTGGTTTTTTTTCTCGGCATAGTACAAAGTTACGAAAAAATAGCAGACAGGATGGATACGTCAGGTGATTTCAATCATTCCTGGGTTGATGAAACAAAAACGGCTCCTCAGTTTGAGGAACCGTTTCCGTTTATCTGCTGATTAGTTTCATGGATGATGGCAATCTAGGCGATCCATTATCTGGATGGGGGATCAATTTTGGTTCCCCTTCTTGCGCTTTGGATGTTGTGTCCTTAGGCAGTTTGAAATTAAGATAATCCGTTGCATTCATACTATTAGTCATTAACGCCAATTTGGCTTATACACAATAATACCCTTATCCTTCCAAGCAGCCAAGTCCTTGTGGAAATAATCACCACAGGGGCTTTCCTCGTTATCAGAGCTGAGAGGATCGTGCTTCCGATAGCCAATATGCGGACAAAAGCACCAATCTAAAATGGGCACATATTTATAGGCTCAGGCAGTTTTTATCCCAATAACTTCATTCCAATTTCAAATAGCCATAATCTCGAAAAATACAGATTCACGCGCACTAATAATATGGTACCCGATTTTGAAGCCCCCCGCCCATAAGAGGACATGACTGTTTCTGCGCCCCAGTCCTGATTAGGAGAAAAAAATGCTTTTCAAATTCGAAACGGAGAACCAGGTGAAAAAGGGACTCCTACTTTGGCGATTTCTATTTTTTCAGAAAAATCAGCAATCGGTAAAAAGTAGTGAAATCCATATCTATCCGTATGCTGTAGCAAATATGTTCTCTAAATACCATCATCATGGACAATCTCATTATCAGACCTGCATGGCCTCAGGCCGTGCCAAGTCCTCAGTTCCCGTTCATCAACCTCGATGACATCCCTGAGGCAACCATCGTCGACTACACGCCAGTCGAGACTCCCTCCAACATCCATTTCTTGGAAGCCAACACGGATTCCATCACTATGGATGCTCTCAGCAGTGACTGCATCGTCCCGACTTGGGGCAATCAGGAACTGACCATTTCCCACCAAGATTTCATTAACACCGTCTACGACGCTGCCAAGAACTACTTCTGTGGGGAATCTGTAAACGCTCCTGCTATCCGTGTTTCTCACGAGGTTAAAGGACGCATTCCTGCTGCTCTTTACAAAAAGCCCAGCGAATTACTCCCGTCTGACAAGACCAAGTTCTTCCAGCGTTTGGCCTTTGCCTTCACCATTCCCACCATCTTTGAGAGCATTGATGGCCAAAGGATGGAGCTGTGCATCGGTGGAGTGAGGAATTACAATGACCTCAATCTCTACAGGGCTTCCCGCAGTTTCGAGAAGTTTTCCGTCTTTATCGGCTGGAGAGTCAACATCTGCTCCAACCAGATTCTCACGGGTGACGGGCTCAAATTCCAGATGGAGGTCTCCAATCTGGACGAACTCTATTTACAGTGCATCGACCTGTTCCGTGCCTATGCTCCTTCAAGAGACATCCACCTGATGAAGAGTCTGACGGACACCTACCTGACCGAATCCCAGTTTGCCACGATCGTGGGACGCTGCCGACTCTATCAGGCACTGCCTCCTAAGGAGCAAAGGGCCATCCCTCGCTTGCTCATTACTGACAGCCAGATTAACAGCTGCTGTCGAGGCTACTTTGCCAATCCCGATTTTGGAGCAAAGGATAACCAGATAAGCCTCTGGGATTTCCACAACCTCCTCACGGAATCCAATAAGAGCAGCTACATCGACTCTTACCTGCAAAGGGCCGTCAATGCTACCGAGTTGAGCGTTGGCATCAACAACACGCTTCACGGAGTCAGCGACAAATACGCTTGGTTCCTCAGCTAGCCAGAGCATCTCCGTACCAGTCCTCCACTTGTTACAGTTTAAGTCTATCACTGTGGCAGGTGGAGGGCTTTTTTTGTTTCACTCTCAATCTTTCAATTAAAATGAGCGCTATCACATCCTCAAAAGAAGCTGCAACCATCCTCCAACCGTGCTTTAAGGGACTTGACCACGAAGAGGTCTGGATCCTTATCGTAAAAGGTAAGAATTACGTAACAAGTAAGAGAATCAGCATGGGCAATCAAGAATCCGTTCCTATCGATAAGAAGGGAATCATAAAGGAAGCTCTTCTTAATGGCGGAGATGGAATCGTGCTCTCTCATAATCACCCTTCTTGCAATCCTAGGCCATCAGTGGCCGATATTAGCGAAACAGGGAAACTCAACTCACTGCTTAAAACGCTTGATTTACACCTTATTGACCATATCATCTTCGCGGGCAAGAGCTATTTCTCCTTCGCGGATGAACGAATCATCAACCTAAAATAGCATGAAACAGACAGCCGTTATTTACGCCCGTGTCTCATCAGTGACGGACAGGCAAGATACCCAAAGGCAGGTTCAAGACCTGCTGAAATACGCACAGGCACAGGACATAGAAGTCGTCCAAGTCTTCGAGGAGCATATCTCTGGGGCCAAGAAGAATGAGGAAAGGGTCGTTCTGAATGAGTGCCTGGAATACTGCATCGCCCATTCTGTGAAATTCCTTCTTCTGTCAGAACTGTCTCGATTGGGAAGGTCAACCCTTCAAGTGCTGCGCTCTTTAGAGAGGCTCCACGAAGCCGGTGTCTCCGTCTTTATCCAGAACCTGGGGCTCTATTCCTTACAGGCTGACGGAAAGGTTAACCCCATTGCCTCTATCCTCATCACCGTGCTGGCTGAGATGAGCAACATCGAACGGTCTAATATCCAGTACCGCCTTAACAGCGGGCGGGCCCAATACATAGCCAATGGTGGGAAACTGGGCCGCAAGGAAGGTTACAGGAAGCCAGACGACCGACTCAGGGAGGAATACAAGAACGCTATTGCCCTTCTACGCAAGGGCTACTCGGTTCGGGCTGTGGCGAGACTGGAAGGCGTGAGCCCAACAACTATCCAGAAGCTAAAACACAAGTTTGTTTGAAATCCCCACTTACTATGGTTATTCTTACCATGAAGGTGGAAAAATGGGGGGTCGCCAATAATATCAATATTATACTACTGGTGACCCCCATTTTTATGACGCGATAAACCCCCTTTTTTTCAAAATAGTGTTTCATAGTACAAACGACAATGCTTAATATGATCATGAAGAACAATGCCGCTTATCCAATCAAGAGACTCGTAAAAGAATTGAAAGATGAATTAGGCCAGAGTGAGATAATTACCATGAGACATCTCATGGAATGCAAAAAAAGAAGATTACTTGATTATGATGATGAATTCGTATATGCTTATGTGGATATATTTCAATCTGGGAATTAACCAAATTAAGCCACCCGTACTAGTGACATACCTTAGGACGATGTGGAAGCTTACAGAACAGAATAGAGATGACTTAGCTCGATGGGAACTGGCGGAAGGTCGACAAACAATAAAAAACATATCTGATCATCTAAGTAAGTGCAAAAGGGCAGGCCTGCTATGGAGAAAAGATAACAAACATAAAGTTAGTGAGACGGATTTCTTTTCAAGCCCAAGCTTTACAGTGGTACGGAATCCATCGCACAAAGTCTGGATTGAGAGATACGATAATATCGATGAGACAACAGCATTCAACCTTCTTCTATTCATGGGGCATAAATTCTCCGACTACATGCTTAAAAAATACGGAGCACTTCCCACTCAAGAATTGACTATTCGACCTGTCTCCGACGATGATTTTATAGAACAGAATTTTGAGCTAGACTTAGAATGGAACGGAAATACATATTACCTATTCACGATATATAATCCAAAACACAAGGAGGCTACAATGAGAGACCAACTACACAAACTATTCAAATCGGGTGATATCATTACTATCAAAGAGCTGAATCAGATACTTCAGTCTTTATATGATAAATACAAAATCAAAAAGAACGCACGATCTACAGATTTATTGTTGTTTGGCTTCGAGACAAAACGGGCAATCATTATGAAGGATGGGAAGAGGAACGAAGGGATTAGGATTGTCGGAATCAGTTAATTAGACACTTTAATTTGATAGTGAGAATAATTTTTCCTACCTTTGATATTGCCATCGCAAGGTGGCAGACATAGATGAAAGTGTTTGCTTTTATCCTCGAGTAGAAATCTGGTAAATTTCAAACTGAAGCGAGGTGGCAACATTCTTCACCCGATTGGTCATGCTCGTGCTTCTGCACGTCGTGATAGGGTGTGGGATCTTGTTTCGCTTCGAGGTTTACCAGAACCTCTACTCGGAACAAAGAGCTCACCCCTTTTTTATGTCCCAAAGATGAACTAACTACATTACATATGAAAAAGATAACACTCATTTTCTGTTTGATTCTTTCAAGCCTTCTATTTTTTTCTTGTAACGAATCCACAATTATTTATCAGGCGAAGTGCGGGCAACAGAATGTAAGTGGCGCAAGAATTTTTGTAGATGGAACTGAAATTGGATATTCAACTCCTGCAAAAATGAAGATGAATCTGTCCACGGGTGCACACTACTTCCGTATGGTTCATCCTGAATATGGGGAATGGTCTGATGAACTCCATCTAAGTCCAGGTCAAAGAGAATACTATGTAACGGGATATTTTAAAGATAAATATGCTTGGACATATGGTGGGAAAGTAAAAGTCTATTATTATTCTGAAAACCGATTGATACAGACTTTTAATATGTCGTATCTAAAAAGAGCATCCAAAAGCGGGAAAATGGAATACAGGCTAGAGAAAACATCAGAAAAGGATAGCGAAGCAGATTACATGATTATTAAAGGTAGCTATTTCGTTGGAGGTGACCATTACAACGCAATGCAATCTGGATCTGTTCCCTCTAAAGGGCTTGGTATTTTCATGAATGTCAGTTGGTAAAAGTAGTATTATGAGAAATCGCATATTATTGTTTCTTGGCGCTTGCCTAAGCATAATACTTCTCTGTAGCTGGGGAAGCAAAAACTATAGCGTTTCTGTGTCAAATGGGAGTGTCGTTGTAAAAATGCATAGCCCGACAAGAGGGATGGCGGGGGTCGATAGAATCAGCTATGATGGTTTTACATATGAAGAGGTTGAGAAAGAGGTTTACGATAAGATTAGGAAGAATAGTTATAATGGGGATTACACTATTAGCGTGATTCTCCAGTTTAAGAATTCTTATGGTAGTTATTATGATGGCCCTCCTGTGAATGTTGGAACATTAAATGGCTCTCAGGTAAAACGCTATTCCTCTTTCAGAGATTTTAGCGGATCAACGCAGATTTATAAGGCATTCCCTTGGAATCATCGTTATAACTGACCCATACTCTCAGTTATTACGACACTGTTCTATATACTTACTCAAAAGACTTTTTTAATAAATAGAATAATGATGAAGGAGCTTAAATACATCCTCTCCATATTGGCGATTCTGTTTTCGCAATTGCTCTATGCTTCGCCTGATAGGTTGCCATCCTCTGGATCTGGACCTTCTACTTCAGATTATGTGGTGGACGTGTTAATGCTTATTGTTGCTCTCCCTCTAGCTATTGGTTTCCTATGGAATACGCTTAAAGGAAAAGTAGAAGGGAAAAAACTGATGGCGAGGATAAAACAATGATTTGGCTATGCCTCCTTTTGGTTATCGGGGTGATATTAGTTGGAATCGCAAAGTGTTCTTAGAAAACCATATTCTTTTTGTAGGCAAATAACTGGTTTTTGAAAATGAAAAAGATAATTTGCTCACTCGTTGTAGTTTTATTGTCCTTCAATTTGATGGCACAAACGACTTTTGGCATTTGCACCAACGTAGATGGGATGTGGAGTAGCTGGCGTTATTTTAGTGGTTGTTTATATGGAAGCTATGGTCAGATTTTACAGTACGATTATGGCACCCATCCTGCTGAGTTCATTTGGCGTTTTACGATTAATAGTTTTTATTCGCCGCAAAGAAATGATCAATGGTTGGAGTTCTCAGGTACCATGGAATACTATATCTCTGACAAATACCCTGATGCCAAATCTCAGTTTTTAGATCGAAGGCAGCAAGGTTTTGTAGTCGCCCCTTATAGTAAAAACCAAGGGCAGATCTACAAAAAGACTTCAAATGCCATAATCAAAATTGGGCCATACAAAGGGCACCCTCAGGTCTATAATATTTTTTTCGATGGGGTTGGGTTTGGCCTTGATTTGAATGGCACTTACTTTGGGCAGCGATAAAAGGGTAACAATTTCTGCAGACTGATTTCAATTTAGGAAGTCCAACCTTCCTCGCTTAACGTTGGCCTTTATGTCGTCCATGCTAACACTCCCTCAGGCCGCTCCATAATCTTGATTGGGACACCACTAATGGAGAGTAAGGATAAGATGATGAGCAGGATCTCATTTTGTTCGCTTACAGAGAACATGAAAAATGATACCCATAACGGGCGCTAGCCATCCTGCCAGCATATACTCATCTACCGTGATGATTTGAAAAGCCCAGTCCCGTTCGTGGGCGACATGCAAATAGAAAATAGCCAATAAGAGGAGCCAGGGGAAGACATAAGTCCACCTCTGGCTCTTTTTCGTAAAGAAAGCATGCCACCAACCAAAGAGAAGTGAGTAGATGGGAATGGCAAGGCATAAACCAGTACGCCAGTTATAAGCCCCCGCTCTACCTAACAACGGATAAGACATTAAGACTTCGCGGAATCCGATGCCACTAATAAGGGAATAGCAAAATAACCCCAGGTAGTACAAAATGCTGATGGCAATGAGAACGGCTGCTTGAATCAAAAACCATTTGATCCCGTCTTCCGTTCCTTTCCAAATCTTGACTATCGCGTTGTTCATATCAGATAAGAGTGCTGGTAATTAATTGTAAAGTTACAATTATTTCACTTCAACCGGCATCGCAATACGACCATAATAGCAGGTTCCCTTCTTCCTTTCCTACCAAACGATTGATATAGGCCATGTCGCGCGTGGAAACGGTGACGCAGCCTTGGCAACTTCTTTCGTTGAGAGGGATGAATTTGCGCCATTTGTTGATGTCAACCCATCGTGAACTGTGAATCATAATCCCACGACTATAGGCGCTGTTGTTTGAAAGATTCAAACCTTTCAGGCGAAGGCCGGTTTTGTTCCTGGCCCCTCTGTTTCTAGTTACCTCGAATTTGCCTACTGATGTGCAGTGGCTTCCATAGACATTGCTAAAGACAGGAGATTCGTCCGTGCTCCCTTTTCCCGCCCCGTGCATCGCGTGGCCAGAATAGATAATCCGTCCTTTCTCGAAAGACCAGACAAACAAACGCGGTTTTCCACTTGGAATGCCATAGTCCAAGAAGAGACAGTAGTGGTTGTTCAGCCCTTTTCTTTCAGCATACTTCAGAGCCTTATCCGCGCGCAATGCCATATCGGAGTAGTGAGAGTTGCCCGCAATCTTACCTGGACTGAAGCTGCCTTGGGAAAATAAATAAAGTATAAAAATGCCCACAACACAGAGCACGGTTATGGGCACAATAATCCTTTTTATCTTTCGAATGGCCATCGCTACTCAATTGTCGAGAGGATTCGGTTCACCAATTCGGGGGTGACATTGGTAGCGACAATTTTGTACCCGTTCCACTCAAAGGTTAAATCTTTCTTGAGGGAATACTTCACCCCAGAATAGGTGCCCTGCTCATGTGCGACACTGGCGAACTTGTCCCATTCATTGGCGATGCGGGTTTTTACATCGAGTGGAAGCACATAGAAGACAGACGCACAGTCGGGGCCTGACATGGAGATGAGTGGAGTGGAGCCCCGATAGGCCGTCACCTTCACGTGGGAAAGGTCGGTGGTAGTTTCAGCGGTGGCGGCGCGGAGGCCGATAGCAATGCACGCGACAGCAAGCAAAGCGATAACGGAAGCAAAAATCTTTTTCATAACTGCATTTGTTTTGATTGTTGTTTGCTTACTAATGCAGTAATCTGAAAAAGGTAAACAGATTTTTGCCGATTATTCGTGCGTTTTTGAGAAAAGGGCCCTCCAGGCGGCGGGGGAGTTGCTCTTGATGCCTTCGATGATGTCCTTGTCCGTGAGCTTGACGCTGCCTTCCGTGTGAGCGGCTCTTGACAGGGTGCCAGATTCAAGCTGGCGGCATTCGTCCAGCTGATCCCGAAGGGCTGCACGTTCGATGGTGCGACGGATGGCGATTTCGGCCTTCTCATCGTCCTCCAACATGGCTTTGGCTATGCTTCTGAACTTATCCATACATCTTTTCTTTGTGCTCTTGGCAGTGTCTTCATTTTTGAGGCCGGTCAGCGTGGCGATGTCCTTCATTGACATCTTGTCCCAGTAGAAGCGTTTCAGGATGGACTTACAAGTAGGAGGGATAGAATCCAGAACCCTGTCAAGAAAGCGCATGGCTTCTTCTTCCTCCATCTCCATACATTCGACCGATCCGGATTCTTTCTCCTCGCCTTCATCCTTGATGATCACTTCGTCCTTGCCGGTCGGCTTCTCGACGATTCTAAGCGGCCTTTTCTTGGCAGCATACCTAAGAGCAACGCGTTTACATACCACATACAGATAACCTGACAGATTCGTCTCTCCCTCGGTGTCCAGTTTCCCCGCCTTAATATTCTCCATCAGGATGATGCAGGCTTCTTGGTACACATCATCGAACGTGATATCCCTAACCCCGCTGAGGAGAGGCTGGATATGTTGGCGAATGCTGGTCGCTCCTGTCTCAATCTCCAAGATGATATCTCTGTCGGTCATCTGAATACTAATGCGTTTCTTATCTCAAAGGTAAACAGTTTGTTGGAGTTTTTCAAACGAAAGGTTAAATTTGCCATAGGAATGAAACCTGAAAGAGGCATAAGGAAAATACTGGGCGTTATCGGTTACGTCCTTGCCTGTCTTGTCCTTGCCGCATTGGTCGCGATTGCTGTAGGAGTTCTGATTGAGACCATCAAGCTGGAGACCAGGACGCAGGCCCGCGTTCTTCTCCATAGGAACCTGTTACTGGGATTCATCGCTTTCTTCCTCCTGTTTATCATCCCGCGGGTCCAATCCAACGTCCGCTGGTTGATGAAATTCAACCACGAATTTACGCACCTGCTATTTGCGCTTCTTTTTTTCAGGAAGATTTATCGCTTTAAAGTGGACGATACGGACAGTTATGTCTCATATAGCAGCGGATGGTTTGGCTACCACGCCATCACTCTTTCTCCTTATTGCGTGCCCATCTTTACCCTGGCTATGCTCCCGTGGCATTTCACAACGGGAACCCCTGTTTATCTGACAATCATTGATATCCTTATCGGTTTCTCTTACTCCTTTCACGTCTGCGCATGGGTTAAACAGATTCGCCTCTCTCAGACGGATATCATAGGCCCGGGCAAGGTAAAGTCTGTCCTCTGCATCATCCTGTTCCAGATCATCAACTTCTGCCTGATTGCCCTAACTCCTTCCAGTGGGGTGATGCTCGCCATACAGAGGGTGTTTGTGGATTTCCCCAGCAAGGTCATATACCTATTATGATAGAACCATTGTCAACAATAGAGAGTTTCAACGCTCCTCAACTGGATTATCTCAAGAAAGGTTGGGATCCTGCGATCGTTCAGCAGTTCATCGACCGCTACAACTACGGTCATGTTGGTCACAAGGACAAACTGGGCGATTATCTCAACGACCAGCCGATACAGAAGGTGTTGGAGGTCTATCAACTCGATCCAGAGAAGTTTTGGTACTTCCTTCTGTTTGCAACGGATTACGCGGAAGGGATGGGTTCCTTTTTTTCCGCGAATCCGACTCCGATTGAACAGCTCGATAGTGTCTTCTCGCTCATAGAAGCGGACCTAGAGCCCCATGTTTTTTCGCAGGGTGGATACGTCTTCAAGGACGATCCAAATATGAAGCTCACCTTGACGGTCAAGAAACCAGGGATGAAGCGTAGCACCGTGGTGGATATCGACACCCCTAATGCTCTCGCACTATTGGCTGACATCTACCATAAAGCCGACAAGAGTTCCCCCTTATTCAAGTTGTCGATTGGAGGTTCGTTTGATGGACAGCATCCGCTGACAGCTCAAAGGTTGGCTCTCTTCTTCAATTTGATGATGAATTTTCTCAAACCCCTTAGGGCACTGAAGGGTGCTTATGACCGAGATACATCCATCGACAAAGGATATCTCGTCTCGCAGCTGGCTTTCCTGATGGAACTCACGCCTCCTGGTGATACTCGGTTTATCGATCCTCTGAGGCTCCGTTACCTTCGCGACTATGTGAAGGACTACCTGAGTGACAGAATGGCGGGGATGAACGAGTACTACAACTATGACTTTTTGGCAGACGAGTAGTCGATAATAATATCCTTTTTAGTTTGAGGTCATCGAAAGATGGCCTCTTTTTGTTTCTATTCGTGGGGGATTTTTAAGTCTCTATTTTCCCCTTATTATGTTGATTGTCAAACACTTGCGTCTTCATGGTTTTTGTTCATCTTTGTCGCGGCTCCCAAAAAGGAAACGGGTTCCTCGGGAGGGGCCAGAACAATTAAAAAATTTATTCAATGAAAACTATCAGATTCAGCGAGCTGCAGGCCGAGGGCCTGAAAGTAGCCAAGATCAAGGCCAACAGGGACCTTGATGAGAAGAATGTCAAGGCAAAGATGGCGGACCTGAAAAGCCGCGGACTTATCATCCCCGCCATGGTGGTCAATGCCAATGATGCCTTACGGGAGCACCTCGATCTCTGTGATTTCAGAGACAGTAACATTGCCGTTGACAACACCAATGCGGATCGGTACCTTGTCCTTATCGACGGACAACACCGTTATGAAGCCCATCTGCGACTGGTGGAGGAGAGTGAGGATTACTCTCGTGACTTCACGTTCCAATTCGTCCAACTTGCAGATGGCGTCTCCATCCTGGACGTTCTGAAGGCTGTGAATGACCCTGGGCATACTTGGACCCTGAGCGATTACACTCACAGCGCTTGGGAACTGAACAAGGAGAACCCGATGCTATCCTTCATCTCGGAACTTGTCTCGGATGGAATATCATACTCGTCTGCTGCCAAGTGGGCGACACTGAACAGACGTTTGACCCCTTCGATGGTGAAGGAGGCTGTGAACAACGAGGGCGCAATTGACCCGCTGTTCACCAACATCAAGTACCTGTCGTCGGGAAGGAAACTGTTCGCGAGCGCGAAAAAGGCTCTCGGCAAGGCGATTGTGAAACCCCGCGCCCTTGTGGATTGGGTGATCGATATCCTTGGTGATGCCAATTCCAAGGAAGCGGAGGCGAACCAGCTGATCAGCTTCTTTGAAAGCCTGACTGCAGATCAGGTTGAAAGCCTGAAGAAGGCGAAGGGCCAGAAAAATGGAGCCTCCAAGGAGGAGGCGCTCAGAAGGGCTCTTGACAAGTTCTACCAGGCGTTCCAGGGTAAATCAGAATAATAAAAAACACGGGGCGCAGAACGTCGAGAAACAGGTCTGCGCCCCATTAAAAACGAAAAGAATAACGTAACTTTACGATGCTGTCGAGGGCTGAAATACAGGACTACACCGCTAGGCTACATCGGTTAGGAATAACCGATGAGGCCCAGGTGAAGGCGGTCCTGGATTACATCTACAGCATCGCGGTTATAGCAGTACAAGCATATTATGAAAACAAAGAAAAATACGTCGGACAGAACGACACCAGCGGGCAAGAAGATAGCCGTAATATGGACCCGAGTCAGTACCAAGGAACAAGCCGATAATAACCTTAGCCTCGACACTCAGGAAAAAGCGTGTCGAGAATACGCTGCCCGCAATGGGATTGAAATTGAGTGCTTACTTGGTGGAACGAATGAAAGTGCGAAAGTGGAAGGAAATCTGTTCAAAAGGATGATAACGTTCGTCGTCCAGCATAGACACATAAACACAATCCTCGTTTATTCTTTTGACCGATTCTCTAGAGCAGGGGCTACAGGCATTCAAACTAAAGCTTATCTCAAGTCAAAGGGAGTGACTGTGGTCAGTGTCACCCAGCCAACAGATCCAGATAGTTCATCAGGGAGGTTTATGGAAGGAATGACCTTCTTGTTTAACGAATACGAGAACAATCTCCGCAAGGAAAAATGCACTGCTGGCATGAAAGAATGCCTTGAAAGGGGAGATTGGTACTCCAGACCTCCTTTGGGATATGAGAAGGATTACACCAGTACAAACAAACATGCCCTGAAGATAGACGAGCGAGGTCGCCTTCTTGCCAAGGCGTTTCGGTGGAAAGCGGACGAAGAACTTACAGATACGGAGGTTAGAGATAGACTAAAGGCGTTGGGAATGGATATTTCCAAACAAAAAATTTCCGAGATTTTCCACAATCCGTTCTATTGTGGAAAGATCAAACATAGTCTTCTAGGCGATAAGATTGTGAAGGGGAACCATCCAGCCATCACAGACGAAGAAACCTTCAACAAGATTAACGGGATTAAAACCCATAGCGGTTACACGCATAACGTTGGGTGCTCAGAAATCCCGCTCAAGCGCCATCTTATCTGCCCCGTCTGTGGCTCTCACCTGTCTGGTTATAAGCGGATCAAGAAAGCAAAAACATCGGATAAGGTCTGGACCTTCTGGTACTACAAGTGCAATACGGATGGCTGCAAGCTCAATAAAACCGCTTCGATGGTCCATGAGAAATACCAACAACTCCTTGACGAATACCAGGCTCCTTCTGAAATACGTGGAATGATAAAAGAGCAGGTTGAAAAGTTGGTTAGGGAACGGTCTGCAAATGACCTGAAAATGGAGGCGGATCTCAAGTCACAAGAAACGAAACTTGGAAAGCAACGGGAGGCGGTCATGGTTCGGTTTGGACTTGGAGAAATCCCTGCTGAAGTCTATACGACAACGGTCAGTTCCATCAACACGCAACTCGAAGGAGTCGAAATCGAATTGACGCGCCTCAAAAAGCTCTCCTCGAACCTCTCTTTCGACGTGGGTCGAATAATCGTAACTGCCTCTGAATTAGGTTCTTTGTGGCAGACCAGTTCCTTTGACATTCAGCAAAAAATACAGAATCTGGCATTCCCTGAGGGAGTAAAGTGGGACAGGGAACAGGATATTCCTCGAACCGATGTCGAAAATGAAGCGCTCCGCGTAATTCGCTTATTATCAAGAGCTTACAAAGACAGTAAAAACGAAAAAACCGGAAAATCTTTCGACTTTCCGGCTTTAGTAGCGGGGGAAGGACTCGAACCTCCGGCCTCCGGGTTATGAGCCCGACGAGCTACCAACTGCTCTACCCCGCGATGTGATTGGATTGCAAAGGTAAGCATTATTTTTGGTTTTGCAAACTTTTGCTAAACTTTTTTTACTTTTTCCCTGTAACGACAATGAAGGTAACGATGATGAGAGTTATGATTACGCCTGCTATGATATTGAATGTCAGGGACTCACCGAAAAAAATGGTTCCTACGGTGATTGATTTCCGGACAGGACGACACCTTAGGCGTGGAGTGTAAATCGTTGGATATTAGATAGTACGCTATGAGACAAAGACTTATGCACCACAACCCGTTAGCTTTCACACGCCCCGGCGGAGGTGAAGCCTCTGGAGGTTTGCTTCGCTCATCCCGTCAGGCTGCCGCCTGACACCCATTCACAAGGTCATGGGCGACCATGCCTCCAGAGGCTCCACCTCCGCCGGGGCTTCTTCCTCCACATGGTCTTTCCCGGTGTTTTTTCCGTGACATGTGCCTTCCTCCACCAGATCTTGGCCCTCCACCTGATGCGGTAGCGGGACGCGGCCACGCTGCGGGTTTGCAAGAGATTGATTTGCAAAGAGTTATAAAACATGGCGTGGAAACGTGGCCAAAAAACGGCTGCGTTTCCACGCTCTTGCAAAATTAGTATTTGATTATCAGCGAGTTACGGATTCGCCCGTGGCCGCGTCCCGACGGATCCTCGTGTTGACGGCCACGACAAGGAACCGCGAGGTCTTTGGTGCCCCGGATGCCAGGTCGCATGAGATAACATAGGGGTCAGCGGTTATCCTCGTCGAGCCGAGGAGAGCCCTTTCTTACAGCTCACCGCAGGCCCGGCTGGAGATAACCGCGCGTTAGATCTTCGGTGTGGAGCGTAACAGAACAGGGGACATTAGGCGTGGAGCACAAGTCATTGTACTATAATCAATTAACCATTTTCAGAGTTACAGGAATCGCAACTCTGAAAATGGTTAAATCGGTAATATTCACCAGGTTACGCTCCACGCAATTAAACGCAACTTGCACACAGCGACATCTGCCATGGACTAAAGCACGGAACTGCTTAACTTCTTTTCCCGGTGACGATCATGAAAGTGACGGCGATGAGAGTTATGATTACGCCTACTATAATATTGAGTGTCAGGGACTCACCGAAGAAAATGGTTCCTACGGCAATTGCGGTAACAGGTTCGAAGACTCCCAGGACGGACGTTCTGGTGGCGCCGATGATTCTGGTGGCCATGGCTAGGGTCAGGAGGGAGACCAATGTCGGAAATACGGCCAGACCTACGAGATTCATCCAGCAGAACCAGCCATGGACACCGCCGAAAAATTCACCACCGGAAAAAGCATTGTGGAGGATGAAAAGGATCGAGCCGATTCCCAGGGCGTAGAATGTCAGGATGTGGCTGGAAACCGTGCGGAGACGGCGGCTGCGGTTCACGACCACGAGGTACATGGCGTATGCCAGAGCCGATCCGCCGGCAAGAAGCAAACCGCTGAGATTCAATGAGACATTGCCGGACGGCTTGCTGAGGATGACGACTCCGATGAACGTCATGAAAATCGACGCCCAGACCTGCCACGTCGGATAGACCTTCAGGAATACCATTATCAATGCCACCAATACAGGGTAAAGGAACACTATGGTGGTGGCCAGACCTGCCGGTATATAATTATAGGACTGGAACAGGAGCATGCTGCTCAATGCGAACAGAATGCCGAGGACACAGAGCCTGAGGAACTGTGCCTTGTTCACCCGGAAAGTTTCATGGCGGAAAAGCAGCCACACGCCCAGAATAACGACGGCCAGCAGATATCGGATGGACAACATCGTATCCACCGAGACTCCCATTGAAAGGAGCGGCTTGGCGAAAAGCGGATTCAGACCATAGGTTACACCTGTAATGATTCCCGCGGCATACCCCCAGACTAGATTTTTATTTTCCATGCTCACTAACACAAACTGCCGCACCGAGGTTTCCCCAGGAACGGCAATTATATAAATCCGAAAAAAATTACTTGCAGATGAACGCCACGAGCGCGTCAATGTCATCTTTCGCGAAAGACATCTGCTCGCCTGTCGAAAGATTCTTGACATTGATCTTCCCGGAAGCGGCCTCGTCACTGCCGTTGATCGACACGAAAGGAATCCCCTTCTTCTCGGCGTAATCGAACTGCTTCTTGAGTTTCGTCTGGTCAGGATAAATCTCGCATGACACTCCGGCCCCACGTAAAGTCCTGACTACAGGGACGATATACGGCAGAACAGAAGCATCCATATTGGCAAACAACACGGAAGCCGAGCCGGCCAGCCCCTTAGGGAATTTGTCAAGTCCCTTCAGTACATCATAAATACGGTCAGCACCGAAAGAAATGCCGACACCGGACATTCCAGGCAGCCCGAAAATTCCGGTAAGATTGTCATAACGTCCTCCGCCGCAAATACTTCCGATCGCGTAGTCCAATGCCTTCACCTCGAAAATCGCACCTGTATAATAATTAAGTCCACGGGCAAGCGAAAGATCCATCTCGACCTTCTGGCTCACACCGGCATTGGCAATGAACCCGAACAACTCGGCAAGTTCGTCGAGTCCCTTGAGACCTTCCTCCGAAACAATGCCGGATGCTGATTTGCCTTCCATGAGACCACGCATTACAGCAATCTTCTCATCCGTGGTGCCTTCCAGTTTCAGAATAGGCTCGATTACCGCAACTGCCTTCTCATCAAGACCTTTCTCCATCATCTCCGCTTCCACAGCCTCCAGTCCGATCTTGTCCAGTTTGTCGATGGCAACTGTAATGTCAGTAACCTTGTCCGGATAGCCGCAGATTTCAGCCAATCCAGTGAGTACCTTACGGTTATTGATCTTTATGGCAACATTGATACCGAATTTCGTGAATACGGTGTCCACAATCTGCACGAGTTCAAGCTCATTCAGCTGCGACTTGCTTCCGATAACGTCGGCATCACATTGATAAAACTCGCGATAGCGACCTTTCTGCGGACGGTCAGCGCGCCAGACCGGCTGGATCTGAAAACGCCTGAACGGGAACGCGATTTCGTTCTGATGCTGAACGACGTAGCGCGCGAAAGGAACCGTCAAATCATACCTCAAGCCCTTTTCGCACACTTCGGAGGTAATCTTGCCGCTGTTCAGCGTACCATCCTCATTCTTGTAATTATCAATGTCAATGCGACCGAACGCATCACCGCTGTTAAGTATGCGGAAAAGCAATTTGTCGCCCTCGTCGCCATATTTTCCGAGAAGGGTGGAAAGGTTCTCCATAGCAGGAGTTTCGATCTGCACATATCCGTAAGTCCTGTAGACAGAACGGATTGTGTCGAATATGTAGTTTCTGGCGGCCATTTCCTCCTGGCCGAAGTCTCTTGTCCCCTTAGGTATAGACGGTTTCTGTGCCATATAAATAAATTTACGCCCAACGCCTCACACAAGGCAAGGCAAGGCCGGTTTCGTATCCTGCAAAATTAATAATAAATAGTGACATTCGGCAATCATTGAAGTGACAATTCAAAACCAACTTGGAGAAGCAAATAACTATTTGGCATGTAACCTCCTCATGGACAACGGAGACGAAACTTGAGTAATTGTAACAACATTTTTCACAAAAAAGTAACACCGTAAGGTATATTTTTCTATATTTGGAAAAGAAGATAAAACGACCAAATAACAAAATGAAAGCATTTTATATCCAAAAAGTTGTCATCAGACGCATATCCTCATGACATTCTTCACGAACGCAACAATAAAACCGTTTTCCGGTTTCTTAATCTTAGTAATCCATTAAAAACAACTCGGTAATCTTTACTAGTCTTTTCGGTCTATATTCTTTTTCTCATCAGTCGTGTACGTCCAGTATACTCCATCTTCGAAAAGAAATCTATCCTCGAAAATCCTTCGCAAATCTTTACCAACTTTTTTAACGCTTACTCACAATCAACAATCAATTAAAAAATATTACAATGAGAAAACTGCTTGCAATGCTAGCGCTTCCGCTATTGGCACTTTCAGCCTGCAGCGAGGAGACAAAGGAGGAAATCGCTGACGTCCTCATCATTTCTCAGGACAAAGTGGCATTTCCTAAAGAGGGAGGCGTCGCAACCATCTCGGTCGCATGCCCGTCAGAGTGGCACTCATCCGTATCCGATCAATCCTGGATCAAGACCACGGATGATGAAGACAAAGTCACCATCACTGTCTCCGCAAATGAAACAGGTGATTCCAGAAAGTCATCTGTAACACTGGAATCAGCAACGGAGAAAAAGGAAATCCTGATTTCGCAATCATGGTCAGGAGCCGTTCTATCCCTGAAAATCAATGGCCCGGAAAGCATTGAACTCGACTCCGAAGGAGACAGTTTCAAGTTTACAGTGGAGACAAATGCAGCATGGAAGGTCGAATCCAGCGCATCATGGCTGACCGCCAGCATGGACGGCTCTCTTGTCTGCGTTACGGCAACGGCCAATGGCGAGACGCACCGCGATGCCACCGTCACGGTCACCGCAACTGTAGGAGACAAGTCTGAAAGCAAAGAAATCAAAATCGCACAGATTTCCCGCGAGGAAAATCCTTATTTCCAGATGCTTGGCAATTACGGACTCTACGCCGAGCGCTGGTACTATGGCGGCAAAGCAGTAAATGTTCCCGGTATAGGCTCATACTGCACAATCGAGCAGAAAGAGTACGGCAAGTCATTCACTATCAAAAACCTGTTCGTGGATGGCACCGAATATGAGGCGTCTTATGACAAGGACTCCAAGAAGATGGTGCTTACGCTAGGCTCGCTTTGCATGACAAGAACCATAGAGACATCAGGAGAGACTTACTACTATTATATGGTGCAACCGAACATCACCGAAAGAAAATTCGAAACAGGCATCATCTATGGCACTGTCGGGACCGCCACAGACGGAAAGGACGAGAATTGCCAGGCTATTCTTCTGGATGGATTCGATGAAGCATACGGGTCTCTAGGGCTCATTGTCAGAATCGGCGCCAGCCAGAATATGGCCATGCTTAGCGATGTGTACTATGCCGATGGCAAGATGCACTTCGTGAAAGCCGAGAAACAAACACAGGGATAATCATTTCAAGACTATAGACAATGAAAAAGATAATATTCTCCACATTGTTGGCCATCTCATTCTGCGCTTGCACCAAGGAGACGATCAACTACCAGAATCCTGTTCCGGGAGAGAACGGGACAGAAGCGAACACCGTGCTGTCCGTCGAATCGAGAAACACTCTTTTCACTGCCCAGGATGGAACAAACGCAGACATAGCGTTCAAGAGCCTGGGAGGAAAGGTTGTAGTCAATGTCAATACAAATGCAGACTGGACCTTCGAGGTTACAGGCGACACTTTCGTCACAGGAGAGGCGGACGAGGAAACCAGTCAGCTGACACTTTCCTGTGCAGCCAACCAGCTTGACAAAAAGCTGTCAGCTACGGTGACCATCAAAGCCGGAAACAAGATCGCCACCATCGGGGCCACACAGAATGCATACGGAACCCCGGAAATCGTCGCATCAGAGAACAATTTCCATCTTGCGGCAAAAGGTGAACTTTCAGCATCATTCGATGTAACGTCGACAGACCCGGACTGGATATTCGAGACTTCCGGATGCGAATGGATGCTCGTCACCAGAGAAGGCAACACCGTCAAAATCAGCGCCTATCAGAACGAGGAATATACCGACAGGAATGTAAGTTTCACAATCAAGGCCGGAACAGGTGAAAAGCTTGTTTCCGAAACCATCGACGTACTCCAGGACAGGGCCGCGCACATCGAATCTTCCGTCCTCACCGTGCCTGTAACACCGTTCTCCGACGAAGCCAGAGAAGTGGAGATCCAGGCGAATTTCGACTGGGAGTATTCGGTTTCCGGCAACGATGACGGATGGCTGAAGGTAGAAAAGACAGACAAAGGATTCAAATTCACCCCGAACGCCAACCCGAACGCCGAAACCAGAACAGCCAAAATCACAGTAAAGACCGGAGACGGCAAGGAGAACAACGATTCCGAGGTGATAACGATTTCTCAGCTGGGAATCGACAAAGAAGCATTCATACTCGGCCTTCATGTAACGAAAGCCAACAGCACGTCGATGCTTCCTGTCGAAGGCGTGACGGACATCACTGTAGACTGGGGAGACGGCTCAGACGCCGAGAAGTTCACTGCAGACAATCCGACCCACGAATATGCCGACACCGGCTATTTCGTCGTTTCCGTGAAAGGACAGACAAGCGCATTCAGCGTAAGCGCACTGTCATCCTACCAGAAACACCAGATCGAGCAAATCTACAACTGGGGAAAGTTTGAACTGACCTCTATGGAATCCGCATTCGATGGATGCAGCTATCTGACAAGCATCCCTGAAGACGACATGAAAGCCTTCTCGAAAGTCACGTCATTCGAGTCTGCTTTCAACAACTGCAGCGCTCTGAAGACCATCCCGGAAGGACTTCTTGCCAATGCCGCCGAAACTGAAAGCGTGAACAACATGTTCTATTCGTGTGATTCCATCAAGGTCATTCCTGGCCAACTGTTCTTCAACTGCCCGAAACTTGCAGACGCAGGATCCGCATTCAGTTTCTGCACGGAAGTGGAAAGCATCGACAAGGACCTCTTTTCCAAGAATCCGGAGCTCACGGATTGCAGTTCAACATTCTCAGGCATGTCCAAACTGAAATCCGTAGATAAGGATTTGTTCGCCAACAATCCTAAGATCACCACGTTGAATGCAATATTCTCCTACGATGAAGCACTTGCGACAATTCCGGCAGGAATCTTCCGTAACCAGAAAGATTGCGAGACTTTCAGAATGGCGTTCTCCAACACAGGCCTGACCGAGATACCTGCCGGACTCTTCGCCAACAACTCAAAATGCGAGAACTTCCAGCAGACATTTTCAGGAACAAAAATCAAATCGATTCCGGCTGACGTATTCAAAGGATGCAGTTCTGTCGACACATTCATGTCATGTTTCAGCGGATGCAAGGAACTCCAAAGCATACCTGCCGACCTTTTCAAGAATTCAGGTTCACAAGGTGTAGTCTATGGAAAGAGAGGCACTGGAATGAGAATGGTCTTCAACGACTGCTCATCCCTGAAGGAAATCCCTGCCGGGCTTCTTGACGGCTTCACGGAAATCACGAACATAGAAAACATCTTCAATGGATGCTCCTCATTGGAAAGCATTCCTTCAGGACTGTTCAAAGATGCTACGAATGTTACCAACTTGAGCAATGCATTCAGCGGATGCACCTCTCTCAAGTCAATTCCAGCCGGTGTATTCAAGGGATTGTCAAAGCTCAGTTCACTTTCCGGCATTTTCAAGGATTGCACCAGCATTGAGGAAATAGGCGACAACCTGCTCGAAGGCTGCGACGCATGTACCTCCATCAGCAATCTGTTCAATGGCTGCACCAAGCTCAGCAAGGTTTCCGAAAACGCTTTCGCCGGCGCGGTAAAAGTAACGGACATCAGCGGATTGTTCAGCAATTGCGCAAATCTCAAGAGCGTCCCGGAGGGTATCTTCGCCCCAATGACCGGACTGAAGACGACAAGTGACGTATTCTCTTCTTCCGGCATCGTATCTGTTCCGTCCGGATTGTTCGCAAGCAACACTCTGGTGACGACTTTCAAGAATGCATTCAACGGCTGCACCGCATTGTCAAGCCTTCCTGGAGGTCTGTTCACGAACAACGTCTCCGTGACGAGCTTTGAAAACGCATTCAGCGGATGCTCGTCATTGACAAGTCTTCCTGACGGGCTGTTCGTCAACAACGGCAAGGTGACATCCTACAAGATGGCATTCAAGGGTTGCACGAATCTCTCATCCGTGGGCAACATCTTCGGAACAAACACCAGCAAGATCAGTCTTGAGTCTGCTTTCGAGGGATGTTCAGCTCTGAGTGCGATTCCTGCAGGATTCTTCGACGGGCTCACGGGAGCGGATTCATTCAGCAAGACTTTCAACGGATGCACAGCCCTGACGACAATACCGGAAAGGCTTTTCGCCCATAATATCAATGCAACCACCGTACTGAGTTGCTTCCAAAACTGCACGGCTCTCCAGAAAGTGCCTGCCGGCCTGTTCGGGACGACAACGAAGACAAAGACATTGACTTCAATGTTCTCCGGATGCTCGTCTCTTACCGACATCGCTGCTGACGCGTTCAGCGGCATCAATGCAACGACAGGAAACATGTCAAGCATATTCCAGGACTGCACAGGACTCAAGGAAGTTCCGTCCGGCCTGTTCAAGAACAACAGCAAGGTCAGCAACTACAATTACGCATTCCAGGGATGCACAAGTTTGGAGAAAGTCGGTTCTGAAATATTCAATTGTGCGAATGGGGCCACCTCAATCAATGGCATATTCAAGGGATGTACATCCCTCAAGACATTGGGAGGCAACATTTTCCTGAATCCTGAAAAAGTAAGGTATATCAACAACCTGTTCCAGGGATGCTCTGCCCTTGAGTCTGTGAACGTAGGAATTTTCGACAACTTCAAGGCATTGACGAGCGCGACCTTCACATTCGACGGCTGCGTCGCACTGACGGGAGAGTCGCCATACACCGAAGTGAACGGCGTGAAGTACCACCTCTACGAAAGGACCTCCGAAGCGACGGCCATTACCGGATTCGCATACCTGAAGAACCTCAAGGCAATGTTTAAAGGATGCACGAAACTCACTGATTATGACAAGATTCCGGACCCATGCAAGTCTGATGAGTAATTTTCCAAACGATTAAGAATATGAAACACAATTATATCATAACAATGATTCTGGCCGCCGGTATTGCCGCCGGCTGCGTGGAGACCAAAAAGGTCGATCCCGATACTTATCAGGCTCCGCTGTACGTCCAGTCTTCCGATCCTAAGATCGTGTTCGACAAAGAAGGCGGAAAGGCTATCATCACCATAGCGACCAACGCCGAGAGCTGGAGTTACGCGACCCGGTCGGGAGAGTGGTTCGAGGTCATTGTCGATGCTGACAGCTGCCTCTTGGTCGAGGCCAAGCCAAACAATGGTCCGGTAAGGACCGACGATATCACGGTCACAGCTGTAAGAGGGGATGAGACCAAGGAAGTTTCGCTTACGGTCACTCAAAGGGCAGACGGAGCCACAGACCTCAGTGCTGCAGGAACCGCGAACTGCTATGTAGCCAACACAAACGGTTCGTACAAGATCCGCGCTGACATAAAAGGCAATGGAGGCAAGGACGGCAAGAGCAAATATATCGAAACTGAAGGAGTCGGAATAAAGGATGCCGCCTATGCAGAACTGCTCTGGGAAGCCAGAAATGACGGCGACCGCACAATGTCATACGAAATCATTGACGGAACCCCGGCATATAGCAACGGGTACATCTCATTCTCGACAGGAAGGAGCGAGGGAAATGCCCTCATAGCCATAAAGAATGCCAAAGGCAAAGTCCTCTGGAGCTGGCACATCTGGGTGACAGACAACGAGATTACCACCCACGACCACATCGGCCCTGAAGGCAATGTCATCGCGCAGATTATGGACCGTAATCTTGGAGCCCTCAACAACATTCCGATGGACATCAACAACAGGGGAATGCTCTATCAGATGGGCAGAAAGGATCCGTTCATTCCGTCACGCTCCCCTTACAGGGACTACAGCGGAATAACAGACTACGACAATTCCAAGGAGTATTGCAGCAACGATCCCGAATGGAACAAGCCGAATCTTGAAATCGGAAACGGAAGCGGAAAATGGGAGATTGATTCAAAGTATAAAGGAAAAGCAACATTTTCAGCGCCGGGCAATATCCCGTTCGCTTCGGAGCATCCGATGAGATTTCTCGTAGGCTATTATTCGACAAGCTATTCCTGGTACATCAACTCAAGCGACAAGGATAGTGTAGAGCCTGGGCTTTGGGGAGAGGAGAAGACCATTTTCGACCCATGCCCGGCAGGCTACAAGGTTCCTGTCAAGAACATGTGGGGCACGGCTGCCGGCGACGAGAGCATCAAGACCGGCGGAAAGCATAGCGAATATGACGAGAACGGAACCAGCAGCAAGTATTTATGGAACGTCGAGAAAGGTTGCGGACGCGTGTGGAAACAAACTGGAGATTTCTACCCTATGGTCGGAAACATTTATCCGTCAACGTATTCTCCTGAAGGGACAACTCCTTACAACTATGCCAGCGGACAGACATTCTACCTGACGAGCCAGGAAAAGGCTTATGATTCAGAGGACACAAACCAGAGTTGTGCATATCACGTAGCAGTATTCAATGGCTACTGGGCGGCATATGAAACAAGGTCACAAGTGTTCAGCGGTCAGGTAAGATGCGTGAAAGAGTAATTTTTTATAATCAATGATGAAAGACAGATTCTTAAGACTCGTTCCGCTGGCGATAATGCTGGCGGGATGCAGCGGAATCGGCGGAAATGATGACAATGGGCCTGAGTCGGCAGACGGCAGGCCTGTCGTCGTATTTTCACCGGAGACAGCAATCCAAGGCGAGATAATCATAAAGATGAAGCCGGGCGCCAATGACGGGACGGCAACAAAAAGCGGAGGCGTCACCTCAGGCAACACACAGATCGACAGGGTTTTGATGGATGTCGGTTCTGTCAGTTTCGAGCGCATGTTTCCGCCTTGCGGACGATTCGAAGCAAGGACAAGAAAAGAAGGATTGGACAGGTGGTTCATCGCCAAGTACGACGAGACGATTCCTGCGAAGGAGGTGGCAGAAATGCTGTCCGGATGCGACGGCGTGGAGGTAATCGAGTATTCTCTCCCGACCGAGGCAGCTGCATATTCCAAGGCCCCGACAACCGTAGAGGAAAATTTCACCGGAACAAAGTCGTATTCATCAGCGAGGAACGTTCCTTTTCCTTTCAATGAAAGCGTCCGCTCACAAAGGATGCAGTGGCATTACAACAATACGGGCAATGTCTACGCCAACTCTACAGTCGCTGGGGCAGATGCCGATGTCTATGCAGCATGGCAGTTATGCACAGGAAACCCCGATGTCGTCGTAGCCGTGGTCGACCAAGGTGTCAAATACGACCACGAAGATTTGGCGGCGAACATGTGGACAAACAAAGGAGAAATACCTGGAAACGGAATTGATGATGACGGCAACGGCTACATCGATGATGTCTACGGTTACAATTTCACCGACAATAACGGCAATATTACGTTCTCGTCCGAGAACATGCACGGAACGCACGTCGCAGGCACCATTGCAGCAGTGAACAACAATGGCATAGGAGTAAACGGCATTGCCGGAGGCTCAGGCAATGGTGACGGTGTCCGGATAATGTCCTGCGAGACTTTGGGAACGTCCGAATCTGGCAATTCAGGAGGTGGTCTGGGCGCCCAGGTACGCGCCATCAAATATGCCGCCGACAATGGTGCCGTAATTTGCCAGAACAGCTGGGGCTACACAGCCGGCGCCATTTCAGAGAACGACTGGACCAGAGGCAATTACTCCGCCCTTGCCGACGCCATACACTATTTCGTCAAGTACGCCGGACTGGATGAGAACGGCAATCAGGAAGGCCCTATGGCAGGAGGAATCGTAATCTTCGCGGCAGGAAACGACACTTCGGATGAAATCTGCTACCCGGCTTCCGACAAGTCGGTAATCAGCGTGGCAGCAACCTCCTGGCTCGGGACCCCATCGTATTTTACGAATTACGGCAAATGGGTAAGCATTTCCGCTCCGGGCGGTGACCTGTCACTCAACTCCACCTACGGAGGAGTATACAGCACCAGTGTTTCGGAGGACGGCGGCTCGGCCTACGAGGGAATCAACGGAACGTCAATGGCATGTCCACATGTCTCTGGAGCCTGTGCTCTAGCCGTCAGCTGGTACTACGGAACGGAAAAGAAGAAAGGACTTACATGCGAGATGCTCAAAGAAGCGCTGCTGTCGAGTGTCACCCCGGTAGATCCGTTCTGCGAAACGCCATATTTCGGAAACATGGGCGCAGGATCACTGGACACGTACCAGCTGCTCCTCGCAGTCAAGAAAGTGAAGGCGATCCCGGACGTGACAGTCGGCAACGGCAGCGAGACAAGTGTAGACCTTTCCGATTATTTCTACAAGACAGATGTGCTGACATACTCATTGACCACACAGGGGATAATCGAAATCAACCTCAAGGCCAGCATCTTGACCATCAAGGGAATATCCAAGGGCAGTACCGTTATCAGAATCACCGACGGCAACCAGTCCGTCAGAACAATAAATGTGACTGTTGAATGATTATGACTTCAAAAATGATAAAAGCCGCCGCATTAGCGGTCGCAACATCGGTTCTATCCCTGGCATACGGATGCAGTCCGGAAACCAAGGACGACAATTCCGGTGCAATGATTAAGACTCCGGAACCCAAAGTCAGCGAGGTTACCGTATCCGGATTCCGCGTCGACTGGGCAAAAGTATATGGAGCTGAGGGCTATGCCTACTCACTTGACGGTGCGGAAGCGGATACGACCGATGCACTCTTCATCAAGTTCAATGAATTGGAGGCGTCCAATGAATATGTCGTGACAATCAAGGCCGTGCCCGGCAAGGACAGCGGTCTTTCCGAGTCCGAACCCGTGTACATCCACGTGCACACTTCAGCAGTGAGCCCTCTGGACAAGCCCGAAATCACTATCGGAAGCACATATGCCTCCAAGACAATCATCAGCTGGATCATAATCCCCGGAGCTGTCAAATATGAGTATACGGTAGGGGACATCAAGGGCTCTACAACTGAGAACAAGGTATCCCTCTCCAATCTGGAAAAGGGGAAAGAGTACACGTTCAGCGTCAAGGCTGTTGCAGCAGACAACAGCGGCAGGACCCAGTCAGATGCGGCACAGGCAAATTTCAAGACAGCATCGGATGACGTGCCTCCACTGCTGATAGTTCCTGAAAATGTTCTTGCTGACGCAGTCGTTTTCAATGTCTACGCAACCCCTGACGCAACATACTACTACGATGTAGTCTCATCCTCGACACTTATGCAATATGACGAGGCAACGGTGATCGAGCGCTACAAGAATGCGATTGTCGAATATGCCAAGAGCAAGGGCATCAGCATCCGGCTCGCCATGGCTTCCGTCCTAAAGGTCGGCACGAACACCCTAAGCGTTTCCAGACTGACTTCACAGATGAGCTACGACATCATCGCTTTCGGAATGGACTATGACGGCAATGTCACGACAGGTCTCTTCACGAAACGGGTCACCACGACAGCAACAGGCTGGTCCGCCGGCCCTAACTACGGAGGAGCAGACTGGTTCGGACAGAACTTCTTCATCACCAACTCGTATCTCGGCATAACCGGCTACGGATGGACCAACTCCGTATGGACTACATGGAAAGGCAGTGATGTGCAGAGCATCCGCTACCGTCTTCTCCCTACCAGTACTTTCAACAAAGTATTCAGCGACCCTTATGACAAGGAAGCCGTCAAGACTTTCCTGAAAGACACGTCATACAGTTACGCAGTCAAGCCGAACTATCTGGAGCTTGTGAATTCATCCAACGGATACAATTCGGTGACGCCGTGCAACCCGGGCGTCTCATACACAATGTCCGCCCTTGCCACCTCCGCAGCCGGAGCAGAAGAACTGACCGTAAACTCTATTACGACCAAGACGACAAGCGAGGCCTACACATGGTTCTCGATAGCGGCTCTGGTCAACGAGAAATATGGTCCGACATCCAGCAAAATGGCATGCGTCCTCAAGGGTGTAGGCATAGAATCAGGAAAACTGGTAATCGTCAAGACATCTGTTCTGGCTGATGTTCCGGAATCATCCTACCCTGCCCTGATCGCCGACAAAGGCACAGAATTAAAGGAGTCTTACTTGGAATACATCAACGGAAACGGCCTTGCACTTGTCGTAGATGTAGAACCTAAGACATCCTATACCGTAATGGCGACTGTCGTCAACAAGGCAGGAGACAAGATCACCAAGCACGCCTCAGTGACGACCACAGCGGAAGTAGGGACAAAGTCTGCAAGAGCAAGGAACTCCGTGGTTTTCAGAAATCTCGCCGAGAAGGCAGAAGCAAGCCCGGTCGGTCTGAGGCTTGACGGAGTGGAGTCGATTCCAGTCATGGATACACCAACAGCTGCAGACGACCTATGGACCATAATCCACAACATTAACATACTCGGAACAAATTATGAAAAATAGCATAATGAGAATATTGACCGCAGTTCTGACGGCCTGTCTCTGCGTTCCGGCTTTACAAGCCCAGGACATCAGCGTAAAAGGAAAAGTCACGGACAGCGGCAATGCTCCTCTGGTAGGAGTCGGTGTCTTCATAGAGGGGACAGCGACAGGTACTGTCACAGGTGCTGACGGAACATGGTCGATCCCGAACATTCCTTCGGACGCCACCCTCACATTCTCAAGCATCGGCTATGTGACCCAAAAAGTACACGTGGCCGGGAAGTCCGTGATCGATGTGATTCTTCAGGAGGATATCATCGAAGATGAACTGGGAGAGGTCATGGTCGTCGCATACGGAACCGCAAAGAAAAGCAGCTTCACCGGATCGGCATCTGTCGTAAAAGGCGACGAACTCCAAAAGAGGGTTACAGGAAACATCACCAAATCCATTGAGGGAACGGTGGCCGGACTGCAGGTCACATCCGGCGGCGGACAACCTGGTGAGGGCGCATCAATCATGATTCGAGGAATCGGATCAGTGAATGCGGTCTCCACACCTCTGTACGTAGTGGACGGAATTCCTTACGACGGCTCTTTAAGCGCTATCAACCCGGCTGACATAGAGTCTCTTACCGTCCTGAAAGACGCATCGGCAGGCGCATTGTACGGAGCGAGGGGCGCAAACGGAGTAATTGTCATCACTACCAAAAAGGGCAGCGGAGAACGTTCCATTGTCAGTTACAAGGGCAGCGCAGGCATTGCATCCCGGTCTCTCAAACGCTACGATCTCGTCGGAATGAACGACTTCATCGAATTGACCTACGAGTCCCTCAGGAACAGCGCCAAATACAGTACGGGAATGGATTTCGAGGGTGCCAGCGCCTACGCTGCCGCCAATCTCGGCCAGACCATCGGTGGACTGAAGAATCCAGAATACTACAACCCATACAAGAATTACACGTGGGAAACCCTCGTTGACCAAAGCACCGGCAAGATAAAAGATGACGCCGCAGTTGCATGGAACGAAAACTGGATGGATGAAATCAGCAACAACGCCGCCCTCCGGACAGAGCATATCATCTCTGTCAACGGAGCGACCGAAAAGATCAATTATCTCGTTTCAATGGGCTACTACAAGGAGAACGGCATACTCCGGAACACTGACTTCAACCGCTATACGGGAAGGGTCAATGTGGACTCACAGGCCAATTCATGGATAAAGATCGGCATGAGCGCCAACTACTCGCACACAAAGGCAGACTACCAGAACTTCTCTGGTGCTTCCGTATCAAACGTCTGGTACACGGCACAGTTCATGGCTCCGGTATATCCTGTCTACCTGAAGGACATGGATGGAAACAATGTCCTGGACCAGGATGGGAACCTTCAGTATGAATATGGTGACGAAGATGACAACGGTTATGCAAACCGTCCTACAGCCCAAGGGTTCAACTCCAAGGCCGAGCTCTACAACAACAAGGCCTATTACTACCGCAACACATTGTCTGCGAGATCTTACCTCACGTTAGGTACGACAAATAAAGACGCTCTTCTCTACGGATTGAGACTGACCGCCAATCTCGGAACAGATTTCAATGATTACCAGCGTACTCTCACCAACGACAAGTACCACGGCAATGCAGCCGACCAGGGAGGCCGGTTGAGCAAGACCAACACCAGGACCCTCAGCTATACTTTCAACCAGATCGTGAACTACGACCGCTCGTTTTCCGAGCACGACATCAAGGTCCTGTTGGGTCACGAGTACTATCGCTACAGATTCAACTACGCGCAGGGTGAAAAGACAGGCATCATGGACGGAATCGATGAACTTGACCCGGCAGTGACGACTTCCGGCAATTCCAGCTACTCGAACAACTATGCCATCGAGTCCTGGTTCACCAGGCTGAACTACGGGTTCAAGGATCGCTACTACTTCGATGCCAGCTGGCGTACCGACGGTTCTTCAAGATTCTACAAGACAGGACGTTGGGGCAATTTCTGGTCAGTCGGTGCATCCTGGAGGCTGTCACAGGAAAAGTTCATGGAAAGTTCTTCTTCCTGGCTCAACAACCTGACCGTAAAGGCTTCCTATGGCGTACAAGGCAACGACAACATCGGAACCTACTACGCATGGCAGGGCCTTTACGACTACACCTGGGCAAACGGAAGCGAGGCTGGAGCATTCGCATCCAAGCTTGAAAACAAGGCCATAACATGGGAAAAGAACGGTAACCTCAACGCAGGAATCGAAGCTTCCCTCTTCGGAGGAAAACTAACTTTCAGCGCCGAGTATTACAACCGGCACACCAGAGACATGCTTCTGGCAAATCCTCTCGCCATTTCGACCGGATTTACCAGCTATGATGCCAATGTCGGTTCAATGAGGAACCAGGGATTCGAGTTTTCCGGAAGAGTGAACATTATCGACAAACCTGACTTCAGATGGGATGCCACCGTGATGGCTTCGCTGAACCGCAACAAGGTCACCAGCCTCACATCGTCCCAAGATTTCATCAGTTCCGGTGCATCAGTAATCGAAGTCGGCAAACCTATCTACACTTTCTACCTTTCCAAGACAGCTGGAGTCGATCCTGCCACAGGAAAGCAGCTCTACTATGCATATTGGAAGAGAGGCGTGGACGAGACCGGAGCCATAAGCAATGTCAAATGCGATGAATATGTCACGGACAACGTCTCGCTCGCATCACTCAGCAAGTACTATATGGGCAGCCGCGAGCCTGCCGTGTCAGGAAGCCTGGGGTCAAGTTTCACCATCTTCAAGAACATCGATTTTTCCTTCCTGACCACCTGGTCAATCGGAGGAAAAGTTTATGACGGCCTGTATTCCGGCACAATGAATGTCCAGTATGCCGGCAACAACTGGCACAAGAATGTCCTGCGCAGATGGCAGAAGCCCGGAGATGTCACGGACGTCCCGATGGTCGAGATCGGAGGGTCTTCACCAGCGAACGACTCTGCGCTCATCAATGCCTCGTACTTCGCCTTCAAGAACATCACGTTAGGCTATACGTTCCCCAAGAAGTGGCTTTCAAAAATAGAAGTCAGCGCCCTGAGGCTCTTCGTCACAGCAGACAACATCATGATGTTCAATCACCTGGACGGAATGGACCCTCAGTATAACTTTACCGGAAGCGTGTCGTATTCCTACGCACCGTCAAGAGCAATCGTCGCCGGAATAGACATTCAATTCTAAGGAGGATATTCAATGAAAAAGAAACTATATATTCTTGCAGTTCTCTCCATTGCGGCAATTTCCTGCAACAAAGACATGCTTGAATTCAATCCGACAGATTCAGGCTCGGGAGAAGAGCTTATGAAGGACGCGTCCACCGCCATCTCCTCGATCAACGGCATCTACAGGTCAATGTGGACAGCCGGCTGGTCAACCACAGGCAACGCCCACCAATGCTTCGGCATCTCCGCCTATAATATCTCCCAAGAGGCGATGGGCGATGACTTCATCATGCAGTCCCAGGGAAACGGATGGTTCTGGTACGACCACGTATACAATGTCAAGAACCAATATGCATCTTCCGCATTCAGGTCATACGACGTATGGTATGCCAACTACAAGTGGATAGCCAACGCCAACAGCGTCATAGCGGCCAAGGAGACGATGGGAGGCAGTTCAGCTGACGTGTCATACGTAGTGGGACAGGCCTATGCCATCAGGGCACTCTCCTACCTCAACCTCGCCACCTGGTTCGCCAGGGCACCTTACAACCCTATGACGGACAAATACAGGTGGAGCGATCCCGGAGTTCCTGTCTATACGGAACCTACAAACATAGGTACCACAGGAAAGCCCAGGGAAAATCTTGAAGTCGTCTACAAACAGATCGACTCGGACATCGATTCCGCCATCGTACGTCTGACAAATGGTGCCGCAGCCGCCATGAACAAGGGAAACAAGTCTCACATCAACAAATATGTCGCATTGGGCATCAAGTCCCGCGTCTGCCTGGCAGAAGGAAACTGGGAAGGAGCCTACAAGGCTGCATCTGAAGTCATTGACAAGGGCGCTTACGAAATCGGAGGCGAGAACGAACTCATGGGCGGCATGAATTCCATCAACTACGGCAACGTAATGTGGGGAGCCGGAATCGAGACCTCGGAGCAGTCCGGAGCCTACGCAGGATTCTTCACACACATGGACAATGTCGACGGTGCATATGCGAAGTCTGCTCCCAAGCTGATCAACAAGCAGCTCTACAATCACATCAGTTCAGGCGACATCCGTCTCGGATGGTGGGACCCTACGGACAAGGAATCACCTTACATCTCCAAGAAATTCGCGTTCTCCAACGTACAATCCTGGCTCGGAGACTACATTTATATGAGAGTCGAGGAAATGTACTTTACGGCGGCAGAAGCAGCCCTGAGGCTTGGCAACCAAGATGAGGCACGCGATCTGATGAACAAGGTCATGGCCAAGAGGAATCCGAAGTACAACGCCTACAACTATTCCGGGACTCATCTTGGAGCTACCACGACGACATGGACAGGTTCTTTACTGGAGAACATACTGATCCAGAGGAGAGTGGAACTTTGGGGTGAATACGGACGCATCTTCGACGTACGCCGTACCGGTCAGGGAATCGACCGGCGGAGCGAAGACGGATTCGCAGAGGAATGCATCGCGACAATGAAAAGAAACGGAATTGACCTCACAAGGGCAGACACCTACGATTGGGTGCTGACCATCCCGAAGGATGAGTTGGACGCAAACCCGAACATAAACGAAGAAGATCAGAACCCTTGATAGAAATATTGACAATGAAATACATAAATATATTTTCAATCATTCTGGCCACCTCCCTGTTCACTGCAGGCTGCAGCAAAGAACAGGAAGGCAGCATTTACAGACCGGGCACGGACGATGCCAAGGAAATCCACTTCATCCAGTCATCCCTGACCAAGGAGTTTCCTCAAGGCAGCAAGTCCGGCACCTTGGAGATAGAGATTGCCCGACCTGACAACAAAGGCGAACTGTCAGTCAGTCTCCGGAAAAGAGGAGAGGACGAAGGTGCATTCAGCATTCCCGAAACCGTCACTCTGCCCGACGGCAGTTATGCGGTCTCAATTCCCGTGGAAGTCGACCTGAGTGAGCTCCTTGCCGGATCATCCCTGAGCGCAACGATATTGATAAGCGACCGTCAGGAAGAAACCGGAACAGGGAGCGCCTACGTCACGCAGTTTTCAGACAAGATAAATCTGTCCGTGTCTTTCGCACTCGACTGGGAGCCGTACTTGAGAACTGACGAAAGCGGGAACAAGGTGCAGCAGACAGCCACCTACACATACAACGCGTTTTACACCGGACACGCAAGCGGATTGAAAGTGGAAAAGGCCGTAGGCGCCAACATCTTCAAAGTCAATGACTGGGCCAGCGGAGTGTCTTTCAAGTTCATTCTCAACGAAGACAACACGTGCACAGTGCCGGCGCAGTCGATAGGCTATTACAATTCAAATTACAATGAATATGTAAAGGTGTCCGACATGGCCGAGTACACAGGCAACAAATCCGCATACAGCTCATATCCATGCACTTACGACGGCAAGGGCAATTTCTCGTTCTACCTGATTTATTTCGTTTCTTCCGGCTATTTCGCCAAAGGCACCGAAACCCTGGCATTCGACGGCAACGAAGACAAGACGCCGGTAGTGGAGATTTCATTCGACGGCATAGAGACGACCGAGACGGGATTCAAGGCTCCGAGGCTGTCATTCAGCAAAAATGAATATACCAAGTTCTACAAGGCAACGATAGTAAGCGGGGACATAACCGGAGACGCTGCCAGACAGGAAGAGGTAAGAAAGGCATTGGAAGCGGGCAACAAGCCAGGAAGTGCTCCTGTAGTGACATTGTATGAAGACAATTCCGACATCTGGAATGTGGGATCCGGCAATTGCACGGCAGTAGCATTGGCATACGACTCCACCTCGACCGCCATATCTCTCTACATGAAGAGGTTCACATGTGACCCTGACGGACGCTACACGCCGAAAGTCAACAAGTTCGAATGGAAAAACGACAAGACCAACGTACTCTATTCCCCGTATACGACGTTGTTCTGGAACATGCAGGCCGACAATGTCGCTTCTCTCAAATACCTGTGCATGAGGACAGATTTTCTTGATTACATGGTCAAGAACCTGAATAAAAGTGCAGAGGAACTTGCTTGGGAAAAAGGCAACGAAGTCAATGAGGAGTTCCTCCAGAAACTAGTGAGCGATGACGGCTTCGCAACCGCATTCAACACATTGAAGCAAGGCACAAGCTATACTCTCTGCATCTGTCTGGTCAATGAATTCGGGGACAGGGTATTCGTCACAAAGACTGCCGAGACCCAAGGCTATGTAGCATCCGATTTCGACAAGAACAAGAATCTTCAGGACTTCATCGGAGCATTCAAGGCAACGGCTACCGTCGACAATACAAGCGGTTCTTCCTCTGCAGATGAATCATTCCGCGTCGACATCTACAGTTTGGGAGGCAACGACGTAATGATCAGCGGATTGTCCAACATCAGCGATTTCACGCCAGAAATCAAGGGCTACTACGACCCGGACAGTCATTCAATCATCATAGAGCCTCAACAGCTGGGACGTTACAAGAACTACTATGTCACACTCGGCCTTTCTGACGGACTGTCCATCTACTGGGGCGGCAACAGCATAGCACTGGGATTCATCGACGGAGTTATAAGAATGACGCCGAGCCCTTACTCAGATGCGGCAATCAGCAGCTATCAATTCCTGCTGTTCACATCCGAGAAAGCGACCGGAGATTCCTATGCAAAGCAAAGCATCGGTTCGAAATCGTATTCAAATCTTTGTCTGGAACCATTCGACATTTAATTGATTTTGAGATAATTTTTCTACCTTTGGTCATGAAATATAAAACAAACCGACAAAGATGAAAGAATTTTTGAAAATGACATTGGCCGTGCTGTGCGGCCTGTTCATCATGGGAATTTTGAGTTCCGTCATGTTTTTCAGCTGTGCGGGAGCTTTGGCGTCACTTGGAAGCAGCACACCTGTAATGCCGCGTTCCGGCGTCCTGAACATGGACCTCGGAAAGGTGGTGATGACCGAACAGACACAGGAAATGAACCCGATGGCTGTAATCCAGGGAGACGAAACCACATCTATAGGACTTTGGGATGCAATACAGTCCATCAAAGCCGCTGCAGCTGACCCTGCGGTACAATATATCTACCTCCGTCCGGAAGGATTCGGCGCAAGCATCGCCCAGGTAGAGGAACTCCGCCAGGCAATCGCCGAGTTCAGGAAAAGCGGCAAGGCAGTGGTGGCATACCTCGAAAATCCGACTACCGGAGCATACTACCTCGCAACAGCTGCCGACAAGATCTATATGGGCAGCTACTGCGGAGGAACCAGCATGATGACAGGCGTCGGCACCCAGATGTTCTTCCTGAAGGACCTCCTCGACAAGTTCGGCGTCAATGTCCAGCTCATCCGCCACGGCAAATACAAATCCGCCGGAGAGATGTATATAAAGAACAAGCCGAGCGACGAGAACATGGAGCAGAACCAGGAGATGATAAACTCCATCTGGACCAATCTCGCTGAAGTCATCTGCGAAAGCAGGGATATCACCAGAGAGAAACTTGACAGCCTGATAGACAACCTCTGCCTCTGCACTCCGCAGGATTTCCTGAAATATTCGCTTGTAGATGAACTGCTTACGAAAGAAGAGCTCAAAGAAAAGCTGGCAGCGCTGGCAGTGAAAGACAGCTTCAAGGAAGTCCAGATGATTCCGTTCAAGGATTATGTGACAGTTCTCACGACCACCCCTGCCGCGGCCAAGAACAAGATTGCCATCATCTTCGCTGAAGGCGAAATCGTGGACGGAAAAGACAAACAGGCAGTAGCTGGAGACCGTTTCGCGTCAATCATTGCCGATGTACGTGCAGACTCGTCTGTAAAAGCAGTGGTCCTCCGTGTGGCATCGCCAGGCGGAAGCGTACTCGCTTCCGAGAAGATAAGGAACGAAATCGACCTGCTCCGCAAAGAGAAACCGGTCATTGCATCTTATGGAAGTTACGCCGCATCAGGCGGTTACTGGATTTCCAACAGCTGCGACAAGATTTACTCCGACCCGTCCACATTGACCGGCTCCATCGGAGTATTCAGCATGATTCCGGATCTCAGCAAGACAGCGAAAGACATCTTGAAGGTCAATGTCACCTCAGTAGGGTCAAGCCGCCACAGCGACATGTTCTCCCTCATCAGACCGCTTGACGCACAGGAAGTTGCATACATGCAGAAATCCGTCAATGACATTTATGACGCATTCCTCGCCAATGTTTCTGAAGGACGTGGCATGAGCACGGAAGAGATTGACAAGATCGCACAGGGCCGTGTCTGGACAGGTTCGGATGCATTGAAAATCGGACTCGTGGATGAAATCGGTTCGCTCTATGACGCAGTTTCTTACGCCGCAGGCACACAGGGAGACGGCGACCTTGCTGACTGGAGCATAGCATGTTATCCTAAGCCACAGACTCTTCTCGAAATGATAATGGAGTCGCTTTCAGGCACATCAAGCGTGATGGCAGGAACACCGTTCGCACCGGTAGAGAAAGCCTACAAGGACTGGAACTGGAATTCCTCCGAAAAAATTTACGCGAGGATGCCTTATATAATGGATGTCAGATAAATCGTAATCAATTCGGAAGTCCCGGATGTCGCTTTGACAGCCTCATCCACACGACAATAGAATCTGCCGGAAGCACAGCCGCAAACCGCTGCGACATGTTCTCCGGCAGTATTTTTTCCGTCAATGCCGGGACTCACGATCACTACCGCCTCATCCTTCTCATCCACATTCAGTTTCATATCTGAAAAGATATCGCTCAGCTTCTTCTTGCCGCCAGTGCCGATAGGCCGCATCCAATCACCTGAATTCCAGCCCCTTATAAGGAAAGGAAACTTCAATTTCTCCGCATCGGCCGCCAATACTGATGATGCCGCAAGACGACGTGCCACGGCAGAAGCATCACCCTCCGCAGACCTCAACGACACCTTCAGCCGGCAATTCCGGAAAGAATACAACGACTCCCCTTCCACCGTCATACAAACCTCACTCTCAACCACTTGCGATAGCCCAGAAATCCGTCCGCGCCTACCGCCGATATCCGATTTCTTGACAATGAAGAAGTCACCGGCCGTCAATATCCTATGGCCCTGGGCAATGAATTCCTTTCCGGAAAATGTCCCGTCACTGTTCAGAAGCGACATGACAGGGTCCAATGTCGCCGACCGGAATCCGAACGGTTCCAGCAGACGGTAAAGTATATATTCCCAATGAGTTTCTTTTTTGAGAGCGGAAACATTGACCCTCAGGCACTCCCCCGCCTCGGGCATTGCGCACACACGCGGTTTGGCAGCATTGAAATAATCCTCGGCGATAGCATTTTCCTGGGCGAAAGCCCGCATCTCGCGCCCGAAGGTCTTGAGGAACGACGGATTCAGACTCTCGAACACGGGGAACACCAAATGCCTGATTTTGTTGCGCTTATATATGGTCTCGGCATTGGTCCGGTCGTCATGGTATTCCGCATGGCATTCATTGACGAAGGCATTGATCCGGTCGCGCGAGAAAGCCAGAAGCGGGCGCACCAGACGGACACCCTCCAGGCGCTGCTGCGACACCGGGACATCGGACACCGGTTTCATGCCCGTAATGCCGCGCAGCCCCGTTCCGCGAAGGAGGTTCAGCATGAGCGTCTCGGCATTGTCATTCGCGTTATGTGCCACAGACACAGCATAATAGCCATGTTTCAGACAGAGCGAGGCGAACCAGTCATAACGCAGTTCGCGCGCCGCCATCTCGATGCTCTGCGAGTGCTCCAACGCGTACCGCTCCGTATCGAAATCCACTGAATGGAACGCGACGCCATGGGATGCCGCCCAGCAGCGTACAAGTTCCGCGTCAGCATCACTTTCCTCGCCGCGCAAATGGAAATTGCAATGCGCTACCGCAATGTTGCCCTTCCAGCTGCTATGCGCGAACAGCTCCGCCATGCAGATGGAGTCGGCCCCACCGCTTACAGCAAGAAGGGCTGTTTCCCCTTCAGGAATCAGCCCCACCAAAATCTTGTCAAATTCTTTCTGCATGCCTAGCGTTTTCTGGATGCAATCGTATATGAGAATCCGAATGCCAAAGACTCCTTGAACTGCACTGCCTTGCGTCCGTCAGGATATTTTTTCAATGTCTTGTCGGTCTTGACCATCACCTTGTCATCATATATGAGGTTGGTAGTCACCGTCAATGAGAAATATTTGGCGATTTTCCAGTCGAACCTGTTATCCCAGTTCACACGGATATTCTGGGGATTGTCCAGATAATCGGAGAAGAGCACGAGCTGCGAGGTGTACTTGAAATTGTCATTGATCTGCAGCTTGCCATCAATCTTGATCTGGGCACCGAACTCGAATCTGGCGGTACGGTAAGCTTCTCCGCTGGACTTTCCGGCCACGAACGCGTCATATGCGTCCTTGTCTTTCCCGGCAAGTGCGGCAATGTCCGCAGCGCTCATGCCGTCGAACTTGTCATACTTCTTCTTGAACTCCATTCCGTATGACTTCCTGAGGGTCTCGTCAGTGACGACCACGAAACCGCCGGTAAGAGGGGCGATGTTCACGGTCAGCCATTTGGTCGGGACCCAGTCAATACCGATTGCGATGTTCGTGTAGGCCGGAGATATGAATCCGGATTTCACTTGGCGGCTGGCTTTCCAGTCGCTCTTTCCCGGCTCCCAATCATCCGGAGCTGTATCCGGCTTGGACGGGATAGGATAATTGTAGCTGTTGGAAAACTGCGACTTGAAGTTGAACTGAGCTGAATAGTTCAATGTCTTGGCAGCCTTGTAACCGAACTTGCCCTCATAGTACATACGGTCATCGCTCTTCTGTATGAACGGCTTGTCCTCGGAATAGAGGAAACCGTAGTCCAGCTGGAGACGGTTGTTGAAGAACAGCTCGTCCTTCTTGTAATTCGCATTGGCATCAATGAATGACTTGAGTGTCACGCTGTTATATCCGCCGGCGGCCCAGTTGGTAAGGTTCGTCTGTCCGAAGTCAATCTTCGTAAGAAGGGAATTCGTCCAGTATCTCGGCTTAGGTACCTTGACTTCAGCTACAGGCGCCCCGGCAATGGCCTTGGCAGCCTCTTCCGCAGCCTTCTGTGCATCCGTGACATCCTGTGCGAACACGGAAGCCACGGCAAGCAAAAACGCTGATGCGCTGATGATAATTCTCTTCATAAGCAATTAACTAATAAGCAATTGCGAATACAACCCTCTCATGAGAAGGCTTTCCGGAGTAGATATCCACGCCCTCTTCCTTGCAGACATAGCTGTCCACAGGAATACATCTGATGGTAGCCTTGGTCTCGTCCTTGATCTTCTGCTCGGTTTCGGCAGTGCCGTCCCAATGGCAGAGCAGGAACTTGCCCTGGGTGATCTTCTCCTTGAATTCCTCCCAAGAATCGCATTTCTCGACTCTTGTCTCCCTGAATGACAATGCTTTCTTATATATATTGTCCTGAATGTCGACCAGAAGGTCCTCAATATATTTGTCAATGCCTTCGAGCGAAACGGTATTCTTTTCGAGAGTGTCACGACGATGTACCTCCACTGTATCGTTCTGAAGGTCACGCGCACCGATTGCCAATCTGACAGGCACGCCCTTGAGCTCCCATTCAGCGAACTTGAAGCCAGGCCTGAGAGTGTCACGGTCGTCAATCTTGACAGAATGTCCGGCAGCCTCAAGCGCAGACTTGATCTGGTTCATCTTCTCAATGATGGCAGCATGGTCCTCGGCCGTCTTGTAGATAGGGACCATAACCACCTCGACAGGAGCAAGTGCCGGAGGGAGGACGAGGCCGTTGTCATCGCCGTGTGCCATGATGAGCGCACCCATCAGACGTGTGGACACACCCCATGAAGTAGCCCAGACATACTGCTGCTGACCTTCATTGTCAGTATATTTCACGTCGAAAGACTTGGCGAAATTCTGTCCGAGGAAATGCGAAGTACCTGACTGCAAAGCCTTTCCGTCCTGCATCATTGCCTCGATGGTAAGGGTATCGAGAGCACCGGCGAAACGCTCGTTAGGGCTCTTGTGTCCTACGATTACAGGAAGCGCCATATAGTTGCGGGCGAAGTCGGCATAGACGTGAACCATCTTCACTGCCTCTTCCTGAGCCTCCTGAGATGTGGCATGGGCGGTATGGCCCTCCTGCCACAGGAACTCTGCGGTCCTGAGGAACAGACGGGTACGCATCTCCCATCTTACGACATTGGCCCACTGGTTGCACATGATAGGAAGGTCTCTCCAGGACTTGATCCAATTCTTGTACGTGCTCCAGATAATGGTCTCGGAAGTCGGTCTTACGATAAGTTCTTCCTCAAGTTTAGATGACGGATCCACCACGACGCCGTTGCCGTCAGGATCGTTCATGAGGCGGTGGTGGGTAACCACTGCACATTCTTTGGCGAATCCTGCCACATGCTCCGCCTCACGGCTGAAGAATGACTTGGGGATAAAAAGAGGGAAATATGCATTCACTGCACCTGTCTCTTTGAATTTAGCGTCGAGGATATGCTGCATTTTCTCCCATATTGCATATCCGTAAGGTTTGATGACCATACATCCCCTGACCGGAGACTGTTCTGCAAGGTCTGCCTTGACTACCAGGTCGTTATACCACTGAGAGTAGTTCTCTGACCTTTTGGTTATCTGATCTGCCATCGTAAAAAAATATTTTCCGGAGTATGCCAAGATACTGCCGTTCAAGGTTTTATCTGTTCATTTGCGGTGCATGGCCACCGTCTCTTCTATTGTTTTTTAGCGATATTATTGCTATTCTTGCAATAATGTACGAGCTTGCGCATTTAATGACTGGCAGGTATGAAAATTGCAACTGCCGGTAAAATGCGCTTAGCGCAGGCACAAAGATACAAACTTTATATTAATTATAGGAGGTCCGATTATGAAAACGAACATTATGACTCTAGCCGTGGCGCTGATGATATTGGCATCTTGCGGCTCCGCGTCACAGTATGCGTCCTCACAGGAATTTCAGGACGGATTCTACAGCAGACCTGCCGAAACCGAAACCAGGGCGGCTGTCCAAGCTTCCCGCTCCAAGGTCAATGATCTTGTAAAAGAAACTGAAAGTTCTCAGCTCTTCCTCAAAGCAGGACAGACTGATACGCTGTTTGTTCCGGAGAACATGTCCACGACATTGAAATTCAACAAACAGGACAATGCGACTACCGTCACGGTGACGAACTCGCCGTCATATTCATTGTACCCGGACGGGTACGCCGACGGTTTTGCGGCCGGGTTCGCATCTTCTTATTGGCCGGGATCATACTGGCGTTACCCTTACTACAGTTCATGGTACTGGGGCGCAAATCCATGGTATTACTCCGGAATCTGGTGGGACAGATGGTATTGGAGCGACCCTTGGTACAGCTCATGGTACTGGAACGACCCATGGTACTGGGGACGTCCGGGATATTATTGGTCATGGTATTATGACCCGTGGTATCATGATCCTTGGTATCATCATCACTATCATCACCATCATCATTGGTGCGGCGACTATTATTACGGCCATGGAGGAAGGGACGTGTATTGGGGAGACAGAGGCTCGACCACCGGCAACCGCCGCGGCGACGTCATGGGCGTAACCTCTTCCAACGTCAGGAGAAATACTGGCACAATGACTTCGTCAGGTGTAAGACGCACGTCCGGCACGGCAACGGCATCCGCTTCAGGCACGAGGGCCAATGCTTCCACGCTGTCACCTGTCCGCAGGGTATCGGCAGCGAACACAGCATCGGCACGCCCGACGGCATCGCGTCCGACAGCGTCCAACAGCGGTTCCGGCAATGTCGTAAGACGTAGCGGTTCCACTTCAGGCGGATATGGTTCCACGACCTCATCTTCAAGCAATTACAGGCCGTCAGGAAGCACTGTCAGGACAAACGGCGGCACCGTCAGGACGAACAGCGGTTCAGTAAGTTCGAACGGCAGTTCCGTCAGGACAAGCGGCAGCTCTTTCGGCAGAACGGAGGGCAGCACCATAAACAGGACGGCAGGCGGTACCGTTTACCGCAGACCTGCATCAAGCCAGTCATCGTCAAGCAGTTCAAGCTCATCATACCGCAGCAGTTCTTCAAGCAATTCATACGGCAGCGGCAGTTCTTACAGGAGCTCAGGCAGTTCTTACAGAAGTTCCGGCAGTTCCTCATCTTCCTACAGGAGTTCTTCAAGCAGTTCTTCCTCTTCGTATAGAAGTTCCGGCAGCAGTTCCTCTTACAGGAGCAGCGGGTCATCCTACGGCGGAGGCAGTTCTTACAGAAGTTCCGGTGGCAGCTACTCCGGAGGCGGAGTTTCACGTTCTTCCGGCGGAAGTTCCGGCGGAGCAGTCAGGAGACATTAATTATGATACACTCAAGTTTCACAAGTTGTCAAACTTGCTGAACGTTAGTGCGAATTTGAGGGTTATCACTCGTTCGAAGGCTGTAAGCCCAACGCACGTTTATCACGTTACCCTCACCCTAAATCCCTCCCCTCGGGGAAGGGACTTACCCTCGCCCTCGCGGGCTCTATAAGCGGTGTTTCGCAATTGCGAAACTTGAGTAAATTATGATAAATATGAAAAAACAGACAATAGCAATTCTCCTGCTCGCGGCATTTGCTGCTGACGCGGGAGCACAGACAGTCGCAGACGCATTGAGATTCAGCGACAACAACTATTACGGCACGGCGCGAAGCATCTCGATGGGAAACGCCTTCACGGCACTCGGCGGCGACCTCGGTTCGATTTCATTGAACCCGGCAGGATCCGCAGTGAACAACTTTTCCCAGGCGACATTGACACCGAACATCAGCATCATATCTTCATCCGCGAAGTACAATGCGATGCCGTCCATTGCGGACATGTTCGGACCGGCGACCAAAAACAACACCGCACGTTTCACGATGCCTAATGTCGGTACCATCATCAACATGAACACCGGCAACAAGATAGGCCTGAAGAGCATATCCTTCGGAATCGTGGCCAATGCTTCCGCCAATTATCTTGACGACGTGGCGGCAAGCGGAAGGAACACATCCACGACCTACGCAGGATATCTGGCCGCCAATGCCGCCGGCATCAATTCCGCAAACATCAATGACAATGCATATTACAACACTGACATTCCTTGGCAGACCATTGTCGGCTGGAAGTCAATGCTGATATCGAACTACAACAGCAACAATGGTGATTACATCGGCGTTACCGAAAAGGCCACCGACATGGGTTCAGGAAACTATGACATATCACTCCCTGACGCCATCGACCAGAGATACGGACGCAGATCACATGGAAACAAATATGACATCGTATTCAACATCGGAGCCAACATTTCCGACAGGTTCTTCGTGGGAGCGAACCTCGGGGTGACCTCGATCGACTACTCCATGAACCAGTATTTCAAGGAGATAGCAGTGAACCCTGACAGTTTCCAGATCGACATGGCAGACAATGCAGGCAATGTCCAGACCACATATTTCAACCAGCTCAGGTCCAGGTATTCATACGATGCCGACGGAGCGGGAGTCTATGCCAAGTTCGGATTCATTGCCGTGCCTGTACAAGGACTCCGCGTAGGTGCAGCCATCCAGACCCCTACCGCGAACTTCATCACGGAGCATTGGCAGCTTGCGGGCGAGACATATTATATGAGCAGTAATTTCGATGCCAGCGCACAGTCTCCGAGAGGCGAATACAAATACAAGTTCGTTTCACCATACAGGGTCAATGTCGGAGTCGCATATACCTTCGGTTCATTCGGAGTGGTCAGTGCCGATTACGAGCTCTGCGACTACAGCACGATGAAATTCTCGGAGACCGAGACCAATGACAATTCAGCATTTGAAGCTGTCAACGGCGACATCAAGAACTTCGCCGGAGCGGCCCACATGCTGAGGCTCGGAGCTGAACTCAAAGTTCTTCCGTCATTTGCCGTCAGGGCTGGTTACAACATCTCCACAAGTGGCGAGAGATACCTCGAGAACGACGTGAAGAAGACTCCGAAGGCTTACAGGACAGCGATTTCCGGAGGTCTCGGATTTAGCTCCAAGGGTTCGTTCTTCTGCGACCTCGCAGTAAGAGGCACCAAGTTTCCGTACGAATACATCTATCCGTATGACACTTACATCAAAGACGCATTGTCCCCTGAAATCCAGTACAGAAAGAGGATTTGGGATGTGGTAATGACCTTCGGCTGGAGATTCTAGAGATTCTTCAGATAGGAAATGGAGTCCGGACCTTCATTGAAAAGAAGATCCATGATGGACAAATCAGAGATAAAGCCATGCTTCAGGGAAAAGACCTGCCAGTATGGCTTTTTCAATTTCAGGTCCTCAAGAATGGTATTCGGACGTTTCGGATGGATCAATCCCCGGTAATCCCTGCCGTAAATACCGGAATCGCGAGCCGTGAATTCTTCCGTGAATTTCAGCTCGGCGGCAATCCCCGTCTTCTTCAGGAAGAAGCGGAGCAGGTCAATGTTAAGGTCGAAAAGATATTCATGACGCTTTTCCAGAATGGCGAAAAGCTCGTCACGATAATAGTCGAACCAGGCGGAAGATTCGTAGGCGGAAATGATGGCGCGCTCCATCCTCTGGAGCCAAGGCTTCGACCAGTCGATCTTCAACTTCCTGACAGGCAGCGCATAAGTTCCGTTTTCATGCACGATGGGGACGGACAATGCTTCTACACCTCCTGCCGCATAGATGCGGCACCGGTTGCGATATGACTGTTTCTGATAATTTTCACAGGCTTCGATATAGACCTCCGAAGGCATATAAGAATTTACCCTGCCGGTGGACAGGGTAAACTCTTCAGCTATCGCCGCGAAATAAGACACGGGCGGGAAAAATGCCATTTCCAGCAGCATCTAGTCGATATCTCCTTTTTCGTTGCTTGAATTGGCCTTTACGATACCGCGTTTCGATGAACGGATGAAGTTAAGGATTGTAGCCTTCTCTTCTGAATCAGGGAAACCGGCCTCGACCTTAGCACAGCCGTCAGTGATATTGTAACCCTGGAAATAGATGGTATCGTAGATATCCTTGATATTTCTTACAGTCTCAGCAGAAAATCCTCTTCTGCGGAGTCCGACGATGTTCACGCCGGCATAGCAGATAGGATCACGTCCGCAAAGCGCGTATGGTGGAATGTCCTTGTTGATCTTGGACATGCCGCCGATCATCGCATGGCAACCGACTCTCGTAAACTGGTGAGCCTTCGCGCCGCCGCCGATGATAGCCCAGTCATCAACCTCGGTTTCACCGGCGATGCCGACGTAACTTACAAGGATACAATGACTTCCTACCTGGCAGTCATGAGCGATATGAACGTATGACATGATCAATGTATTGCTTCCGACCTTGGTAACGCCCTTTCCGCTGGCCTTGGTACCACGGTTGATGGTAACGCACTCACGGATAGTCACATTGTCGCCGATTTCCACGTATGTCACCTCGCCGTCGAATTTAAGGTCCTGAGGAACAGCACCTACTACAGCGCCAGGGAACACTTCGCAGTTCTTGCCCATCTTTACATAAGGATAAATCACTGCGTGAGGATAAATCTTACAGCCGTCTCCGATCTCTACATCATCATCAATGAATGCGTATGGGCCGATTTCGATATTGTCTCCCAGAATAGCCTTCGGGCTGACAGTTGCCAATGGATGAATCTTGTTCATAGTAATTATTTCATTTTAGCCAGGAGGGCACGCACGGCCTTCGCTGTATTTGTATTAATGGTATGTCCCGGCTTGAATGCAGTAACCTTGGCATTCAGATATCCGCCGGCAAGTCTCATGTCGCCGATCATATCCAGAAGCTTATGCCTTCCGCATTCGTTAGGGAAATGAAGTTTCAGATTGCTGAGATAGCCGCTTTCGCTTACGCCGAGCTTAGGCTGGTTGAAAAGTGCAGCCATCCTGTCGAGCTGTTCATCAGTGACAGGGTGCTCCACGATTACGATGGCATTGTCCACGTCACCGCCCTTTACCAGATTGTTGGCGAAGAGGAACTCGACCTCGTGGAAGAAAACGAAAGTGCGGCAAGGGCCGATTTCATTTGCGTAATCCTTGGTCAGGTCCCACGCAGCGCTCTGGACGCCAAGTACATGGGAATTGAAATCTACTGTAATGTCGTAGGAAGGAGCATCGGCAGGAGTCACTTTCACCCATGAACCGGTCTTCTCATCCTTGATCTCGACCTCGTCCGGAACAGTGATGTAAACCCTCTCGGCATTCTGCTCTGCCAGACCGGCTTCGGAGAAGGCCTTCACATAAGGGAGCGCGCTACCGTCCAGAATAGGGACTTCGACATTGTCCAGTTCGACAACAGCATTGTCAATGCCCATTCCGGTCAATGCCGACATTATATGTTCGATAGTAGAGACCGAAATTTCGCCTTCCGATATCGTCGTGCTGCGGGCCGTACTGGACACATTTTCCGCAAGGGCTTTCACAAAAGCCTCTGTGCCGATATCTTTCCGGAGGAATACGATTCCTGTATTTTCCGGAGCCGGCTTCACTGTCATCTCTGCAATGCGGCCGGTATGAAGACCTTTGCCATGGAACTGGCAAGCGCTATTGAGTGTATGCTGCTTCATCTTTTTTATCACAAAATTTTCTTATAGTCTGCAAATATATGTATTTTTCAGCGACTTGACCAAATTTCGGATTATTCCTTGCCCTGCTGCTTGAAAACAGCGTAGCTCCTCATATAGTTCTTGATAGGGATTGCAGGGGAACCGAGGAGTACTTCTCCGGATTTCCTGATGCTGCCGATGACGCCTGCCTGTGCACCGATGGTGGTATTGTCCGGAATCACGATATGTCCCGCGATACCTACCTGACCGCCGATGATGCAGTTCTTTCCGATCTTGGCAGAACCGGCGATACCGCATTGCGCAGCCATTACGGTATTGTCACCGATGACGACATTGTGCGCAATCTGGCAGAGGTTGTCGATTTTCACGCCTTTTCCGATGATGGTCGACTCCATTTCGGACTTGTCGATGGTGGTTCCGGCGCCGATTTCGACATTGTCACCGATGATGACATTGCCCAAGTGCTCGATTTTTTCCCAGGTGCCGTCAGGCTGGGGTGCGTTTCCGAAACCGTCGGATCCGATGACGGCATTGGAATGGATGATTACATTGTCACCTATTATCATTCCCGGATAAATGCACACGCCCGGATAGATGATGCAATGGGAACCTATCTTGGTATTGTCACCGACATATACGTTTTCGTAGATTTTCGTATAGTCGCCGACTACGGCATGATGGCCTACGTATGAGTGGCTGCCGAGGTAGACTTTTTTTCCGAATTTGGTGGTCAGGAACCATGATGAACGGAATCCGCGATGCCTGCGGTCGGTCCTTTTCTGTGTGGCTACATATTTCAGGAGCTCGGCAACTGCAGTGTATGCATCTGCCACCCTGATCATCGTGCACGAAACAGGCTGCTTAGGCTCGAACGTATTGTTCACCAGAAGGATACTGGCCTTGCAGGTATATACATAATGTTCATATTTCGGGTTTGCGAAGAAGCACAACTGTCCTTCCTTGCCATGCTCGATTTTAGCAAATGATGTAACCTTTACCTCAGGGTCGCCGTCTACGGTTCCCTTCAGCACTTTCGCCAGCTGTTTGGCTGTAAATTCCATAGTACCAAGTATTTTATTTTACCCCGCCGGAAGCGGAATTATTAAACTCTTTGTGCAAATGTAACACTTTTTTTTCCATTTACGGAAATTTTAAGTATCTTTGCAAGGTGAGTTGAGATAGGGGACGAGCGCGTCTCCTGTCTTTTTTTATAAGAGCGTACACATTTATGGAAAGAACATTGATATATCAGACGATGGCGGGTCCGGTGGAAGAGCGCGGATGTTTCATCACTGATATCACGGTCAGTCCTGACAATGACATTGTCATAGCCATTGAATCGGAGGAAGGGACTGTGGTGATGGACGATTGCGTGGCGGTGAACGACGCTTTCCTGGCAGCATTCGACCAGGACAAGGAAGATTATTCATTGACCGTGACTTCAGCAGGGCTCGACCAGCCTTTCAAGATTGTGAAACAGTATATAAAGGCTGTCGGGACGAAAGTCGTCGTGAAGACCAGGGACGGTAGGAAGATCACCGGAAAGATGGAGAGCGCGGATGAAAACGGATTTACCGTTTCGTACGAGGTGAAGGAAGCCGTTCCGGGAAAGAAGAAAAAGGAACTGGTACGCCACGAAGAGACTTTCGCCTACGGTGATGTCAATTCCGTAATGCCGCACATTGATTTCGAATAATATAATAAAAGTACAATATATGGATTCAGAAAAAATCGACCTCAAAACCGCGTTTGCGCTTTTCAAGGACGAAAAGCATATTGACCGCCCGGTAATGATGGGTGTGCTCAAGGATGTTTTCATGACACAGCTTACCAAGACTTTCGGCTCGGCTGACAACTTCGACGTCATCATCAATGTCGACAAGGGAGACTGCGAGATCTACCAGAACTTGGAGGTTGTGGAGAATGTGGAGAACCCCAACACCCAGATTTCTCTGGAGGAGGTCAACAAGAACGGCGACGACTACGAACTCGGCGAGACATTTACCAGAAAGGTGGAGCTCAAAGATTTCGGAAGACGTGGAATCCTCAATATCCGCCAGAATCTTCAGGGAAGAATCATGGATATAGAGAAAGCCAACCTCTATAACAAATACACGGACAAGATCGGCGAGATCTTCACCGGTGAAGTTTACCAGACATGGTCCAAGGAGGTGCTTATCCTCGACGAGGACGGCAACGAGCTCAGACTGCCCAAGAACGAGCAGATTCCGGGTGAGCATTTCAAGAAGAACGACACTGTCCGCGCCATCATCAAGAGCGTGGAGATGAAGAACAATACCACTCCTTACATTGTCCTTTCCAGAACTTCCGACGAGTTTCTCAAGAAGCTTTTCGAGCAGGAGGTTCCGGAGATTTTCGACGGACTCATCACTATCAAGAAGGTAGTCCGCATCCCTGGCGAGAGAGCGAAAGTGGCCGTAGAGTCTTATGACGACAGAATCGATCCTATCGGAGCTTGTATCGGTGTGAAGGGTTCCAGAATCATCGGCATCGTACGTGAGCTCAGGAACGAGAACATCGACGTTCTCCAGTGGACAAGCAACACCCAGCTTCTCATCCAGAGGGCGCTTAACCCTGCGAAGATATCGTCCATCGACATGGGCACTGACGAGAATGACAAGATCAAGGTATTCATGCTGCCTGACGAAGTCAAGAAAGGTATCGGCAAGGGCGGCTGCAACATCAAGCTTGCAGGCATGCTCGTAGGACGCGAGATCGAGGTTTGGAGAGAGATGCCTAAGGAAGACGGAGAGGAAGAGGGCGACGATGAGGATGTATTGCTCAGCGAGTTCAACAACGAGATCGATCCTTGGGTCATCGAGAGGCTCCAGTCAATCGGTTGTGATACCGCGAAGAGCGTATTGGCACTGGATCCTGCGGACATCGCCAAGAGGGCTGACCTCGAGGACGAGACCGTAGAGGAGGTTGTCAACATTCTCCGTGCTGAATTCGAAGAAGAGTAGAAGAAGAGTAGAAGAAGCTGAATTTATAAATTTTAAAGGGGTTTTTATGGCAGAAATCAGACTGAACAAGCTAACAAGACAATTTAACGTGGGACTTCAGACATTGGTGGATTTCCTGAACGGGAAGGGCGCCAATGTGGAGATGAATCCTAACGCGAAAGTATCTGACGAGTATATTCCAGATCTGGAGAAGGCTTTCGGCGGCGACGCCAAGGCCAAGGAGGATTCGGAGCGCGTGCAGATCAAGATAAAGGAAATCATTGAGAAAGGCACCAAGAAGAAAGAAGATGATGATGAGGAGCCGGCTAGCGGCACCGTCATCATCCGTGGCGCCGGCAACAGCTCATTCGCGAAAGCGGAAGAGGCGGAGGCACCTGCCGAGGAAGTGAAGGCAGAGCCTGAGGTAAAGCCGAAAGAGGAGGCAGCTCCAGCTAAAGTTGCTGAGCCTGAGGCAGTTCCAGAGCAGAAGCCGGAACCAATGCCTGAACCGGAACCTGTACAGGAGCCTGAGCCTGTCATGAAAGAGGAGATTAAAGTGGAGGAGAAACCTGTCATCGAAGAGAAACCGGTGGCAGAGCCGGAGCCTGCAGCACCTGTTGCTGCGACATTGGCCGTAACGGAAGAAAAGCCTGAGAAACCATCCGTTCCAACCCCTGCGGAGGAGGCTCATTCCGGACAGGCCAAGAAATCCGACATCAAGAAGAGCGACAGGGCACCTAAGGAGTTCAATCCTAAGGTGGACAAGGCCAAGCTGAAAGCAGAGCACAAGTTGCAGAAAGCGGCTTCAAGTTCTGACGAAGAGGACACGCCTGCAAGCACCGGCGGTCTGAAGATTGTCGGAAAGGTGGATTTGTCCCAGTTCGAGCCTAAGAAGAACAAGAAGAGAGAGCGCATTGCCAAGGGCGGAAGCCAGAAGGTCGATGTGAACAAGATTGACAATGACGACAACCGCAAGGACGGCAACAAGAAGAACCGTCAGGGCGGAAACAATGGCCAGAACAACGGCCAGAACGGAAAGAAAGATTTCCGTCAGGGCGGAAACAACGGCCAGCAGCAGGGCGGTGGAAAGAACCGTCGCAAGGACCGCAACAATGACCGCTTCAAGCCGGCAATGACAGAAGCCGAGCAGGAGGAAATGCAGAAGGAAATCCAGAAGCAGGTCAAGGAGACCTACGCAAGGATGAACGACAGCAAGTCCAAGAACAACTTCGGTGCAAAACACAGAAAGGAGAAGAGGGAGCTCGCATCCCAGAAACTTCAGGAGGAGATGGCTCAGGAGGCAGCAGAGAAGAAGATTCTCAAGGTTACCGAGTTCGTGACCGTCAATGATCTCGCCACTCTCATGAACAATACTCCTGTAAACAAGGTCATCGAGGCATGTTTCAGTCTGGGTCTCATGGTGTCAATCAACCAGAGGCTTGACGCAGAGGCACTTGTACTCGTGGCAGAGGAGTTCGGATACAAGGTGGAGTTCGTCACCGCCGACATCCAGAACGAAATCAACCAGGAAACCGACGAGCCGGAGAACGAGGCTGACCTCGTGACAAGGCCGCCTATCATCACGGTGATGGGACACGTCGACCATGGCAAGACTTCGCTCCTCGACTATATCAGACAGACCAATGTGATCGCCGGTGAGGCCGGAGGTATCACACAGCACATCGGTGCATACAACGTGGTACTCCACGACGGAAGGAAGATTACCTTCCTCGATACTCCTGGTCATGAGGCATTTACAGCGATGCGTGCCCGTGGTGCACAGCTTACCGACCTTGCGATCATCATCATTGCGGCTGACGACGCCGTGATGCCGCAGACAGTGGAGGCCATCAACCACGCACAGGCTGCCGGAGTCCCTATGGTATTCGCCATCAACAAGATAGACAAGCCGGGCGCACAGCCGGAGAAAATCCGTCAGCAGCTGGCTCAGATGAATATCCTTGTGGAGGACTGGGGCGGAAAATACCAGTGCCAGGAAATTTCTGCAAAGAAGGGTCTCAACGTGGACAAGCTTCTGGAGAAAGTGCTCCTGGAAACTGACCTCATGGACCTGAAGGCAAATCCTAAGAGACTTGGTGTAGGTACAGTGATCGAGTCCTCTCTCGACAAGGGCCGCGGATATCTCGCGACAATCCTTGTCCAGGACGGAACGGTCCACACGGGAGACATGATGCTCAGCGGCTGCTACTACGGACGTGTAAAGGCCATGTTCAATGAGCGTGGACAGAAAGTCGAGACGGCAGGACCTTCAACTCCTGTTTCAATTCTCGGTCTGAACGGTGCTCCTAGCGCAGGTGACAAGTTCAACATCATGAACGACGAGAAAGAGGCCAAGGCCATCGCCAACAAACGTGAGCAGCTCATCCGCATCCAGGGCATCAAGACCCAGAAGCACATGACATTGGAGGAAATCGGACGTCGTATCGCCATCGGAAACTTCAAGGAGCTGAACATCATCGTCAAGGGAGACGTGGACGGTTCAGTGGAGGCTCTGTCAGACTCACTTATCAAGCTCTCTACAGAGGAGGTACGTGTCAATGTAATCCACAAGTCAGTGGGTGCGATTTCCGAGTCCGACGTCATGCTGGCTACCGCATCCGATGCGATCATCATCGGTTTCCAGGTACGTCCTTCAGCTGACGCAAGGAACCTCGCAGAGAAAGAGGGTATCGAAATCCGTCTCTACTCCATCATCTATGATGCCATCAATGAGGTTACTGACGGTATCGAGGGTATGCTCGAACCGGAGAAGAAGGAAGAAGTCACAGCTACCGCAGAGGTCAAGCAGACATTCCACATTTCAAAGGTCGGCACCATCGCAGGATGTCTCATCAAGGACGGCAAGATGCAGGCCAAGAGCAAGGTCCGTCTTATCCGCGACGGCATCGTAGTCTACACCGGAGAACTTTCCTCACTCAAGCGCGGCAAGGATGACGCCAAGGAGGTTATCGCCGGCATGGAGTGCGGTATCGGAATTGACAAATACAATGATGTCAAACCTGGCGATGTCATCGAGGCATTCCAGATTGTCGAAATCAAAAGAACGCTGTAACGCTTCCACATAATTTGAAAACCGCCTGATGCAATTTCCTGCATCAGGCGGTTTGT
>OGDF01000284.1_pt1 | contig 82417 bp, 63 predicted proteins | sample 1570141 | NCBI WGS metagenome assembly OGDF01 (sample SAMEA4370581, study PRJEB24528) | human gut metagenome
AAAGAGTTATGTGGCACTCAGTGCCACAAAGAAAATTCGGCAGCACGAAAGAGTTGTGTGGCACTCAGTGCCACAAAGAAAATTCGGCAGCATGAGAAAAATTACGTGGCACTCAGTGCCACAAAGAAAATTCGACAGCACGAAAGAGTTATGTGGCACTCAGTGCCACAAAGAAAATTCGGCAGCATGAGAAAAATTATGTGGCACTCAGTGCCACGTAAGAATTATCAAAAAGGTGGACACAGTGTCCACCTTTTTTCATTCACAAACACGGAGGTGAAATCCATGAAAATATCCGACACCGACATTGCCAAAGCAGAACAAATGGACTTGCTAACCTATCTGCAAATCTACGAACCAGGAAATCTGAAACGAGTTGCTGGGAATGAATACCGCACGATCGACCATGACAGTCTGCGAATCTCCAATGGCAAGTGGCACTGGTATTCCAAAGGGATCGGCGGATACAACGCCTTGCAGTATCTGATGAAGGTACGGGAAATGAAATTTCCAGATGCAGTGCGGCAGATCCTACAGCTGCCACCAGAGGAATATCAGAGTGTGATACCGCAAAAGCAATCAGAAAGGAAACGGGAATTTTCCCCTCCTGCCCGAAATTACAATCATAATCAAGTGATCGCCTATCTGGAGGGACGAGGGATCAGCAGAAACGTGATCTTCCACTGTATCAAAAATAAGACACTGTACGAAAGTCAGAAATATCACAGTGCTGTGTTTCTGGGAATGGACAAAGAAAATCGCCCCCGATACGGCAATATCCGAGCCACCAAAGGCGACTTCAAAGGAGAATGTTCTGGTTCAGATAAACGATATGCGTTTCGTTTGATGCCAGAACAACTGCAAAGTAATGCAGTACACATTTTTGAAGCAGCCATTGATGCTCTGAGTTTTGCGACCTATGCAGAAATGCGGAATGCTCCATGGAAAAACATGAATCTGCTGGCACTGGGCGGTGTTGCTGGTACTGGACAAAAGATCCCACTGGCACTGGAACAGTTTTTGCAGGACTATCCTCAGATCAAAACCTTGTATTTGCACCTGGACAGCGATGCACCAGGGCGTGAAGCAACACAGCATATCACCAATTTGCTGCAAAATCAGTATCAGATCCGAGATGTTCCCCCGATCGGCTGTAAAGATGTCAATGAGTTTCTCATGAAACTCCGCTCCCAGAGCCGAAACAGAACGCAGGAGCGGCAAAGCTCCCCCTCTCTTTAAGGGAAATCGTCTTTCAGACGAAACAGGCTGCGTAGCAGCCGTTCGTAGGGCGATACACCCTGTGGGTGTTCGCTCTACGGCAAGCAACGTCTGTGTTACAACACAGACAATTTGCGATAAATCGCAAATTCTTGTTAGGGGCAAAGCCCCTAAGACCCCGATTTGAAAGAAAATAAAAATGAGAAAGGAGCAGAAAATGCGAACAAGAAATCATCGTGTTGTAGTGTGTTTTGACGACGCAGAATTTCAAGATGTTCAAGAAAAATATAAAAGATCCGGTTATCCCCGTGAAGTATTTCTCCGGAAGCTGATCGCAGACGGGACAGTTCGGGAAGCCCCGTCTGTGGATTATCCGAAGCTGCTGCTTTCCCTGAGCCGGATCGGAAACAATCTCAATCAGATCACTGCGACTGCCAATACCATTCACTATATCGATCCGAAAGCACTGGAAGAAGCGACCGGAGATCTGAAGCACATTCTGAAAGAAATCCACCGTTCTTTTTTGATCCCAGACCAAAAGCGGATCTCGGAAGAAACCGCTTCTGATTTGCAGCACATTTTTCTGGAGGTGCAGAAAGTTCTGGCGGGACAGGAAGCAGCTTCTGATCCGGACGCAGTGCTGCAATACATTTGGAATGCGGTTTCGGAACGATCGAAAAAAGACAATCAGACAGCTTGTCAGAAACGGCAGGAAGCGGACTGGAAAGAGCAGCTGCGTGAAGTGCCGCCGCTGTATCAGCCATTTCAGAAAGGAGAAGATCTATGTTAGACGTTGCAGTAACGATCATGTCGATCAGCAGCTTGACATTGGCAACAGACATGATCATATACCTGATCAATGGCAAAGGAATGTTTCCTTACGCAGAGGATGTCAAATATATGCGGTATGTCTATGGCATTCTCTCTCTTGTTGTTATCGTAGGGGCATTCATTATGTTTTTCACCAGACAGTAAATCTGAGCGGTACAGCAAAACAAAGCAAAAGGAGATCATCATGTCATACATCATCATTGGAATTGCAGCACTCATCATATACCCACTCTTGAGTATTGCTGCAATTCAAGAAAAAGCGATTTTCATCAGAAGTACCATTGTCAGTATTCTTGGTATGGCATTTGTTTTTTCCACAGGGTTTGTTCTGATTTCTTTGGTACGATGATCGGCATACCAAAACATTTGAAAGGACGGTGAGAACATGGCAACCACATCGATCTGGGCGATCAAAGGCAATGCCGCTGCGATCCGGCGAGTAGAAATGTACATTGAAAACCCAGAAAAGACAATCGAACAAACTGGACTGGAGTATCAGAGCAGTCTGCATCAGATCGATCAGAACGGCAGCATGATACACGAATACAGTCCGGAGGAACTGGAGCAAGAAAAAGTCTGCTATGTGTCTGGTATCAACTGCACTGCTCCCAACGATGCCTGCGAAGAATTTGCAGCTGTCTATGATCTCTGGGGAAAGCCCTGCAAAGGCAGAGTGTGTTACCATGGCTATCAGTCCTTCCGGGAAGGCGAAGTTACCGCAGAACAAGCACACGAGATCGGCGTGAAACTGGCAGAGCAGCTGTGGGGCGATCGGTTTCAGGTTGTGGTGGCAACGCATCTGAATACCGGTCACTATCACAATCACATCATGCTCAATGCTATCGCCTTTGCAGATGGGTACAAATTTGTCAACCGCAAGTCTGACTACCAGCAAATGCGAGAGGTGTCCGATGATTTATGCCGGGAGTATGGACTATCTGTCATTGAACACCCAGGACAAAGCGGCAAACATTACGGCGAGTGGAAAGCGGAACAGGAAGGCAGACCGACCCAGCGTGGCGATATTCGGCTGGATCTGGATGCCGCCATTGAGAAGCTGGGCAGCAAACCAATTGACCGATCCAGACGACCAACGGTGCGTGGAGATATACGGCTGGACTTCGATGCAGCTGCCATGCAGTCTGATACCGTACAAGATCTGATCCGGCAAATGGAGGAAATGGGATATACCTGGAACTTCTCCGGCAAGTATCCCAAAATCAAACCGCTTGGAAAAGACCGTTACTTTCGCCTATATAAACTGGGAGCCGGTTATGACAGTCTGGAAACGCTGGCAAAGCGAGTGCTGCATATGCAGGAAGAAACTGCCCATAAAGTCAGAATGCCGTCTACCTATTATCGCTATCACGGAAGCTTTCGCAAGCGAAAGAAAGCAACTGGCTTTCTGGCACTGTACTACTACCATTGCTATCGGATCGGTGTATTTGCAAAGCGAACATACCCCAAGTATACGCCAGAATTTCGGGAAGCCCAGAAGCAGCTGCATGAATTGTCAAAGGCAGCTGCTTTTTTGCATGGTGCAGACATTCACAGCAAGGAACAGTTTCAAAGCTATCGGGAAAAGTTGAATCAGGAAATCCAGCTGTGTGATACGCAGATCAAGGAATTGCAGCAGCAGCTTGCTGTAAGCAATGATCCGGCAGAAAATGAAGCATTGATACATCAGCTGGACAGGCTGCACCAGCAGCAACAGAATTTCGCAGAACAGAAACGACTTTGCAAAATTGTTGCCCAGCAGCAGATACAGGAAGAAGCACCGCCGCAGCCGCAGGAAACTGAACCGACAGCACCGAAGAAACAAGGTTGTGATGTAGGTCTGGAGTAATAGAAACAGGAAGTGAGAATATGGCAGAATGGATGGAATACATGAATTATGACACATTGCGGCAATTGGCAGAAAAATATGAAATGCCCAACCGAAAAAATTCTCTGATCCTAATCCCTTTTTCCGCATTTCCAAAGGTGGAGGAAGGCAACCGTGTCCGGGAATATGAATGGTGGGCTTATGCAGTGAAAGCGGCTCTTTCGATAGAAAGTCCCGCTTTCGCCATTGCCAATTACACCATACGCTGCATCTGTGTCAAAAAGGAGATTTTCAAGATGCAATATGAAGTTACCATTTCCATTCCCTATGGCAGACGTTCTGCATATCAAGATCTTTTGTATGATATTTGTCAATGCATTTCTGATGACGGCGATGTCACACTGTTTGTCAGCAATAACCCTTATGCTCTGAAAGCCTATGTAGTAATCACAGAAACACAAGAGCCGCATATTCATGCCATTCAATCGTTGCTTGCAAAAAACACGATTTTGAAATCATATAAAAAAGGAATCATCGAGTTTATGAAAGAATCTGGTGTAGGTATGCTGTACAATCTGATGCCGCTTTCACATCAGGAAAAGAAAGAAATATTTTGTCAGTTATTCCAGAGTAATTTCTCTTTTAGTGAAGCAAAACAATAAAAGACAGGAGAATATGAAAATAGAAGCCATCCGCTTTCCGCAAAGAAACCGAATGGCTTTTTTCATATATATACATACGTTTATCCGCCACAGAACCCCAAGGAGATGAAATGTCATGGATCAAAGTATCCGAGCCGCAGAAGACATGATGGCTGCAAGCGGGAAAGCCATTAAGCTTACCGTAGATCTGACCACAGTTGTCCTGCGATTTGTTGGTCATTCTGCTATGGGAATGGCAGCAATGGTTGCAGCCCACATGAAAGGCAGCCGCAAAAAAGAAATGGGCGAAATTTCTGTTCGTGCCATGGTTAAACGGCAGGAACCGTTTGACATGATTGCCCTGGAGCCGCACGATGCGACAAAATTTCAGGAACTTGCCAATCAGGTCGGGCTGCTCTACAGTATCCGAGAGGATACGCCGGACTATGATGGAATGCAGGTGGACGGACTGACCTCCGTTCTCTTTCGGCAGCAGGACGCACCTCTGGTGCGGAGCATCATGGAACGATTGCAGATCAGTTCCCTGTGCAGTGCTCAGACCGCAGCAATGTATCCGTATGAACCGCAGCAGTCCCAGACACAAGCACAAACACAAACGCAATCTCAGCCATATGCCCAGTCGCAGCAGTCAGGCGTACCGCCAGTATCGACTGATACACCACCGTATCCAATGCCGGCACAAGTGCCGCCACAGAGCAGTATGACACAGATAGAGCATGATATGTATCAGCAAATGCAGACGAATCTGGCTCCCGGTCAGTCCTCCCATGAACTGCTGGTAGAGGACGGAGAACCAGAGCCGGCAAAAAAAGCGGAACCTCCGGTACAGGAAACCTCTCCGGCAGAACGTTCTGGTACTGATCCCATGTGGACGGTTCCGGAATTGGAAGTACCGCCTATACCGGAGGAAAGCAAGGAAAAAAAGCCGCTGTTTCCACAGCAGGAACAAGAATCGGCTCCCACTCCGTCCATGCCGTCTATTTTTGGCGTACAGGCAGAACTAACAAAACAGATGGAACGAAATCTGAAAAAGCCGGTACAGCGTGGCAGATCCGCAGAATTGTGAGGTGAAAGAACATGGAACAGGAATCCACATTCTCGCCAAGCAGTGCGTATCAGCAAGGCATTCTTGCCTTGCAAGAGAAATCACAGCTGCAAAACTTTTTGCAGTTTTACGCAAGATACCAGCTGGACTTGAAAAACAGTGTGCTGCTGTATCTGGCATCTCTGCAAAATCCAACTGCCGGACAAGCCAGAACCATGGAAGAATGGAATCAGGCAGGCAGAAAAATCCGATATGGAGAAAAGAGCAGTTTGCATCTTTATGCTCCGGAAAACTTTCACGGTCGAACCAGAACCATGGAACAGCAAGAAATGGTTCCGCTTTTCCGGGAAGATCAGACAGAGCCGAGCGAACAGTACCGAAGAAATGATGCAGAACATCCATTCCATCTGGAGGATGGGACAGAAATTCCGGAAGCCAGTGCAGAGGAAATGCTGCAAATCTGTGTCAACACCGCAATCGGATTCATGCGGCAAAATGGCTGGAAGATGCCAGTCTTTGTGGAGCCAAGTGCAGAGATTCCTTTGGAAAATCCGGTGCGTTTTGACCCACGAAACAATCAACTTTGCATTGCAAAAGGAGCAGCTTATGACGATGTTGCTTTTGCAATGATGCGTGAGGTCATCTACAGCAAGCAGTATCGACACGCACAGCAGCCAGAATTTTATCTGGGCATTCGTCAAAAGGCTGCGTATGCCGCACAGGCTGCTGCCTACCAAATGGGCATTCGCAAGGAATTTCCACTGGAGATTCCAGAAATGCCGCAGGCGGAACAGTGCCTGCAAAGTATTCCGGACGGAATTCAATCTTTGCAAGAAGATTGGATCTGGATCTCTCAGCAGATGAAGCTGGAAAGACAAGGTGCCGCAGTACAAGCAACACCGACAGAAGCAGAGCAGCGTACCGGAGATCCAGAAGTGGCTGCCAACCCAGAGCCGGAAACCAATTCCCTTCCGCCGGAATTGGAAGAAGTGCTTGCCATGTTTGACAAACCGGCAGAAACTGCCGCTCCACCCATGCCGGAACCAGATATACCGGAAGAATCATCTACGCCATTAGAGCCGCCCAGTATCGACTGGGACAAAATATTTCCGGACGATCCGGCTTTGGCAGAACAAAACAGAAACTGGGATTCTGCTTTGAACTTTGGCGATTTATCCGAAGGCTCTCCGGATACCGGACGAAAGCGTTCCCAAGCCGCAGAACTTTAACAGTTGTTTCAAAACGTTAAGGAGGTGATTCCCATGCACCATACAGTCAATAATCAGGAGCTACACGAAAAAGGAGGTGAATCCAATGGCAATGTTATCGTATGATGAAGCGATCCACATCGCCAATGTGCAGTATACGCTGGTAAAATCACAGAATATTGTGCCATTTTTAGATATGGCTCTGCGGTTTCCGGAGTACGCTAAGGAAAATATCTGCTTGCTCATGGTGCAGGATCCAGAGGAAGTTACAGAATTTCGCACCCAGCGAGAGTGGCTAGAATGTGGCACACATCTGCTGCCGGACGTTCGTCCCATTACTCTTGCCTTATTCAAAAGTCAAAGTATTCTGTACGTATTCGATGTCAGCCAAACAGACCAGCAGCGTTCTTTACTGCCGCCAAACGCAGAAAAGGCATATCATGCCCTGATTCAGACACTGGGACAAGAACCGGTTGAACTGGAGGAAAGCAAAAATCGGGTTGCATACTACGATCTCACAGAAAAACAGTGGTACGTCAATCTAAAATCCAATCACAGTGCCAGATTCCGTTCAATCGCAGCAATTCTGGTTTCTAAACTTCTGGAAAAAGAAACCGGAATCGATGCCATTGTAACGACAGATATGGTGGTATACATGCTGTGCAAAAAATATGGCATCTCGCTGGAAGGAATCAATCTGAAAGCCATGCAGGACAGTCTGCGAAGAATCACAGATACAGCAATTGCAGACAATTCCATTCGCATGGCAATGCACTGTATGACGATCCATCCGCTGCGTGATCTCGACGCATATTACCAGGGGCAGATCAAACAGCTGGAAATGGAACGAAAACAGCAGGCAGAACAAGAGGCACTACAGGCAGAGCAGCAAAAGCAAGCAGAAGAAAAACGAATTCAGGAGATCGCCGAAAAACGGGCTGCCGTTCTGGCAGAAGAAATGGTAAAAGAAAAATTACAGGCGTACTTACAGTCCGTTCCGGAAAAGAAATCTTTCTGGGAGTACTGGAAACGAGGTGGCACATCATGAAGAAGCCCAAACAACAAAAACCGCTCTGGCTGCAAATCGTTTTGTGCGGACTTGGCTTGATTCTGATTTTTCTGTTTTCCGCTTTTACATCGCCATACTGGCACGGCAATGTCTTTCAGTTTTTTGTTGCTTTGACAAAACTGAAAGCCGGCAATTTGCACTTCACATTTTCCGGCAAGACATTAAAAATGACGTTGGTTTTGGTACTGATTCTTGTCATCGCAGTCGCTTTGTACAAATGCTGTAATCAAAGGAATTACCGGCACGGAGAAGAACACGGCTCCACCAAATGGGAAGATCCCGGTTTTCTTAGTCATAAATACGGAGAAAAGGAAAAGAAAAACAGCCCTCCTCCGGAAAAACCCTATGATCTGGACACGGTGCAACACCCGAATCTCATTTTGACGCAAAACATGAAACTCAGCTTAAATGCACAGAAAACCCGCAGAAATCTCAATGTGCTGGTGATTGGCGGTGCCGGTGCCGGTAAGAGTATGTTCTATGCTCGCCCCAACATTCTGCAAGCCAACACAGGATATATCGTTCTGGATCCAAAAGGCGAATTGACTGAGGATTGCGGCGGTTTTCTCAAGCGGCAAGGTTACACAGTATGGGTGTTGGATCTGAAACATCCGGAGAGTTCCGACCGGTACAACCCGTTTGACTTTCTGGAAACGGAAGATGATGTGTTGCAGCTGGTAGACAACATTTTTGACAACACCACAGACAAGGAAGCCCGAAAAGGAGAACAGATCTGGGACGATTCTGCAAAATCTCTGCTGCGTGCATTGATTTTTTATGTGCGGGAGATGCTGCCGAAGGAACAGCAGAATTTTACCTCTGTTATGCGGTATTTACGTCGTGCAAAGACCGAAGAAGATGAGATGGGCAATCCAAAACCCTCTCAGCTGGACGGTGATATGCTGGAATTGCAGCGAAAGCTGGAGCATGACAATAAAAAAGCGGACAGCCACCCGGCATATCGTGCCTATCAGGAATACCGCAGCGGTGCGGCGAAAACCATGCAGTCTGTATTGTTTACTCTGAATGCCAGATTATCGAAGTTTAATGTGCAGAGTATTGCAGATCTCACCAGTCAGAATGAACTGGAACTCAAGCGAATGGGCAGAGAGAAAATCGCCATTTTTGCCGTGATTCCGGACGACAATCAGTCGTATAATTTTCTGGTGGGAATGCTGTACACACAGTTGTTTCAGCAGCTGTACCGCAGTGCAGATGACTATCGAGGAAAAAAGTTGCCGGTTCCGGTGCATTTTCTCATGGACGAATTCGCCAATGTTGCACTGCCTAAAAGTTTTGAAAGCTTACTGTCCACCATGCGGCAGCGGCAGATTTTTTGCTCGATCATCTTGCAAAATCTCTCGCAGCTGAAAGCACTCTATGAGAAACAATGGGAATCTATTGTGGGAAACTGCGATTCTTTTCTCTATCTGGGCGGGAATGAACAGAGTACCTTTGAGTATGTTTCCAAACGTTTGGGAACAGAAACCATTGACATTGATTCCTACTCGCAGTCCAAAGGAAGAAATGGCAGTTCCTCCAAAAGTACACAGCTGCAAAAAAGAGAACTGATGCTTCCGGATGAAGTCGGGCGATTGGACAACAAGTATGCCATCTACATTATGCGTGGTGAGAATCCGATTCTGGATTTGAAATACGATGTGTTTCATCACCCCAACTTTTCCGAGATCGCTCTGGGTGGTGCAGAATCCTATCACTACAGTGAGGAAAAGATCGCAGAGCGGGAACAACGGCAAAGAACATGGGACTTGCAGGAGCGAGAAGCAATCCAGAGAAAAAATACTGCCGAGTTGGATGCTTTTTTCCACGACCATGCCGCAGAGGATGGCAGTATCGAACTGAATTTAGACGAATTAGACTACTCATCAGAGGAACTGATGCAGTATGCAGCGGCTCTGATGCACACAGGAAAGGAAGAAATGTAATGAAAACAATAGACTTGAAGTACAAGTGCTGGAGAAAAGTAAAATGGCTGATCATCTATCTGACAGTCGCAGTTAGTGCCGTGCTGATGTCAATGACGGTATTTGCAGACAGCACCACAGCAGCACTGGATTCCATGACGAATCTGATCGACATCATCATTCTGATCGTGCGGCTGGTGGGAGTTGGCTTTGCCGTTTTCGGTATTTACGAATTTGCCACCGCTATGGCATCCAGAGATGCGTCCCAGCGTGGTACTGGCATTATGTGTATCGGTGCTGGATTGCTGATGATCTTCGGCAAGGAATTGCTGAACGCCATCGGTGTCACTTGGTAAAACCAATAGATCCACACAAAAAGGAGGATTTGTATGCAGGAAATTGCAACCTATTTAAGAGCAGTCCTCGACATTTTCAATAACCTAATGTCGGAAGTTGTCGGTATTCTGACAACCGGTCCGGAAGCATTCAGTGATACCCTATACAACTTGACGAATGTGCTTGCCACCAGTTTTCAGGCAATCGGCACAACGATGGTGATCCTGTTCTTTTTCATGAACATGATCTCCACCTACAGCAGCATGACCGAGATGAAACGTCCGGAGATCATCTTTAAGGAAATTTTTCGGCTGGTGATCTGCAATCTGGTAGTTGTCAATGCGTTCCCGTTGGTGATGAAAATCACCACGATTGGGAACAGCATCATTCTTTCCGGATACAATTCTGCATGGCAGTACACCGGTGCCTTTGCAGGATTGCAGCTGGATTCCACACTGGAAAACGCCCTGAGCAACCAGAATTTCGGTCTTTTGAATTTGGGAATACCGCAGATTGTCACGGTATTGGTTGCCGACGTGCTTCTGATTGCCATCGCCATTGCCGCCATCTATATGCTTGTAGCTGCTTATGGACGTATCTTTCAATGCTATATGTACATGGCAATCGCTCCCATTCCGCTCAGCACATTTGCCTGCCGTGGCACTGCTGATGTGGGAAAACATTTCTTAAAAAGCTACTGCGGTGTGATGCTGCAAGGGCTGATTCTGGTATTGGCAATGCTGATCTTCTCCGTCTTTTTCCAAAGCGGTGTTGCCATTGACCAGAACGAAACCGATGTAGTCGTTATGATCCTGAAATTCGGTGTGTTTGTACTGGTACGGTTGTTTACATTGATCGGTGTAATCAAATCCGCAGACCACATTGTCCAGCAAATGCTGGGACTGTAACGGAGGTGCTTATGGACATTCGTATGAATAAGGAGATCCAGGACTACAAAGAAACCACATTCGGCATTTTTACACTGCGGCAAACCATTTGTGCCGGTATCATGTGCCTGTTGGCTGTGTTCTTTGCTTTTCGGTTAAAAAGCGTTCTGGATCAAAATCTGATGCTGTTTTTGTATCTCATTCTCGCCGCTCCATTTTTGGTGATCGGCGATTTTTTTGGCAGCTTTTTTAAGAAAAACTACGGAACAAACACGTATGGATTTGTTGTTATGGTTTTCCGGTATCTTGTAGAACCCAGACAGCTGAAATACGTTGGCAGAAATGTCATTGCAGAAATGGCGAAAGAGCAAAAAGAAGAAGCAGAAAGAAGGGAAAGAATTGAAAAAATTCGGAAAGCGATCTCATTCCGAGGTCGTAAAGCACACGATTCCGACCAGTGTACAGAAAACCATTCCGGTACAGACGATCTGGAAGGACGGGATATTCCAGAGCGGCAGGACGTTCAGTAAGACGTTCCGCTTTGAGGATGTCAATTATCAGATTCAGGACAACGAGGGAAAGAAACAGCTATTTCTCTCCTATTCCTCCCTGTTGAACGGTTTTGAATCGGATGATGTCTTTCAGATCACCATCTATAATCACAAAAGAAATACCGCTGAATTGCGGGAAAAAGTGCTGTTTCCGCAGCAAGATGACGGATTGGATTCCTATCGGGACGAATTTAATCAAATGCTGTTGGATCATGCCAATGAAGGAAACGGTATTGTGCAGGACAGATACCTGACGATCACTTCTTCTCAGGAAGAAATGGGCATTGTTCGCAATCAGTTTTCCAGAATGGGAATCGATTTGCAGCAGCGGCTTTCAGAACTGGGTTCCAGCTGCACACCGCTGAACTGTCGGGAACGGCTGCAAATGCTGCATGACTTTTATCGTCCCGGCGAAGAAACCATCTATCACTTTGATTTTCAGGAAACAAAGCGGCTGGGACATGATTTTCGGGACTATATTTGTCCGGACAGCATGGAAAAGAATCTGGATTATCTGAAAATTGGCAAAAAGTTCTGCCGTGTGCTGTTTATCAAGGATTATGCGTCCAACATCAGCGACAAAATGATTCGGGAACTGACGGACTTTGACCGAGATATGATGCTGACGTTGACCGTCATTCCCATGTCCACAGAAAAAGCACATCAGCTGGCAGAATTCAAGCTGATGGGAGCCGAATCCAATATTTCCAACTGGCAGCAAAAGCAGAATCGCCGGAACAACTTCTCCGCTACCGTACCTTTTCAAAAAGAACAGGAGCGTGAGGAGTGCCGGGAATTCCTGAATGATCTGGAAAATCGAGATCAACGTGTGTTCTTTGTCACATTGACACTACTACATCTGGCAGACAGTCTGGAACAGCTGGATCAGGATACAGACAATTTCCGGGCAGTGGCAAGAAAACGGGTATGCCAGCTTTCGCCGCTGACATTTCAGCAACTGGATGGTCTGAACACAACGCTTCCCTTTGGTGTCAATCAGATCGCTGCCAACCGCACCATGACCACGGAGGTGCTGTCTGCGTTTATGCCGTTTAATGTGCAGGAAATCCACCACGAAAAAGGACATTATTTCGGACAGAATGTCATCAGCAACAATATGATTTTCGTCAATGAGTTCCAGCTGCAAAATGCCAACAGCTTTATTCTGGGACTTTCCGGTGCTGGAAAGTCCATGTTTGCCAAGGAATACATGACACAGCTGCGGCTTGGCACTGACGCAGACATCATTATTATTGACCCTGAACGAGAATACTTGCCCCTGATCGAACGGTTTGGCGGTGAGATCATTCGAATTTCCTCCACTTCCGACAATCACATCAATGCCATGGAAGTCCGGCAGGGACATGATGAAAATATTGAGAAAGCGGTACAGCGAAAACAAGAGTTTGTCCTCTCCCTCTGTGAGGAAATTATCGGTACTGGTCGAATTGATGCCAAGGCAAAGTCAATGATTGACCGTTGCACAGGAAAATTGTATTTTCAGTACGTCAAAAACAAGATGCAGGGCAGTGCTCCGACACTGAAAGACCTTTACGAGGAACTGAAACGACAGCCGGAGGACATCGGAAAAGAACTGGCATTGGAACTGGAGTTGTATGCCACCGGTTCTATGAACACGTTTGCCAAACAGACCAATGTGGACATTCAAAACCGTTTGATCTGCTATGACATCTTGGAACTTGGTACAGATTTGATGACAGTGGGAATGCTGGTGGTATTGGACAACATTCTCAACCGTATCAACCGCAACCGAGAGGACGGAAAAAAGACATACATCTTTATCGATGAGATCTATCTGCTGTTTCTCCACGAGTATTCCTCCACATTCTTGTACAAACTTTGGAAGCGTGTGCGAAAATATGGTGGCTGCTGTATCGGCATGACACAGAACGTTTCGGACATTTTGGATTCCAATACAGCTTCAGCGATGATCAGCAACAGTGAATTTCTGGTAATGCTGAACCAATCCCCGACAGACAGTCAGCTTCTGGCACAGCTGCTGCATATTCCAGAGCCGCAGCTGCAATACATCACCAATGTCAAAGCCGGTCACGGTTTGCTGAAAGTCGGTCCGTCCCTTGTTCCGTTTGCCAACGAATTCCCCAAGGATACGGAATTGTACAAGATGATGACCACCAAACAGGACGAGGTATATGCTCAAAAGCAGCAAAGAAAAGCTGTAAAATGAGAGAGGTTCTACGGAAAGGACGTGATTCCCATGTGAGAGAAATCCACAAAAATGTAAGAAAACTCTTGAAACCGAAAGGACGGGTAACATGAAAAAGTCTATCATTTGTGCGGCTGCAATTCTGGCAGCTGGAGCGATCAGCTGCAACATGGCATTCAGCTATGCGTCAGGCAGCACTGCATTTCCACCCATCACCGCACTGGCAGCAGAAGCAGCTACCGGCAATCTGATCGTCAACATCAGCGGTGTCAAGACACTTTCTGGTGTTACGATCACAGTCACGGGAAATGGAAACACCTATACCGCTGTGACCGATGCCAAAGGACAGGCGATCTTCTCTAAATTGCCAGTCAATGATGCTGCCGGAAATGCGATCACCTACACCATTCAGGAAACCATTCCGGACGGATACATGGCAGCATCGGCGATGACTACCACCATCAGTGCCGGAGCAACGGTCATTGCATCGATCCCCAACACGGAAAAGACCTATACCATTGCCATTGACTGCAAGGATTACAAGACAGACAGCATCACACCCAGCGGCGATGCGGTACTAAATGGCGGTTCGTATACGGTTTACCATGATGATGTTGCGTATGGTACATATTCCATTGGTGCAGACGGCAAGCTGTGCGAATTTACGCTGCACGGCAAGGAATATGAGGGCAAATGGGAGGTGCAGATGGACACCGCTCCGGTGGGATACTACCTGACCGGTGAAAAGCAGGAACTGGGCTACTATGACGGTGACACCTGGATCGCACTCAACAGCAGTTTCCCCAAGTACACCCACGCCACCATGCACCTGAGCCTGATCCCCATCAGCGGCAGATTTGCCGTTACTGCAAATGCTGACGATCAGATCCGTATCTGGCTAAAGTCCTCCGGCAGCTATGACAAGTGCAAATCATCGGAGCGTGCTACGCTGACTGTGACAGAAAGCGGCAAGGCAGTGCAGACCGATCTGCTGCCATTCGGCACATATGTGGTGGAGAATTTGACGACCGGAGAAACCACAACACAGAAGATCACCAGCTATGGTGCGATCGTTCCGGTGGAATTTCAGAATTCCATTGCACCGCCGATCACCGCATACAAGATCACCTTTACCGCAGATAATGGAAAAGTTCCTACTGGCGGTGTGTACAACGTGTTGGACGAGAATGGCAACCAGGTGTATCGCTTTAGCCCGACCAACGGTGAAGCAGTGATCCCGAATCTGGAGAATGGAAAGACATATATGATTCAAGAGATCATGTCACCAGACGGTTACACTGCGGAAAAGGAAACTTATACCTTTACTGTAGGCGACAAAAATCTGGTGATTTCCTATCGCTCGATTTCCGGCACAACAACAGTTTCCACGACTGGAACCAGTACAATGACTACCACAACGACAACAACAACTTCTAATACGGTAACAACAGAACGTTCTGTTACTTACGAACTCTATGACAGTTCCGGAACAATACTGCTGACCAGTGGTAAGTACGATGAAAGCACAAAAAAGATCGAACTTCCGGCTTCCTGGACACCCAATAGATACTATTTATTGGTTTTGAAAGAACGTATCGTCAAACCGGATGAAATGATCTCTGCTGCAATAAAGGACTATGTTCTTCTGCACAGCGACGGAACATGGGAATCCTATCAAGGGATCTCCGCTGTGTTATATGGAGATGTCAATCTGGACGGCAATGTAGACATTTCCGATGCTGTTCTGCTGAACAAGGCAATTGCAGGCACGGTGACATTGAACGATCAGGCTAGACAAAATGCAGATTGCAACGCCAACGGTGAATTGGGAGCAGATGACACAATTGCACTCCTACATTTTCTGGTGCATCTTGTGAATACGCTGCCAGCTGAGAACTGAGGAGTGTGTCATGAAAAAGAAACGCATTTTTGCATCACTTTCGGCAGTGCTGCTTTCCGCAGCAACACTTCATGCTTTTCCGGTATTTGCTGCCGGAGATACCACAGTACATCTGGTCACAAACGGAAGCTTGCCCTATTTTACCGGTGCTGCGGTGGATCTGAGTGATCCAAACAACGATATGTACTTTGTCTTGCAGCATACCCGTGGGGATATGTTTCTCAATAGCTTCGGCATTGGGTTTTCTGCTTTTCAGGGAGATGGTTTGACCTTTCCCATTACAGCCGGCGAAGAAACCGATGACTGGAAACTCTCCTATTCTTTGACTGGATACGAAACGCAGTCAGAAGAACTGGACATTACAAAGGCGATCCAAGGGAAAAGCGGACAAAATGTTACGATCGAAGTAGAAACACCAGTACTGATCACCGGAACTGTGACCATTTCCGCTGCACCAGGCGATCACATTTTCATTACGCCGAAAAATGATCTGAATAATACAGATCGTATGAAACATTATCAGGCAGTCACAGGAAACGCAAAAACGGACGTGACCGATACAACGCATGGAGCATTGGACTGTGCAGATTTTGTGATGCCGGAGAGCGGCGTAGCAACATTGCAGCTTGCTTTTGATGATTATGCCATAGTCGATACGACAACACAAAAAGCGGAAGCATTTTTGGTGTCCAAAATGGGAGATACAAAAGACATCTCCTTTTCCGATACAACGCCTTCTGTTCTGTATGGCGATGTGAATCTGGACGGCAGAATTGATGTTGTGGACGCAGTACTGCTGAACAAAGCGGCATCTGGTTCGATCACATTGAATCCGCAGGCACTGAAAAATGCAGATTGTAACGCAAACGGTGAATTGGGAGCAGATGATGCTCTGGTTCTGATGCGGTTTCTGGTTCATCTGATTACGAGTTTGCCGGAGTAAGCCGATGAGATGCGAAAGGTCAGGTGATTCCCATGTAATATATATTTTTCAATTGGTGAAAAGGAGGAATTGCTGTGGAAAAGGAGAAAAATGAAACAGAATCGGAAAGAAAATCGGATACTTCCTTAAAAGGAACTGTGATCGCATTTATCATTCTGCTGATCTTAGCCATTGCTGCTTTTTTGTGTGAAAAAATGGACAATGCTATTTTCACCATATTGATGGTGATCATATCTGTAATTACTTTTTTCGGCACTGTGATTTTAGCGATTTTTTCTGATGTATACTTGCCGGATTTTGCTGTGTTTTTAGAAAAAGATCACTTTTCGCTTTATGGTGAGAAGATACAGATCAATGGATGCGAAGATCTTTGGCAATATGCGAAAAAATCTGCCAAAACATCTGAAACTAGTGCTGTAAAGTGGTTGTGGCTCACATACAGAGCATACCATAAGCAGAAGAAAGCAGCACAGAAATAAATGGTGTTCTATATTTCATGTATCATGAATTCTGGAAGTGCAATTAAAAGTGAAATGATAGTTGCCACTGAAGAAAGAAATGTGACGACCCACATGACAAACTCTGCTTTTTGATTTTTTGTAGCTGCTGCTTGACGTATACTCTTAAGCAAAGTATAGCAAACATTGGCGAAATATCGTATTGAAGCAAAAAGAAAAAATCCAGAAAAAATTATGAAAATGAAAATCAACAGTGCTTCCTTCGAAAAATATATTTGTATCAACAGCAGAATTGCTATGAGAAAAACAGCGGAGTAAACCAGAAACCTTATAATTTCTTTGAATGCACTTTCGTAATCTTGATGTGTAATTTTTAAGTGAAGTGCAATGCCGATAAATATTAGAAGTTGTGGAAAAATTATCATGTAGCTATGGTCTTGCTTATGACATAACACGATTGTAAGGATAAGACCAGTCAGAATGAATGAAAGCGATGAGCAAAATTTCCATTTTTTCATTTCAACACCTCCATGTTGATAGAATAGAAAAGGAGTATTTATCATGTCTTCTCTTACAAAATCAAAAAAAGCAGACTCATCTTCATGTGCGACGGGAAACCAAAAAGATGAAAAAAACAAAAAGAAGGTAGAAGCATCGAATCCGCTGAAAATCGCCATTTTGGAACTACTTCTTGAAATTATGATATTTTGCTTTGCAAGAATCGCTATCAAAACCCAAAGCAAAAAGATCAAGATTCTGATGATCGTTCTTTCCACGATTGTTTTTCTCGTTGCAGTGATCTTGTGGATATTTTCTGAAAGAAAGCAAAAGAAAACGAAAAAGTGACAGGAATATTCTATCACAGTTTTTTCGTACTGTCAAAAAAACAACAATAATTAGGAGGAATCATAATGCGAAACAAAAAAGGAATTCTCATTTTGCTGACACTCGCATTGCTTTGCGGCTGTTTTACTGGCTGTAAAAAAGACAAAGAGGACAGCAAAGAAACCACAGAAGCTGCACAGACCACTGCCGTGAGCAGTGCGACTTTAGAAGCGGCAACATCAACCGAAACCACCACCACATATGCTCAGCTTTATCCGGAAGAAGATTATGACGGAACGCCGGACTATACCATACCAGCGAATGACGAATCTTCTGTTCCGGTATCCTATGTACGGGATTCTTTTCACCCCAATGCCATCAATGGTGTTGTGGGATATTATGCACCAGTCATGGAGATCCCTGTGGACTGCACCATGATCAGCGACAGTGCGTTTGAAAACAATCCTACCATCGAAACAGTATCCTTTCAGAATCCGTATACACAGCTTGGTACATATTCGTTCAGCAATTGTTCCAGCTTATCTGATCTGACTTTACCCACGAAGCTGGAAGTGGTGACGGAAAGTGCTTTTCAGGACTGTACACAGCTGCAATCGCTGGAGATCCCGGAAAGTGTGACAGAAATTCAGAAAAATGCGTTTTATGGTTGTACTGCTCTGAGTTATCTGACATTCCAGGAGGGACTGAAAACCATTGGAGATACTGCTTTTTATGGATGCAGCAAGCTTTCCAGTGTATATATTCCTGACGGTGTCACAGAAATTGGAGATTACGCATTTGGCAACTGTGCCGCACTAAGCAATGTGCATTTGCCGGAATCCATCACCAAATGTGGGCTGTATCCATTTAGCGGGGATGTCAATGTGCCGGTAGAACAGCAGCGAAACATTAACGTCTACGTGAAGGAAGGCTCATGGATGGACAAGAACTATGACATGGTATTTCAGGGAACACGCTGCACCAAAGTAACCTATTGATGAGATGAGGTGATACAAGTTGGAAGAATCGGAAAAAAAAGAAATCTTACATCAGGTCAAGCGAGAAATCTACCATATTAAAAAAGTGACGGTACATACAGCACAACAGGATGGAGAAATTTCTGATCCAGACATTGCAATCGCAGATACTACTGTGAAACGCAGCCAACAGGCTGCTTATCATCTGGCTGCACGAACTGGAAAATTGATTTTTCAACGCCGGCAAAAAGATACAGCAGTCCGTTCTTTGCAGCGAACAAAAGCATCAGAAAAGCAGCAAACCGCTTCTTCCAAGGCACGACAGCAGTCTGCTGCAAAAACTTCTCAGATGGCAGCATCACAGCAGACACACACTGGTACCACTTCAACCAAAAGTAATTCCGGCAGTACATCTTCCTATCATTCCGGGACAAGCAGTTCCTCCTCTACGACCTCCTCCGGATCTTCTGCCAAGACAAAATCTACGTCATTAAAATCATCGGATTCCGGCATCAAAATGCAGAAAAAAGATGATATACGTTTTGCATCTTATTTTAAGGAAAAGGCAAGCGAAGCACAAAAAAATGCCGCAGATTCCGGGAAAGAAAGTCAAAAGAGAGAGTATGCCGTGGAAAAAGCTGCAAAAGAAGTAGCAAAAGCAAAACTCATAAAGCTTGCCGCCAAGAAGATTGCCGCTGATATTGTACAGCATGGCATTTTCGGAATCCTGGGGACATTTGCAATCGTGGTTCTAATGGCGGTAACGCTTTTGATGTGTATTTCCGGAAGCCAAGCCAGCGAAGAAGAACGAAAACGGCAAAATGCCAGCACAGGTGCAGCGGCTGTCAGCGATACTGTACTGCAATACAGCGACCTGATCACGCAATACGCCAATGATAATGGAATCGGCAGATACGTTGCCCTGATCGAAGCCATCATGATGCAGGAATCCGGTGGTGTCGGAACAAATGTGATGCAAGTGAATTTTGGTCCGGTGACAACGGTGGAAGATTCAATTCGCATGGGCGTAGGCTATGTGCGGACGTGTCTGGAGATGGCACGAGTAACGGATCCCAATGACATGGATCATATCAAAGTAGCCTTACAAGGATACAATTATGGAACGGGATACATCACCTGGGTATGGAGCAATTATGACGGCGTATATTCCGAAGAAAATGCTAAGGAATATTCTGAAATGCAAAAAGCCCGCAACGGCTGGAGTATCTACGGTGATCCGCAATATGTTCCCCACGTGCTGCAATATTACAGTGTCAGCAGCGGTGATGTGGAATTCATCACTGACGGAGCAGCGTTCGCATGGCCCGTTCCGGGACATACGAACATCACAAGTACTTACGGCTACCGCTGGGGGACGCTACACAAGGGCATTGATATTTCCGACGGCGGTATCGAGGGACAGCCAGTCGTTGCTTCCCGTTCCGGTACTGTAACCAGAGCGGACAACGCTTGTCCCCACAATTACCCCAAGAATTCCAGCTGCGGCTGCGGCGGCGGATACGGAAATCGAGTGGAGATCTCTCACGGAGATGGAACATCTACCCTATATGGGCATATGCTGACCATCACAGTATCTGTTGGACAAACCGTCAATCAGGGTGACATTATCGGTTATGTGGGCTGCACCGGATATTCTACCGGTACACATTTGCACTTTGAGATCAAGCAGGATGGCGTTCAGGTCGATCCGATGCCGTATTTGTGAGGATGGGAGGATAAAATGGATAAAAGTATCTGTCAATTGATGCGTTTTCGACAAATCACATTACAATGGATCGAAAAAATGTTATTCTATGATAAGATAAGGCTAAAAGATATTCCGGCAGAGATCCGAATAAGCAGTACAGACATATATATTATTGCATTTCGCATCAGCAGAAACAAGACTTGTCATCAGTATCTGCAAGATCTCAAAGTACTCTGTTCAGACTTGATCACGATGGAAAATCAAGATCCGATGAAAAGTAAGCTTCTTCGAATTTTGTCAAATGCCTTAATATTTCATGATTTTGGAGAAAAACAGGAACTTGTCGATTTTCAGAAAAATATGCCAGAGATTCTATTGCGACAATTGCAAGCAAAAGAACAGGCTATACAGAAGAATATCAAAAATCAATTCCGTAAAATAAAGAAAGAAAATTGAATTTCACATCGAAAACCGCAGGAATATCCCTTCAGTTTTTTGTTGCCCCAAAGGAGGATATTTTTTATGAGCAATACCATACACACCCTAGAGTGGCAAGGAGAAAAAGGCATGATCCGTTTAGAAGCTTCCTATCAGGCAATGCTGCAAGAGAAAACCAACAATCTGGATGGCGATATTTGTTACACTGGAAAGTTGGAAATCATAGAACGGGCAAGTCTGACAGCGTATTTTAATGACAAACAATTGGATTCCGGCTGGAATCCAGCTTCCTGGTTTCTTGTAGAATCCCCTGTACCGGGCGTGTATCAAATTCGTGACGTTCCCAAAATTGGTATCCAGACAGAAATGCGGGAAAAAGTCCGGCAATTTTTAGAGGATACCATTGCACAAGGAACACCGGTTTCGGTTCAGGCGTTTCGACTAGATCATGAATTGAAGCAAACTATGTACGACCTGGCATCTTATCAGAACACCTTGAAGGAAATCAAAGCACAGAAAGATCTTCCCACTCGTCAGGAAGCACGTCGCCGCATGAAAGCATACAATGATCTTTATAACGAGGGCGGCGAGGGATATGTTCCTCGGATCTATTCTGCCGAGGAACGTGAATACGCCGTAGATCAGATCGCTGTATGTCAGGAGAAGATCAAAGATCTGACTGCTCAGAAACAGCAGCTTTTGTTTGACCACGCCACAGAATACTGCATCTATCAAATCAAAGAAAACGAAGCATATCATGGAATCCGGTTTTTCAGCAGTGCCGATCAGGAAAAAATGGGTGTCACCCTGCATCTCGGCGATTATGACATGGTGTATCGTGGAAATATGACAGAGATCAGCGGAACAGACAAACTGGATGCCATTTTTGCAAAGTGCAATCAAGACATTCCGGCAGGATATATGGGACATTCTCTCAGTGTCAGCGATGTGATCGTACTGAAAAACGGGATCGCTGTCACAGCTTTTTCCGTTGAACCTACCGGATTTCAAGAGAAACCAAATCTGGAAGCTGAATTGTTCCAGAATGCACAAAGAGCATTCTGCCAGCACCAGCGAAATCAGGGCATTACAAGATGAAGGAGGAACATTGTGGAGAATTGGTATCGAGATGACAGCAATGGCATTCGCATCGGAAAAGACAAGGATTTTCTGAGAGTGCTTTGTGGAGCGTCAGAAAAGACATATGTGGATACCCTGCGAAACCGCATCGAAGTGTTGCGAGAGATCCAGCGTATCCAAGGAAAAGAAACACTGGCAATTCAGGCATTGCTCCATGAAACGGAAGAAATGATACACGCCGAAGAAGATATGCAGGAGGGATTCTGCATCGAAGATCCCGACCAGTATGAATCTGGGAGAAGTGCCTACCAAGCAGCAGAGCAGCGATTTCAGGAGATCGCAGATGATTTGCAGCAACTGACACCTGAAACAGACGCATATACCTTTTGTCAAGTGATCTTGTCTGTAAATGGGATCGAACAAATGTGCTTTTTTTCAGGAAAAATGCAGCTGGAAAGCATCAAAGAATCCGCAGAATTTCAGGCGTTTCGGGAAAATATCAGCACACCGCAGCAGCTGAATGACACAGTTCAGGTCACGCTCCGGACGTGCAGTTATGGGCAGGGATTTGCAACTACGCCCTGTGCCAAAGAACTGGCGGATCTACAGCAGAACTGGCAGCAGATCCAGCCGGAAATCTGCTGTATCTCAGAAGAAACAACCGTTACTTCCTTATGGATCGGTGTAGAAGAAGTGATGCAGTCCTATCTGGAAATGGGAAAAGTGCTTGCAGAACACTACCGGACGCAGGAAACTGCCGGACAAGCGAAACTGCATCTTGTACCAGAAAAAGCCGGACAGCTGCATACAGCGGTCAAACAAATCAAACTCCAGACTGGCACATGGGTATCTCCGCAAGAAGCTGTGGCAGATATGAATCGAAAAGGCTGTGCAGAATATCCGAAAAATATTGCATATGTGCGAGCTGAATGCCGGAACACAGCCGGAAAAACCAAGCTAGTCGAATTGACGATGGAGGAATACGCTCTGCTGTATCAAAGAACTGAGCAGCTGCTGCATCGGCAAGCAAGAAGAAATCGGAATTTAGAGCGATAGAGCGAATTCCAAAATTGACAGGGGCATCAATTTGTGGTAGAATAAACATGATATTTTGAGATCGCCCCCAAACGGAACCAGAGGAATAGAAGATGAACAAAAAAGAATTATCCGAACTGAAAAAACATTTTTCCGCAGCCAGCGACCGATTTACCATGAACCGTGTTGCTACTGCATTTGTCGATGTGGATCGGAATATCCATAACATCCAGATTCGCCCCTATCACAGCATTCCGGCAGAGGAAAATGAGTGCCTGATGGCGACACTGAAACGTGTCCTCTCCGGCACACTGGGAAAAGGACTGATCGAATATGAGTTCCCGCAGGAAACCTACGAAGAAGGCGGCAGTCAGCACATTCTTTACGGTGCATTGCAGTCTAAACTGGAAAATGAAGATGATGTGTCACTTTTGATGCACCAGATCGCCGACAATCTGGACTATCTCTCCACGTATGCCATTCTGATCGGTCAGTGCAATTACACAGTCTTTCAAAAATCCGCAGACGAAGCAGAAAATCCTTACGACACCTATGAATATCCGTTTCTGATCGCAGCCATCTGTCCGGTAGAAACACGGGTAGACGGACTGGTATACAATGAAACGGAAGAAGCCATCGAGCGAAAAACGGATTGCGACCGTGTTGTCGCAGAGATCCCCTCTGACGGATTCCTCTACCCTACGTTTACTGGCAGAGGTCCGGACGTAAATCATGTGCTGTATTCCGCTCGTAAACCGAAAAAAGTCAATATCAGCATGATAGAAGATGTGCTGGGATGTGTATTTACACTGACCGCACAGGAACAAAAGGAAACATTCCAGACACTCTTGCAGGAAATCGTAAAAGACGAACTCAGCTATCCGGTAATTACCAGCATCAATGAAAAACTCAAGGATATTGCCGCAGAGTATGCCAATGAGCCAGATCTTCCGGTCATCGATGACATTCACGTGCGGGATATTTTGCTGGATTCCGGTGTCAGTCAGGAACGTGCAGAAGCCATGCAGCAAGCATATAAGGAAGCCACCCAGGACAAGCCCATCACAGTCAATAATCTGATCGAAAGCAAGACGACCATTGCTCTGGACGGTGTGACTTTGCAAATTGCCAGTGATGCAGAGGGTAAAGTGCGTACCCAGAACACCAACGGCAGACGGTATCTGCTGATTGATCTGGACAGTCCGGAGGTACAGATCAATGGACTGATGGCAAGAGTTCCGGAACAGAAAGGAGAAAATGACGATGCAGGATAATCCGATCACAGTGGGTCAAACCCTACAGCGTGCCATTGACCGCATCATGCAGCAGCCAAAAACAGCAGACAATATTTACGACGATTCCGCTTTTCGGCAGTTTTTGCTGACTGCCGGTGCAAACGAAGAGCAGTCGCTGGTCAATCAGCTGCTGATCTATGAGCAAGCACCGGAAACGGCAGTCTACATTACCGAAGAAGAACTGCATCAGGAAAACTGGCAGGCAAAACCGGAAAGCAAGGCATTCTGGCTGCTGACGGTACAGACCAAACACGACAACAGCTATATGAAACTGGAACGTGCCTGGGCAAGAAATGACGTGCTGGGACTAGGTGTTGTTGTGCAGCGGAAATGGCGGCTGCACCCGCACTTTGAATTGCAGGAAGTGGAAATGCTGCGGAAATCTTATGGCAGCATCACTGCGGAAACGCTGCCCCTTGCCCTGAAACAAGCCGCAGAAACTGAAGTGCGGAATGGAATGCGGGCGGAGGAATGGTACGATCAGTTCCGAGAATGCACCGGCAGAGTATCTGTAGAAGAAATGCGTTCCCGTATCATGCCCACAGACGATATTCCCTTTGAGAGCGATACAAAGATCGAAGCGGAAACGGCATGGCTGGAAAAGATTTTGGTCAATGCCGTATGGCTGGAACTTCTCAGCCGCTGTGAGATCCGGTTCAATTCCTATGTGCCAGCTGGCACATTGCAGCTTCAGCCCTACTGCACCAATGAAGATGTTCTGTTTTTTCTGTTGACCAAGATCCACCGCATGACGGACAGTGTGTTCAGCGTGTTTTACGGAAAAATTCTCCCGAAATACGATGATCTGCTGAGTTTCGAGCAGAAATTTCACATTGCAGAGCCGCAGCATGAAGCACTGCCCATGATGACCATGGAAGATAAGACCATTTGTCCGGCAATGATTCTGCCGGACAGTGAAAATGAGATCGGTGGCTATGCCCTGCAGCGAATCGAATACCTGGAGGACTACGAACCGGAAACTTACCTTAGTTATCTTTCCGGGGATATGCTGATCTCCCATGCCATGGAAACTGCGGAAAGAGCCGTGGAACGCAGATGCGACATTGTGCAGAAAGCAACAGACGACATTGCAGATTATGCGGAATGGGAAAAAGCGGTAGAAACCGTCAGTGATGATGCTCACCGGACAGTCTATCGGGAGATCATTACCTCTTGAATGGACAATAAAATATCGTGAAAAAGAGCGAGATCACAGCAGTGGTTTCGCTTTTTTTGATTTCCTCTTGCAAAATGAGGAAATCTCATATATAATAGTAGAAAGGAAGATTGCAAGTTATGGCAACGATGCGAGAAGTTCAGAGCAACTGGACAGAGATCACCAATCGCCTATTGCACGACAAAGGAGAAATGCTGCAATTTCTGCGGTTCTCTGCAAATCTATACAAGCTGCCCTTTTCCAACGCAGCACTGGTGTATCGGGAGAACCCCAACATTCAGTACATCGCCAGTGCAACACAATGGAATCACAGCGGACGGTATGTCAGATCCGGAGAACACGGCATCACTGTATTCGACGAAACGCCCAGCCAAAATGCACTGCTGTTTTTGTTCGACGTTTCCCAGACCGATAATTCTAGTACGCCGGTCACATGGCAGCTGACTGCCGCAGAAACACCGGAGATCTGCAAATTGATCGGAACAGCACATCAAGCAAGCTATGCCACAGCTGCGGAATTGTGCATCGGTTTGGTGGAGCATTATCTGCAAACTCCCAGAATACAAACGGAAATTCGCTCTCACATGAACGCCATGCGGCTGAATGCGACTCAACAGGAGCAATATTTGACCTCGCTTCGGGAAGCAGCCGGCTATGTGACCGCTCTCCGAATGCAGCGAAATCGTGATGTCACATGGGAAATTCCAGAACCAAATCTGGATGCTATGGACTTTTTCCGAGAAAATCAGAATCTGATTCGATTCTGCCGGATCACGCAACAGATTTATGGCAGGGCTTTGCGGTTAATGGACAAAGCCATTTTGAAAAATGATCTTGAAGTGGAGGCAAAAAATGAACCGAGAACTACTGGAGAATATCAAGAAAGTTATCAAGGGAGAGGAAGATCTCATGGAAGAGTACTCCATGCCGTTCATGGGCGACTGGGAGTGCATGAAGCAGATCATGATCAACGACAAGGGCAGATACGGAGAAATCTGGTGGACGTGGCTGCAAACGAATCATCCGGAAGAAATTCGATTCTCGGAGAACAATCTGTATTATCTGGTTCTGCATCACGAGATCAATCTGAGATCGGAGGTAGAATACCGGGAACTGTACACCAAGTACATGATCGAGCAAAAAACGGGGACGTTCTCGGAGCAGAGCGAGAAAGCCAGCCGGAAAGCAGAGAAACAGGTATTGCAGCAGATCGTGTACCGGATTCCGCCGGAACTGGACATCATCAATCACTGCAAGACACCGGAGGACTTTCGGAAACTGCCGGAACTGCTGCACTATTAAATGCGGAAATCACAGAAGAAACTAAAGAAGCGGAAACAGAAGTCACATCTGTTTCCGCTTTTGCGTTAGAAGTCGATCAGGCACTTGCCGGAGAATTGTCCCAGTACAATGCCCTGAAGGTGTGCGATACACCGGAGATCCTGATTCAGGCAGGCTGTCAGCCGCTGCCTATGCTGTATACCCAAAAGCACTTGCGTGATGCAGTTCACCCCAAGGGCAAAAACAGTCATTGGCATGGTCTGTCAGTGGAACAAGTCAAGCAGCTGCCGGAACTCATGCAGGAACCGGTCATGTTGTTTGATTCCATTTCGCCACACAACCAGAGAAATATGCTTGTTGCACTGCTGGCAGTAGATCAGGAAAGTATGCCGATCATCGTCAGCCTGCAAGCCAACGGTACCGGCACATATGACCTGGAGAAAGTCCCCACCAATTTCATTACCAGTGTGTACGGCAGAGTGAACTTTGCACAGTATCTGGAGCGTGTCACAGATGCGAATGCTCTCCTATACTGGAACGAAAAAAAGAGCCAAGAGCTTTTCAGGGTGTTAGGGCTACCATTGCCCCAATGCCTGGAACGCTTTGACTCTGACATTATTATACACCAAAGTACCAATATTGTCAATTCTGTTTCGGAAAAAGAAGCAAAAGCCGAAACAGTTTCGGAAAACACACGGCAGTTGTCCCTGTTTTCCGAGCCGGTTCCGGAAATGAATCTGTTGGGCATGGTTGGAACGACTGCCTATTACACCTATCCGAACCAATTGACACGGGACAGCTTATCCCAGATCCAGCAGCAGTCAAAAGCATATGTGATCGCTGCACCGTCCTGCATTCTCAGTACGGATTTTATGCTGGAACACAACATCTATTTTGTCAAAACAGACCGTGACATTAGTGTGGATCAGCTGCAAAGCAGCGATGCGATCACTATCATGACACAGTGCATGGAAAAACAGCAGCAGTTGGTGGAAATATCTGCGGAAACCGCAGAATTTATGTGGCGGGATTTCCATGCTTCTGTCTACATCAATGGTGATCTGCTGCCGGAATATGATGCAGCATCTGACGGTATGGAGAGCATTGCTGCGGAGATTCGGGAAAGCAGCAATATCACCGTATCACAGTTTGATCTGGAACAGTATCAAAGCATTGCAGCAATGCAGGAAGCCCCCGCTGCATCAGAAAACGATAGTTTGACAGAAATTGCAGAAGCAATCCAAGCAGATCTGGAATTGATCTGCCGGGAATATGAGATACCAGTTACCCTGAAAAACATTGTGGTATACGGCAGCCGGAGCAAAGGCTATGAACACGAAGGCTCTGATCTGGATATTCTGGTAGAATACGAGGGCGATTTCCGTGAAGATGAACTGTTTGCCTTGTTTCACGATGCAGAAAATCCGCTGCAATATCAAGGAATTCCCATTGATGTCAATCCCATTCGTGCAGAGGAAAGCGGCACAATCGAAACATATTTACCGGCAGCAGATGCGTTTCTGGAGCATCAGCACATGATCCAGACAGCATTTGCACAGGTGCAGTCCCAGTTCAACCTGACCGCATCTCAGCAGGAATTTTCCATACGGCTGGAGCATTTTGCCATCTCGGAACAGCTGGATTCCGACCTGATCTCCGCAGCCTTTGAACGTTCCCACAATTTCCGCCGGAAATATGGCAGTGTGCAGCTGCTGAGCAAGCGGATATTTGCCGGCAGACTGAACCGCTTTTCCGAAGCCTTGCAGAACGCCCTTGACCAGCAGAAACCGCAGCAGGAAATACAGCTGACCGAAGAAGAACAGGCATTTTTACAGGAAGATCTGGCAGCAGACATTGCAAAAGCACCGCTTGCCTGGGACGAGATCGAAGACATCGGATATATTCTCTTTGAAAACGGCTATCTGGACAGACACAAAGCCAGTGAAAAAGCTATCTATGGCAGCAGTCTGCATGAAACAGAACTCTATACGCTTGCCAGACGAATGCAGCAAGGCGAAGATGTCCGAAAGGAACTGGCAGTCGCTTTGCTTGGCAGACATTTGCAGGGCAAGAAGCGAAATTTTCCACGGCAGAATGATGAACCGTTTTCTGTGACATTTGGCGAAACAGAATTGACTGCGGTCTATGGCAACGCCCAGAAAGCAATCTCCTATGAAGCGGTTGGCGATGCACTTCTCTCCCTCACGGAAGAGGAATACAATGCCATTGTCTACGATCGAACTACCGAAGATCTGCAAGAAGTTCTGCCGGATCTCTCCGATGAAACCGCAGCACAATTGATACAAGCTTTTGACAATACAAGAATGGCAGACTGGCAGGGTGATCCGGTCAAGGAAAACCGCATCAAAAATGCCCTCTACGCCATTCTGAACGATGAGGATCAAACGGAAAAAGCCTTTGCTTCCATTGCAGACATGAAGTACAATTACAAGGTTTCTCCTATGGCATCCGATTCTGTGACGATGGTGTGGGACAAAAAATGGTTTACCGAGAGCGGATTATTTGAAAGCTTTGTCAAAGACCACCCTGATACAAGCTTCGCTCTGACCAACGCTGTTCTGGAGTTTCTGGACGAAAAACAGCATCAGGAGCGAAATGTTCCGGAACTTCGTGCTGGCTGGTACAAAAAAACAGCAGTTGTCATGAATGTCATCCAGAACGGCGAAGAATTTCACTATGAAGGCAGATTCGACATTGGTGACGGGAAAGGCTCTGGCGGCGGCAGTCTGATCGACCACATTCGGGACTTCAATCAGGGTGTTCTGAAAGCAGACCGCTTTCCGTACAACGATGCAGAGCATCAGGAAACCGCACGGTACACGCTGGACGTACTTGTGCCATTTTTGGAATCTCATGCCCAGCTGACACCGGAAGAAACACAGATCTTAGAGGAGTTCAAAGCCAACAATCCGATCCAGACAGCGGAAACCATGCAGGAAATCGCTGCGGAAGAACCGACCACATCACAGCTTGGTTTGGAAATTGGTGACGTGATCCGCTACGACGAAAAACGATATGCGATCGAAGAACTAGATGAACGGCATATCACCATGAAAGATCTGGATGCACCGGATCTTGGCGGTGTGATCCTGTCGCAATCGGAAGAACTGGTCTATGACGGCTGGCAGCAGGATATGCTGACAAAGGGATTTGAGATTCTCTACCGTGCATCGCAGAAAGCAGAACTGCAAAGTAATGTACGGGAGTGGTATCTCCATACATTTCCCACAGACAATCTTGGAGAAGAGATTGCCGCAGATATTGCTTTTTCCGATTTGTACGGCAGAAGCTCCACAGAGGTCTATGAGATCCTCGGTGTAGAGGATTCTGTGATCCGTGAGCGTGTGGAAGAACAGCTGCGAGAGATCACAAATCCGACAGAAAAAATCGAGATCCCCGTTGTCAAAAATCTGGCTCAACTCAAAAGAGCCATAAAAATCGGTATGGAATTTGAAATCACAGACCACACCCGTCCAGAGTGCATTGGCGAAAAAAGAGTCATTACAGGATTCAATACAGTAGATTTTACCTCCCGCAAGCTGGACGAAGCCGGAGAGTCTTACGGGAAAGACATTCACATGGACTTTGGCAAGGCAAAGAACTGGAATTTCGGCGAAAACGAAATGACTGCCTACCTGGAAGATGGCAGCTTGCTGATGCAGTTTCACTTCGTAGAGCCGGAAACGCTGACGGAGAAAAGCAGAAATCCGGAACTGGACAAGGCAATCAACTACATCAATGATTTCTGCGTGGACGAGTACGGTTCTGAAATGGATTCTTCTGATCTTTCCAACATCTTCCTTGCCTACACCACAGACGAAGATACCGACATTGAAATTCAGGTGACGGCAGATCTGGAGCATTTCCAGATGCGGTATGCCTATGGAGATACGGTTGTCCGGACAGAACAATACGAATCTCTGGAAGAAATGAACCGGAATGTGTTGTCTGTTCTGGATTTTAACGATCTGGTCACGCTGTCAGAGGACGAAAAAGCAGCCGCCCACACAGAGCCGCTCTCCAAAGAAGCAGCATTGCAGCTGGAACTCATGCGTGGAACGGGCTTTGTGGGCGGAAAATTCCGTGTTTCCGAATATTATGCAGAGCATCAGCCAAGCCGAGAGCAATTTTCTGCATTTTTGAAAAATGAATACGGTACCGGTGGTCACAGCGGTGGAGAACAGATCTTTATGGTAAACCATAATGCGTCCGGCATGGAAATCGAATTCCGGAACAGTGAAAAATATCACTACAAATGGAGTGAGATCGCAAAGGAAACGGCTGCTTTGCTGGATGCCGGCACATATATTACGCCGGAGGACATTCAGGAACACATTCAGGATGCCAAATCCGCTATGGAAGATTTTGATCCTGCATACCATACACCGGATTCTCTGGAAAAAGCAAAAGCAGTTCTCCGGCAGTATGAGCCGGAAGCATTGCCGGAAGAAGCAGCTGCATCGGAAAAAGAACCGGAAGTGACAACGAAAAGAGGCGTTGCCATTGGCGACCGATTCCGCAATCTGACTACCGGAGAGATCTGCGAAGTGGTCGGTCTGACCGGAGCATTGCCGTGGATCACAAGCGATTGCACCGTTTCCAGAACAAGCGGCAGCTTTGTGGTTACGGAAAACATTTCCTATGAGAAATTGCTGGATACCACTCTGTTTGAAAAGGCAGAACCGCAGACAGAAGTTTTGGAACAGGCAGAAGAACCTGTTTTTTCCGAAGAGCAGCCGGAAAGCAATGCCGAACTGCCGCAGAATTACCGCATCACCTCAGATACACTGGGCATTGGACTGCCCAAAGAACGAATCGAAGCCAATCTGCTGGCGATCCGCACATTGCAGGAACTGGAAGCAGAACAGCGACCGGCAGCCGCAGCAGAACAAGAGATACTGGCGGAATATGTGGGCTGGGGCGGTCTGAAACAAGTCTTTGAAACCTCCTCCAGTTACTATGACGAGGTGAAAGAACTGCTGTCCCCGGAAGAATATGCGGCTGCGAGAGAATCTACCCTGACGGCTTTCTATACGCCGCCTGCTGTGATCCGTGCAGTATATCAGGAATTAGAACGGATCGGCATTACTTCCGGCGAGATCTTAGAGCCGTCCTGCGGCATCGGGACATTTCTGGGACTTTGCCCGGAGAGTATGCAAAATTGTCATTTTTCCGGCGTAGAACTGGACAGCATCTCCGGCAGGATCGCACAGAAGCTGTACCCCCAGTCTGCAATCCAGATCAACGGGTTTGAAAAGACCCATTTTCAGGACAATGCGTTTGTTGCCGCCGTGGGAAATGTTCCCTTCGGCGATTTTTCTGTCTACGATGCTGCATATGACAGCCATCATTTTCTGATCCATGACTATTTCTTCGCCAAAACGCTGGACAAAGTTTGCCCTGGCGGTATCGTTGCACTGATCACCTCTAAAGGCACAATGGACAAGGAAAACGCATCTGTCCGGCAGTATCTGGCGGAACGTGCAGAACTATTGGGAGCAATTCGGCTGCCAAATACCACTTTTAAGTATGCTGCCGGCACGGAAGTCACCTCGGATATTTTGTTTTTGCGGAAGCGAACAGAGCCAATGACAGAACAGTCGGAATGGGTACAGCTGAAACCAGATGCCAACGGAATCCGCATCAACGCATATTTTGCCGATCACCCAGAAATGATTCTGGGAGAAATGCAAATGACCAGCGGCAGATTTGGCATGGAAACCACTTGTGCAGACACACTGCGGAATCCGCTGAGCATGGAACTGGAACGAGCTGTGAACCAGCTGCCAGTACCGCCTGTGCCTGTCCCTGTGACAGAAACGGTGGAGATCCCCTTTGTTTCTGCGGAAAACGTGCGAAACTATTCCTACGCTGTTGTGGATGACAAGCTGTATTACAAAAAAGACGGCATCATGCTGCCGTTTTCGCCGGAACTCACCAATCTGACCAAAGCGGAACAAAAAAGCATGAAAGATGCAGAATTCAGAGTGCGTGCAGCACTGCCCATTCGGGATTGTCTGCGTGATCTGGTATCCATGCAGTTAGACGGTGCAGAAGACGATGCTGTTTATGCCAAGCAGCAGGAAATGGATCAGTATTACGAGCAGTTTGTACAGCAGTACGACCGGCTGACGGAAAAGAAAAACCGCAGATTATTGGAAGTGGACAACGGATATACGCTGCTGTCCGCTCTGGAAAAGGTGGATGAAAAGGGAAAATTCCTCGAAAAGACTGATTTATTTACAAAGAGAACGATCCGGCAGAAATACCAGATCACCAGTGCAGATACTGCACAGGACGCTCTGACTTACAGCATGAATGAAAATGCCTGCGTTGACATGGCATACATGGAGATGCTCACCGGAAAAACAGAAGAAGCGATCTATCAGGAGTTACAGGGGTTGATCTTCCGGAATCCGTCCTATGATGCAGCCGATCCGGATTCCCATGCCTATTTGCCGGCAGACGAATATCTCTCCGGAAATGTGCGAAAAAAGCTGACCATTGCAGAAGATGCCGCCAGAACCGATGCCAGATACGCCCTGAACGTAGAACGGTTACAGGCGGTGCAGCCCCAGTGGCTGGAAGCCGCAGACATCTTTGTCCGACTGGGAACCACATGGATTCCAACAGAGTATTACGAGAAATTCGCCAAGGAAACCTTTGAGATCTCGTTCTGGAATCGGGAATTTCACGTGGAATTTGACTCTTTTTCCGGATCTTATCGTGTCGGCGGACGTAGTACAGAAAAAGCCAATATCTCCATCAATGAGATCTACGGCACAAAACGTATGAACGCACTGGTACTGCTGGATACTCTGCTGAATTCCCGCCGTGTGGAAGTGGTAGACTACTACGAAGATCCCGACGGAAAAAAACGGCGGGTAGTCAACAAAGAACAAACCGAAGCGGCACAGATCAAGGCAGATGCCATCAAGGAACGCTTCTCTGAATGGATCTGGGAAGATCCAGACCGTCGGGAAACGCTCTGTCAGATCTACAATCAGACCCTCAACTGCATTCGCCCACGGGAATATGACGGCAGCATTTTACAGCTGCCAGGCATGAATCCGGATATTACCCTGCGACCGCATCAGAAAAATGCGGTTGCCAGAATCTTGTTTGGCAAAAACACGCTGCTGGCTCATGCGGTCGGGGCTGGGAAGACCTTTGAGATGATCGCTGCGGCACAAGAACTGAAACGGCTGGGACTTTGCCGAAAAAGTCTGGTCGTTGTTCCCAATCACCTGACAGAGCAGTTTGCATTGGATTACATCAAACTCTATCCCTCTGCCAATATCCTTGTGGCGACACAGGCGACTTTTGAGCAAGACAAGCGAAAAGAGTTCTTCACCAAGGCAATGCTGGGCGATTATGATGCCATTATTATGGGACACAGCCAGTTTACCATGATCCCTGTATCGCCGGAACGGGAACGGGCGTTGCTCTGGCAGCAGGAAGATGAGATCACCAGAGGGATCGAGGAACTGAACAACTCCGGAAACGGACGCAGTTTCACCGTCAAGCAAATGGAGGCATCTCGGAAAAAGATCAAAAAGAAGCTGGAATCTTTGCAGGACAAAAAGCGAGATGACGACACAGTATACTTTGAGGAACTGGGCATAGATCATCTGTTTCTGGACGAAGCCCATATGTTCAAAAATCTGGAGATCTTCACAAAAATGCAGAACGTAGGAATTTCCAGTGGTTCTTCCCGTGCATCGGACTTGTATATGAAAGTACAGTATCTGGACGAGATCACCCACGGAAAAGGCTGTACTTTTGCCACCGGCACGCCAATCTCGAACAGTATTGCAGAAGCTTACACCTTTCAGAAGTATCTCCAGCACGACACCTTGACGGAAATGGGCATGATCCACTTTGACTGTTGGGCGGGTAACTTTCTGGAAGCGGTCACTGCCGGTGAAGTCGCTCCGGAGGGCGGCAGATACCGTGTCAAGACCAGATTTTCCAAGTTCCACAACTTGCCGGAACTGACCAACTTGTTCCGAGAGATCGCAGACATTCAGACCGCCGATATGCTAAATCTGGACGTACCAAAAGCCGTTTTTCACACTGAAGTGCTGCCATCATCCGAGATCCAGAAGCAGTTTATGCAGTCCTTTATGGAACGTGCGGACAGAGTTCACGGCGGCGGCGTAGACAGTTCCATGGACAATATGCTGTCCATCACCAACGACGGCAGAAGTCTGGCTCTGGATCAGCGACTGCTGAACCATAACTTGCCGGAATCGGAACACAGCAAGGCGATGGCGTGTGCCAAAAATGTATACCGTATCTGGCAGGAAACCAGCGAGCAGCGGTCTGCACAGCTGATCTTCTCAGATCTGTCCACACCGGACAAATCCAAGAGCAGCAAAGAATTTACCAACATCTATGACAGCATCAAAAACCATCTGATCGACATGGGTATCCCAGCGGAAGAAATCGCATATATCCACGAAGCAAGCACCAACAAGCAGAAAGAAGCCCTCTTTGAAAAGATACGAAAAGGAAAAGTGCGTGTGCTGCTGGGTTCTACGGAAAAGATGGGTGCAGGCACAAATGTACAGGAGCGTCTGATCGCATTACATCATATAGACGTACCCTGGCGTCCAAGCGACATCGAGCAGCGGGAGGGACGGATCATCCGACAGGGCAATCAAAACAAAGAAGTACACATCTATCGCTATGTCACAGAGGACACCTTTGATGCCTACAGTTGGCAGACTATCGAGCGGAAACAAAAGATCACCGGTCAGATCATGACATCCAAATCGCCGAACCGAGATGTAGAGGACGTGGACGATCGTGCATTGTCCTATGCTGAGGTCAAGGCAGTCTGCACCGGAGATCCTCGGCTAAAAGAGCAGATGGAACTGGACATTGAGGTTTCCAAGCTGAAAGCTTCCCGAAACAGCTGGAGAAATCAGCGGTATCGAATGGAAGACATGGTGCGGAATGAATATCCCAAGCAAATTCAGCAAAAGGAGCAATTCATTCAGCACTACACCGATGACATGAAACACTATACAGAGCATTACACACCAAATGTGGACGGATTCTCGCCTATGTGCGTTCGTGGCGTGGTATACACAGAGCGGAAAAAAGCAGCTGCTGCACTGATGCAGGCGATCCGCAGCTTTGTCAAGCCGGACAATTCCAAGGCGGAGATCGGCGAATACTGTGGGTTTACTATGTTTGCACGGTTTGAGCCGCTGCAAAAGGGTTACACCATGACGTTGGAACATAGCGGTGTGCATCGACTGGAGCTGGGTGATGACAGTTCCGGAAACATCACCAGAATCGACAACGTACTCCGTGGTATCGAGGACAGAATTCGGAATGCTACGCACCAACTGGAGGATATTCAAACACAGCTGCACACGGCAGAAGTGGAGATCCAAAAACCATTTGCAAAAGAAGCAGAATATCAGGCAAAATCCAGCCGTCTGGCAGAACTGAATGCTGCATTACAGTTCCAGGACAAGGACGAGATCGTCAGCGAAGGTTCTGATGCACCGGAACAAAATGCTGCGGAACAGGAAAGAAAATCGAAAGACTGCGTTAGTCTATAACGAAAATCCGGATGTGCTATCTGTGCCGGAATATCAAATCGGGCGAGTAAGCTACTTGACAAATGGAACGAAATCGTGTATGGTATGAATAGAGAAATTGAATGCAGGAGGCGGATGAAATGATGGAAACCCGAAAAAGCGGTGATTTTCTCTCCCATGGAATGTGGTTGAAAAGTGTTGTCACAGAAGATGTCATTTTATGTGGTGTATCTGCACTGGAATATATAGGACTGTTCACTGGATATTTGAATGAACGAGTGATCGATGTTTACGCACGAAAAAAGGGCATTTACCAAAATATCAACTACAACCTTGTTCCAGATTTTCATGAAATAGAGTATTTCACACAAAATGGTTTACGCTGTACAACTTTTACGCAAACGGTAAATGATATGCTGCACCAAATAGAGGAAGCAGATGATGCCGCTCTGACAGAAGCTTTGGCAACATATTACTTTGCACATGATGAGAGCTTTCAGGGATTGTGTATTTTCCCGGAAAATAAGGCAGCATTTGCGAAATTGGCAAGTATGGCGATGGTATATTATTAAAAGGAGTGGTTCCGATGGCAAAAAAATTTCGATGGATTGCAAATGACAATGTAATTGATATTTCTGATTTTTATGATAAACTTCCCGATGCAATCAAAGATATGATAAAAACAGCTGAAAAAGCAGATGAAGAAAACGATATGGGAGCATTTATGAGTATATCAGATGCCATTGAAAACTGGTCAAAAATGCTTGTACCTGACGTTTTGAATGTACATCAGTGGGATATGATTTGCGAAAAGTATATGTTTCCGGATTGAAGGGAGAAATTATGCAGCAAATATATAATCTTGATCCATACTTAACCAATGAGAGAAATGGCACATATGGTGGACAAGCTGGCGAAAAAGAAGGTATTACAATTGATGGAACATATTGGATTGTAAAGTACCCCAAAAGTACAAAAGGAATGCGTGGTGATGTGCTGTCATATATGACAGCACCGCTGTCTGAATATATAGGAAGTCACATCTATGAAATACTTGGAATTGACGTGCATCAAACTATTTTAGGAATCCGAAATGGCAAACTAGTAGTTGCCTGCAAAGATTTTTGTCAAAAAGAAGGCTCCCTTCGTGAAATTCGGACTTTGAAAAATGTATATAACAATGAACTCTCTAAGCAACTGGAAGAAAGCCTATCCTCTACCTCGGATTCACATCTAGTTGACCTTGAAGAAATCCTTCTGCACTTACGATACAACCCTATTCTCAGCAAAGTAAGCGGTATAACAGAACGATTTTGGACTCAAATGCTCATAGACATCCTAATTAATAATACAGATCGCAACAATGGAAACTGGGGTGTACTCTATGAGAATGATGCGTATCGTCTTGCACCTGTATTTGATAATGGTGCATCTTTTGCCAATAAATGTACAGAAAAGAGATTGGAATTGATGCTTAGTGATGAAACAAGAATACAATCAAGCATACAAAACACAGCGACAACCTATGGTTTAAAAGGGAAACCACTATTAGCAAGAGATTTAGAAACATTAAAATATCCAGGTCTTTTGTTAGCGGAAAAAAGAATGATTCCTGTAATTCAACTAAAAATGCAGGAAATCTACGATTTTATCGAGAATATTCCAGAAACATATAATGGATACCTAGTTTGTTCGCAAGCAAGAAAGCAATTCTACATGAAGTCTATGTCCAAAAGACTAGAAACTTTTTTGCTGCCAGCATTAGAGAATGCAAAGCAAGAAATCCTGAAAAAACGCCGCCAAAACCATTTGGGATTATAAAAAGCTGTTGACATTCTTGTGATGCTGTGCTATAATAGAAATGAAAAGAAATCATGTAAAGGCAATGCGTTCACGCAAAAAGAAAGCCCCCGGAGCTGCAACTCTGGGGGCTTTCGCCTTATCCAAATGGATCAGGCAATTGTTAGGCTATTGTCGGGCTTACTTCCTGTCTAGCCATTTGTAGACTTTATACAAGATAATGTCTACCATAACAGAAGTGAAAAGTGAAATCATGTAATATAGCAAATACGTTCACCTCCTTCCTGACGGAAGAAGCCGACTGTTCTATTATACCATATTGTAAGAGATGCTGTCAAATGACGGCATCTCTTTTAATATCAAGCCGATCCTGCACAGACAAAATTAGTATAGCACAGAATCAGTGACTTGTAAAATCTGCGATGACACACGTTTGCAGATTTTACAAGCCGGAACGTTTCTGGTATAATCGGAAAGAAAATATCGTGAAACCGGAAAAGAGATTCTACCATGCCTACTAACCTTGCCGCACAGCTATTTGATATTGACGGATTGCTTCTGACAAAAGTCGAATCCGATTATAACACAGTCACGCTCCATGTAGAGATGGAACGGCAGGAGCAGCCATGCCCAGAGTGCGGCGTTCTGACAGACACAGTGCACGACTATCGCCAGCAAAAGGTCAAAGAAGTATCGATCCTCGGAAAAGAAACGATACTGATTCTCCGCAAACGACGGTATGTATGCAAAAGTTGCTGCAAGCGTTTTCCGGAAAAGAATGATCTGTTGTCCAGGTATGCCAGAATGACTGCACGTCTGACAAATCAGATCTGTGGGAAGCTGGAGAATGAGTATTCCTTTTCCAGTGTAGCCAGAGAAGTGGGAACATCCATATCTACTGTGATCCGCACGTTCGATCAGAATGTTTGTTTCGATGAGTTGCCGATTCTGGAACAGTCCGTTGCTATTGATGAATTCAAAGGCAATACTGGACGGGAAAAATATCAGTGCATTGTTACAGATCCGGAAAAGAAAAAGGTGCTGGACATTCTACCAGACCGGCACAAAAGGGATGTCAAATCGTATTTCTTACAGTGGAAAGAAAAAGCAAGAGAAAAGGTCACACGTTTCATTTCCGATATGTGGAAGCCCTATCAGGATACGGCAGCAGAGGTGTTCTCCAATGCAGTGCGAGTGGTAGACAAGTATCACTGGATTCGGCAAGTCATTTGGGCGTTTGAAGCGATCCGGAAACAAGAGCAAGCAAAACTCAGCCGCAAGGAGCGAGTACAGTTTAAGCGTTCCAGAGTGCTGCTGAACAAGCGATTCGACTATCTGAAAGAAGAAGATCAGGAACACGTGACTGCCATGCTCCAGCTATCAGAACGGCTGCACAAAGCCCACCGCATCAAAGACGACTTCTTGCAGGTACTGGATTGTGATACCGGAGAAGCAGCAGAACAGACATTAGACCTCTGGCTGAGCCTTGCCAGAAACAGCGGATTGAAAGAGTTTGTCGCTTGCTGTGACACCATAGAAGAATGGAAGCCGGAAATACTCCATTCGTTCGACTGTCCTTACACCAATGGTTACACAGAAGGCTGCAACAATCGAATCAAGGTGCTAAAGCGAAATGCCTATGGGTATCGTAACTTTGGACGTTTCCGAAATCGCATCCTGCATATGTTTTCCGGCTCTTATAGGCGGCGAAAAATGGAAAAAGCTGCCCAAAATGGGCAGCCGTAAAAATAAGAGCATATATTATACCATAAAATAAAGCGTTTGTCAAATCTGCAAAAAGGTCAAATCGCAGATTTTACAAGTCTGTTCTTTTGTGGTATAATATATTCAAGATCAAACGATAGTTTGATCTTGGGTAGTAAACCATCTGTAGCTTGACAAGTGAATACAGCAGGAGCAAATACAGAGATCTGCGTCCAGGATAACGTGATGCAAATCACCACCGCATTCCCGAAGTATCGGGTTGTGATGCAGCGGAAAGCACGCCATGACACACCTACTATTCAATTCCAATCAGGTGGAGAGCGAGAATGACAGACCGCAAAGTCGATGATCAGATCGACTGCATAGGATACATACGCAGATCAATTGACAAAAGATACTCTGTTCCGACAGGAATAGCCGTGGGAAGTAAACCCTCCGGTGGCTGAGATGCCGTGGTTGCTGCTTTGATACGCAGCCGTTTGCTTCTGTTTACAGATGGATTTTACTACCCCAACATTTCGTAAAGAGCCATAAAATCTCATTGTACATTTCGCTATAAGTCATAACGGGTTCTTTATCGATCTCCCCCATTTTGCTGAATAAAGGCTGCTCTGCCCATTTCAATTCTCGAATTACATCGATTATGAAACCGCCTATTGCAATCAACTGTTTCCATTCAGGAAGATCTCCATCCAAATACAACTGAATCGACTTCAATTTTCTGACTAGATTCTCATTTTGTCCATTCTTGTTGATGTATTCCTTCGTAAATTCCATGTTTTCTCCTACCTATAAATCAAATCTCTGATGGTGCTACCCTGTGCAGCAATTTCATTCTCTCCTTTTTGATTTCACTGATTGTGAGATCTGCTTTTATCAGTAAATCCATACAAGCCCACAACAGCCGTTTGGTATCAAAATCTTGTTCGCATTCAAAAGTATACGCACTGATCATGCCGTCTTTATCCAATTCCATATGAATGCCCTCTACAAGCTGCTGGACAAAAATCTGTATCTCATTTTCATAGCTATTTCGCAAAAAGCATCTCTGAAAACAATCTTCGTCTGTTTCTGAAAAGGCAGATGTCCGAAGAAATCCAAATGCCAAATCATTGTTGCTATCTTTTAGATACCATTTCTCGCCATTCTTCTTTTCGTCATAAGTCTTAATTCTGATTTGTTTCATCATCTGCCCCCCCTAATTCCCTGTAAGTCATCATACTGTATGATCTCCTCTGCAAGAGCAGCATATTCTGCTCCCAACTTTGTACGTACAGCAATCATGTTTCCAGCAGCTGCCGCTTTTGCAGCTTCCACACTGTTGTGAATAACAGTATGAAACAATACATCCTCGTATTGCTGTCCCATTTGCCACATAACTTCTCGACTGATCGTTGTCCGGTCATTTACCATCGTCGGCAAAATCCCTCTCATACGCAGCGTAGGATTTACCATAGAGCGAATTTGCTGATAGAGGTTCATAAGAGAACGCAATCCGTCCATTGCAAATTTTTGTGACTGCACAGGAACAATCATTTCATCAGCTGCAACCAATGCATTGATAAGAAGAATCCCCAAAGAGGGAAGACAATCCACCAACACATAATCGTACTTCTCTACCACCTCCGGCAAAAGAATACGCTTTAAGACGCTTTCTCGTGCAAAAGCCGGTATCATTCTCATTTCAGCACTTGCAAGATTTATATCAGAAGGAATATAGTCGATGTGATATTTCACATTGCAATAGATGCCTTGCTGCACCTGTAGAGGCGTCACCATACTTTGTTCGATTACTTCAAGAATCAAATCTGTAATCATCACATCGCCAATTTCAAATCCAAGATAAGCTGTCAAATTTGCCTGTGGATCTAAGTCTACCAACAGTACCTCTTTCTTTTTGGCTGCCAATGCTGCCGCAAGGTTAAACGTCGTAGTTGTTTTTCCTACACCGCCCTTCTGATTACAAATCGCAATTATCTTTCCCATAAATACACACTCCTTTTAGTTCACCATGTTCCGAAGCATTTGAATCTGCATTCGCAGCTCTGTTACTTCATCCTGCAAGTTTTCAGCTGTCTTCTTGGCTTGCTCCAACTCACGCCGTTTTTTGTCACGATACCTTTTCGAACGAATCCGACTATTTTGACGATCAGTCAGTTTTTTACACTCTGAACAGTACTGCTTCGAAATCAACGCAAAATAATCTGTATCATAGACATTTCCGATCTCTTTGCCGCAAATTTTACAGCGTTTTAATTCTAACATTGCAAACTCCTTTCTGTTTCCGTTGCATCACGCAAACATTCTAAAAACGATTGCGTTCGTCACGGATACATCTGTTTCAGTTCGTCACGAAATCATTCCAAAAGCCTTTTCATTCGTCACGCAAACGTTTTTTTCTCCCCGTTTGTGTGACGAACAGTCCGATTTAGCCGCTTTTCAAAAGTCTCCGAAGGAGAGTTCTTTGACGAGTTCGCTCATGCATTAAAAATTGAATCAATTCGCCGCAAGTAGTGTTCTCGGAAAAATCTCCATCTAACCATAATTCCAACTCTTTTTCTTCACCATTACAATCAAACCATTGCAATGTCAGCACACCCTCACGATTTCCTCGACGATACATCTGCATATCCGTAATCATATCTTCCAAACTTTGAATATCCTCATTAACCATAGACATCTGTTCTACTCTTTTTTGTGCTGCAACATAATCAAAGTATCCGAATTCCGAATCACGCTCTTCCGATAAAAGTCGATGTGCCAATTGGCGTAACAATCCCATTTTCTCACCTCATGTAAAAATCAGTTTCTACTAAAACGGAACTTCTTCGTCTGAAAGAATTTCTTCAAACTCGGATAAATCAAGATCTGAACTCCAACCATTTTCCTCTGGGTGTTCTGCCGTATCCTGTATTGCAGAATGCTCCGTTTCTTTCATGTACTGCTTTGATTTTTCTCCTGTAAAATAGATATTTTCCGCCAGCACTTCCATCGTAAAACATCGCTTTCCGTCTTTTTCATATGATCTTGTCCGAAGCATTCCTTCCAGTGCAATCATACTGCCCTTTCTGAACCACTCCCACAAAAACTTCGCCCTATTGTTCCATGCCACACAGCGGATAAAATCAACCTGTTCTTTCTTTTTTCGCTCACAGGCGATTACTACATTACAAACACATTTCTGCGTTTCCGCATCGATCATATGCAGTTCTGGATCAGCGGTCAAACGTCCCATTAACACAACATGATTTAGCATTTACTATCATACCTTTCTACTCATATCTACTCATAAATTTCAACTTCAGTTACCCAACTCAACAACTGGATCCCATCCTCTGTTAATGAATACTGTTGGGTGTCGTTTGCTGTCATCAATCCCAGATACAAAAGTTCCTGTAAAGCAACTACATTACTTTCATCTCTACAGATGCAATTTTGATGAATCTGAAAAGACTTGTACTTCCACCCACGCAAACGGGTTCCATTAAAAGAAATTGTACGTTTCATCAACTCGATCTGTTCGAATGTGATATTGCAATAATCCCGATACCGCATAAACTTTCTCCAACCCCTCTTTAATACAATTCATCATCTTTCTTCTGCTGATTCTCCTGCACTTGCTGCTGACTGTGAAGATATTCCTCAATAGTAGTACGTGCATAATCCAATTCTTTTAACTCGGCTACTACTTGACGAAATACTCCATTTTGAACATTTCTCTGTTCTATCAGCTTATCTCGCTCCTGTGAAAGCCGTTCCAAACTTGGAATCTTCCGGTCTGGGAATCGTTCCAAAAGAGCCGATTTAGCATCTGAAAACTGTTGCAGCTCTTGCTTGTGCTCCTTTTCATACTTTTTTCGGAATGTAGCACTCTGATACGCATCATAAAACGGCTTGTACTTTTTGTATTTCTTCACAAGCTTTATTGTATCTGTCACAGTTTCAATCTGACGTTGCAGCTTGTTCAGATCTCCTACTAACTGCACACGCTGCCCATATGTCAAAATAGACCGTTGTTCTAATTCTTCTTGAGTTGCAATTCCTTTTTCTGTGAGGTAATTCAGAATCTTAGAAGCCTCTTTCATATTCTGAATTTCAGCCCATCTTGACAATCCCTTTGCCTGTTGAAACTTCTCCGCAGAAGTATCATACAAACGAGTCTTCTGCGTGGACGTTGTTCGTCCAGTTCGCAGTAACTGATAATTGTCAATTCGCTTTCGAATTTGTTTTTCCTCATAATACCAGCCCAGTGTTCGAGAACGACAAAATCGCTTCATACCCTCTAAGCAATATTTCAAAGAAATCACATTCTCCGGACGATAAACTACATTCACATCTTGTTGCTTTAGCTGATAAAGGAAATCATCGAAACCAGTGCAGTTCATGATTGCAGCATCAATCTTATCTTTTAGTTTTGCTTTCCATGAACGGTTCTGTCGAGCCATGTCCCATTCATAATGACTCTTACCTTTTCCTTGTTTCGGATTTTCAATTACATTCAAACCATATTCTCTGCACAAAGCATCACTGATTTCCTGCAATCTTTCCTTTTCGTGCCCACCTCGATTCTCTTGATATTCGAAGCTTCGAAAGGTTTCCATATTGGTATTGCAAAAGATAATATGATTATGAATGTGATCCTTATCAATGTGCGTTGCAAGCACATATTGATAATCATCATGCAAAAAGCTTTTTACAAGTTTTCTGCCAATTTCCATTGCTTCATCAGGTGTGATTTCATCGGGCAAAAAAGATTGTATCATATGCTTGGCAAGCACATCTCCTCGACCAGTTCCCATGCTTCTGGTTTCCATAAAATCTTCTGCAATTAAATTTGCCTGAAATGGTGCACAGCAAAATGTTTCAATCAATCTGCCTTGTTCAGTTTTTTCAGGTTTCATGATGTAGGCAATTGCTTTTGACAGCGTAGAACGGATTGAATGGATTTTAGTGACCGCCATATTTCCTCATACCTTTCTTGCAATTCCACAAAATCCTCCTTGTACAGAATTCCACTTTGATTCACTCGAATTGCAATTTGGTTTACATTGTTCCCGATACGCTGTAAACTTTGCTGCAAGTCTTTCAGCAAAGCCGAATCATAACGAATGATCATTCCCGTAATTGCCATTTTGCGAAGATAATCAGACATCGTAGAGCAACCAGAACATTGCAATTTCTGCATGATGTATGCATATTCTTCTTGCGTAACACGGCACTTAATGCAAACTGTTCGATTTCCAGAAAAATCCGACATGATATATCACCTCCTTTCTTTCAAACAAGGTGTTTTTGGTTTTGGGCTTTTGGAATAAAAGCTGTGATATTCTATTTTTCACGAAGTGCGAAAAATGCAAAAATGGGGTTTTAGGGGTATCCCTTAACAAGCATGATTTTCGAAGAAAATCGCTATTTGTGGCACAAATAGCTTGCTTGCTACTCTGGGGAACGCCCTACGGGTGTTCCAGCCACCCACGGGCTCTGCCCGTTAAGATTAGGGAACCAATCCGCTAAAAAGGATACTCTCTGCCCAGCAAGCAAATTGTTGCGTGACAACAAAAATGCAGATAGAGCACACAACAATATGAGCTGTTTCAGGGAAAAGAAGATTTCCTGATAAAAAGGCTGTTTGTCAAAAATGCACCCTCACTATATATACCGAATCCAACAAGCAAGTTATCGGTACTTTTTTCAGAAAATCTCAAAAATTGTAGAAATACACAAAAAGAATTTTTTAGGATTGTAGATATAGCACAAAACAAAAAAGAGCCATTCTCAAATAAGAATGACTCTTTCAAAAAGATATAGAAAAAAAGAAAATGGACTCCAGAAAAAATCCAGAGTCCATAATCTGTGCGGCAGCGGCATCTTCATTGCATCAGATACCTGTCAATCATTTTGCAGAAAAAAGCAAAAGAACGGATAGAATCCGAGGAAATTGCTGATTCTCCGTCATTTTGGGACAGAAAGGGAGCAATATCAACGCTTTTTCTAAAAAATGTGCCTAATATTCTCAAATATCACAAAGTTTTGCTTGACATCATAACTGAAATGTGATACAATGATAAACAAAAGAGCACCCCCACAGGGTATAGTTGCGTTGACGCACAACTATACCCTTACGCCAGACAGAAGACCTAACCCGTATTCTGTACTGACTTGTGAGAATGCTGTTCATGTATCCGTTTTGTAAGTGGCTGTCCGGTCACTCAAAATGCGATGCTTTGAATAGATTTTTGCGAGCCTGTCCAGAGTACCATTCTGGCAGGCTTGCTCTTTTTTTAAACAATCCCAAACAATCAAACATCTTATATCAGCATTTTTTGCTGACGGTACTTTCTGTGCATTCGTTCAAACCGTTATCATCAAACGAATTGGTTTGGACTCAGCCGCTGCAAAGTAGTGAGGATGTTGCCGTTCGGTGGTATGTGAAGCGTTCTATTCAGACGCTTTACACCATTTTTTATGATACACAGTCTTTCGACTGATTGATTTCAAAAAGAACATTCAGGCAAATGAGTAACTGTTCCTTTTCCTCCCAGTTTCTTCACTTGCTTGAATGTTCTTTTCATTTTGGTTGCGGGAGCCAGATTTGAACTGACGACCTTCGGGTTATGAGCCCGACGAGCTACCGAGCTGCTCCATCCCGCGATATTTACTGTCTCCTCATGGCGACTAGTATAGTATACCACAGTTTCCGCCGAATGTCAATCAGATTTCTCAAAAACAATGTTTTTTTAAGTTGCTAGAACTTTTTTATTAGATAAGAAAGTGATACACGCAAATCAATGCAGCCAAAAGCGATTTCCGCTCACTATTTCGATACATTATTTCGATACACCAGCCCCGCTACTGCCCCCTACCGCACATTTCGAGCACAAAAAAGAGCACCCATGCCGTCCCGCACAGGTGCTCCGGAATCCATACGATTCTATTCCATCACGTTTTACTTCTGCCGCATTGCACGAGTGGCATTCAGGATGGCGATCACAGAAACGCCAACATCTGCGAACACCGCCCAGCCGATGCCGGCCAGACCGCAGGCACCCAGCACCAGAATCACTGCCTTCACGCCCAAGGCGAACACAATGTTTTCCCGTGCCAGACGCATGGTCTTCCTGGCAACTCGCACGGCAAACGCCAGCTTCGAGGGCTTATCGTCCAGAATGACCAGATCGGCAGCGGCAATCGCTGCGTCCGAGCCAAGACCGCCCATGGCAACGCCCACATCAGACTGTGCCAGCACCGGCGCATCGTTCATGCCGTCACCCACAAAGACCAGTGTTCTGCCGCTGGACAGCTTCTCCCGATACTGCTGCATATAGGAAACCTTGTCTGCCGGCAGGCACTTTGCGTGCACCTCATCCAGCTGCAGTGCCTCACCCACAGCCTTTGCCGTCGATTCGCTGTCACCGGTCAGCATTGCCAGACAATCGATGCCGGAACGGCGCAGTTCCCGCACTGCCTCGGCAGAATCCGGCTTGACAGCATCGGCGATGAGCAGATAGCCAGCATACACGCCATCCACGGCAACATGCACTGCCGTGCCCGTCTGCCGGGGCACCAGCGGTTCCAGCCCGGCCTCCTGCAAATACGCTGCATTACCGGCGAGCACTTTCTTTCCGTCCACCAGCGCCGAAACACCATGGCCGGCGGATTCCTGAATGTCCTGCACACGAGAGGTGTCCAGTTCCTTTCCGTATGCCTCACGCAGTGACTGCCCGATGGGGTGGTTGGAAGCGGACTCTGCCAGTGCTGCCAGCTCCAGCTGCTCCGCCTCAGAGATGCCCACGGCGTTCTGCTGGGTCACATGGAACTTGCCCTCTGTCAGTGTGCCGGTCTTATCCATGACCACAATTTCCGCATGGGAGAGTGCCTCCAGATAGTTGCTGCCCTTGACCAAAACGCCCTGTTTGGAGGCGCAGCCAATGCCGCCGAAAAAGCTGAGGGGAACGGAAATGACCAGTGCGCACGGGCAGGAGATAATCAGGAATGTCAGTGCACGATAGATCCACTCGCTCCACGCCTGACCGGTAATCAGCGGGGGAAGCACTGCCAGAATCACCGCAGCGATGACCACACAGGGGGTATAGTAGCGTGCAAACTTGGTGATAAACTGCTCGGTCTTTGCCTTGCTGGAGGCGGAACTCTCCACCATCTCCATAATTTTTGCTGCTGTGGACTCCGAAGCCGGTTTCGTCACAGTCAGCTCAATGGCACCGCTCAGGTTCACGCAGCCGCTGAACACCTCGTCGCCCTCTTTGACAGATGCCGGCATGGATTCTCCGGTGAGTGCAGCGGTATCCAGTGTGGTGTGTCCCTGAAATACCACGGCATCCAGCGGGATCTTCTCGCCGGCACGCACCAGAATGTGTTCGCCGACTTCTACCTCGTCCACCAGAACGGTTTCCGGCTTTCCGTCCCGCAGCACTGTTGCCTCATCCGGACAGAGATCCAGCAGATCCGAAACTGCCTGCCGGGAACGACCCACCGCCATCTGTTCAAACCACGTTCCGATCTGGTAGAACAGAATGACTTCCACTGCTTCGGGATATTCTCCGATGGCAAACGCCGCCACGGATGCCACTGCCATCAGGAAATTTTCATCGAAAATCTGACCATGTGCGATGTTCCGGCCGGCTTTATAGATGACATCCCATCCCGCCTCCGCATAAACAGCGAGAAAGAGAATCAGTTCCCCCCACCATGGCAGATCGACCACATGCTTTATCACCACGGCCACGGCAAACAGCACCGCACCCACAATGATCTTCACCAATAAGTTTCGCTGTCTTTTTGTCATACAGATTCCTCCTCGCCTGTTATGCTGCAAAAAAAGACAAAGCGCCCGTTCCGCATTCTCTTACAATACGGAACAGACACTCTTCTGCTCCGTTCATTACCTGACGATCAGATCGCAGTCCGGCTCTACCCGATGGATGCACTTCTGCACTTCCTTGAGCACCTTCGGCAGGTCTGCTTCCTCTGCCTCCAGCGTCAGCTTCTGGGTCATGAAGCTAACAGTAGCAGACTGCACGCCATCCAGCTTCTGAATGGCAGCCTCCATTTTTGCAGCGCAGTTTGCGCAGTCCAGATTCTCCAAACGATATACCTTTTTCATCACAATTCCTCCTGATATTTTCATATGAACGATTGTTCATGTGTTCATTATACGAAATATCCGGCGGAATGTCAAGCGTTTTTCGGAAGAAAACAATGATTTTCCCAAAAACAAATTTTCCAAAGAAAATTCGGAGGAAAGCAGAAAAAAAGAACGCATTCCGTCCGGAATACGTTCTTGTCTCAAATCTATGGCAAAAGAAATAGAATCCAGTGATTAGGGCTGATAATCGCCCCGCACCAGTGCGCCCTCCGAGTGGTAGACCGAGAGCAGCGCATCGTTGCTGGTGTACTCGCCCAGATACGGCGCATACCACAATCCGAAGAACGACCACACCGCATTGTCACGGAACATGGCGTTCATGTCGGGGACGGTACTGCACTCGCTGAGCGCCAGAAGTTTTCCGCCGGTCATATTCCGCAGCGCCACATACTGTTCGTACCGGCTGCCGTACGCCTCCGTCTTGTCCTTGACATAGACATCCAGTGAGGCGATATCGTACTGGGATTTGTTCACCTGATAGCTGCTGCTCTGTCCGTTCCAGATCCAGAGGAGGTTGTTCAGCTGGTGGTACTCCGTCATGCGGGTGTACATCAGTTCCCACAGCCAGCGGTAGGCATCCGCACCGGAAGCCCCCCACCAGAACCAGTCGCCGCCCGCCTCCATAAGCGGCCGCCACAGTACAGGCACATCCGCATCCGCCAGCTTTTTCAGCTGTTCCGAAACGGCGTCGATGTCCTGAATCATGGCATAGCAGCCCTCGCTAATCTCGCCGGATGCCGCCATCTGCGAAAGCTGGGCATCTGTCGCCGTCGCAATGTCCTTGTCTGTCACGGCAGCGGAGAGATCGAACGTGGTGTCCTTGGCGTAGATGGAGGCGTTTCCGGCAGGCGCATTCCAGTACCATGAGAGTCCCGCAATACCGCCCTCCTGCGCCCATGCAAGACTGTCCTCCACGGCGGTCGCCTGCGCAGCGTTTCCGCCGTTGCGGGAGTAGTTCTGCATATCAGCAAACCGGATGAGAGGATATGCGCCGGTCACCTGATAGATCTGTTCCAGCTCCCTGTTGGTGCTGTCCGAGACGTACTGTCCGGTGACGATCTTCCTGCCATAGCTGTCTGCGAGAAATTTCAGCAGCGCTTTGGCAGATGCCGAGGCGTGGGGATTCACCGGTGTCTGCGAAATAGCAGCGTCCTCATCGTACAGGCTGGTGTTGTTCACCAGTTCCACGCAGTCAATATCCACAATTCCGCTCACCGGCTCGATTTCCAGCTTGCATTTGCCCTTGGAGAGGAAGATGCCCTGTACCGTTGCACGGACAAAGTTCTCGTTCTCCTCGGCTTTCAGGGTGTACACCGGCTCGCCGTTGGCGAGAATGCGGCAGGTGGACGGCGTATCCGCACCCAGCACCACGGTAATGTCATAGTGCTGCGTCGCCGGAATATCCGCCTCCAGCTCCAATGTGCTCCCGTTCTCCGCATTCAGTCCGCTGAGGTAGCCCGTTCCGGAATATCCCAGACGGGGTACGATGGACACGGAGCATCCCGTGGGAATAGAACCGTCCTCCGCCTCCAGGGTAATGTCCGCCTCCTCCCGTGTGATCTCCGGCACTTGCAGCGCCACGGATTCGTGGGAGGGCTGTTCGGCGGCCGTCGCCACGGGAACGAGCGGGGTCGTCTCCGTGGCAGCGATCAGTTCCGGCATGGTGTCCTGTTCAATTTTTGCACAGCCGGTGAGCAGCATTGCCGCTGCCGCTGCCACGCTGAAAATTCGCCATTTGTTCATGTTCTTTTCTCCTGTATTCAAAGGGAACGGTCACGCCCTGATGCGATAGGAACCCCCAGTCTCTGTGGGGAATGTGAGCAGTGTGCCGTCCACACGGGCATCCACCGAGCCGGCATCGCTGCTGACGCTGATGACCGTATTAGCACGGACTGTGCAGGGGTTGCCGCAGAGCGAGCGAATCGAAGCCGACTCCAGTTTCCCGCCGTGCCAGATGATGTCCACCTCAAAACCGCCTCTTGCCCGCAGCCCGAAGATGCTGCCGTCCGGCCACGCCTCCGGCAGCGCCGGCAGAAGGTGAATCTCTCCGCAGTGGCTTTGCAGCAGGCATTCCGCAATGGCAGCCGTACCGCCGAAATTGCCGTCGATCTGGAACGGCGGATGGGAGTCCAGCAGGTTGGGATTGGTAGACCACGCCAGCAGCTGCTGCAAGTTCTCGTATGCCATACCGCTGTCCAGCAGACGTGCCCACATGTTGATGATCCAGGCACGGCTCCAGCCCGTGTGTCCGCCGCCATGGATCAGTCGGCGAATCAGGGTGGCACGTGCTGCCTTGCCAAGCTCCGGCGTGTGGTTGGGCGAGATGAGGTCTGCCGGATAGAGAGCAAACAGATGGGAGATGTGGCGGTGGCCGATCTCCACTTCCTCATAATCCTTTGCCCACTCCTGAATCTGTCCGTACTTGCCAGTTTTCAGCGGCGGCAGTTTTTTCAGAAGTTCCGCCAGCTGTGCTGCAAATGCCTCGTCCCGTCCCAGCAGCTGACTGCTCCGGATCACATCACGGAACAGCACACGGAGAATCTCGGTGTCCATGGTCGGCCCACTGCAAAGGCTGCCCTTTGCGCCGCTCTCTGTTTGATAGGTATTTTCCGGCGAAACGGACGGACAGGTCACCAGTTCGCCGTTTTCATTTTCAATGAGGTAGTCCACGAAAAACAGAGCAGCCTCCCGCATCGCCTCATAGTGCTGGTCGAGGAACGCCAAATCCTGCGTAAACTCGTAGTGCTCGAAAATGTGCAGGCAGAGCCATGCTGCCCCCATGGGCCAGATGGTCGCCGGCATCCACAGATCCTGCGGAGCGGTGTCGCCCCAGATGTCGGTGTTGTGGTGGCAGACAAAACCACGGCAGCCGTACATCGCCTGCGCCGTTTCGTGACCGGACGGGCGCATCCGCTCGATGAGGTCGAACAGCGGCAGGTGGCACTCCGACAGATTGCACACCTCCGCCGGCCAGTAGTTCATCTGGGTGTTGATATTGATGGTATAGCGGCAGCCCCACGCCGGCCACATGTCCTGATTCCAGATTCCCTGCAGGTTCATGGGCTGTGTTCCGGGACGGCTGGCGGAGAGCATGAGGTATCTGCCGTAATTAAAGTACAGCACTGCCAGCTTGCTGTCGTGGATCTGAAGCTTGCACTCTTTGTGGTCGCCCTCATCTCCGTGCAGCCGCTTCAGGCGCTCGTCTGTGGGCAGCGCACTGCCGCCCTCACTGTTGTCCGGCAGCGTAAAGCGCACCCGCCGGAACTTCTCCTGATAGTCCGAAAGATGGCGGTAAAGCAGTTCTTCATAGCTGCAATCCGCTGCATAAGAGGCATCCAGCTTTGCCGCATCTTCGTAGGACTCGCCGTGATAGAAGCTGGTTCCCACGCTCAGAAGCAGCGTTGCCTCATTGGCGTTGGCAATCACCAGCGAACCGCCCACCGTCCGGATGCTTCCGCCCTCTGCGGTGCCAGTGAGTGCAGCGGCAAAGAAAATGCCGTCCCGGCTTCCGGTGCCGCCGGTGTAGAGAATCATATTCTCATAGTCGGTGCAGGGTCGATTGTCGTCGTAGTAGTCATCCCGTCCGTCCAGACTGGCACGGAGGGAGATCATGCCGGGCTTGCTGGCTGCGATATGGATGACCAGCACCCGATCCGGCACCGACACGAACATCTCCCGCACATAGGTCACATCGTCTGCGGTGAAGCGCACCGTTGCCAGCGCCTCTTCCAGATCCAGCGCACGCTGGTACTGCTTTGCCTTGCCGGAAAATTTCATGTGCAGATTCAGATCGCCCAGCGGCATGTAGTGGCGGGAATTGGGCGTCACGCCCTGCATCTTCTGAAATGCGACGGTCTCCGCCTCCTGAATTTTTTCCTCCCGCAGCAGAGCACGGACTTCTTCTAGACCCTCCCGTGCGTCAGGATTGTTCCGGTTCCGCTTTCCGCCGGACCAGACAGAATCCTCGTTGAGTTTCAGCACCTCGTCTGCTGTTCCGCCAAATACCATGGCACCGATTCTGCCGTTTCCGATCGGCAGTGCATGGTCAAAATCTTCTGCCGGCTTTGTATACCAAAGCATAGTTTCTGCATCCATTTGCGCTCCTCCGTTTCCCCTCGGCACATTTCCCTGCTCTGAAAGTCGTTCTCCTCGTTACACAAAGAAAGCGCCGATGAAATCAGCGCTTCTCCTTATGACCAGACCTATAAGCCGAGTTCTGTCGTGTGTGATAATTTATCTAGCCTGCAAGTCGCCTCACAGTTCAAGCCGCCATTACGCCGCTGCCCACCGGACCGATGTTGCGGCAGTGCGTACCAATAGGCGTTGCATCGGATAAGGTTTACATAGCAGTGCAGTCTCCTGCACTCTGGTGCGCTCTTACCGCACCTTTCCACCCTTACCGTACCGAAGTACGGCGGTATCTCTCTGTTGCACTAGCTCTAGAGTCGCCTCCGGCTGCCGTTAGCAGCTATCCCGTCCTATGATGCTCGGACTTTCCTCATGGCAAACGCCACGCTATCACACAGCCTGCTCATAATGGTATTATTATAGCCGATTTTCTGCGGTTTGTCAAGAGCCAAACGCCGTCTGTTTTGCGGGAAATCCGTCTGATGCAGGAATTTTTCCGTCTTTTCTGAAAAACAGAGAAAGGATACGAAATTTTTGTGCAGAAATCCGGCAGCACAGGGAATTTTTTCTTCTGCGGGAAGCGGCGATGGATTTTCCCGAAAACCGCTGGTTTTTTCTTGACAAAAATAGGGGAACATAGTATAATAAAAAATAGCTGCTGTCATTTTTTTGTCGGCAGCAGAAACTTCTTTCACTGAGAAAGCTGCGGAAAAATTCCGCTTCGTGAAAAATAACTTAAATTTAGGAAAAGAGGCACTCGCTCATGTTACTCGACAAATACCTGCCACGTATCGATTTCGACAGCTATGAGGACTTCAAAGCCAACTACCGTGTCAACGTTCCGGCCGACTTCAACTTCGGATTTGACATTGTGGACGAATGGGCAAAACAGGAGCCGGAAAAGAAGGCTCTGGTCTGGTGCGACGATGAGGGCGGCGACCGCACCTTCACCTTCACCGACATCTCCCGCCTGTCCAATCAGGCAGCCAACTACTTCACAAGCCTTGGCATCCGGAAAGGCACTGTTGTGATGCTGATCCTGCGCCGCCGCTGGGAGTACTGGGTATGCGCTGTGGCACTGCACAAGATCGGCGCAATCCTGATCCCCGGCTCGCTGCAGCTGGCAAAGAAAGACCTGATCTACCGTGGAAACAGCGCAAAGATCCACACCATGATCTGCGTAGATGACAACTATGTCATCGAACAGGTTGACCATGCGCAGCCGTCCGTTCCCAGCATCCAGCACAAGATCATCGTGGGCAAGAGCCGTGAGGGCTGGCGCAATTTCCACGAGGAAGTTGCCGCATTTCCGGAAACCTTTGCACGCCCTACCGGCGACGCTGCCACCAAGGTAAGCGACACCATGATCGTCTACTTCACTTCCGGCACCACCGGCGACCCGAAGATGGTGCAGCACGATTTCTCCCACCCGCTGGGACACATCGTCACCGCAAAGTACTGGCAGCAGGTACAGGAGAACAAGCTCCACATGAGCGTTTCCGATTCCGGCTGGGCAAAGTTCGGCTGGGGCAAAATCTACGGCCAGTGGATCTGCGGTGCTGTGATCTTCGCCTATGACATGGCAAAGTTCGTCCCCACTCATCTGCTCCAGAAAATGCAGGACTACAAACTCACCACATTCTGCGCACCGCCTACCATGTACCGCTTTATGCTGCAGGAGGACGTGGCATCCTATGATCTGTCCAGCATCCAGAATTTCTCCACCGCTGGCGAGCCGCTGAACCCCGAGGTATTCTACCAGTGGCAGAAGCTGACCGGCAAGGAGATTCGGGAGGGCTTCGGTCAGACCGAGGGCACCGTTCTGCTGGCAAACTTCCCGTGGATCACGCCCAAGCCCGGCTCTACCGGCAAGCCCTCTCCGCTGTACGACATCACCCTGTTACAAGACGACGGCACACCGGCTCCGGACGGCGAACACGGTGCGCTGGTAATGCAGAACCTGAAAAAAGCATGGCCCACCGGTCTGTTTGTGGGATACTACCAGAACCCCGAAATGACACAGGAGATTCTGGGCAGCGGCAGCTACTGCCCCCACGATGTGTTCGAACGTGACAAGGACGGCTACTATTGGTTCGTAGGACGCAATGACGATGTTATCAAGTGCTCCGGCTACCGCATCGGCCCGTTCGAGGTAGAAAGTGCCCTCATCGAGCATCCGGCAGTCGTTGAGTGTGCCATCACCGCTGCACCGGATCCCATCCGTGGACAGGTTGTCAAGGCAACCGTTGTTCTGGCAAAGGGCTATACCCCCAGTCCGGAGCTGACCAAGGAACTGCAAAACCACGTAAAGCACACCACAGCCCCCTACAAGTACCCCCGTATCATCGAGTACGTGGACGAGCTGCCGAAAACACTGGGCGGCAAGATCAAGCGTGCGCAGATCCGCAAGGCAGACGAGACTGCGCAGAACTGAGAACCCGTTTCCATATAAATATGATATTCGAGCACCGTACAGCATCTGCTGTGCGGTGCTTTTTGCGACTTCTTCTCATATCATTATAGAAAATTTACTAGTTTCACATCTGATTTGTTGCTTTTTCTGTTGAGAAGTGCTATAATAGATGTGAAAGGGCTTTTTTAGGGCTTCGGCTCTCTACATACTGACAAGCATGCGGGGATATATCATGCTTGTTGAAGGAGGATGGTTTATATGAAACGACAGCTCAAATATATCTGCTGTGTCGTTCTCACAATTTGTTTATTTTGCACCGCATTTTCCCCGCTTTCTTTCACAGCTTCTGCTGCGCTGAATGCAGATTCCGCCGATCTCTCCGGCTATCCGGAGAAGGTCGCATCCCTGGTGAACGAGTTCCGCTCGGAAAACGGGCTGAAACCGCTCAAGCTGGCGCCAGTCATGCTGAAAGCATCTGCCATTCGGGCAGAGGAACAGCGCACACTCTACGGACATATCCGCCCATCCGGAAAGGGCTGGAGTACGATTTTGGACGATGTGGGACTGAACAGCAACTGCTACGCCGGCGAGAATGTCGCCGCAGGATACGAAACCCCAGACGAAGTCATGGAGGGCTGGAAAAACTCTCCGGGGCACCGTGCCGCCATGCTAGGCGAACACTACCAGTACATCGGAGTGGGGGTTATCTATGTGGAAAATGATCCGGAATACTACTTCTATTATTGGCAAATGTTGCTGATCTCTTCGGACACGCCGCTGAACGGCGCACGATATCCTGCGTCCTACGAGAGCATTACCACGCCGCCTGTGACGCTAAACACCACAGCGGCAACGACGGTCACAACCACAACGACCACAACCGCAACGACCGCCACAACAACGCTCATTAAAACCGCCGACAAGCTCATCAAGGGCGATGCCGACCGGGACGGAAAAATCACCATGAACGATGCTGCGCTGGTGCTGCAATACTATTCCAAGCACGCCTCCGGCGACACGTCTTTCCGGCTTTGCAGCGATGCCTCGCTGGAATCAGCACTGCTGAAAATGGCGGATGTCAACAATGACGGCGGCATCACGTTGGACGATGCGTTTGCAATTCTCCAATACAATTCCCTCACCTCTGTCGGCAGCACGCCGGACTGGAACAGTCTTTCATAAAACTTCATAAAATCAAAGAAACGGTTTGTACGCTCCTGTACAAACCGTTTTTTCGTTCACTGCAATGGCAGCAGGATGGTGATTTCCGTACCCTTTCCCAGTTCGCTGCGCAGGGAAATGGTGCCGTTGTGATAATCCACGATGTGCTTCACAATGGACAGCCCCAATCCCGTTCCGCCACGCTGTTTCGAGCGGCTCTTATCCACTCGATAGAATCGTTCGAAGATACGGCTCTGGGCGTTGATGGGAATGCCGATGCCGTTGTCCGCCACGACGATTTTCGCCTGATGCTCCAATTTTTCGATAGATACCCGCACCATGCCGCCGGGGTTGTTGTACTTGATGGCGTTGTCGATGAGGTTGATGAACAGCTCCCGCATATACCCGTCGTTGCTGTTGAGGATCAGGCAGTCCCCTTTCAGCTCCACATGGATGTCGTTCTGCTGCACCCGTGCCTCCAGAATCTGGAGGGCATCCTGTGCCGCGGTGCGAAGCTCCACCGGTGTCCGGAGTTCCTCCGTGTGTTCCTCGATCTCGGAGAGCCGGATGATATCGTTGATGAGGAAGAGCAGCCGCTCGCTCTCCCGCTCGATCATAGAGCCGTATTTCAGCACGTCCTCTTTCCTGGTAATCATGCCGCTCCCGAACATCTCGCCGAAGCCCTTGATGGTGGTCAGGGGGGTTTTCAGCTCATGGGACACATTGGCGGTAAACTCCTGCCGCATCTTCTCCGCTTTAACGCTGTAGGTCACATCCACCAGCAGCACGATCGTTCCGAAAATACCGCCCATCTCCACCCGATGGATATAGGCACGGATGTACTTTTCCTCCAGCTTCAGCAGGTGGCGCACCGGCGGATTCTGTCCGGTCTTGGACTGGCGCAGCGCCTGTAGGAAGTCCTGATTGTCCGTCAGAATAAAGATGGACTTGTTCTCCCACTCGCCGTCCGCAATGCGCAGCTGCGCCACCGCCGTGCGGTTCGCCAGCTGGATCTTGTCGGAGTCATCCAGAATCAGGATGCCCTCCACCATGTGTTCCTGAATCAATCCGATGATGTCCCGTTCATGGCAGAGTTCCCGCCGGATCGCCGTCAGTTCCTGCTTTTCCCGTTTCAGCGCCTTGTGATCGGTTCGCTGCTGCTTTTGCATTTTGTCCCGCATCCGCAGAAGCAGCACCAGCAAAACCAGATCTGCCGCCACTGCCGCAAACAGCAGCAGCCAAAGAATCCATCCCATCTGCATCATCCTCCGATCTTATACCCGTATCCGCGCACCGTTCCGATGAGATTCCGGCATTCCGCTGCCTCCAGCTTCTGCCGCAGCGTCTTGATGTGAGCATCCACAGTACGGGTTTCGCCCTCGTACTGAAAGCCCCACACCTCCTCCAACAGCCGGTCACGGGAAACCGCTGTCCCCCGATTCCGCATGAGATACGCCAGCAGCTCGAACTCCTTATAGGTCAGGACGATTTCCGTGCTTTCATAAGACGCTGTCCGGCGATCCAGATCCAGCAGCAGTCCCTGACAGGAGAGCTGTCCCTGCTTTTGCGCCGTCTTTCCGCCGCTCCGCCGGAGCACCGCTTTCACACGGGACAGCAACTCCATAATACCGAAGGGCTTTGTGATATAGTCGTCTGCGCCGTTTTCCAGACTGGTCACCTTGTCGATCTCTGTGGACTTGGCGGAGAGCATGATGACCGGCAGCACCGCCGTATCCTCCTCCGCCTTAAGCCGCTTCAGAATCGCATTGCCGTCCAGATCGGGCAGCATGATGTCCAGCAGCACCAGAGAGGGCAGCTCCTTTTGCAGCCGGTGAAAAAAATCCCTGCCGTTCGGAAATCCCTCCACAGTGTACCCGCCGGATTGCAGCGCACAGGTAATCAGCTCCCGTATCCCATTGTCATCCTCTACGCAATAAATCAGCGCCACGACTCGTTCTCCTTTTCCCCCGATTTCTTCTCCCGCAGGATCTGCCGACGCATGGCATCCACCGCCACGGCAATGGCATTGGTCATATCATCCGCCGCATGTGCGCTGTCCCGCACGACCTGCTCCCGCTCCTGATTCCAGATCATCTGGAGCACGGTGGCGCAGCGCACATGGCGCACTGCTGCCGTAATGAACAGCGCCGCCGACTCCATCTCGGAGGCAAGAGCGCCGCCCTCTTTCCACGCCTGCCAGTTGTCCAGCAGCTTCTGCCGCACCGGCATGGTCTGAGGCGAGTGCTGCCCATAGAACGAATCCTTGCACTGCACCACGCCGGTTCGATACCGGCAGCCACGTTCCGCAGCAGCAGCCGTCAGACTGCACAGCAGGTCAAAGTCCGGCACTGCCGGAAACTCCAGCGGCAGATACTCCCGTGTCGTCCCCTCCATGCGGATGGCGCCGGTGGGGAGGATCAGCGTTCCCGGGATCAGCTCCGGCTGCATCCCGCCGCAAGTGCCGATCCGTATCATGGTATGCGCACCGAGGGCAACGCATTCCTCCATGGCGATGACCGCAGACGACCCGCCGATTCCCGTGGAGATCACGCTCACCGGCACACCCTCCAGCGCTCCGGTATACGTGGTAAACTCCCGCTTCTGCGCCACTTTCCGGCTGTGTTCCAGATGCGCTGCGATCTCCGGCACACGATCCGGGTCACCGGTGAGCAGCACATACTTTCCGATCTCTCCGGCTGCACAATTGATATGAAATTGCCGATCTTCCATTTTTTCTGCCTCCTCTTCTTCCAAAACCGTTGTTTTTCCCGCATTTTCCGCCATTATCTTGACAATTCCCCGAAATTCTGCTATGATATTGGTAATTGAAAACTCGTACTATGGAGGAACGTTTCATGCAGCAGTCCCCGTTTCCAAAGCAGTCCCCGGAACCGCATCATCATCGGGACACCACCGCTCTGATTTTCGGCATTGTCTCCCTCTTGTTTTTCCGCCTTCCGATTCTTCCGGTGGGCATGGGAATTGCCGCCGTCATCTTTGCCAGGAAGTCGAAAACGGACTCCTGCACCAACCATGGCATCGCCCTCAGCGGCGCCATTACCGGCACGGTGGGCATCTGCCTCGGCAGCATCAGCACCATTTACTGGGGATACTGTCTGGTTTCCCTTTTGATTCTGCTGTATCACCGCACAGAGATGGTTCCCCACGAGCCGGAATTCCCCGGCTTCCACGAATACAACGGACAGCCGGCTTGCCTGCGCTACTGGCTGCAGCAAATCTTTTAAAAGCATACGCAGACGCTGACGCACACAGGTTTTTAGAACCCGTCTTCACAAGCGTATACAAGTGTCTTTTCGGCAAATTTTGCTGCATACTGCGTAAAAAATACTTGCCGGGCGACAGCCCGCCTGCGTATTTTTGCCTTGTCTGCAACAAAATTATGCTCGAAAATCCACATATATTTCTTGTGAAGACAGGTTCTTAATCCTGATCTTCCGGCGGCTGCATCGATTCCTCCGGAGGCGGCATGACCACAGCAAGCCCGCCATCCGGATTTTCTTCTGCCTGTTTGCGGCGGACAGGGTCGATCCAGAACTGCACCGCCTTCTGGTTGTTCACGATCCGGTTCACCCGTTCTGTTCCGCCATATTCCCCGTCGATGGTCCACGAAACCGGCTCCTCGTCCAGATTGGTGACCTTGAGTTTAGACGTGCGGAAGTAGTGGAGATAGGGCTTCGCCGGCCCGATCTGAATCTTGGAGAACGCTGCCACAAGCTGCTGGAACTGCGCCAGACTGGAGGGCTTGTGAATCAGCGTTACCTCAAACAATCCGTCATCCCAGCGCACCTCCGACAGTGCCAGAAAGCGTGCCACGGAGGAGGAATTGGTGACCATGCCGTACAGAAATTCGTCCTCGATGACACCGCCGTCATACTCGATGCGCATCCGGCAGGCTCGGATACGGGAGAGCTTGGAGAGTCCGTTCAGGATATAGGCGGCGTGCCCCAGCACATTTTTGAACTGCTGCGAAGTCTGGTAGGAAATTTCCGTAAATGCGCCGAATGCTGCCACATAGGTGAAATACTTGTCGTTGAATCCGCCGATGTCACAGGGCAGTGCCTCGCCGTGAATGATGCAGTCCACCGCCTCCTCCGGATCCTTGGGAATGCCCAAGCCTCGAGCGAAATCATTGGTGGAGCCAAAGGGAATGTACCCGATGGGGCACTGGTTTTCGCTAAGCATATAGCCCTGTATCACTTCATTCAGCGTTCCGTCTCCGCCGGAGCACACCAGGATGTCGTACAATCCGCTGTCGCAGACCTGCTTCGCCTGCGCAATGGCATCGCCACGCTCCTGCGTGGGATGAACCGTCACCTCAAATCCCGCTGCCGTAAAGCGGTCGATCATCATCGCCAGATGAGAACCGATGGAGGCTCTTCCGGAATGCAGGTTGCAAATAAAGTAAATCTTTTTCAAAAAAGTCGCCGTCCTTTCTTCTGCGTGCGCCCGACGGGAACACGCCTGCTCTGAAATCGTTTCACGGAATAGATACAGTTAGTATATCATAATCAGCGAGAAAATGCAAGCGGCGGAAACCTGCCGAACTGCTGATGCACTGCTCAGGATTCCGATAAAAATGCCGAGAACTGCCGAAACGCCGTGGGCAGAGAGAGCTCCTGTGCGATCTCCTCCGCCGTCCGCCAGACAAATGCCTCTGCCGGTGTCTGACAGGTCATCAGCACGCCTTTCATCTTCCACTCCACATGGGTGAAAATATGGCTGCGCTCCGTGGTTCGCACCACCTCCACCGGCTGGCAGCCCCACGCCGCCGCCTGTGCCACAGCAGCGTCCGTCTCTAAAATTCCGGCCGCATTGGGATACTCCCACAGTCCGGAAAGCAAGCCCTTTTCCTGCCGTTTCCGCACGGCATATTTGCCATCGCAGCAGAGCAGAAATACGGTATACGACTCCTTCCGGCGTGCCTTCTTTTCAATGCGCTGGGGCAGCCGGAGAACATCGCCGTTGCGACGGGCCATACAAAGCGATGCCAGCGGACAGACATCGCACAGAGGCTTTCCGTTGGGCAGACAGACTGTTGCGCCGATCTCCATGAGCGCCTGCGTCAGCGTCCCGCAGTGCCCCGCCTGATACACCTCGGTCAGCACCTGCGTCACCGCCGCCTTTTGTTCCGGCCGGTCGATCTCACAGAACGTGTCCGTCACACGTGCCGTCACACGCAGGACATTCCCGTCCACTGCCGGTGTCGGCAGGTCAAAGCAAATGGAACAGATAGCGCCGGCGGTATAATCCCCCACGCCGGGGAGTGCCCGCACCTCTTTCCACGTGCGGGGAAACTGTCCCTGATACTGCTCCGCCAGCTGCACCGCAGCCCGCCGGAGGTTCGCTGCACGGCTGTAGTAGCCCAGCCCCTCCCAGCACTTGTTGACCTGCTCCTGCGACGATTCCGCCAGTGCCTGCACTGTGGGAAACTGCGCCAGAAACCGCTGGTAGTAGCCTTTCACCGCCTCCACACGAGTCTGCTGCAACATGATCTCCGACAGCCAGACCCGATACGGCTCCCGATTCTGCCGCCAGGGCAGTTCCCGTGCATGGCTGGGATACCACGCCAGCAGCGGCGGCGCAATGGCACGCAGCACCTGTTCCTGACGCCGGGCACAGCGGCGCATCCGCTCCGCCAGCTTCTCATAAATGGGAATCATCTGCGGTTCCCGGCACAGCTCCCGCAGCTGCGCCATGGGAATCCAGCGCACCGCCTGATTCTCGTCCGGCTTCACCTGAAGCTTCTCCTTTTTGCTGGCGATGAGTCCATAGGTGATGTTATAATGCACATGCGCCGGCACGGAAACGCCGTGCTTCCGATGGGCTTTCACGGGCAGGACATCCACCGAGAGAATCTCGCCGGACTGGGCATAGGGCTTCCGGATTCCGGTCTCCTCCTTTGCCTCCCGCACTGCCACCGCCAGAAAGTCATTGACGCCGTCGGCGTGACCGCCCGTCCACGCAAAGGAATCGTAGATGTTGTGGTACACCATCAGCACCTCGGAGAGCGTCGGATCCATCACGAAACCGGAACAGGTGATGTGCCCGTTTTGGCGCTCCCGATACAGCACACGGCTGCCGTCCTGCCGCACGGCCTGCATCACCTCCTGCAAATCCCGCCGTTCCGAATCCTCCTGCGGCAGGTAGGCAGCAAGGCGTTCCTGCCAGTCCGGCACATCGATTTCCCGCATCACATTTCTCATGGGGCTGTCCTCCTTTTCCGGCAGCACCGCACAAAGCCTGTACAGTGTTTCCTTTGTTTTTATTATACCGTATTTTCTTCCAAATTGCAAGAAAATGGGGCGGATGCTGCAAAACGCACATCCGCCCCATTTTCGAGGTATCTTATGACAGAGTAGGAGTTGTCAGAAATGAGATCAGCTGGGCTGAACCGGCAGGCTGTTTCTCAGGTGTACGAGGAACTGCAGCAGTGTCATGGAGTCGTCCACGGTGACAACGCCATCGGCATAGCACTCCGCATTGATGCGCTGCTTTGCGCCCAGTTCTACGGCACCGCTAATCGCCTTGTTCAGCAGAACGGCATCCGCCAGATCCACATCGCCGTCCAGATTGACATCGCCGTACAGAGCGGACGGGTCAACAGAAACGGTGGTCACCGGTGCTGTGGTGGTTTCTTCCGGGGCAGCGGTCGTCTTTTCGGTGGTCTTGGATGCTGTGCTGTCAGAGGTTGCTGCGGAAGCAGTGGTCTCCGAAGCAGATTCCCTGGTGGTTTCCGAAGTAACCGCTGCGGTCGTGGTCTCCTCGGTTGCCTTGGTGGTGGCTGTCGTTACCACCGGCGGTGTATCGATCTGCTGGAACTTTGCGCCGAGGATGCTGTAGAGGGCGCTGGATTCCTTGACCTGCATGAAGCCGTGGGTGTTGATAGAACCGTCGGAATTTCGCCATGCGGTGTCGAAATCGGTTCCCATCTGCGGGACAGTTACGGCCTCGAAATCATCGTCAGAGATAGCTGCGCCCTTTGTGCCGACCTTCGTGTTGTTCTTATTGTCGATTGCTGTTTTCTCGCCGACCTGATAGTAAGCGCCGTTGTAATAAATGCTGTTCTGGATCGTTCCACAGAATTTATCGTTTGCCACAACAACACCGGATACACCCAGATTCGATGTGAGATTACCCTTGCTGAAATAGGAGATCACATTGGAGAAATCTGCGCCAGGGTCTGTGCAGCGGTAGCAGGCAATGTTGTATTTCTTGTTGCCGCCCAGATTGTTGTTATAGGCGGTGCAGTTAGTCAGGCTGCCGAGTTTCGGGTTGTTGTTGTCGGTGAAACCGCAGTTCAGGTTCTCGAACGCCAGACAGTTCTTGACGACGTGGGCAGAACCGACACCGCCACCGCCGAGCTTGAAGCCGTTGCCGTCACAGTTGCCGTAACCCTCGCCGAACTCGGTATAGCCGTTGCGGAATGCCGCACAGTTCTGGATGGTTACCACACCAATGGGGCCGGTTTCCGTTTTCGCATACAAATCCCAGCCGTCATCGCTGTTGTTATAGGACATACAGCCATCGAACACATTGCCCTCGCCGCAGGTCAGCTTTGCAGCAAAGCCGTCGGCATTTTCCATGGTTTTATCATCGCAGTTGTTCTTGGAGGTGCAGTTGAGGATCAGGTTGTTGCTGGGCCAGTCTGCAATGGTGGCAGCGCTGGTGTTGTAGCGGGAGAGCTGCAGACCAGTGTCCTGATTGTCGTTGAATACCATGCGCTCAACGGTGTTGTTGCTACCGGAGAGAAGCATGCCATTGTCGGCTGCCTTGGTAATCTCAAAGCCGTAGAAATGCCAGTAGTCGCCGTCCAGCACGATACCGCGCTTGGAGGCATTTGCCTCGCCCTGTCCGGAGAAGTCAAAGACAACATCGGCGCCGTTATAGGGCTTGATGGTCTTCATGGCGTTTGCCGTACCGCTGTTGGAGCTGTCGATGAGAATCATCTCGGAGAATTTGTAAGTACCGCCCAGCAGATAGATGGTATGGCCAGCCGTCAGCTTGGAAATGGCGTTGGTGACAGAAGTCGGATCTTTCTCCGAATCGCCGCTGCCCGTTCCGTTGGGCGAGCAGAAGATGTCCCCTGCTGCCGGCACATCCGGTGTGGTCGGAACTGTCACTCTGCCCGTGGTGGAAACCGTTGTCGCACCGGTGCTGCTGGCGGTCACGCTGACTGTCGTCTTGGTAGTGGTTGTGGTGTTGCTGACTGCGGTGGTTGCGGTGGTCACGATGGGATCGGAGGTGTTGTCGGTAAAGCCGCCGCCGATGGCAATGACAGTGGGCTTGTAGTTCACCAGCGCATCTTTCAGTGCCTGATTCACAGCATAGCTTGCATCGTCCACGGAGTTGTCAAACTTCCACTGGAGATCACCGCCCTGTACGCGTCCGGCCTTGGCAGTAACGATAGCCGGCACATCAGCCGCTGCATCTGCCTTGTAGCTGTACATGATGCTGGAATCGGTATCGAAGTTGTTGTAGCCTGTGCCGCCGGAAACCGTCTTGACATCGCCGGGCACTTTTTCGGACGGGTCAGAAACCTCGTATGCATCAAAGGAAGTGCTGTTCTCGGAATACGGGATATAGCTTTGTGCGCCCTCGATATAGTTGCCGTAAGCCTTGATGATACCGCCGGGTTCGCCGGAGAATGTGCCCTCACCCAGTGCATCCGTACCCTGTCCGGAACTCATCATCGGGTTCTTACAGTTGCGGAAGTAGTTGTTCTCTGCAAAGGCAGAGGCACCCTTGGTGACGCCGATGCCGTACTTGGCGTTGCCGTCATAGTAGTTATTATAGCAGTGTACGGAGCATGTGCGGATTCTCGGGTGGCGGGAATCGGAATGATCGTACCAGTTGTGGTGATAGGTGATGTAATTGGTCTCCGATTCTGACTTCATACCCTGAAGATTGCACTTGCCGTTGTCCCAGAAATGGTTGTAGGAGTGTGTGACATAGGTGGAAGTCTTGGTATCCAATGCGCCGTCGCCCTTGGCCTGATCGGCATCCGAACCGGCATCGCCATAGAAGAAGTCGCAGTTGTGCACCCAGATATGATCGTTGCCCTGCTGCAAGCCGCAGTCATCGCCCTCGCTGCTGTTGCAGTTCATAAAGCCGATGTTGCGCACCTCCACGTTGGAGCAGTTTTTCATGACCAGACCAAATCCGTTGAATACGGTGTCCGTACCGATACCCTCAACGGTAATGCCGGCCTTTGCCGTATCGATCATCAGATCGCCCTTAGGCATATCTGCCGGATCGGTGATGTTGCCGAGAAACCGCAGACACAGCGGGCGCTTTTCCTTATTTTTCTTATAAGCAGTGATGATATTCTGCACGCCGGTCACATCTGCCGCACCCTTGCCTGTGGAATCAATGCTTGCAGTTACGGTATCCTTGTTGGCATCCGTCACATATACAACAATTGCATTTTCTTTCAGCGTGCCGTCCTCGTTATACGCACCGGAAGACGTGCCTTCCACAAAGCCGAAACCGCTTCGGTCGTGCGCCTCCACATTCAGCGCAGCTGTTTCCCCTGCCTTGGACTCGTCCTCCTTTCCGCCGATAACCGGAACAACTTTCAGCTGGTAGCTTCCAGCTGCCAGTCCCGGCACATCCACACGAAAACAGGTGGGGTACTGCCGTACCAGCATATTATCCACCAGCGTATAACTGCTGCCGGACTTGACATAAACATGGTAATCCGTGGCACCGCTCACAGCGTTCCACTCCGCATAGGCGGATTCCAGTGTGCCCTGCGCAGCGGTAAAGGTAACGCTGGCAGTGCTCGCCGTTGTCATAATTCCATCCCACGATGCCGCATCCAGCGGTGCAGCATCATAATCCGCAGCCACCGGAAGTGCAGAAGTTGCTGTCACTGCGGCAAGGACAACCGCAGCCAAACAGCGGTAAAAAGGCTTTCTTCGACTCATACAATTTCCTCCATTCAGCATAATCTTGCTCTGATCAAATTGTTTTTCCATACCCTTTCCCACGGGCTTACAAGAGCATTTGCCGATTTTTGATTCCGGAAAAGCTTGTCCAGCTGCTGCCTTTCGCATCGCTGCAAGTTTTTCCATCTTTAGTATACGCCTGTTCCATTTTCTTGTCAAGTTGAATTTTCCACAATTTCACCGCATGCTGTTTGTACAAAATGCACACTTTTGCATAAAGTGTCGATTCTTTTTTGTGCATCACAGTGAGCTTTCGAAGGCGGTCTTAGCACCGCCATTTTCTCCTGTTTCTCCGCAAAAAATACAAAGCGGTAAAAAAATTTACAAATTGCAGATATCTCACCACAAACCCGTCGAAAAGTGTTGACAAATGCAGCCCATACGATTATAATAGGAATGACGGCCGAATTTTGACCGCACTCCAGCGGTATTTCATACGGCAATGCTGCCTTGCAGCTCGACAAATGCCAGAGCTTGTTCGAACTGATACGGACAAATCCCACGAGCCAGATCATCGGCTCTGAGTTCCGATAGACGACCTCTGAACGCATGGAATTGAAACACCAGAATCTGCGCCAGTGCAGATTCCCAATGCGGCCCGAAGCAATGGGGGAAAGGAACGATTGACTTGAACGAAGAGAGAAAATCTGTGCCGCCGTCCGGCAGCACACCCACACACCTGACCAAAGACGAAATGCGGGAGCGCATCAAAGCATCTCTCGCTGCCAAAGAGGGACTGTCCTCTGACGGCCAGCCGGCACCCGCACCTGCCTATGCCGGCGCAGCAGCGCCAGCCGGCAGTATCCCCGACCCGACCCGTTCGGAAAAAGTGCGCCAGATTCAGGACGCTATGACTGCAACCAGAAGCAGCGCCGGTTCCGGCTACGCCCAGCCGCGGCAAAGCGTCCCCCGCCGGACTGCACCGTCATCCCGTCCGGATTACACCTACCAGAATTACGGCGGATACGGCGAGGAAACCACCCGCAGCCGTTCCGGCGCAGGAACGCACACCGTCCGGAACATCAGCATCATCGCCGGCATTGCCGCCGCTGCCATTCTGCTGATCGTCTATTTCACCGGACTGATCCTGTACCACGGGAAATTCCTGCCGAACACCTACGTCAACAACACCAACATTGCCGGCATGACCGGCGACGAGGCATCTGCCGCCCTGCTGAGCACCGCCCAGAAAACAGGCATCACTTTTGTTCCCAAGGACGGCGACCCCATCACCTTCCCTGCTGCCTCCTTCGGCGGTACAACAGCCATACCGGACGGCAGTCTGGACGAACCCGCTGAGGAGAGCCACGGCGCATGGTTCACCAAGCTCTTCTCCAAAAGCGAATACACCGTGAAATTTCAGGAGTCCTACTCTGAGGATGCGCTGGCGAGTCTGATCGCCGCCTATGACTGGGGCAGTACCCCGCCGACAGACGCCAAGATCGTCACCAACGGCGACGGCTCCTACTCCATCCAGCCGGAGAGCGACGGCAACATGGTGGACACCGCCGTCCTCTCCGACTACGCCATTGCGCAGATGCGGGAGGGCAACAGCGTCATTCAGATGGCGGACAGCAACTGCTACAAAAAGGCATCCGTCACCGCAGAGAGCCTTCAGTCCACACTGGATCTGTACAACAAGATCGGCGCTGCGGACATTACGTTCGACATGACTGACCGGGAAGAGATGATGGATCCGGTGGGCACGGAAGTGCTGGAACACTCCACCATTCTGGACTGGGTTTCCGTACAGGACGATGAGATCACCGTGGACACCGACAAGGCGACCGCATGGGTACAGGAGAACATCGCCGACAAGTACGACACCTACGCAGCCGGCTACACCCGCACCTTCAACTCCACCGCAGACGGCACCGTGGAGCTTGCCTTTGGCGCAAACAGCACCTACGGCTGGCTGACCAATGTGGAACAGACCACGCAGGAACTGGTGGACGCCATCAAGGCAGGCGGTTCCACCACGCTGGAACCGATCTACGACCGTGAGGGCTTCCGGATGCACTCCCACGCCGGCGTGGACTACACCGGTGCCACCTACATTGAAGTGGACATCTGCCGCCAGCACCTTTGGTTCTACGTCAACGGCTCGCTGTTTCTGGATACCGACGTGGTAACCGGACTTGCCTCCGACCCCAACCGTCTGACCCCGCCGGGCGTGTTCAAGATTCGCACGAAGATTCCGGGACAGTATCTGGGCACTTACGAGGTTGAGGGCTATCACACATGGGTGGACTTCTGGATGCCCATTGACAACAACGGCATCGGACTCCACGATCTGGCACGAAGCGCATACGGCGGTGATATCTACCTCACCAACGGTTCTCACGGCTGTATCAACCTGCCCTGGGACATGGCGGAGAAGATCTACAACGAAGTCACCATTGAAACACCGGTTCTGATCGTTCCGTAACGCATCAGAATCCCGCACAAAAAGCAACGCCCTCCGCAGGGATCATCCTGCGGAGGGCGTTTTGGTTTGGAATAAAGCGGAAAGATCAGTCTTCGAAATTAAATTCGTCCTTGAACTTCTCCTTGAAAATTTTGAACACTGCTTCCAGAATGGCGGTGTCCTCGATGGAACGGTATTCCTCCATCTCATCATCCAGCTCTGCCAGTTCCAGAATCTCGACTTCGTCGGCATCCTCATCAGCGGGCAGCAGCACCACATATTCCTTTCCCTCATAGGGGATCAAGTCCAGAAACTCAAACGAGGTGGGATTGCCGTCCTCGTCCTCCAGTTGAATGAGATTGTCCTCAAATTCCAGCTCTTCGTCCTGCATGGGAACGCTCCTTTCGTGTCGGTTTTATCGTCTGCCGGCAGCAACAGCCGTGCTGACGGTGCTGGTGTGGAATGCCTGCTGATTTTCCGTGACCTCGCCGTCCGCATACTGGAAGCGAATCAGACGCTCTCCCTGGAACGTCAGCGTTCCCTGCTGGTGAAACGGCATATTGACATACGCCTGCTTGCTGGTCACCAGATGCAGGATGTCGCCCTTTCTCGTCTTGAAGATCAGCTCATAATACTCGTTGTACAGCTTCAGTGTCCCGCTGGGGTCGATGGTACGGCGGCGTTCGTCCACCTTCTGCACCAGAACCGCCTGTTCGGTTCGGGCCGGATTTTTTCCGCGAATCGGTCTGCGCATGGTCTTTTCTCCTGTGATATAGTATTCCCGATTGAATTCCAGCGGCTGATGCTTTGCCGTCCGGGGATTCTGTACCAGAATCTGGCTCAGCTTCCGCCGAAACGGACTCTGCCGGGAACCCAGCATGACCACCAGCAGCAGTACCACTGCAATTGCCACCACGACAATCAGAAAATTGTCGATGGCATCTCCGAATCTACCTGTCATATGTGCTCCTTCCTGCGGGATGGCTTACAACCCCGCCGGATTCTGTTCTGTAAAGCGCCAGCTGTCCTCGCACATCTTCTGCAAATCAGAAGTTGCCTCCCAGCCCAGCAGCTCCTTTGCCTTTGTGGCATCGGCATACGAGGTTGCCACATCACCGGCACGGCGTCCGGTGATGCAAACGGGAATCTTCTTTCCGCATGCCTTTTCATAGGCGTGCACCACGTCCAGCACGCTGCTGCCCTTGCCGGTGCCCAGATTGATGGCCTCGAAGCCATGGTGGTTGACGCCATATGCCAGTGCAGCCACATGACCGCCCGCCAGATCCATGACATGGATGTAGTCTCGCACGCCGGTGCCGTCCGGTGTGTCGTAGTCGTCGCCGTAGACGCTGACCTTTTCCAGCTTGCCCTGCGCCACCTGTGCCACATAGGGCACCAGATTGTTGGGGATACCGTTGGGGTTCTCCCCGATCAGACCGCTCTCATGAGCGCCGATGGGGTTGAAGTACCGCAGCGCTACTACACTGAACTGCGGGTCTGCCACGCAAATATCCCGCAGCATCTGCTCGATCATCACCTTGGTATAACCATAGGGATTGGTGGCAGAGGTGGGCATATCTTCCTGATAGGGCACGGGGTTGTTGCAGCCGTATACCGTTGCGCTGGACGAAAAAATCATCGTCCGGCAGCCATACTCCCGCATCACCCGCAGGAGGGACAGCGTACCGCTGATGTTGTTGTGGTAGTACTCCAGCGGCTTCTGTACTGACTCGCCCACTGCCTTCAGACCGGCGAAGTGGATGACCGCATCGATCTTGTTGTCCTCGAAGATCTGGCGCATGCCATCTTCGTCCAGCATGTCGGTGCGATAAAACCGAATGTGTTTGCCGGTGATCATCTCAATTCTTGCGATGGACTCCACCTTGGAGTTCACCAGATTGTCCATTACGACTACCGAATAGCCTGCGTTGGTCAGTGCCACGCAGGTATGGCTTCCGATAAAACCGGTGCCGCCGGTTACCAGAATTTTTCCCATGATACTACGCTTCCTCTCTTAGCGTCTGCGCTGTGTTCTAGCATATCAGACGCTTATTCTGTTCAATTTAAAATGACGGTTCCGCCGACAGGGCGAATGCGGAGAATGTGGCAGCAGCCCTTGCCCAGCGCAGCCTCCATACCCTCCTGAAAACAGGTGAGCAGCACGTCCGGAACAAACGCCTGAATGGTTCCGCCGAATCCGCCGCCGTGCACCCGAATGGCACCACGTCCGCCCAGCAGTGCCGTTCCCACAGCGAGAGCAATGGAGATGGGCTGTTCCTGCGGTGCGGAACATGGATAGACGTTTTGCAGCAGACAGTAGGAGGACTCGCCGGAATTCTGCACCAGGCGCAGAAATGCCTCAAAGTCGCCCCGTTCCAGCGCATCGCACTCGCCCTGTGCACGCCGATCCTCCCGATAGAAATGGATGGCACGGAGCACCGCCCGATCGCCGCACGCCTTGCGCAGTGCCGGAATTGCCTGCATCACCTGATTTGCCGACACTTCGGAAAGCACCTGTGCGCCGAAATATTTTGCCACAGCGCACATCTCTTCCGGAATCGCCGCATACTCTGCCGTCAGGTCGGCATGATTTCCGCCGGTGTCCACGATACACAGGGCATAGCCCGACGTGGAGAAGTCGAAAGAAACCGGCTCCACCTGCGGTGCGGCAGCGTCTGCGAAGTCAATGGCGACCACACCGCCCACAGACGATGCCATCTGATCCATCAGCCCGCACGGCTTCCGGAAATAGACGTTCTCGGCAAACTGTCCGATCTCTGCGATCTCCTCGGCGCTGCACTGGTTCTCTGCATAAAACGTATTGCAGATATTGCCGAGAAGCACCTCAAATGCTGCGGAGGAGGACAGTCCGGAGCCCTGCATCACCTGTGATTCGGTGTAGGCATCGAAGCCTCTTTTCACACTGTAGCCCAGCTGCCGGAAGCGTGCGGCAACGCCACGCACCAGCTCTGCGGAATCCGGCTTTTTGTCCGTCTGCGGCGCAAGCTCTTCCAGAGAAATGATATCCATAGGAAATCCCTTGCTCTTGACCTGAACCAGATCGTCGTCCCGCATGGCAGCCACGGCGATGATGTCCAGATTGACGCTGGCAGCGAGGACGTGTCCCCGCTGGTGATCCGTGTGGTTTCCGCCCAGTTCTGTTCTGCCGGCAGCAGAGAACAGTGCGACTTCCCGCTCCGTGCCAAACTGCGCTGCAAATGCGTCCAGCGCCTGCATCAGCCGTTCCCGATAGGCGGCGAGAATCTCCGCATCCTTTGACGCACAAAGCGCTTCCAGCTTCTCGTCCAATGCTCCGGATGTCAGCAGCTTCTTTGCCTCTGTAATTGTCTTCAATGTAACTCCTCCTTCTGTGCAAACGTTCCCGATGTCCATGTTGCCCATGTACTACTTCTCAGTATAGCCGATTTCACCGAAATTTGCAATAGAATATGACAACTTTTTTTCGCAATTCGAAAAAAATAAAGTAGAATCCGGAAAAAGCATCGCTCTGGCAAGGCTTTTCCTGCAAACAAAAACCGGCACGGCGAAACACGCCGTACCGGTTTTGCTGCATACGCAGCAGATGTCATGCAATTGTTGTCAAATGCTTTTCCAGCAGTATGGCTTAGCCTTCAAACCAAATGGAGTTTTCCAGCGATTTCAGAGAGGTTACAACGTCCGGCCAAGTGGTATCTCTGCCGGCAGCTCTGTAAGAAACGAACTGGAGGATATTGAACGCATCGTCCATAGACAGTGCCTTTTCGTCCTCGTTCTTGCCAAGCTTGGACTCGGTGTCGACATCAGCCAGGAAGTATGCCAGCTTCTCCAGGTTCTCATCGGTGCCGTCCGTCAGAGTCGGAGTTCTGCCGGCTGCGCTGTAAGAATAGTACTGGAGCACTTCGAAGGAGTCATCCATATCGACGTCGCCATCCAGCTGTGCGTCGCCCTTGATGCCGATGTAAACCTTCGGCTTTGCAGCGCCGTCTACATCTTCACCATTGTATTTCGGTGTCAGCTCAATTGCGCAGTAAGCCTCGTTCTTATCATCAAACGCTGCCTTCGGTGTAGCATAATCGAAAGTGATGTCTGCGGTGATATCCGTTGCTTCGCCGTCCTCGTTTACAGAGAATGCCTTCAGCAGGTCAGCCGCATTGAACGGGCGCTCATCTACAGAGAGATAGAAGCCAGCTTCTGCATTGACCTCAATGGAGATAGAAGTGGTGGTAACTACCGGAACTTCCTCTGTGGTTGTTGTGGTGCTAACAACCGGTTCTTCTGTTGTCGTAGTGATCTCCGTCGTAGTTGTGGTAGTTTCTTCAGTGGTTGTGGTGGTCTCTTCGGTTGTGGTAGTTGTTGCTGCGGTAGTGGTGGTTGTGGTTGTGGTTGTGGTTGTGGTAGTAGTCGCACGGGTTGCTCTGGTGTTTGTCGGCTGTGTATAAGTCGGCAGTGTGTTGGTTGTGTGCTGTGTCGTCGTGGTTGTGATTTCTGCGGTGGTTGTGGTCGTAGCGGTTGTGGTCGTCGACTCTGTGGTCGTTGTGGTCACTTCCTCTGTGGTTGTTGTGGTTGTGGTAGTCGTTTCTTCGGTAGTTGTGGTGGTGGTGGTGGTAGTCGTTTCTTCAGTGGTAGTGGTTGTGGTTGTGGTGGTAGTGGTGGTGGTAGTTTCCTCAGTGGTGGTAGTTGTTGTGGTAGTGGTGGTAGTGGTGGTTGTGGTAGTAGTTGTTGTTGTGGTGGTCGTAGAAGTGGTAGTCGGCTGTGCAGTGGTGGTGGTCGTAGAAGTGGTGGTCGGCTGCGCAGTGGTAGTGGTTGTGGTTGTGGTCGTTGTGGTAGTAGTGGTTGTGGTTGTGGTCGTTGTGGTAGTAGTGGTTACAGCAGAACGATCCTTGACAACGTACAGTGCGCCGTCCTTCACGCCAACCTGATCCTGGAAGATATCCACGCCTTCTGCCGGTGTGTCATCCAGATACTGGAACCGCTTCAGCTGTACCGGTCTGTCGCCGCTCCAGCCCGCATCGGTGCCGTACGGTGCCCAGGACAGCGGGAATTCATAGTAGCTGACAACTGTGCCGTCTTCTTCCGTCATGGTCTTGAGTTCCAGACCAGCTTCTTCTGCGATCTGAATTGCATCCTTCGAAACGGACATATTCAGGGTAACCAGACCATCTTCCTCGCTGGGCATGTGTGCATCAGACTTGTAAGATGCAACGAACTGGATCCAGCGATCCTTGTCTTCGCCGGTGCCGTTGCCGTTCTTATAGTCGTTGTACCAGCCGGTATTGCTCAGGTTGTTATCGCCAAAGTTGAAGTCCAGAACGCCGCCCAGACCAAATGTGAGGTCATAGCTCAGGATCTTGGAGGTCAGCTCCGGAATCTCAACAGTACCGCCGATACCATAGCTGTTTACACCGCCGGTAACGCTGACCTTCAGTGCAACGTCCTCGCCCGGATCTACGAACTGCTTCGGCAGAACCAGATTGATGGGCTTTTCTTCTTCGTTGGTAGTCGCAGCGGTAGTTGCAGCGGTGGTTGCTGTGATAGTAGTGACTGTAGTTGCTGCGGTGGATGTGGTAGTTTCTACCGTATCTGCATAAACACGGATGCTGCCGCTGTGGTAAACCACATCGGTCTTGTGGATATCCATGTTGTCCTCATCCATGAACTGATAGTTCTTCAGGTTTACAGTAACCGGCTTGCCGTCCGGGCCGTCATAGGTAACGGACTGTGTGCCGTCCGGTGCCCAGTTCAGCGGGAACTCATAGTAGGAGCGGCCGGTTGCCGGATCGGTCTTCTTTTCCAGACCGGCAGCCTCTGCGATCTCAACCGCATTGTCTGCGATGTCGAAGTCCAGACCGTATACAATGGCATCATCCGAAACGGTTTCCGGAATGGTGGAGCTTGCCCAGCCATAGTAGATCCAGCGCTGTTCCTGTGTTACAGCCTTGCCCTGCAGATAATCCTTGAAGCCCATGGTATTTTCCTGACCGCCAGCCAGCAGTGCCGAACCAGTCAGATTGCCTGCCTGCGCAAAAACGTCCAGCTTCAGAATGCTTGCGGTGATCTCCGGAATATCCAGTGTGAACTGGAAGCCCATGGAAGGTGTTGCATTCTTGATCTTTACCTGAACAACAGGGTTGTCCTCGTCTGTCTCACGGCCCGGCTCTACATAGACGTCTTCCATTTCTACGACAACGCCCAGACCCTTCGGCGGCTCTTCTGTAGTAGTTGCCTCAGTTGCCTTGGTAGTAACCGTAGTTGCAGCAGTGGTTGCTGCGGTGGTAGTGGTGGTCACATCTTCTGTAGTGGTTTCCTCTGCTGCCTTCGTGGTAGTGGTTGCAGCAGTGGTCGTGGTGTCCTTCTCAGCAGAAGTTGTGGTAGCTGCGGTAGTGGTGGTTGCCTTTTCCGCAGTAGTCGTGGTGACAGCCTCGGTTGTGGTGGTAGCGACTGCCTCAGTGGTAGTCGTACCAGCCTTCGTGGTAGTGGTGGTAGCTTCTGTTGTAGTCGTGGTGGTTTCCTCAGTCGTGGTTGTGGTAACGGCATTCGGATCGGTGTAAACAACAACAGAGTCGATGGTGTAGTCTTTCAGACCGCCCCATGCGCCGAACTTCAGCGTGCCGTCATACTCAGTCTGAATGATATTGGCAGTTGCCTTGTCAATATCCCAGGAGAGAGTTGCCTTGGTATCATTGAATGTACCGTCTACCTGCTTGGACTCTGTCCAGTAATCCGGATCCACACTGGTGGAAGAGCCAAACTTATAGGAGAGGTCGCCGATGGTCTTGTCAGCAGAGAGATTGATCTCAACCTTGATGACCTTGGTTGCATCGGTAACGCCCAGATCCTCATCCCATTTCCAGCCAACCATGCCTTCCTTCGGGTTGATTGCCTGTGCCTTTTTCAGCAGGTTGTTGAAGGTGTCATTAATCGGAATGACCTTCTTGCCCTCTACGGCAGCCGCAGTAGTCGTGGTTGCTGCTTTGGTCGTAGTAGTTTCTGCCGCAGTTGTGGTGGTTCCGCCCTCTGCGGTCGTTGTGGTTTCTGCAGTGGTGGTGGTAACTACCGGAGTTGTCTGCTTGCCGGTGCCGGAAACCGTAAAGGTAATTTCAATGCTGTCCTTGCACTCTCCGCTCAGATCATCGGTCTTGTTTCCGGACCAGGTATTCTTGATATTGACACGAATGGAAGAGCCGTCATCAGATTTTGCCTGTGCACCCTCACTCTGGGTATACTCTGCTTCCGTACCATCAATGACAATGCTGTCAATGTGGATCTTGATGTTCTCGTAAGTATAGCTGTTGATGTTGCTCTCCAGATACAGGGTCTGAATGGTGGTGTACCACTGGTTGTATCCGTCCATCTCGGACATATTGTCTACAGAAACGGTATAGGTGCCATCTGCAATTACCGAAACTTCATCCGACTTGACACCGCCTGTAATGCCGCCGATGCTTCCGGCAAGCCATACCTGACCGAATGCGTCATCGTCTGCTGCGCTTGCCATAAACGACATTGCCGGTGTGACCAGCGCACTGGTCAGCACGGTGGTTGCGGCCATAACAGCAGCAGTCAGAGACGATATGAATTTTTTCATCTTCATGTTTCTCTTGTGTCCTTTCTTTTTTTGGTAAAGATTCTGTGAGCTGCGGCAATGCTGCCGCACGTATGCGCAAAAGCGCCGCACGTCCGTACCTGAAAACCTGCGTTCCTCCTGCGGCACCCCCTTTCCGCTCCCAATTTGCAAGGTTTTCCGGATGTTGACACATACTTCTGCATTCCATCGGAGCTGCGGAAACCCGCTGGAAATCTCCTATGTATCCGCCTTTTGAGCAATACGAAATACAGGTCATCGCATCTGCGCCATACTTCTCCATTTACCAGTATATAATATTCCCTGAAATTTTGCAAGCGTTTTTTTGCAATTTCCTCATAAGTTTATAAGGAACGCAAAAAAATCCGCCGCTTTTTGTGCAAGACAGCTAAATATAAATCGCAATCGTGCAGAATTCCGTTGCACTATCGCAAAAGCAAGCGATTACTTTGCCGCCAAAAGCCGCTGGTGCAGGTCTTCGTCCTTCATCTGGCAGGCTGTCCGGTCATAGAACACATCGGTCACGTCCCACAGCACCGGACACATGCCGCGGCTCCGTGCTGCCCCAGCCACCGAGGACAGGAACAGCTTCACAGACTCCTCCTCCTTGTTCCTGACGACGCAGCCATACTCGCCGATGATGACGGGCACGCCCTTGTCTGCGAAAGTTTCCTTCAGCTTGTCCATATCGCTCTCCAGCACACGCTGTTCCCGTGGCGAACCCCACCGGCTCCGGGCTTTGCCCCAGTCCGCATCCTCCTCCAGAATGCAGAACGTCGCCGGCGAATAGTAGTGCACGGAAACCGCACAGCGTCCCGCCGGATCCTCCGGCATCCGGAACGCCTCGTCACAGGTCAAATCCACATCGGTGGCATAACCGGCGATGAGCAGATGCCGCCTGGCATTGTTTCCGCCGGAATTGCGCACCAAATCCACGAAAGTCTGGTTGATGTCGTTGACAATGCCGTATGCCTCCGTCTTGCCAGAATCCGAACCGCTGTAGCGGTTCCACAGGTCGTCAAAGCAGCCCTCCTCGTTGAGGGATTCCAGAATCAGATGGTCGCCGTAGTCCTGAAAGGTGTCCGTCACCTGTTCCCAGATGCGGGTGTACTTTTCCATACAGGTGTCAAAATCCGTGGAAAAGCCGGCGATCCATCCGCCGTCCCAGTGGAGGTTGACGATGGCATACATGTCATTGTCCAGCACATACTGCACCACAGTTTCCACCCGTTCCAGCAGTTCCGGCGCAATGGTGTAGTCCTCCGCCATGAGGTTCGACCACGCCACAGGGATGCGCACCGTCTGGAATCCGGCTTTTGCATAGCCGGCGATCATCTCCTCTGTCACCACAGGGCTTCCCCATGCGGTTTCGTAACTGGTCACGCTGTCCCCCTGAATCCAGTCGCCGCACGCCTCCAGGGTGTTTCCAAGGTTAATGCCAAGCCCCATGTCTGAGACCAGCTCCGCCGTGGTATAGTCCTCCCGCATGGAGGTGCGGACGGATTCCGCCGGGGGCCGGGAATCCTGCGCTGTCTCCTGCGCACCGCAGCCAGCCAAAAGAACCGCTGCCAGCAGCAGGCAGGGAATCGAATGAAGTTTTTGCATGATGGTTTCTCCTTTTCATAATTCCAAACGGCACTGCGCCGCTCTTTTTATCATACCATAATCATATCATATTCTTTTGGCATTTGCAATAAAAAATCGGGTTGACAAATCGCACGGAACATGGTATACTAAAGAAGTAACCATGCATGCGGATGTGGTGAAATTGGCAGACACGCAAGATTTAGGTTCTTGTGCCGTGAGGTGTGCAGGTTCAAGTCCTGTCATCCGCACCAGAGATTCCCCGTTTTTTTCGAAACGGGGATTTTTTTCTAAGAGCTTGTGTTCGTAGGAAATATATGCGGATTTTCGAGCAAATTTTTTTGCAGACAAGGCAAAAATTTGCAGGCATACTTTCGTATGGCAAGAATTTTTAACGCAGTATGCAACAAAATTTGCCGAAAAGACGTAGATAGACGCCTATGAACACGAGCTCTAAACGCTGGTTTCTGACACGAAGAAAAAACAAAACGAAAAGAAAGGATTCGCACCAGTCAAGATACACAGCGAATCCTTTCGAAACATCAATCGCCCATCCAAGCCAAAATCCATAAAAAATAAAAGGTGCTTGTTATGCGATACCAGAACCCCATTCTCCGTGGCATGTATCCCGATCCCAGCGTCTGCCGCAGCGGCGGCACCCGGACCGAGATGGGCTTTGCCGACACCCGCTACCTCTCCAGCGAGGTGGCAGGCGGTTTCACCGGCGTGATGATCGGTCTGTACGCCGTCGATGAAGCCGGAAGAACCGCCGACTTCACCGACCTGCACTTAACGCATACGGAAAATTCATAAAACTCAGCAATCACACAAACAAAGGCTGCCGTACCGCAACTGGTACGACAGCCTTTTAAAATGCAGCTCAGTTGTTGTTCGGAACGGGCAGTTTCCGCATCTCCTTTTTCTGGATGAACGCCATCATGCTCAGGGCAATGACCACGGAAACCAGATCGGCGATGGGCTGGGCATAGATCAGTCCGTTCAGTCCCACCACAGCATCGGCGATCAGCAGCACCGGCAGGAATACCAGACCCTGCCGGCTCAGGGACAGCATCAGGGAAGCCAGCCCCCGTCCCATGCCCTGAAAAGCGTTGTTGTTCACGAAGATAATGCCGAGGAACGGACCGGAGATCATCAGCGCCCGCAGCATCTGCACCGCATAGGCACGCTGGGCGTTGACATCTTCCACCGAACCGGACGACCCTGCCGTCATGAAAATGCTGATAATGGGTTCGGTGAACAGGTAGTACAGTACCGTGACCACTGTTCCCAACACCAGCGTGCAGCACATGCTGAACCGGATGACCTTTTTCATCCGGTCAAAGTTCCGTGCGCCATAGTGGAAGCCCACCAGCGGCTGGATTCCGATGCCGATGCCCAGCTGAACGAACACCACCAGCATATTTGCTTTCATGGCGATGCCCATACCGCCGGTTGCCAGCACGTCGATCTGGTTCAGCAGCCGGTTCATCAGCATGTTGGACAGACTCATCAGCAGATTGGTGCAGAACATGGGCACGCCGATGATGAGCACGCCGGAGAGCACGCCGTTTTTCACGGTGAAATGGCGGGGATGGATGGAGAGCTGCGTGCGGCTGAACCGGAGATAGCCCAGATAGAACAGCATTGCCACGGTATTGCCGATGGTGGTCGCAATCGCAGCACCCTTGACGCCCATGCCCATTGCCAGAATCATGATGGGGTCGAGAATGATATTGGTCACAGCGCCGATCATCATGCCGAACATGGAGATCTTCGCAGCGCCCTCTCCCTTGACCAGGTTGCTCATGGCACTGCTCACAATGGTGGGAATGCTGCCCACACCGATGTAGAACAGATAGTCCCGTGTGTACTGCTCCAGATTCCGGCAGTTCTCCGCCTGCCGCCGGTAGGCATCGCTGCCCTTTTCCAGCGTGATGGCGGCAATGTTGGACTTGGCATCTGCACCCAGAACGGGCAGGAGCCAATCCACGCCAACCGTCATCAGAAACGTGGCGAGAAATCCCACCGCAAGTGCGCCCCAGAAACTGAAACTGCTGATCTTTTTTACACGTTCGTATTCCCGTGCGCCCAGAGAACGGGAAATGAAAGCGCTGCCGCCCACGCCGAACAGGTTGCCCACCGCCATCAGAATCATGAAGATCGGCGTCGCCATGGACACGGCGTTCATCTGGTACGGGTCGTGGGTCTGTCCCACAAAGACCGTGTCCACCATATTATAGAGCACTGTTACCAGCATGCTCAAAACAGACGGCACTGCCAGCGTTGCCACTGCACGGGGAATGGATTCCAGTTCAAATACGGATGTCTTGCGTGTTTTTTGCTGCATCTGTGATCTTCCTCCTTGTCTTGGCGTGAAAAACGAGGCGAACGTACATCTCTGCACTCCGCCCCGTTTTTCACTGGGAAATATTCGATTTGATTTTTTCTTAGGACCTGTCTTCACAAGAAATATATGTGGATTTTCGAGCATAATTTTGTTGCAGACAAGGCAAAAATACGCAGGCGGGCTGTCGCCCGGCAAGTATTTTTCACGCAGGATGCAGCAAAATTTGCCGAAAAGACACGTGTATACGCTTGTGAAGACAGGTTCTTACACGTTAAAGCGGAACAGCACGATATCGCCGTCCTGCATCACATACTCCTTGCCCTCCAGACGAACCAGGCCTTTTTCCTTGGCAGCAGCCATGGAACCGCATGCCATAAGGTCATCGTAGGAGACAATTTCCGCCCGAATGAAGCCCTTTTCGAAGTCGGTGTGGATTTTTCCGGCTGCCTGCGGTGCCTTGGTGCCCTTGGTGATCGTCCACGCACGCACTTCCTGCTTTCCGGCAGTCAGATAGGAGATCAGACCCAGCAGCGAATAGCCCTCCCGAATGATACGGTTCAGACCGGATTCCTCCAGCCCCAGATCCTCCAGAAACATTGCCTTGTCCTCTGCGTCCATGTCGGCGATATCCTCTTCGATCTTGGCACAGATGGGCAGAACCGCAGCATGCTCTGCCTCGGCGATCTTCCTGACCTCCTGATAGTGCTCGTTCTTGTCCACGCCGCTGCGGAAATCCTCCTCGCTCATGTTGGCAGCATAGATGACCGGCTTGGCGGACAGCAGGGGCATGTCATGGATCCAGCTCAGCTCGTCCTCGGTAAAGTCGAAGCCACGGGCAGACTTGCCCTCTTCCAAATGCGCCTGCAAACGCTCCAGAAAATCCACCTGCGCCTGAAGCTTCTTATCGCCCTTCAGCGCCTTTTTGGTGCGGTCAATGCGGCGTGCCACCATCTCCATGTCCGAGAAGATCAGTTCCAGATTGATGGTTTCGATGTCCGACGCCGGATTGATTCTGCCGTCCACGTGGATGATGTTGTCATCCTCGAAGCAGCGAACCACATGCACAATGGCATCCACCTCACGAATGTCGCCGAGGAACTTGTTTCCCAGTCCCTCGCCCTTGGAAGCGCCCTTGACCAGACCGGCAATGTCCACAAATTCCAGCGTTGCCGGCGTAAACTTGTCCGGCTCGTACATCTCCGCCAGCTTGTCCAGGCGGCTGTCCGGCACGGAGACAATGCCCACGTTCTTTTCAATGGTGCAGAACGGGTAGTTGGCAGATTCTGCGCCGGCATTGGTCAGCGCATTGAACAGGGTGCTTTTTCCCACGTTGGGGAGTCCCACCATACCTAATTTCATAGCAATTTCAATCCTTTTTCTATTTTTCTACGGCTGCTGCCGAAACACACTTAATATATAGTATAGCACGATACCGAACGGATGTCAAGATTCTGTTCCGGCAAAAACGCAAATCCATTCCGCCGTAAAAAACAGCAGCGCCACGGAATCCCTCCGCAGCGCTGCACCATTTTCCACATGTTCTTCCGCAAATGTTTAAAACTCGCTTCACAGGCACGTGTATCCACTTGTGAAAACGAGTTCTTAGAGCTTGTGTTCATAGGAAATATATGTGGATTTTCGAGCAATTTTTTTGCAGACAAGGCAAAAATTTGCAGGCATACTTTCGTATGGCAAGAAT
>OGDF01000295.1_pt1 | contig 80694 bp, 80 predicted proteins | sample 1570141 | NCBI WGS metagenome assembly OGDF01 (sample SAMEA4370581, study PRJEB24528) | human gut metagenome
TTGAGGCTTAAGACGAGAAAAAGGCCACCTTGCGGTGACCTTTTTCGACAAGCTGAAAGGAATACCGGAATGGATTGTACCATTCCGGTATTCCTTTTTTTGCTTCAATGATGGTTTATATTTTTCGTAAATAAATTTCATTTTTTCCAGCAATTTGATTTAGTGCCGCTTTAGGTGACTCCATTATACTGAAAAAGATTTAATTCGAAAATTAAAGGAGGTTGTTGGTGTGATAAAAGTGGAGCACCTAACGAAATATTATGGTGATTTCCTGGCGGTCAAGGATTTGAGTTTCGACATTGAGAAAGGTCATGTCTATGGATTTCTGGGGCCGAATGGTGCAGGCAAAACGACAACAATGAATATTATGACGGGATGTCTTTCAGCGACGAGCGGTCATGTATTGATTGATGGCTATGACATTTTTGAAGAGCCTGATCGGGCAAAGCGGTTGATTGGTTACTTGCCGGAGCATCCTCCATTGTATATGAATGAAACGCCTCTAGAATATTTACGTTTTGTTGGGGAGGCGAAGGGGATAAAAGGTGTTGAACTGTCGCAGCAAATTGAGCACGTTGTGGAAGTTGTTCGAATTGATAACGTAAAGGAACGACGAATTGCTGATTTGTCTAAAGGCTATAAGCAGCGTGTTGGGATTGCGCAGGCCTTATTAGGTTCCCCAGAGGTGATTATTCTTGATGAGCCGACAGTGGGGTTGGATCCAATTCAAATTATTGAGATTCGTGACTTAATCCAATCACGTGGAAAAGCACATACTGTAATATTAAGCTCGCATATACTTTCAGAAGTGCAGGTTATGTGTGAAAAGATAATGATCATCTCGCATGGGCAATTGGTGGCATTTGATACGCCTGAAAAGTTAGAGCAGAATCTATTGGCTTCTGCCGAAATTCATTTAGTAACTGATGCTACGGCGAACAAAGTAAAACAAATACTTTCATCGCTTGAGGGAATAACAAATGTGACAATTGACGATCGTGAAAATGACCAATTTTTAAATGCATGTTTGGCTGTTGGTAATGAAGATTTATATGATATCTCTCGGCGTATCTTTTTCGCTTTTGCAGAATGTGGTGTGCCTTTACTGGAAATTAATCTTACAAAGGCAAGTCTTGAGGATATCTTTATAGAACTTACGGATAATGAGCGCATAGCGTCTGATGATGTTGAAAAGTGAAAGGTGGTGTAATGTATGTTTGCTGTTTTGAAACATGAACTGAGAAGTTATTTTCAAAGTTTTACTGCCTATGTGTTTGTCACCTTTTTGCTTGTGATCGTGGGCATTGGTTCGATGCTTTATAATTTGCAGGCAGCGGTCAGTAATTTTGAATATGTATTAAGCTTCAGCAGTATTATATATGTTGTGATTGTGCCATTGCTGACTATGCGTGTTATTGCTGAAGAACGCCGGCAGAAAACCGATTATTTATTATATGCATTGCCGATTACAATGAGTCAGGTTGTGTTAGGAAAATATTTGGCGCTATTGGTGGTTTTTTTGATTCCAATGGCTGTATTGTGCGTGTATCCTTGCATTTTTTCGTTATTTGGTGATGTTTATTTGCCGGTTGTTTATGGTTCGATTTTTGCTTCATTTTTTATGGGTGCTACTTTAATCGCAATAGGCGTATTTATATCATCGCTGACAGAGAATCAGGGGCTGGCAGCAGGTATTGGTGTAGCGATCATATTATTAAATTATTTCAGTGTTAGTTTGTCTGAATATGTTTCTTCTACAGCAATGGGCTCATTATTGACCTTGGTTTTGCTTATTTTATTATTTGGCCTTTTATGTAGGTATTTGACAAAAAATCCACAGCTAGGTTTTGTCATATCGTTAGGATTAACAATGCTTGCTTGTGTTGTGTATCTGATTGATCAATCAAAATTTGAAGGACTGCTCCCTGCTGTAATGAAACAACTATCTTTGTTTGAACGGCTAAATACTTTTGTCAGCGGAGTTTTTGATATGACGGCAATCGTATATTATTTGTCAGTGATTATCTTTTTCTTGTTTTTAGCCGTTCAGTCTTTAGAAAAACGGAGGTATAACTGATGAAGCGATTGCTTTCTCAAATGTTAAAGCAGGCCACGGATGATAATTATCAGGCGTTTCGAGGCGGCACTTATTCACTAGCATCTATCGCTATTGTGTTGGTGATTTTAATCATGGTTAATATTATTGTTTCTGCACTGCCATCGAATCTAACACAATATGATATGAGCGCTAGTAAATTATATTCTATAACCAGCAATACGAAGTCCGTGGTTAATGCTTTGGATCAAGATGTAACCATCTATTGGATTGTGCAGTCAGGAGAAGAAGATGACATTATTGAAGCACTATTGGACAAATATGATAGTTTGTCAGACCATATTAATGTTGTAAAGCGTAATCCTGATGTTTATCCAACTTTTGCTGAACAGTATACAGATGAAACTGTACAAAATAATAGTTTGGTCGTTGAATCTGGCGATCGCAGCAAATATATCAGCTATGATGATATTTATGTTACAAGCACAAATATGTATTCTTATTCATACACAACTTCTTTTGATGGAGAAGGTGCTATTACCTCAGCAATTGATTACGTTGTAACTGATGATTTACCACAAATGTATATTCTTGAAGGACATGGTGAACAAGAACTTCCGGAAACATTTAGTGATCAGATTGGAAAAGAAAATATTGAAACAACGAGTTTTTCGTTGTTAACAAGTGATTCTGTGCCAGAAGAAGCCGACTGTATATTGATTTATGAGCCACAATCAGATATTTCAACCGATGAAAAAGAAAAGTTAATCACTTATACACAGAATGGCGGAAAATTGCTGGTTATTTCTGGACCCGTAGAAAGTGGAAGCCTAGAAAATTTAAACAGCCTACTGGCCGATTATGGTGTAACAATGGCCGAAGGTGTTGTTATCGAAGGTGATAGCGACCACTATACAGGTCAGCCTTACGTATTATTACCAGATATGAATAGCAATGATATGACAGATTCTTTGATAGAAGAATACTATTATCCGAATATGCCTATTGCTCAAGGTTTGGTTGTTGATGAAGAGACTGCCAGTGGCAGGGTAAGTGAATTATTAACAACTTCCGACGAATCTTTTAGTAAGATTAGTGGTTATGATTTAACGACATATGAAAAAGAGGATGATGATATTGATGGACCATTTGCTTTAGCAGTTTCAATATCGTGCGACAATGATGGTCAGATTGTGTGGTTTTCATCAGCGGCATTTTTAGAAGATATGTACAATGCCCTGTCTTCCGGTGCGAACGTTGATTTAACGATGAATGCAATCTCATCGTTGATTGGTGAAAGAGATGCAATGGCTATTCGCAGCAAATCTTTGAACTACAACTATTTATCGATCACAGAGTCAACAGCGTCGCTGTTAAAAATTGTCATGATTGGTATCGTGCCTCTCGCTTATCTTGGAATAGGTGCAGGCATAATATTAAAGAGGAGGAAAAGACAACATGAAGCGGGCTAAACGTATGAAAATCCTTTTAGGAATATTGGTTGTGGTTTCCGCTATGGCCTTTGCCGTGCTACATTATCAGGAAAAGCAAGAGAATATCAAGAATACCGACGAAACCATTTTGCAGATTGAGTCAGATACAGTCTCCTCTCTATCCTGGCAATATGATGATACATCGTTGTCGTTTCATAAAGACGGTTCATGGACTTATGATAACGATGACGCTTTTCCCGTTGATGCTGAAAAAATTGATAGCTTATTGTCGTATTTCAGTAATATGGAAGCAGCCTTTGTGATTGAAAACCCAACAGACATTGATCAATATGGCCTAGATGATCCGTCCTGTAGTATTCATCTAACCACCGATGATGGAGAATATGATATCGATTTGGGAGACTATAGCACCATGGATGCACAGCGTTATGTATCAATTGGAGATGGCAATGTGTATTTGGTAAATAGTGATCCGCTTTCAGCGTTTGAGATAGAACTAAGTGATATGATAGATAACGATGATATTCCTTCCTTTGAGCAGGTTGAAAGCATTTCTTTCAGTGGCAGTCAAAACTATGATGTTGTTTATAAAGCCTATAGTGATGATAGTGCTGAAACCATATGCAGCGATGATGTTTATTATCGCAAAGATGCGGATACATTGCTGCCGTTGGACACAGAGAATGTGGAGCAATACTTGGAAACAGTCAGCGGTATGTCGCAGGATACTTATGTTACTTATAATGCTAGTGATGAAGAGTTGGCGACTTACGGATTGGATGATCCTGAACTAAACGTTTCTATTGAATATATGGATTCTGACGACGAAGGAAGCAGCATGAAAAATTATGTACTGCATATAAGTCGTGATTCAGCAGCAAAAGCAGAGGATGATGGTGAGGAAAACAATAACGATGAAGATAAAATGACCGCGTATGCACGAGTAGGGGATTCGAAAATCATCTATGAAATTTCTGAAACCAGTTACGATGCACTTATGGCAGCTAGCTATAATGATTTAAGACATAAAAATCTTTTTAGTGGAGATTTTTCGGATGTTACCCAATTAGAGGCTGAAATCGATGGAAAAACCTATTCAATTGATATTGAAACTTATGGGGATGAGAAAAAATATACCTATAATGGAAGTGACATTGAAATAACCAGTATTCAAGGTGCAATAGAAGACCTCAGCGCTTCAAGTTTTACCGAAGAAGAGCCGACTCAAGAAGAAGAATTGTCTTTGACTGTACATCTGGATAAGAGCTCGATACCATCAATTGAGCTCGTGTTTTACAGATATGACGGTGAAAATTGTTTGGCTGTTGTGGACGGAACACCAACCGCACTTGTCGCAAGAGATAGTGTTGTAAATCTTATAGAAGCAATTAACGCAGTTGTTTTATAGAAGATTATTAGAGAGAAAGGCGCAGTGAAAAACGAATGATTATCGTTTTTCACTGTGTCTTTCTTTGAAATGAAAAATTTTGTTAAATGGTATTATACTACTAGAAACTGGTAGGATAAAATGTTAAGATTTTTGAAAACCACTATAATTTGGGCAGATTGAAATATTGAATGTTATCTACACTTCGTTTATAATAAAAACTAATGAAAAATGCAGAGCTGGGACTTTTAGATGACATTTGATGGTCATATTTAAGCCATAGTTGCTATAAATTTTAAGGAGGAATTTGTCATGAGTGAACAAATCCGCAACATCATGGAAACTGATGTTTATTATGCGCACGAAGAAGATGATATTGCCACAATTTTAAGAACCTTGGTTGATAAGAAGATCAGTGGTGTACCAATTGTCAATAAAAATATGGAAGTTGTAGGTTTTATCAGTGATGGCGACATCATGAAATTTATCGCTAAACAAGATCCTCGAATCATTGATATGACCAGTTTTATTACAGTATGGTATGATTCTGAAAGCTTCGATCAAAAACTTGATGATTTGCTGAAGATTAATGTTATGGAACTTGCTACAACAAAGATTATTGCTGCTGAACCTGATGAAACTGTAGATGAAGCAGCTCGTACACTTGGCAAAAAACGTATCAAGAAATTGCCAGTAATTGACAATGATGGCAAACTTGTTGGTATGGTAAGCCGTCACAATATTATTCGTTACATTATTTCTTATCATGAAAGCAAACAAGGAGAACAAAACTAATTATGAGCAATCAGCAGCAGAAAGCCGTGATTACTGTCACAGGCTATGACAAAAAGGGTATCATTGCAAGTGTGGCAGCAATGCTTTATGATCACGACGTAAATGTTTTAGATATTAGCCAAACCATCTTAGATGGATTCTTTAATATGATCATGCTTGTTGACATCAGTGAGTGTAATATTTCGTTACAGGAGCTTGTTGATGAGTGCACAAGAGTTGGCAAAGAAATCGGTCTTGAAGTTCGTTGCCAACATGAAAATATTTTTAAGTTCATGCATCAGATTTAAATGGAGAATTAACAATGTCTTTTTCAATGAATTCATCAGATATTTTTCAGACAATCCATATGATTGCTGAAGAGAACCTGGATATTCGAACAACAACCATGGGAATTTCTCTGAAAGACTGTGTTTCTGAATCAACAGAAACCACTTGCAGAAAAATCTACGATAAGATTACCAAAAAAGCGGAACAGCTTGTTCCAACGGCAGAAGCCATTTCAAAAGAATTTGGTATCCCAATCATCAATAAAAGAATTTCCGTAACGCCTATTTCTATGATTGGAGAATCATGTGAAGATCGCGATTATGTTGCAATTGCAAGAACAATGGATCGCGCTGCGAAACAGGTAGGTGTCGATTTCATCGGCGGCTACGGTGCGCTCGTTCAGAAAGGCATGACGGAGGCTGAACGGGAATTCTTGGAAACAATTCCAGAAGCATTAGCGACAACAGATGTGGTATGTTCTTCTGTGAATATTGGTTCCAGCAAAGCTGGCATCAACATGGATGCAGCAGCAATTCTTGGCCGTGTGGTTAAGAAAACTGCAGAGCTTACTGCAGATCAAGATGCTTTGGGATGCGCTAAATTTGTCGCATTTTGTAACGCTGTAGAAGACAATCCATTTATGGCAGGTGCTTTTTACGGTGTAGGCGAAGGTGAATGCTGCTTGAGTGTTGGGGTTAGTGGCCCTGGGGTTGTTCTAAATGCGATTAAAGGCAGAGAACATTTACCATTCGATGAACTGGCAGAATTGATCAAGCGTATGGCTTTCAAGATTACTCGATCAGGTGAAATGGTCGGCCTTGAGGCGGCAAAACGTCTTGGTGTACCTTTCGGGATTGTTGACCTTTCTCTGGCACCAACTGCAGCTATTGGCGATTCTGTGGCTGATATTCTTGAAGCGTTTGGCCTTGAGAAATGTGGTACACATGGTACGACTGCTGCACTTGCCATGTTAAATGATGCGGTTAAAAAAGGTGGTGCCATGGCCTCTAGTCACGTTGGCGGTTTGTCTGGGGCCTTTATTCCTGTCAGTGAAGATGCCGGCATGATCAATGCTGCAAAAGAGGGCAGTCTTTGCTATGATAAATTGGAAGCAATGACTTGCGTATGCTCTGTAGGTATTGATATGGTTGCTATTCCTGGTGATACACCTGCAGAAACAATTACTGCAATGATCGCGGATGAAGCGGCTATTGGGATGATTAATAAGAAAACCACTGCTGTTCGTGTTATTCCGGTTCCAGGAAAAGGTGTAGGTGAAATGGTTGAATTCGGTGGGCTTCTTGGATACGCTCCTATTATGGAAGTGCATCCATTCTCATCGAAAGTATTTGCACAACGTGGAGGACGCATCCCTGCACCAATTCACGCGCTTAACAACTAAGAAATTTGGGGAAGATATGGGTAAAAAGAAGCAACCGTCTAAGCGGTCGAATCAGCCTGCGTCAAAAAAGACGCGGGTTGATCTAAGATCCCTGCATTTGAAACGTGAAGTTGGTCATAAATATCATGTAAAAGGCAAGAAGACCAAGGAGCAGTTTCTCATTGATGCAATGGAACGTGCTCGCCTTGCGGAGTACGCTATGTATTTTGAAAAGCCATGGCGACTTCTGGGTATGAATTTCTTAATTGGACTTGCAAGAGGTTTAGGTACTACGATAGGCTTAGCGTTAGTACTTGCGCTTCTTGTGTATATTGCTCAGGAAATTATCTCTGCAAATCTGCCTGGGATTAGCCAATGGTTAGCGGATCTGCTTGGATTGGTGCAGAGTTATTCCGTATCGAAGTTGCCATATAATGAATAAATCAATTAAATCGTTTTTCCCGTATTTGCTTGCAATCATCGTTTTGCTGATTGATCAAGGAAGTAAAATTCTTGTTCGAAGAACAATGAACCTTGGTGAGAGCATTCCAGTGATCCAAGATGTTTTTCATTTAACTTATATTGAGAATACTGGTGTGGCTTTCGGAATGTTTTCAGGTCACACAAAAGTATTTGTTGCAGTTAGTTTGGTGGTTCTCATTGGGCTGCTGTTTTTTGCATGGAAAGAGCGAACTCGTTCATTGCTTTTACATTATGGTGTCGCTATGGTGATCGCGGGAGCACTGGGAAATATTATTGATCGTATGGTTAAATCGTCAGTGACAGATATGTTTGACTGTCGAATTTGGCCGATCTTTAATGTTGCAGATATTGCGGTTTGTGTCGGTTTTGGATTATTGATACTTTATATTCTTTTTGATCAGGGGGAAGAGAATGGCAGATAAGCAGATCATGATTTCGAATGACGCTGTAGGACAGCGTCTCGATCAATGGGTGAGCAAACAAATAGAAATCACTCGATCTGCCTTTAAGCAGTGCGTAGAAAAAGAATGTGTCTTTTTTGAAGGTAAGAAGGTTACGAAGGCGGGGTTTAAGATTCCGTCATCAGGTATGCTTGTTATTAGGGAAGAAGATAATGGCTACAAGCCGATAGCGCTGCCCCTGGATATCGTCTATGAAGATGAGGATCTGCTGATTGTGAATAAACCACGTCATTTATTGGTTTATCCAGTAAAGGACAAAAATGAAACCACTCTTGTTAATGGACTTTTGGCGCATACAACTTTGTCTGACTTTTGTGGGCACGACCGTCCTGGGATTGTACACCGGATTGATAGGGATACGTCAGGATTGGTTTTGGTTGCGAAGAATAATTTCGTTCATGAAAAATTGTATGGTCAATTAGCCAGACATGAGATTTTGCGAGAATATATTGGCATCGTAGTACGTCCATTTGAAGAACGTAGTGGTGTTGTCAACAAAGCCATTATCCATGATTTTTCACATGGGACAAAGCGAATGGTGACAGAAATTGGTGGGCAAAATGCTATTACGCATTATCAAAGTATTTATCAAAATAATGCGTATGCGTTGATGCGTTTTCGTTTGGAAACAGGAAGAACCCATCAAATTCGTGTACACATGGCTTCCATAGGCCATCCATTAGTAGGTGATGGTTTGTATGGTGATGCAAGAAATATCTTTGGGTTTCAAGGACAGGCATTGCATGCTTTGCGTCTATGTTTCGTTCATCCTATAACTGGGAAACAATTAGAGGTGGTTGGCAGACCGCCGGAGATCTTTAAAAAAGCGGTAACACGCATACAAATGATGAAGTAGAGGAGGAATCAACTTGCTTAGTGATAGTTTAAAAGTTTTTATCACAGTAGCTGATAAGAAAAACTTTTCAAAAGCGGCAAAGGCGTTGAATTTGACACAGCCTGCAATTAGCTTCCAAATTCAAACGTTGGAGCAATACTACCAAACAAAGCTCTTCGACCGCATTAATCGCCATGTTAAATTGACAGAAACTGGCGAACTGCTGCTTGAATATGCCTTGTCTATGAATGACCTGCAGTCTGAACTGGAAAGAAAAATGCAGCAATTGACAGGACATGTAAAAGGGCAGTTGATGATCGGTGCCAGTCGTACGGTTGGTGAGTACGTTTTGCCTTATGTCATTTGCAAATTTAAAGAAGATTATCCAGACGTCGATGTGACATTGGAAATCTATAATACAAAACATGTCGAAGAAAATGTTTTGAACCGTTATCTTGATATTGGTCTAGTTGAATCAGATATTCGTCATAAGGAATTGTTTTTCCAAAATATACTTAGTGATGAATTGGTTCTCGTTGTTCCAAAGGACCATCGTTGGGTAAATGAAGAAGAAATAACGCTTGATCAGCTCAAGGGTGAGCCATTTATTATTCGAGAAGCGGGCTCAGGGAGTCGTTTGGTATTCGAACAGGCTTTGATTGATGCAGAGTTTGATGTTGAAGATTTAAATGTTATTATGGAAATAGGCAGCATTACTTCAATTAAGAGTGCGATTATCAATGGCCTTGGGGTTTCTGTCATGTCTAGATGGGCAGTACGAGATCTTGAACAGGCTGGTATTGCACATGTTGTGTCTATTAAAGATCTTGATTTGAAACGTCCATTTAGTATCATTTTGAATCAAGGTAACTTTGAATCTGAAGCATGTAATAAATTCATCCGTTACTTGGGTGAAGTTACTGAAAAAGAAATTTACGAGCATTTTTAAGGAGGGAGTAGGTCCATGTTAAATGATAGTATTCGTGTGTTTTTAATGGTCGTGGAAAAGAAAAGCTTTTCTAAGGCTGCGAAAGCACTGTTTCTTACTCAACCGGCCGTTAGCTTCCAGATTCAGATGCTCGAAGAACATTATGGCACACGTCTTTTTGATAGAGTGAGCAGAAATATCATTCTCACTGAAGCTGGTGAATTGTTATATAAATATGCTACTGAAATGAGTGATATGCAGGCAAGTCTTGAGAAAGACATGCAAGAATTAAACAATACCATTTTAGGCCGTTTGCGTATCGGTGCCAGTGTTACAATAGGAGAATATATTGCTCCATATATTCTAGGTAACTTTAAAAAACATTACCCTAAAGTAACGTTAAGTTTGGAAGTAGCAAATTCAGATGAAATTGAAATGGCCATTCATGATACCAGCCTTGATATTGGTCTTGTTGAAGGACCGCCTGTTGATAAGGATCTTGAAAGTGTACCTTTCTTAGATGACGAGCTTGTTGTTATTACTAGCGTAGATCATCCATGGAGTAAATTGGAGTCAATTTCAATTTTTGAATTGGACCAATATCCATATATTTCTAGAGAAAAAGGTTCTGGGACGCGTGCAGAGATTGAACAGCATCTCAAAGCTGCTGGTTTTTCGCCGAATAATCTTAATGTTATGATGCGTCTCGGCAGTACTTGTGCGATTAAAAGTGCAGTACGTAATGGTTATGGTTTTACAATCGTTTCTCGTTGGGCGATTAAAGATGATCTTAAAATGGGAAATCTGGCGATGGTTAAGATTAAAGAGGATGAATTTAAGCGCCGTTTCCGTATTGTATATCATAAAAAGAAATTTAAGACGCAAGCTGCTGAAGAATTTTTGAAGTTTATTGAAAATGAGACTTTTCAGTGAGTGTTATGCCAGCTCTAATATTAGGGCTGGTATTTTTATGAAATGATTTAAGATTGATGAACTTGTACACTTTGGCGGGTCCTTTTTTTAATATTTCGCCCTTATAAGGCAAAATCCCCTAGTTTCAAACTAACGAAGCTAGGGGACTTGTATTTTATAAATCAGAAGAAACATTCAAATAATCATCTAAAGTGGCGATATTTACTGACAGGTTGATAGGGAGAATGACTGTGAATGTTGTTTGGTGATTCTTACTTGCTGCAGAAATGGTTCCTTCATGTAAGGTGACAATTTCGTGAGCAATTGCAAGACCAAGACCAGCGCCACCGGTCTGTGAAGAACGTGATTCATCAAGTCTAAAAAATTTTTCAAAAAGAAGATTTAATTTTTCTGGTGGAATGGTTGGACCGCTGTTAGAGAATGTAAGAATTACCTGGTTGCCTTGTTGTCTTGCTTTTACGCATATTTCTGAATTTGGATCGCTGTATGCTATGGCATTTTTTAGAATATTGTTAAATACACGTGCAAGTTTGTTAGAATCACCATTGATTGTTAAATCATCTGGCGTGTCTAACGTAATTGTATTGCCATGTTTTTGGGCCAGGGGATAGAATTCATCGGTCATTTGAACCAGCATAAATGTTAAATCCAATGGGGCAATGTCTAAACGCACTTGTTGAAGGTTAAATCGTGTAATATCAAAAAATTCGTTGATGAGGCTTTCAAGGCGTTGGGCCTTTTCAAATGCGATATTTGTGTATTTTGCTCGCTGAGCCAATGGCATATCAGGTGCTTCACTTAGTAGGCTGAGATAGCCAATCACAGAAGTGAGAGGTGTCTTTAGATCATGTGCTAGATAAGTGATGAGATCGTTTTTTCGGGCGGCCTCATCACGCAATAGTCTTTCGTGCTGTCGCATTTTTTCTTTAACCTCACTCATTTGAAACGCAATATCATTATATATTTTTGGAAAAACGTCTGAAGCTTCTCGCTCAGAAAAGATATATTGATGGATCATTTCTCCCAGCTCTTCCATGCGATCTTTCACATCTGCTGTTGATAAAAATTTGCTTAATATTAAAATCAAAATGCTGCTAATACATACTAATGCTATAAGAAGCAGTAGAACATAGATTTTGACCATTGCCCAATTAGGACGCCAAATATAGATTGGTTCTCCGTTTGCTGTGTAATAATAATCATATACAGCCATTAGGCGGTCTTCAAACCAATTGGTGAAAACACCTTCAAGACCTTTGTCAATAAAGAAAAAAAAGCCAAGCGTAAAAAGAAAACCTGAGAATAACAGTATAAAGAAGCGACGGATCACTCTGCGTTTATTGTTCAATTTTATATCCACACCCCCAAACAGTTTTTATGTATTTAGGATTCTCGAATGAATCACCAAGTTTTTCACGTAAATGACGGATGTGCACTGAAATGGTATTATTTTTCTTATCATAATATTCTTCTCCCCATATTTCGTGAAAGAGATTTTCTGCGCTAACCACACTGCCTTTATGCTGACAGAGAATGCGTAAAATAGCAAATTCTGTTGGTGTCAAAGAAAGGGGCTTTTCATTTAAGAAACACTCGTGCGTGCTTATATTCAAAAGGAGACCGCCGTATACGATGATCTCTTCGTTGGGCTGTGACTGTGTTTGATTGTATGTTTTATAGCGTCGCAATTGCGCTTTTACGCGTGCCACCAGTTCTAATGGGAGAAAAGGCTTTGTCATATAGTCGTCAGCTCCGAGTGTAAGTCCCGTGACTTTATCCATGGTTTCCCCTTTTGCTGTGAGCATAATTATAGGGTATTGATGGTGTTCACGTATTTTTCTGCACAATATAAGTCCGTCAATTTCTGGCATCATTATATCTAAAATAGCTAAATCAAAAGATTCGTTTTGAATGCTTTTTAATGCGTCACTTCCACTATATAATGCTGTTACTTCATAGCCTTCATTTTTAAGATAAAGTGATACAAGATCAACAATTTCTTTTTCATCATCGACCACAAGTATTTTATCAGCCATACATGTCACCTTCCTTTAATATTCTCTCTAACTATTATAATATATTAGCAAAGTCTGGCCTACCGTTAATAAACATCTGTCTAAGAAAATCCTAATTTTTTCCTAAGATGAAAAATTGGGTTGATTGATCATGAAGAAAAAATGAAGAATCTTAATAATAGATTAATTATTGTCTGAGAAGATCTAAATTATTCTGAATACTCTTGATTTGATCGTGTAATCATGATATTGTCGATGTAAAGAAGCTTTTTTATGCTTGGCGTTTTTTGATATATGGCTATCGAGGAAGGTGGCTGAATGTTTTATAGTATAAATGAAAATGCTGAGCTTTTTTGATATGCATGAAGCAGAATGCTGAGAAGTATTTTGATTGTCATGAGCTCAAATGGATGATATTTTTTACAGAGACATCTGTTAAAGAAAGTCGTCTATGTTTTATGGAGGAAAAATATTGAAGAGGATATGGTTGTGTGTTTTTTGTTTGTTGCTTTTCTTGCCATCAACAGTGAGCTATGCGCAAGGTAAAGCATGGATGCAGAGTCAGGATAAAGATGATTTTTACCGAATAATCGCTGGAAATTTGACACGATCAGAAAATCCTGATGGTTCCTATTGCGTGATGGGGAATGAAGAAACACAAAAAACTTTCGGTTGGAACAATATTGAAATTGCTGTTAAAAAACCGTTCATTCAAGATATAATAAATAGTATTTTGCATTATCGAGATTACCGAGATATTCAGAATGTGATTGAAGAGTGTCAGCGCTACTATTTTTTTGTAGTTTGTTCAGGAAATTATAAGTTGAATCCAAGTGAACACTTTACAAATGAAGGTGTTTATCAGGAAGCAAATGCGCGCAATATCTACATGATGTTCAAAGTGCCAGATGCCGGTTTGGGATGTGAAACAGGCGATTTTACATATTCTTTGGATACCGTAAAAATTGATCATGATGTTGCAAAAGTATTCATCACTCGTTCAGCTAAAACTATTGGTAATAATTCGGCAAATGAAGGCAATGACTGTGGTGTTGTCATAGAGGAAGCGGTTCGAGAGGGGTATTTATTAGAGAAAACAGAGGGTCAATGGAAGATTGCCAACATTCTATTTGATAATGCTGATTATCTAGAAGGGGATACACAACGAATTTTTAATGACGAGAATCAAACAGTTAATCTATTTAGAATGTTTGAAGATGCAGAAGATGCGTCAATATGGACAGAACGTTTTAGTTTTGAGAAATGCCAGCGTAAAGATTATTGTCCATATGGAAATTTCATGAGTTATATTATCGGTGATATTGAAACCCCAGCTTTTAATTATGATAAGCTAATCAATGAAAGAGACAATACGGATGCAACTCTTGACTCTTGATGCGTACCACAGAAGAAAAGTAAGCAAAAGAAACGTGTAGAAGAGAAAATAGAAATCTAACAGGAGGAGAGAATATGAAAAAAACACGATGTTTTGTTTTATTATTCATGTTTCTGTTTTCGCTTCCGTTGCCTGTCTGGGCATTTGATGGTAGTGTGTTGGCAAACTGGCAAACACGAGATGCTTATTGTGCTGAAATGGCTGCAACAATACCTGAACATAAAGACGATGATGGTTCATTTAGTGTGATGGGAGAGCTCGTTGATATGAAGGAATTTTCGTCAATGCCGATTAACATATATATAAGAAAGAACCTGAGCGTTACATTGGACAACTTGTTTGATAACAAAGAGGATGTTCGAGAAATACAAGCGCTTGTTGAAAAAGTAAATAATTATTACTACACTACGCTTCTTTCAGGTCGATTTAAAATAATGCCCCGTGAAAATTTTACCAACAATCAAATTTTCGAAGAAGCCAATGCAAGAAATCTTTACGAGTTGTTTATGAATCCGGATTGTGGTATAGGAATGAATGAAGGCCGCTTTCGCATTCAAATTGAGGAATTAAAGATAATTGATGATTACGCAAAAGTTATCATTAGTCGCGAGGCTAGCGTTGAAGGGCATAATCCTTATAATGGCACCGATGGCTGGCAGTTAGAAAATGGTAAACGTGAAGGCTATTTATTACAAAAAAGTGATGGAGGATGGCAGATAGAAAATATTATTTTTGGCAATTTGTTGTATTACTATGGTAGCAATAAGAAGTTAATTACTGAAGAAGGTCGGATCAATACTTTCGTGTTTTTTGAAAAGAGTGATGATTCTGCTGTATGGAAAAAAGCTTTTACCTTCGAGAAATGTCCAACAGAAGATTACAGTCCATTTGGCAATTATTCAGAGTATATTATCGGTGATTTAAGTGCTCCTATCTTTAATTATGAAAAAATGCTTCAAGTAAAATAATGAACGAGCAGCATCAAGCTCAGATGAGACAAATGGTAAATGGCTTAATTTGAAGGGGATGACCATGATGTTAAAGCAAAAAGTCGGCAGTATTCTAAAAACGATTGGTGCTTTTTTCTTTCTATTTGGTTTATGTTCAACACCGGCCATTGCGGACGATTCTCTGTATGAAGCCATGGTTAACAGAACAGAGAAAGCCTGGAAGGATTTTTATGAAAAAGGAGTGATATCTTCGCAGGATTTTTGGAATATTGGTATGGAGAGTTTTCTTGCAGTATCGCCAGACTATTTTTCAAACGACAAAATTACTTTAAGAATCAATGGTGATAAGGTGCTGACAGATCCAGAGCAGATAGGGGAGCCTTATATCAATGAAAATAATCGTTTAATGATACCTCTACGTATGGTAAATGGGTACATGGGATTTTCGACCGATTGGCAGTCAGATGGAAGTATTTATATTCACGGAGAAAACTTGAATGTACAAATGCAGCTTGAAAGCAATGAAGTGATGGTTAATGGAGAAGCATGTTTTTATGATGAAGTGCCAGTCTTGAAAAATAATCGTACATATATTCCGGCACGTGATTTTGCAATGCTTTATGGCAGCATTATTTGGGACAATGAAAGTCGTTGCGTCAACATCTTACCGGAAAAAAATTATGATACAACATATCATGTGACTGAAAATGGGGTTGTGCGTAGTGACGGTGATCACGAAACGCTGCTGACACTCAGTGCGCCTTACGACAACAATGATATTGATGAAGTTATTGCTCAGAAACGAATTGACGGTGTTACTTATTTACAGGTTGGCATGGGCGGTGATGATATATTGCGCAATGTTTATGCCGTTTTTCGTGACAATGGCGAGGAGCTGGAATATGTTTTGCCATTAGGATGTGATTCGCCTTATTTTATAGACGGGGATACAATATATTATACAGAGGGACAGTATAGTGGACCTTGGACGTTACTGATAAAGTCTAATCGACTCTATGTATCTGGCGGAGAAGAGATCGGTGTGTACGATCTTTGTTATTCTGTAAATTGCTGTGTGATCACTATGAAAAATGGCATTTTTGGGGCAATAACACCAGAGTTAGAATTTAAAACGTTTGAACTTTCCGAATTAGGGCCAATTCCGTAGCCAGAAAATATCATAAAATAAGAAGTTTTAGTAGGTAGCCTAATTTTGCTATAAAAAACGGATCGCTGAATGTGTAATGTCACATTCAGTGATCCGTTTTCTTATAGCAGATTAATATTTTCAAATTCCTGGTTGAGAAGATCAAAATAATACAAAGTGCCACTTTTAACAGGACGCCCAATAAGCAGTTTGACTGCAAGCGCCATTTGAAGAGCAGCACAAAGTGCTGGTGTAAAAGAAAGTACACTTTTATCTGTAAGGCGAACATGATTTGGGTAAAGCATGTCAATAAGTGGTTCATCTGGCATATAAATTGCAGCTTGTGCGACCCAGCCGCGAATGGCGCCATAGACAACGGGAATATTGAGTGTTGAAGCTGCCTGCGCTAAGATGTGACGTGCTTCAATATTGTCGAGGGCATCTATTGCCAGGTCACAATTTGTCAAAAGATGAAGCGCGTTTTCGGTCGTCAGCATGGTGCAATAGGCTTCAGTGGTACATGTAGAATTGATTTTGGAGATGTGCTCATTAGCAATATCGACTTTGTATTTTCCGATTGCTGCTTCGCTGCATAATAATTGTCGATTCAGATTACTTTTGTTAAAAACGTCGCCATCAATCACGCGAATGGTGCCAATGCCAAGACGCGCTGCTTGATCAATAAGATGACCGCCAATGCCGCCGCAACCGATTACTGCGATACGTTTTGTACCTAACAGTGCACACTCTTCTTCAGTAAGCGCGGGGAAATTGCGTATGTAACGTTCATCCATTTTAACCGCCTCCCACAGGAGGAAAAAGTGCCACAATGTCACCATCTTTGACAGTTGATTCTGGTTTCTGGTGAAATCCGTTGATTAGGAGAATAGAAACTTCATCTTCAGGAATGTTGAGCTTTTGAATAATATCTCCTGCACAAGAAATATCGTCGGCATCCATCATTATAATCTTATCGCGGCCTTGACGAAGGGTTGCGAATACACGTACTTCGATCATCATATCGCCTCCGTTCATAAAAAATAGGGAGAGGTCGGAATCCTCTCCCACAATTTAATGATAATTATTTACCGACACATTCGTCAAGTCCAAGTTTCTTCAACGTTTCATCTGTTGGGAATGCATTAACCCAACCACGTGCTTCATAATATTGAGGTAAGGTTAATGGAAGCTGAGAAACCATGCCTTCGGAAGGACCATTAGTGATTGGTTCTTGAAGCAGTCGTTTTGGTAAACGATCGTCCTCAGGTTTCATACCTGCAGCTTTGTTAAACATGCGTTCAATATTGTAAATTCGATCACCTATGTTAAGTACTTCTTCTACGGTCCAATTGGTGCCTGTAGCAGCATTAAGAAGAGCCGTGTATTCAGGTGCGCCCATTGCAAATGATGTGAACAAGCAATGTCCCATGGAGTCGATTACTGCGGTCAGATCTTGGAAAGTTTTTGCCCAGAATGCTTTGTCGGTTGTAACGGTACGATCAAGTTGTTCTGGCAGACCAAGTACTTCAGGAGAAATCATATAGCCGCGTACATGGCAGCCGCCACGGTTAGAAGTGGCATAAGTAATGCCAATACCTTGGATTGCACGTGCATCGTAAGCTGGCATTTCTTGTTTTTTGACACTCATGGAAATTTCTGGATGCCCATAATGCTCGCAAAGTCTTGCAGAACCAGAACTCATCAGCCAAGCAAGTTCGGATTCTGGATCGCCCATACGTTTTGTCCATTCAATAAGCGCTTCTTTAGAGCCCCATTCAAGTGGAACACCGTCACACTCTTCTTCTTTAATATATCCGCGCTGATATAATTCCATGGCTGCGGCAATGGTGCAAGGCGTAGATATTGCATCAAGTCCATATTCATTGCAAAGCATGTTGCAAATGTCAATGGTATTCAGATCATTGTTGCCGCAGTTACCGCCGTATGCCCAGAGTGGTTCGTATTCTGGACCACCGACAACTTTGTCGCCAACTTTAATAACGCGGGCACATGCAATTGGGCAGCGATAGCAGGCACCTGCTTTTACGAGATAGGTATCAGCCAAGGTTTCGCCGGAAATTTCATCTCCATACTCTGCATAGGAACCCTGCCAGTTGTTAGTTGGAAAAGCACCAATATTGTTCACGATATTAACCAATACTGCAGTACCAAGCTGGCGCAAACCAGAACCGGTGACTGGGTTTGCTTTGATAATTTCCATGGCATTTTTGGTGGCTTCCTTCAGTGCATCGATGTCTGCAATGTTATCAAGATTTTTACGTGTCGCACGCACAACGATGGCTTTCAGCTTTTTGCTGCCCATTACAGCACCAACACCACTACGACCTGCGGCACGGTCTTTGTCATTCATGATAGCAGCAAGCAGAACTTTCTTTTCACCGGCAGGACCGATGTTCAGTACAGAGAAGTCGTTTCCGTGACGTTCTTTTAATGTATCATCGATAAGTTCACTTTTCATACCGAGCAAATCATCGGCGTTATGAAGTTCGATTTTGTCATCATCGATAGAAATATAGGTCCACTCAGGTGCTTCACCTTCAACAATAATGGCATCCCAGCCTGCATATTTGAGCTTTGCGCCCCAAATACCGCCAGAGTTGGAACATGCAATCATACCTGTTAATGGAGATTTCGTAACAACCATATAGCGTCCTGTAGATGGTGCAGCAGCGCCCGTCATTGGGCCAGTGATATAAATCAATTTGTTTTCTGGAGAAAGTGGATCAACAGTAGCGACACCTTCATCATAGAGCATTTTTGTACCGAGACCACGGCCACCAATAAATTTATGGGCAAGTTCAAGATCTAGTGGTTCAATTTTGATTTCTCCGGTACTGAGATTGATACGGGCAATTTTTTCGTAATAAGCACCAGCCATAGCGAATTCCTCCTTTAATTCTTTATAAAAAACATTTTCTCTTGAAATATTTTGACTACTCTATCTATTATTATAGAAGATAAGAATGCAATAACAAGACAACAAAGCAAGGTTTGTGCGAAACAACACGAAAGTGTTCTGTTTCATACATAGTATTTTTATGTTTTATCTCTGAAAATGTGTGAAATAATACGAAATAGATTGATAATGGATGTATCGCGTCTGATGGCAAACTTGTTAGAAAAATGAAAAAAACGTATAATGAGAACAATGAAACAGTTATATAACAGAAGAGGGGGGACTATGATGGCTCAGAATAAATCTTTATCAACGCAAGAAGTTGCGGACATTCTTCATGTCAGTAAGTCGACCATTTATGATTTGATACGTCGCGGGGAGATTCGCTCCTATAAAATAGGTCGAAAAGTTCGTTTTACGCAGGATGATGTTGATGCGTATATTGCACGTTCGCGCAGTGAAAATAGTGTAAAAGCAGTGCAAAAAATTCAGACCCATTCAACCTTGCTGACACCACCGGAAGGAGAGGCGCCGGATTTAATAATCTCCGGACAGGATGTATTGTTGGACATTCTAGCAAATTATCTTCACCAGGGTGGCATTAATGCGGCACGGACCTATCTCTCTGGTTTTGAAGGGTTATTGTCGCTTTATCAAGAGAAGGTGCATGTGTGCGCGAGCCATTTATATGATGGAGATGACTATAACACATCTTACGTGCGTTATCTGATGCCTGGTGTTCCTGCGGTCTTGATCAATTTATCATATAGAATTCAGGGATTTTATGTTAGAAAAGGAAATCCTAAGAGCATTCATGGTTGGGAAGACTTGAGACGTAGTGATTTAAAATTGTTAAATCGCCGTCCAGGATCTAGTTCGCGCATTTTATTAGATATCCAAATGAAAAAAATGGGTATTTTGCCGGAAAATATTCCTGGATATAATTCGGTGATTAAATCTCATTTGACAGTTGCCGCTGCAATTGCTGAAGGAGAAGCTGATTTCGCACTTGGAACAGAAAGAATCTCAAATCAGATAGATGGCATTGATTTTATCCCACTGATGAAGGAGCGATATGATCTTGTGCTTCGAAAATCTTTTCTTGACTCCGTGGCTGCTCAAAGATTGCTGGAAATATTGAATATGCCTGCTTTTCGAGCAGAAATATCGCATTATTCCGGTAATGATTACAGAGATTTAGGGAAGATCATTAAGGAGGTATGAGATATGCTTGAAGTAAAGACACCGCAAGAAGTCTTGTCTTTAATAAATACTGAGTTTACGGTGTTGTCGAATCGAGTGGAAAACGTTTCGCTCGATCGGGCAATTGGTCGCGTTCTTGCTGAAAATGTGATTGCTAAAGAATATGTGCCAGATTTTAATCGCTCAACCGTAGATGGTTATGCAGTAAGGGCGCGAGACACTTTTGGATGTACAGATGCTATTCCGGCCATGTTGCCTTTGGCTGGAGAAATTTTTATGGGTGAAGGTGCAGATTTACCGCTGCAACCAGAAACCTGTGTAGCAGTGCCAACTGGTGGTGCTGTCCCAGAAGGTGCAGATAGTGTTGTGATGGTTGAATACACCGATGATTATGGCGATGGCACAATTGGTATTACTAAACCGGTCGCACCGGGGCAAAATATGATTTTTCGTGGAGATGATGTTTTTCCGGGAAAAATCATATTAGATAGGGGTCGCGTGCTAGGATCTCAAGATATTGGTGCTTTAGCGGCAATTGGCAAAGTAAATGTGATGGTGCAGCAGAAATTACGTGTTGGTATTATTTCTACAGGTGACGAATTGGTTTCTCCAGAAGTGATCCCTGGTCCGGGACAGGTACGAGATGTTAATAGTGTCATGCTGCAATCTATGCTTCAAGTGTTTGGGGCGGATGTTATATCGTATGGCATTGTGATTGATGATGCTGAGCGACTGGCCGAAAAGGTTGATGAAGCGCTTGAACAATGTGACGTTGTGTTGCTTTCCGGAGGCAGCAGTGTTGGCGTGAAAGATGCAACTTGTCGAATCATTGAAGAACGCGGAGATTTACTTTTTCATGGCATCGCTATTAAGCCTGGTAAACCAACAATTTTTGGGAAAAATGGCAATAAACCGCTAATTGGATTGCCGGGACATCCAGTTGCGGCATATTTTATCACGAAGTTATTTGTTATACCATTGTTGGGGCATTTAATGGGCAGATCTATGAAAAATTATACTGTGACAGCAAGACTCAGTGAAAATATTGGTGCAAATCATGGACGTGCGCAGTATCAATCCTGCCGTTTGGAATATGATGAACACGGCCTGGTTGCAATTCCGGTTCGTGGAAAGTCTGGGCTGATTACCATGTTGGCTGGCAGTGATGGGTACTTCTGTATAGACCGTGATTGCGAAGGGCTGCCAAAAAATGCTGAAATTCAAGTAAATATATGTTTGGGGGACTGAAGCCATGGGATTTGAATATTTAACAAATATATCTTTAGATCAAGCACAAAACGAATATTTAAATAAGCTAACTGAAAATGGATTTATGGGACAAAGTGAATGCGTTCCGGTTCATGATGCGTGTGGACGTATTACTGCACATGCAGTTTACGCTCATATTTGTGCACCTCATTATGCAGCAAGTGCAATGGATGGGATTGCTGTTCATGCAAAAGATACGTTTGGGGCTACAGAAACGACGCCTGTAATACTTACACCACAACAGTATGTGGTTGTGGATACTGGAGATCCCGTTCCAGAAACATGTGACGCGGTGATTATGGTTGAAGATATTGTTCGCAACGAAGATGAGAGTGTTACTATTTATGCGGCTGCCGCACCTTGGCAACATATTCGGCAAATTGGCGAAGATATTTGTGCTGGTGAAATGATCCTTGCGTCATATATGGAAATTACTCCGGCAGCCATCGGGGCTATGATCGCTGGCGGGGTCATGGAGGTAGAAGTTGTTAAAAAACCAATTGTTGGGATCATTCCAACAGGTGATGAAATTGTTTCGCCTTGTGCCGATCCTAAAGCAGGAGACATACTGGAATTTAACTCTTCTATTTTTTCTGCAATGGTTCAACAATGGGGTGCAGTGGCAAAAACTTATCCGATTGTACCAGATGATTTTGATGCTATCTATGATATGGTGTCAAAGGCTGTTGATGAATGTGATATTGTCTTATTAAATGCAGGATCTTCTGCAGGACGTGAAGACTATTCTGTATCGGTAATAAGAAAATTGGGAGAAGTTATTCATCATGGCATTGCCATCAAGCCTGGCAAACCAGCTATCTTGGGATGCTGCGGAAATGTGCCAATCCTTGGTGTTCCGGGATATCCTGTCAGTGGGATCATTGTCATTGAACAATTTTTAAAACCAATAATTTCGAACTGGTTAAGGGTATCTGGTAAGTCGGAGAACTATATGGAAGCTGTTTTAACACGTCCTGTAGTTAGTGGATTGAAATATCAGGAATTTGTTCGTGTGCGAATGGGGGTTGTTGGCAATAAATTGACGGCATCTCCATTGAGTCGTGGTGCTGGTGTTGTGTCTTCGTTTATGAAAGCGGATGGTATTCTTGAAGTTCCGCAGGGAACAGAAGGATACGAGGCTGGAGAAAAAGTTCGTGTTCGTCTGTTGACAGAGCCGAAAAAATTGGAAAACACTTTAGTTGTTATTGGAAGCCATGATCCATTATTGGATGAGGTTGCCGATATGATGCATATTGACAATCCTGATGTTTATATGAGTAGTACACATGTTGGCTCAATGGGAGGAATTATGGCTATTCGCCGTGGTGAAGCGCATGCTGGTGGATGTCATTTGTTAGATACAGAAACCGGAAAATATAATATATCTTTCTTAAAGAAATATTTCCCGAATGGAGGTATTCGGTTGGTCCGTTGTGTTGGGCGACAACAGGGGCTCATGCTGGCAAAAAACAATCCGTTAAATATTCAGGAATTTGCTGATATTACTAAAGAAGGCGTGAGATATGTCAACCGACAAAAAGGGTCGGGCACGCGTGTTTTGATGGATTATTTATGCCAGCAGTATCAGGTTAATCCTGACAACATTTATGGTTATGAACGTGAAGAATTGACGCATACTTCTGTTGCGGCGCAAATTGCAAATGGAAGTGCTGATGCGGGAATGGGCATATATTCAGCAGCAAAATTGTATGATTTGGAATTTCTTCCTATTTGTATTGAAGAATATGATCTCATCATTCCTGAGAATGCATGGGAAACGCCTGTTGTACAACAGTTGCTGGAAACCATCAAAAGTACTGCTTTTAAAGAAAAAATGCTCTCTATGGGTGGATACACTGTCGAAAATCCTGGAGAGCTGATACCATTGGACTGATATGGAACACACAGATGTTGTTGTAATTGGCGGTGGAGTGCTTGGCTGTTTTGTTGCACGTAATTTGAGACGCTGGAACATCGATGTTACACTTATTGAAGCAGAAGCAGATGTTTGTATGGGAATTACGCGTGCAAATACTGCGATAGTATATAGTGGCTGTGATAATAAATCTGGCAGTTTAAAAGCAAGGATGACAGTCAATGCGAACAAACAATTTTCTAGTTTGTGCGAGGAGCTTGATGTTCCGTTCAAACGTTGCGGAAGCTTAATGGTCGCTCAGGGTCCGCAAGCGGAAGCTGTTTTAAAAATGAAATTAGAGCAAGGAAAAAGAAACGGCGTGGTAGGTATTGCGCTTTTATCAGGAAGCGAAGCACGAAGCATGGAACCGCTGCTTTCGAGTAGGATTACTGCAGCATTGTTTGTCCCAGGAACAGGAACGGTTAATCCATGGCAATTGGGGATTGCAGCGTTTGAAAATGCCCGTACAAATGGGTGTCAGACCATGTTAAATACGTTGGTTCGGAAAATAGAAAAAGATCAGGATCATTTTCTCATCGAAACAGAACATCATTCAATTCGATGTCGTGTGATTGTAAATTGTGCTGGCCTAAACGCAGATCATATTCAAGAGATGGTTTTTCCGTTAACGGTACGTTTGACGTTTGATGCAGCAGACTATTTGGTTTTTGATAGAAAAGTATCGTCGCCTCGACAAATCATTTTTCAAGAACGTGAAGACGGGAAAGGTGCCACGCTTGTTCCTACTGTGGAAGGCAATATGTTGATTGAATCTCCGGAGCGGACATTAAATACTGCAATGTGGGCAACAACAAAGGAAGGGTTAGAAAAACTTCAAATGCTTATAGCAGAATTATTGCCGAATATGAGCATGACGGGAGTGATTCGTTCGTTTGCAGCGGTGCGGCCAAATCCTTTTTTGATTTCGAATGAGAAAAAAAGACTGAATGATTTTGTTATAGTAAGACCAGCTGAAAATTTTTTCAGTTTTATTGGGATAAAAACTCCTGGATTAACTTGCGCGAATGAATTATCTATGCATATTGCAGAGGAAGTGGCATGCTTCATGAAGACATCTTTGAATAGTTCGTTTTTGCCAAGACGTTATGCGGATCATGAGAAAGACAATGAGATCATTTGTCAGTGTGGACAAGTAACAAAAGGTGAAGTTATATCTGCAATTAAACGAGGGGCATGTACAGTAGATGGTGTAAAACATCGAGTAGGAAGCGGAATGGGTCGATGTCAAGGAGCACGTTGCAGGAAACGTATCCAACAATTATTGGAGGAACAAAAAAATGGAACATTGTGATATCCTGATCATAGGTTCCGGTGCGGCGGGCATTTCAGCTGCAAAGATGGTGGCTCAGGAAAATGCAAATATTTGGCTAGTAGATGAAAAAAAAACGATGGGCGGTATTTTGCAGCAATGTTTCCACCATGGATTTTCACATGGACTCAGTGGCCCGGAATATGTTCAAATGCTACTGGAGAATTTCCCGAAGAATGTGCATTTATTTCTTGATACTACTGTGATTTCTATATCTAAAGAACGTGTTGCACAATTGATTGGTCCAAGTCTTGGATCGATAATGCTTTCTTTTAAACAAGTTATTGTTGCAACGGGTTGTTATGAAATTCCTATTGGTGCGTTGACAATTGCAGGGACACGTCCAGATGGTATTTATACTGCAGGGCAAATGCAGGAAATGATGAATCTTTTTGGCGATATTCCTAAAGGCCCTGCTGTTGTCTTAGGTGGCGGTGATCTAGGTTTAATTATGGCTGAACAATTGGGGCGTTTAAATCTAGATGTAACAATAGTTGAAAAGGGTGTTTGTAGCAAGGCGCTGCATAGAAATCAAAAATGTTTGAGTAAACCAAATATTCGATTGTTGTGTAATCGAACAATCGATGAAGTTTTTGGCTGGCCGAATTTGGAGGGGGTTCGCCTCTCATCGGGCGAATATGTATCTTGTCAAGTTTTACTGATAGCGGTGGGTATGCGCCCGGAACGTACTCTGGTTGAACAGTTATTTACGATGCCATGGGTTCATCTTTGCGGGAATTGTTTAACCATCCATTCAATGGTTGAAACAGTTGTTGCAGAGGGACAAAAAGTTGGCAGGGACGTTCTTTATCAATGGAGGAAGGATTATGATTGATCAATATGGACGTAGTATAACTTATATGCGAGTATCGGTAACGGAACGCTGTAATCTGCGTTGTCGTTATTGTATGCCGGAAAATGGGATCGTCAAAAAGCGGCATGAAGATATGTTGACTGAAGATGAACTGATCATGGCCATTGAAGCAGCAGCGTCTTTGGGTATTCGCAAATTGCGTATTACAGGCGGCGAGCCATTGGTAAAGAAGAATATACTTTCTATTTGTCGACGGGCAGCCGAAATTAATGGCATTGAAGAACTTTGCATGACAACCAATGGAACGCTGTTGAAGAACTATGCAAAACTTTTGCGGGAAGCTGGGGTTCAGCGATTAAATATCAGTGTTGATACGCTTGATCCGGATAAATATGGATACATTACTCGTTATGGAAAAATTGATGATTTTTATACTGGGCTTGAAGCGGCTCTAGAGGCGGGCTATGAGAAAATTAAATTGAATGTCGTGTTGATTGGTGGTTTTAATGATGACGAAATTCGTCCGCTATCAGAACTAACATTGCGTTATCCTGTTGATGTGCGTTTCATAGAATTGATGCCAATGCTAGATAATCCATCTTTTGATGAACGTGCTTTTATACCATATACTCGTGTTTTGGATGTCTTACCAGAGTTGGCACCCGTTAATCCTGATGGTGGTGTTGCAAAACTTTACTCACTGCCGAATAGTAAAGGAAATATTGGCCTTATTAGTCCGGTGAGTGCGCATTTTTGCGGTGAATGCAATCGAATACGCCTAACTGCAGACGGAAAAATAAAGCCGTGTTTACATTCTGCAGAGGAGTTGTCATTAAAAGGTTTGGATAAAGATGGTATGTTCGCGCAATTAAAAAAAGCCATCTGGCATAAACCAAAATGGCATGGCGATCTAGATGCGCAGCATCATTCACAAGCTGGACGAAATATGAATCAAATAGGAGGTTGATCATGGGCGATTTTACTCATTTTAATGATCAAGGACGCGCAAAGATGGTAAATGTTGGTGAAAAGCCCGAAAGTCAGCGTATTGCGGTGGCAGCTGGGCGAGTCCTTGTCAATAATGAAACATTTGCTTTGATCCAAAGTGGTGGAATGAAAAAAGGAGATGTTTTAACTGTTGCACAAGTAGCTGGGGTCATGGGGGCAAAGCGTACGCCTGATGTAATTCCGATGTGTCATCCTATTCAAATCAATGGCATTGATTTGAATTTATCACTTGATGAGAAGCGTCAATCTGTAGAAATAACGGCCAGTGTATCCTGTAATGGAAAAACGGGCGTTGAAATGGAGGCACTAACGGCCGTTTCAATGGCGGCATTGACCGTTTATGATATGTGTAAAGCTGTCCAAAAAGACATCATGATTACGGATATTCGATTGCTTAAAAAGAGTGGCGGTGTTCATGGTGAATTTACAAGGGAGGATTTATTATGATGTACCAGGCTGCAGTTATTACGGTAAGTGATAAAGGTGCGCGCGGTGAACGTGAAGATACCAGTGGCCCCAATCTTTGCCATATTCTTCAAGAGCGTGGCTTCGACGTTAGCTATACAAAGATCATTCCGGACGATATTGATAAGATTCAAGATGAGCTTTTGAAGTGTTGTGACTACTATCATTTTGCACTTGTTTTGACCACGGGGGGCACTGGCTTTTCACCACGTGATGTAACCCCTGAAGCGACATTGAATATTATTGAGCGACAAACGCCAGGTATTCCGGAAGCGATGCGTGCTGAGTCAATGCGCATTACACCTAAAGGCTGCTTATCACGTTCTGTAGCTGGAATCCGTGGACGAACGTTGATTGTCAATTTGCCAGGAAGTAAAAAAGCTTCAGAAGAAAATATTCTTGCCGTCATTGACCCTATCAAGCATGGATTGGATATGTTGTTTTCTGAAGGCTCTGCCGATTGTGGTCAATAAACAAGAAAAGCAATCCCCGCATAGAATTGGAGATTGCTTCTCTTATTTAATAGCATTCTGTTTCTTGGACACATTCGTTTTTTATACGACCAACCAAATGTTGTAAGCCATCAATGACATGAGGGCGAATGTCGCCGCCGATCAGAACACGCATAATGTCCTCGCCAACTGAAAGTGTGCCTTCATTAAGCCAAACACGGATATAATAAATGCCTGGCAGTGTATAGGCTTCGTCAATGACTTCCTTCAGCTTTTTTTCATCATAGGAGAATTGCATGGCCGTAACAGGAGAGGTATTGTTTATTCCTAAACGTACTTTTGCTTTTGCACTTTCTCGCACAACACCATCATGGAAAAGGTACATACCAATTTTTTCTGCATCGGGATGTTTTTTCGCTTCTGCAAGCCAATCATCCATAGATGGAATATGAGATTTTTTCATTAAAACATCATCCTTCTTTCTCAACTAATAGATTATCATTCCTTTAACCGCCGGCGGATAAAAAGCGTAGGAAAAAACGGCGATGAATAACAGTGACTTCCTCATCAGGCCCATCAATTATTAAACGGGTACGAGCAATTGACATTGGTTTGTTTAATGTTGGCAGTTTTCGTTCTAGCGTAATAATGCAATTTTTGTAATGGTAGAGGCCATCAATATCACAAGAAACATCTTCTTGCTCAGAAAAGAAATGATGGATACGTTCCAGTGATACAGCCCAATTTTCATCAATATACATGGGATTCTCCTCCAGATTGATACTACTTTATTATAGCGCATTGATTGTTAGAGTGAAACGTTTAATATGCAAAAAGGTCCTTAGTGAACGATACTAAGGACCTTTACGTATTAGCGGTTTGATTGCTTATGCATCTTTTTTTAATTCTTCAACAACGGAAACGCGTTGACGAATACGATCATCAACATCCGCAAATAAACGTGATTGTGGACGGTTTGGATCAAATTTTGTTGGATCACCAGGGAAGCTCTGATGACGATTAGCAAATGCCTCCATACTGCCAACATCATCAAGAATACCACCAGCAGCTTGTGCAGCACTTGTTAATGCATTTAAAGTTGCAGCACCAGGTGTCGGTTTTACAGGTTGATCATTCAGAATTTCATCATACATTGGAGGAATATGAACGCGATATTCTTCGATAGCATCAGAACAAGTTGCACTTTGCTTGCATGTTGCATAGGCTTCTAAACCTTCTGTTTGGCGTAAAATACTGCGTACTTCTCTAAAAAAGCCAACAACATCATGTTTAAAGATTTTGGAAAGATGTGTTAAAATACCTTTGTTTTCAGATGGACGAAAAGTATTAACCGTCACCTGAACCGAGCCATTAACGTTTTGCGAAGATTTTTCATTCAATAACATTTCATATTTCCCCTTTCTGTGAAAGATGGACTATACAATGATTAACCGCTGTGATCTTGATAGAAAGCGGATTTATCCATCCATCGCTTCTTTGCAATTTGCATTATAGTGGGCATATTTTAAAAAAACAAGAGGGTTATATAATTATCTTTCTGTTTTCAGATGCAACCATCCTGGGGGTTGTTAATTGGATAAAATCGTAATAATAAACAAGAGGGTAATAGATTCTATTTAAGAAAAAACAATCGAAATCTATTTGTTATTTATTGAATAAAATATAGCTGCATTAATAAACAATATGACTGATTGTCAAGCCAGGTATATCTTTTTTGAGAGAAATGTTGTAATATATAGTTAGAAAAATTCAAGCGTGAGCGCTCACATTGGTGAGACGCTATTTTTATTTTTAGGAAAGAAGATGATGGTATGACAGAAATCGCAAAAAAGGTGCAGATAGATGACGATCATGCACGTATTTTTTTGTTGGCGATTCTTTTATCTGGTGTTGTTACAATGCTTAACACATCCACCGTCACTATTTCATTGCCAACATATATGTCGGTGTTTGGTGTGGATATCAATACCGTTCAGTGGGTAGTCATTGGATATATGCTTCCATTAGGTATGGTTATGCCACTGAGCGAATATTTATGCGAGCGTTATAGTTATCGAAAGGTTTTTTTAACGGCAATGACGGCTTTGGGGCTTTGTTCTTTAGGCTGTGCTTTATCTGTAAATTTTTTGATGCTGGTCATTTTTAGATTTTTAAAAGGGATCGCTGGCGGAATTATTATTCCTTCATCCATGGCAATGATTTATAGATACGTGCCAAGAAAAAAACAAGCAGAATATCTTGGCACAAGTATGTTGTTTCAATCTTTTGGCACAGCATTGGGGCCAACTATTTCGGGACTGTTGCTGCAAGTTTCAAGTTGGCATGTATTATTTTTAATTAATTTGCCAATGGTGCTGATTGTATTATGGGCTGCTAGAAAAAGTATTCCTTCTGAGTCAATTAATATGGAAGTTGATAAAATTGACTTTTGGGGATGTGGACAGATTTCTTTGGGCAGTGGCTTAGTCATGCTTGCTTTCTCGATGGGAGATACTTGGGGATGGCGTTCTATTACATTTTGGGCATGTGTCATCATTGGTTTTATGTTGATTGTTATTTTTGTGATGCGTCAATTTCATACCAGTCATCCATTATTAAATTTTGGTGTGTTGAAATATAAAGCGTTTTCTTTTGCGATGCTTTTACAATGCGTTATTGCGTTAACATTGGGGATTAATGCGATCCTTTCACAGTTTTACTTCCAGACAGGATTGGGCCTTTCTCCTGCTGCAACCGGTTTGTTGCTCCTTTGTCCATCAATTATGATGCTGATTGGTAATGCGACTACGAACTATTTGCATCGTAAAGGTTTAATGAAAAGCTTGATTACAATTGGTATTATTTGTGCTCTTGTTGGAAATTTAGGATTATGTAATTTAAGTCTGACAAGTAATCTGGTCTTTGTAATGTGTTGCTTTGGCTTGCGCTTTTTTGGTATTTCAATGGCACAAATGCCATTAACGAATTATGGCCTGAGTGCTGTTCCTCGTGATTTATCCGGTCATGCATCTTCAATGTTTAACTGGGGACGTCAACTGGTACAGACTGTGTCCACTAATATTCTTACTGTTTTGCTGAGTATGAATTTGACACGTTACTATTTGGCGGCTGGAAATGTAGGCCTTCCTGAAGAGGGAACTTTAGGATATCGAGAAGCAGCAGTAGAAGCGGTTAATACAGATTATATTTATATTGCAATTTTCCTTGTGATTGCTCTGATTTGTACATTTTTTATTCGTCCGGCTCAACAGCGATCTGACCGTTAAAAGATGGCAAAAAAAATGCAGCCCAATTGGGCTGCATTTTTTTATTGAGCCATGTTGCTGTATACGTTTTGTACGTCGTCATCTTCCTCAAGTGCATCGAGCAGTTTCTGCATGCTTTTAGCTTTTTCTGGTGGTACTTCAGTATAATTGGAAGGCAACATGGTGATATCGCCAGATAGCACTGGAATGTTTGCGCCATCAATAGCATCACGAACTGCTACATAGTCTTCTGGAGCAGTAATAATTTCATAATGACTATCTTCGATAGCAAAATCTTCAGCGCCAGCTTCTAAAACAAGCTCCATAAGTTCATCTTCACTCAAAGAACAAGCATCTTTGTCAATGGCAATGGCACCTTTACGTTCAAACATGAAGCTTACGCAACCGTCTGTACCAAGATTACCACCGCAGCGATCCAGGTGGTGACGAACATTGCCTGCAGTACGGTTTTTGTTATCAGTCAGACATTCGATAATGAGTGCAACACCACCAGGGCCATAGCCTTCGTATGTGATGTGTTCATATTTTTCACCATCAGTGGCACCGATGCCTTTTTTGATGGCACGATTGATATTGTCGTTTGGCATATTGTCTGCTTTTGCCTTGTCAATCGCTAATTTCAGAGCAGCGTTATAAGCTGGGTCACCACCACCTTGACGTGCAGCTACAGTAATGTTGCGTGCATGTTTGGTGAATGCGGTGGAGCGTAGGCTGTCCATCTTATTTTTCTTTCCTTCAATATTATGAATACGACCCATTCATATCTCTCCTTAGGTTTAATTTATGCGCACTTTTTATTATAATGTTAGAGGTGGTGCATTTCAAGTATAGAAAGGGATGATTTTATGATCGCATTTGAAAAAATTTCTTGGCCACAATTCTTGGAAGATTGGAGGCATAGAAATGAGGAACGTTCAGAACAAGCTGTTGATGTATATGGCGACATCCGTTTACCAGAACGGGCAACTACAGGTGCGGCTGGGTATGACTTTTTTGCACCGTATGCATTTACGCTTCATCCAGGTGAACAGATTACAATTCTTACGGGTATTCGCGCATGTATGCCTAAAGATGTTGTGCTTATCCTCGCTCCGCGCAGTGGACAAGGGATGCGCTATAAATTGCAACTCACGAATACATTGGGGGTAATTGATAGTGATTATCAATACGCGGATAATGAAGGGCATATTATGATTTCCTTGTTTAATGATCATCCCGACAAAAATAACGTGTTGAGTGTTAAAAAGGGTCAAGCATTCGCGCAAGGAATTTTTCTTCCTTATCTTACTACTGATAATGATAAGGTTCATGTAAGTAGAAAAGGCGGTTTTGGAAGTACTGATGAAAAAACACTTGACAATGCCTAAAAAATAAGATATAGTATCGGAGTGTCAAGGCGAAAAGGTTGACAGAGGTGCTGACATGTCATTTTCTATGGATTACAGAAATAGAATGATCTGTTTGTTTGACTGTTATGGTGAATTATTAACGGATAAACAAAGAACGTTGTTTCAATACTATTTTGATGATGACCTTTCTCTTGCTGAAATTTCGGACTTGGTCGGCATTAGTCGCCAAGCGGTGCATAACAGTATTACACGATGTGAAGAAGCATTAGAAGATTTTGAGCAGACACTTGGTGTTTTTAAGCGTTCATGTGAGGTGGATGATGCGTTGGATAAGACGATATCTGCCATAGAGAACGGCTTGAATACGGGTGAATGGCCGTCAGATCAATTTAAAAATATATGGATACAACTAAAAAATACTAGAAAGGCTGATTAAACGTGGCACTTGACGGATTAAGCGAAAGACTACAAGAAGCCTTTGCCAAACTCAAAGGAAAAGGTAAAATCAGCGAACAAGACATTAAAGATGTGCTTCGCGAAGTGCGTGTGGCATTATTAGAAGCAGATGTTAACTATAAAGTTGTCAAAAATTTTGTAGGTAATATCAAAGATCGTGCCATGGGTGCTGATGTAATGGAAAGCTTGACACCTGGACAACAAGTTGTGAAAATTGTTCACGATGAGTTAACTCAGCTCATGGGCGGCGAGACAAAAAAAATTACAATTAGCTCAAAACCGCCAACAATTATTATGATGGTTGGGCTGCAAGGTTCTGGTAAAACAACGTCAACAGGTAAGCTCGCATGTTATCTAAAAGAAAAGATGCATAAACGTCCGCTTTTAGCTGCATGTGATGTATATCGTCCTGCTGCTATTCAACAATTATCAGTATTGGGGAAACAACTTGATATTCCTGTTTTTGAAGAAGGTACAGAACGTTCTCCAATTGAGATTGCAAAAGATGCAGTGGCTCATGCCAAAGCACATGGTAATGATGTGGTTATCATTGATACTGCTGGACGATTGCATATTGATGAAGTTTTGATGCAGGAACTTGTTGCGATTAAAGAAGCCGTAGAACCGCATGAAATTTTATTGGTCGTTGATGCAATGACTGGTCAGGATGCGGTCAATGTTGCAGAACATTTTAATGATAATCTTGACATTACTGGTGTCGTCCTCACAAAGTTGGATGGCGACACAAGAGGTGGGGCTGCACTTTCTGTGAAAAGTGTAACCGGTAAGCCGATTAAGTTTACCGGGATGGGTGAAAAGCTAGATGCTTTGGAACCGTTTCATCCAGATCGAATGGCCTCACGTATTCTTGGAATGGGCGATATTTTAACGCTCATTGAAAAAGCTGAGGCAGAATTTGACCAAAAACAAGCTGCTGAGCTGCAAGAAAAGATAAAAACACAAACGTTCACATTAGAAGATTATCTTAGTCAAATGGATCAGCTGCAAGGAATGGGAGATCTCGAGTCGATGATCTCGATGATTCCGGGTGTAAGCAAGAAAATGCTAAAAAATGTAAAGCTTGATGCAAAGGACATGGATCATACAAGAGCTATTATTTTGTCTATGACTCCAGAAGAACGCCGTAACACAAAGATTATTAATGGTAGTCGCAGAAAACGCATTGCGGCAGGTTGCGGTTTAAAAGTTCAAGATGTTAATCGACTAATAAAACAATTTGAACAGTCTCAAGCATTCATGAAGCAATTTGGAGCCATGGCCAGTGGTAAAGGCGGGAAAAAAGGCCGTTTGCCATTTTTTGGCTTGAAATAAGTATCAATTAGAGGAGGTGAAATCATTGGCAACTAAAATCAGATTGAGAAGAATGGGTGCAAAGAAGAAACCTTTCTATCGTATTGTTGTTGCAGATAGCCGTTCTCCAAGAGATGGCCGCACCATCGAAGAAATCGGTTACTACAACCCAAATGTAAATCCTGCTGAAATTAAGGTTGACGTTGAAGCTGCTCAGAAATGGCTGGCTACCGGCGCGCAGCCTTCCGATACTGTACGCAGCTTGCTTAAAAAAGCTGGTGTTCGCTAATTGATTTTATAAGAAATGGATGATTAGTATGGAAAACTTGGTTTTGCACATTGCAAAGTCGTTGGTTGATGACCCGGATTCCGTATCTGTTAAAATTGATGAAACACCAGAATCTGTGACTGTGCAACTTTCTGTTGCACCAGATGATATGGGCAAAATTATCGGCAAACACGGGCGCATCGCCAATGCGATTCGTACGATCATGAAAGCCGTTGGCAACGTTCAACATAAAAAAGTTTATGTTGATATTGTTGAATGATGAGAAAATCCAGATTCGTTTGAGTCTGGATTTTTTGCTATGTTTATTTATCGAAGAAAAGAGGCTATAAAATGGAAGAATTGCAAATCCTTGGTAAAGTTTTTTTTAAGCAAATTGTTACTGATGGCTACAAGCAAAAAACCGCTGCAGAAATTCAAAAACAAATTGATGAGATTGATGAACAGTTAGCGGACTATGATAAAAAGATGAGCAAAACGATGACGGAATTGACATTGAAAGCGCATCCTCAAACAGAAGCCATTCGTTCTCAGCTTAATGCGGAACGTGAGAAGATTCTTCTCTATAAGGAACAGTTTAATAAAGCACTTGGCGCAGTCGATGATCTTGTGATGGGCAGTGAAGTTGAAGCTGGCGATGGAGAATTTATTACTACTGTAAAGGTAGGCGATTCTTTCTCTGGTAATACAAAGTATGAATTGGTCATCGAAGATGATATTATAAAAGAAATTCGTCAGAAATAAGCTATGGAAAAAACTAGAATAGGAAAGATTCTCAATGCTCATGGCGTTCGAGGAGAATTGAAAGTTGAACCGTTGACCGACAATCCTGAGCGATACAATTTGCTGGAACAAGTGTATGTAGAAGATAGAAAAAAGAAGTATACTCTTTATGATATTGAATCGGTACGTTTTCATAAAGGGAATGTTTTGGTGAAACTTGCGGGAATCGACGATATGGATGCGGCGAAATCAGTAAAGAACCAGCATTTAGCCATCAATAAAAGTGATCGGATGCCTTTGGAAGATGGTGCCTATTACATTGATGATCTCATCGGATTAGATGTTTATGAAGATGATAGAAAGATTGGTACTTTAAAGGATGTTTTACAGCCAGGTGCTAATGATGTGTATGTTTTAGATAGTGAAATTTATCCGGAATTATATATACCAGCATTAAAATCAGTGATTTTATCAGTTGATTTAGAGGCAAAGCGTATGGATGTAAAACTTCCGAAAGGACTTGTTGATTGATGGATATCAAGATTTTTTCGCTTTTTCCAGAGATGTTTCAAGGGCCACTAACGTCTAGTTTAATTGGAAAAGCTGTAGAAAAAGGCATATTAAAGTTTGATATTATAAATTTTCGTGACTATGCGACGAATAAATTCAAACACGTTGATGATACGCCGTATGGCGGCGGGGTTGGCATGTTGTTGCAGCCTCAACCAATTGTAGATGCTTTGCGTGATAATATTCCACAAGATCAAAATATTCCTGTTATTTTAGTTTCGCCACAGGGAAAAGTATTTACTCAAGCTGAAGCCAATCGTTTGGCTCAGTATGATGCATTAGCTTTTATTTGTGGCCACTATGAAGGATTTGATGAACGTATTCGTGATTATGTGACTGATGAATATTCGATAGGCGATTATGTCTTAACTGGAGGCGAATTGCCAGCAATGGTCATGATTGATACAATTGCACGGCTTCAGTCTGGAGTGATCAAAGAAAAAGCATCCTTTGAAGATGATTCGTTTTATCAAGGATTGTTAGAATATCCTCAATATACAAAACCTCGTGTTTTTGAGGGTAAAGAGGTTCCGGAAGTCCTTCTTAGCGGACACCATGCGAATATTGCAAAATGGCAAAAAAAAGAAGCGCTTCGAAGAACGCTGCAACGTCGTCCTGATTTATTAAATTCATATGAGTTATCTTCGGAGGAAGAAAAACTGATTGAAGAGATTTTTATTGAGGAACCGCTGTTAAGAGAATCATATAAAAAATAATAAAAATGTCTGTGGCTCCTGCTGCAGACATTTTGTTTTTTATAATAATTTGAGGCGGCTTTATGTAAAGTTCTTGTCAAAAATGCTTCGCGTTTGGTATACTTACATACAAGTATCAGAGTAATCAAATACTGGATTTTCATTCACATATTGTAAGGGCAAGTAACCTGATGTACATGTCGTTACAATATGTGAAATGTGATCTCCGTTTATTTTTATTATTGATACTAATTTATTTCTTGGAGGTCAACAATGACTGGTAATGTAAAATGGTTCAACAATGAAAAGGGCTACGGATTTATCACTATTGAAGATGGCGAAGATGTTTTTGTACATTTCTCTGCCATTCAGGGGGATGGGTTCAAGACGCTTGAAGAAGGTCAAGCTGTTGAATTTGATGTAGTTTCAAGTGAACGCGGCGATCAAGCTGCTAACGTTGTCAAGCTTTAATGATGTCATGAGAGAATACCGGGCTGGTAAGTCCGGTATTTTTATTTCTTTGTAACGATTTTAATAATGCTTTGTGGGATAATAAGAATGTCGTTGAATGACAAAAATTTTATGAAAGGGAGAGAGCATGACGAAACTATTGATTAAAAAGTGCATATCATTATTAGTCATTGCCGTTGCTGTTTTGTTTTCTATTCAAACTGTAATGGATGCGGAACCGGCTGCAGCTGCAAATATTTCCATCATTATTGATGGACAAACCGTACCATCGGATGTGTCACCAACCATTATTAATGATCGTACGATGGTTCCAGTTCGTGTAATTGGTGAGTATTTAAATGCAACTGTAGTGTGGGATAATTCGACACGAACTGCAACGATTACAAAGGGGTCAACAACATTAAAGTTGACGGAAGGACAATACAGCTATACGTTGAATGGTACATCGAATAGTTTAGATGTTCCAATTACCATTATCGGTGATCGTACAATGGCGCCATTGCGTGTCATTAGTGAAGCGTTAGGTGCAGGTGTGCTGTGGACAAATAACACGGTATACGTATCTTCCTCTGGAACGGTTTTGATCCAGGTGAATCAAGTTGATGGCAATGTTGTTAACTTGCGTCAAGGCCCAAGCACAGATTATCCGGTTGTTGGTACTGTTACCAGTGGCACTTATCTTGAAATTATTGGTGTTGCGAGCAATGGCTGGTATCAAATTAAGACTGCAAATGGCGAAGATGCCTATATTACCAATGAGTACACGTCTCTGTACTCTGGTAACAACGCAGGTTCCCCGGTAACGCCAACGCCGGATCCTGGTACATCGGAAGAGCAACCATCATCTGGGGATACCAATGGTACATTGTCAGTTGTCAATCGTACTTCCGGTACTGGGCAATCTAGTATAGCTTTTAATATTGGCAGTGGAACAGCGTCTGTTGTCAGCAATAATGGCAATCAAGTTGTCTTGCAAATTGATGGGGCACATATTGACACAGGCACATGGATGCCAGCAGAAAACCTTTCGCCATTCAATGGGTTTAAGGTAGAAAACTATGGCAGTAATGCTGTGCGTATGACGGCCAATGTGACCAATGAAGGGTACTTCAGATTAGACATCAATGGCAGTACATTTACTGTAACTGCAGTAGCAAAGCATAAAAATGGCACATTGGGCCTGAGCGGGAAAACAATCGTTGTTTCTGCTGGTCATGGGGTATATAGTACAGGTGGTGCTATTGACCGTGGCGCCGTCAGTACGGTCGATCCAAGCTTTGATGAGGTTGATTTCAATACTTATGTGGCGCAGAAATTGCGCGATAAGCTTGAAGCCGCTGGTGCAACAGTCATCATGATTCGTGAAGATGAAAATCCAATCAATATGACATTGTATCAGCGTTCTGTTATTGCGAATACAGCGAATGCGGATGCATTTATTGAAATTCATGGTGATAGCGCCACTTCAACAGCAACTGGTATTGGCACCTGGATTTATACTGATAGTGCACGTTTAACTTCCTCAGCGCAGGTAGATATGCGAAATGAATTTGGATCTGTTATGAATGCGGCTATGGCAAGTGCAACGGGACAACCTGCTTATGTTAAATATGGTAACTTTTCTGTTTTGCGTGAAACTGAAATCCCTTGCGTGTTGATTGAGTGTGGATTTTTGAGTAATCCGCATGATGTGGCATTGTTGAAAGATCCGGCTTACTGGGAAAAACTTGCACAAGGTATGTATAATGGTTTGTACAATTACTTTGCATATTAATTTTTAAAACATGGCAAAATTTGCCATGTTTTTTTGTATTGGTTGCTGAATAAGCGTGAAAAATCAATAGCTCGACATGCCCTGAATAATTTGGAAAAATTTGTGGTCATATCATAATGAATGGCCTCTGATTAGGTGATGTCTTGCTTGTGCGAAAGGGCTTTATTAAAATATCCTGAGAAGGGGAGTGAACGAAGTGACACAAATTCTCATCATTGAGGATGACGATGATTTGCGCGAAGGTTTGACTTTTGCTTTTGAAATGGAAGGTTATAAGGTTAAAGCTGTTGCAACCAAGCATGATGGTATTCGCTTATCAGGCAGCAATGCGTGGTCATTGATTCTTTTAGATTGTAATTTACCGGATGGCGATGGGTTTGAATTGGTACAAGAAATAAAAAAATATTTAGATGTTCCATTGTTTATGTTAACCGCGCGGAATACGGAAATAGATGAAGTGAAAGCACTTGAGCTTGGCGTAGATGATTTCATGTCAAAACCATTTTCTTTGGCTGTGCTCAAGGCGCGTATTCGTAGGATTCTTTCTGCGTCTCAGCCAGACCATCGCTTAGCAAGTGGCGGTGTAATAGTGGATAAGATGGACGGAAGTGTAAGTCAGAGCGGTGTAAAAATTTCTTTGACAAAGATCGAATATCGTCTTCTTGTTTATCTTATGGAAAATCGGGGGCAGGTGTTGACAAAGGAGCAAATACTTGAGCGTGTTTGGGATTTGAAAGGCAGCTTTGTGGATGATAATACGCTTGCAGTAACCATACGTCGTCTTCGAGCAAAAATTGAGGTGGATCCGAAACATCCAAAATTGATTCACACGGTTCATGGCATTGGCTACATTTGGAAGGATGGAAGTAAATGACGATGTTGCTGCTTGGCATGACAATTTTTGTGATGCTTGGGTTCATAGGGTGTCTTTTGCGACGGAACCGGAAAATGTACCACACCATAGATATGATGCTGGATGAAGTTTTAGATGATGAGAAGATTACTGAATCAGATATCTGCGAAGGAGAAATCTCGGCTCTGGCAGCGAAGGTAAAACAGGTGCAGGAAAAAGTTGCGTTAAGTGTTTCTGAAGCTGAGATGGAACGAGAAGCTGTGAAACAATTAATTTCAAATTTATCACACCAAGTGAAAACGCCGCTTTCTGTGATCATTATGTACCAAGAGATGTTGGCTGATGAATCTTTGGATGTTGAAACGCGCAAAATGTTTACATTAAAGATGAAAAAACAAGTGGATAAACTTGAATGGATTCTTGGTGCATTGTTTAAAATGGTAGAGTTGGAACAAAATGCAGTCGTATTTGATGCGGAGCCGCTGCTTTTGCGTGAAACTTTGATTGATGCTATAGGCGCGGTGATGGATAAAGTAGCGGCAAAGGATCAATCTTTAAACATCCTGCCTTTTAATGATGTACTGGTTTGGCATAATCGCAGATGGACCATAGAGGTTTTTATCAATTTGCTTGAAAATGCCATTAAATATACGCCTCAAGGTGGAAAGATCACGATTGATGTGCAAACACTGGAAATGTATACAAAAATATCTATTCTGGATACAGGCTGTGGCATTCGAGAAGAGGAAAAAGCTGCTGTTTTTCAGCGATTTTATCGCGGAAAAGATGTTGAACATATAGAAGGTTCAGGGCTGGGCTTGGCCTTATCAAGGCTGATTCTTTCCCGTGAAAAAGGGTATATTACTGTTGAATCAAAATATGGTGAGGGGAGCACTTTTTCGGTATTCTTACAAAATTGTCATAACAATGATGTGGATTTGTCCTAAATTTGTAAGATTCAATTGGTATGATTTTCTTAAAACAAATGAAAGGAGATTATTCCATGAATATCTTAGAAGTTCAGCATGTTCATAAATTTTATGGTAACAAAGAAAATAAAATTCATGCTCTCAATGATGTTTGTTTATCGGTGAGACAAGGTGAGTTTGTTGCTATTGTAGGCACATCAGGTTCAGGCAAGAGTACGTTGCTAAATCTTATTGGTGGATTGGATGTGCCAGATGATGGTGCTATTACAATACGTGATCATAACATTGCAGAATTAAGCCGAAAAGCATTGACTATTTTTAGGCGACGGTATATTGGTTTTGTTTTCCAAAATTACAGCCTGATGCCAGTATTAAATGTTTATGATAATGTTGCCTTGCCGGTGACATTTGATCGAGGAAAGCATGTGGATCATGATTATATACAGGCATTATTGCGGCAGTTAGGATTGTGGGAAAAACGCAAACGTTATCCGAATGAATTGTCAGGGGGACAGCAACAGCGTGTTGCGATTGCCCGTGCACTAGCCAATAAGCCTGCGCTTATTTTAGCAGATGAACCTACAGGCAACTTAGACTCTCGCACAACGATAGATGTGATGGGGCTGCTCAAAGAGAGTAATCGGCTCTATAAGCAAACAATGCTTATGGTTACCCATAATGAAGCACTTGCTCAAGCATGTGATCGAATTATTCATATAGAAGACGGGCGTATCGTTCATATGACGGGTGGTGAATGATATGACTGCAGGAAAATTGGCAATGGCTTATCTGAGCCGTGAAAAGAAACAAACTTTGGCATTATTTGTAGGTATTCTTTTGGCCGCATCTTTGCTTACAGGTATTGGTTCTTTATTTTCTAGTGGCTTAAATGCGGCGAAAGAAAATGCACGATTGGAATATGGGGATTGGCACTATAGTACACGATGCGACTTACCGTGGTATGATGCTTTTATGAGTGACCCAACGGGAGATGACTTTGATCTTCAATCATATGGTGTGGAGACCGTGCGAAAAGCTATTGAAGAACCGTTCGCAATACAATATGTGAGCGCTGATTCAGGTTATATGGAAATGATGGGACGTTCATTGTTGGAAGGTAAAATGCCAGAATCCAATCATGAAGTTGCAATGGATAAGCAAACATTGCGAAATTTGGGCGCTTCGGCAGAATTAGGCAGTTCAGTCACGTTAGATGATGAAACATTCACGCTCTGTGGCATTGTAGCAGAAATGCCAGAAAAATTGAGTGAACAGATGGGCGATTTCATGCAAGTGTTTGTTGGGCCAAATTTGGACTATGGCATGAACGGTCGTTTTATCTATTTAAAATTTGATGAGTCAAAGTCCGTGGCCGATCAGATGGCTGCTTTTGCTGATAAATATGATATTGACGGCAGTACCGTTGAACTAAACAAAGGGCTTTCGAGTTATGTGGGGACAGATGCAGCATCAATGACACCAAAAGAAATTTTGGGAGCGCTGAAGGATCCGAGTCTTGGCATTCCATATGTTTGGGGCATGTTAAATGAAAATCAAGCGATGACTGAGGGGGCAGTGTTAGTTGCGTTGATCATCTTCGCAGGTTTTATTATTTACAGTATTTTTCAGGTTTCTGTACTAAAGCGCATGAAACAGTACAGCATCATGCAAACGCTGGGATTGACAGATGGTGGTATTTGGCGCCTGTTGTTATGTGAATTGTTTCTTATTTTCGCTGTGGCCTATTCGATAGGATGTATCATAGGTAACATGATGGCAGCGGCTCTTTATAAACACGTAGGACGAATTTTTGTAACGCGCCATCTTACGTATCATGCTGGCATTGACACTTCACAGATTGCTGCCGAACAATCAGTTAGCAATATTCCTGATGTTGGTGCTTTTCAAGTAGATTGGTCTTTAATCATTGGTTCGGCATTAGTGTTATCCGTGATTCTAATCGTTATATGTTCACTGTTAGTTCGTAAAATGAAACAGTTATCCTTGAGACAGATGATGGTTAATGATCAAGGAAAAAGACGGCGCAATCGAAAAATAATGAGTTTGCATCGTGGCAGTCTTACTGGTGTGCTCACAAAGCGATTCATGTTTGAACGAAAAAGCACTTTTATAGGCGTTATGCTTTCTCTTGCTATAGGTGGTATTATTTTCTTGAGCGCAGCTTATGTGATAGACAACACTCGCACGAATAATTTATTAACTTTTGCAGCGGACGATGGATTGGGCTCGGATATTCAGTTGATAGAAGAAACAGGAGCTCTTTCTGAAACAATTCCAGATGATGTTGTAAAGAACCTGAGAACGTTAGAGGGCGTTGCAGAAGTGATGCCAGTGCGTTATCAGTTAGGAGAAATTTCATTGCCCAATGGCATGTTTCACATGCCGAAGTATTATCCGGAAACAGCCAACGAAGAAGGCTTTGAACAAGATCCAGAGATTATGGAGCGTTATAATGGCATTATTGTTCAAACAGGAGAAGATGATTATCGGTTGAAAGTGAATATCTATGGCTATGATGATGCCATGCTTGCAGCGCTTAATGATTATCTTATTGATGGGACCATTGATCCTGACAAAATGAGAAAAGATAATAGTGTTATCGTGAAGACACTTAGTGATGGTCAAGGCAATACAGATGGTGTTGACTTTCTGGTGGGCGATGATCTCACCATAAAAACACCGAATGATCCGGAAGCAGAAGGAGAGGTCCTGAGATTCTTGGCGGACGATAATCAGTATCAGGAATCAACTTTTACAATGGCAGCCATTGTCAGCCGACCGCTGGGCAAGGTTGAGACAACCATTGGTGATGATGGTGAATCAGTAGTTGATATTATTATGACCAATGAACAAATGGAAAAATATTTTGGTGTCAGCGGTTATCAAACTGTAAGTGTTTCCTTAACAGACGATGCAGATCCTTTAGCAGTATCGGATGCCATAAGGGCGTTAACAGCAGGTATATCTGGTTGTTTAGTCCAAGATTATTCGGCACAGATTGCAGCTCAGAATATGTATCTGACGCAGCAAATGTTCTTTTTCTATGGCATTGCTTTTGTATTGTTAGCAATTAGTTTACTTCATATCATGAATAGCATGCATTATTTGGTTGTGGAACGCCGTCGTGAATTTACTATTCTGCGTGCAATGGGTATTACAGATGCTGGATTTTTACGAATGATGGCAAAAGAAGGAATAAGATATGGCATATATGCAAGCCTTGCTATGCTCTTCGCCTTTATGCTTGTGCAAAAAGTGTTGTATTATTTTTTGGTGCATGTTTATTTGTATCTGCACCCAACAGCGATGATTTCAGGAAAATATTTTTTAATAATGACATGCCTGAATATTTTTGTGTGTATGTTTGCAATGCTGCTATCGGGCAAACAAGTGTTGCAGCGTTCAATACTTGAGCAATAAGTTAAGTTGCAGCTGTGAGTCACTTCCTTTTTAAGTTGACTTATAAAAAAGATGAAAAAAACGTTAATTTTTTTTGTAATATGCTTGACAGCAGAGGAGTTCTTATCGTATAATACGTTTCGTTGACACGGCAAAAGACGAGTCAACGAAAGATGGCCAGTTGGAGAAGCGGCTTAACTCATCAGCCTTTCACGCTGACATTCACGGGTTCGAATCCCGTACTGGTCACCATGGATGATTAGCTCAGTTGGGAGAGCGTCTGCCTTACAAGCAGAGGGTCGGCGGTTCGAGCCCGTCATCATCCATTGGCGCAGTAGCTCAGTTGGTTAGAGCGCCAGCCTGTCACGCTGGAGGTCGTGGGTTCGAGACCCATCTGCGTCGTAGACATTGCTTGTGCAATGTCTTTTTTAATGGCTTTTGCCAGCAGTAATACATCAGGATGGTCCGATGTCTGCGTTTGCAGTTATGAACATCTGTACAGATGAAAGGAGAAAAGCAAATGGATATCATTAAGCAAATCGAAGAAGCACAAATGAAGCAAGACGTTCCTGAATTTCGTCCTGGCGATACTGTTCGCATCGAAGTAAAGGTCGTCGAAGGGAACAGAGAACGTCTCCAGGCATATGAAGGCGTTGTTATTAAGCGCGTCGGCAAAGGCCTGACCGAAACTTTCACCGTTCGCCGTACTGCTTATGGTGTTACCAGTGAAAGAATTTTCCCAATTCATTCCCCACGCGTTGCGAGCATTAAGGTTGTTCGCCAAGGGAAAGTGCGTCGTGCAAAACTTTATTATATGCGCGATCGTTACGGCAAAGCTGCTCGTATCAAAGAAATCCATCGCTAATCGAAAAACGGATGTGTCAAATGGCACATCCGTTTTTTTATTTGATTTAGAGTGGTTTAGTTGGAATGGTTAATAATGAAAACAATAAGAAATGATATGTGAAAGAGCTTGTACTTCCCTTTTGAATTTTTTACGAATAGAATTATAATTAATTTATTAAAGAAACGAGAAAGATGGCTGCCATAGTGAGAACGCGTAAGAGTATTAGAAAAGGCGTGTATAGAATCATACAATATGGTTTAAAAATAGGGATGTCGTTATTGCCATGGCGGCAGCCGAAATTAATGCAGGGGGGTGGCGCGGTTAAGCGCTTGCCAATGTGGATTAGAAGGAAAGGCTTTAAAAAAGTTCTAATTGTTACTGATGAAAATTTAATGCGGTTGCATTTACTAGATGATATGTTGCGTGAGATGGATGCTGCCAAAGTAGACTACGTAATTTATAGAGATATTTCAGCCAACCCAACAGATTTGAATGTCGAGGAAGGGCTGGGGCTCTATGTCGCAGCTCAATGTGAGTGTATGATCGCTTTTGGTGGTGGTGCACCTATTGATTGTGCAAAGGCAATTGGTGCGCGTGTCGCGCGCCCTAAAAAAACTGTAAAAGAACTACAAGGCATGTTGCATGTGTTAAAACCTATTCCAACAATTTTTGCGGTGCCTACAACGGCTGGAACTGGATCAGAAACGACCATTGCTGCAGTAATTACGGAAGATGATACTCATCACAAAGCTTCGATTAATGATATTAGTTTAGTACCTAGATATGCAGTTTTAGATCCGGAATTAACAGTCGGATTACCACCTCGGACAACTGCAACAACAGGGATGGATGCACTTTGTCATGCTGTTGAAGCGTATACCAATCATCTTTACAATAGTGAACTAGAAAACGAAATGTGCCGAAAATCTGTTAAACTCATATATGATAATTTATATGCAGCATATTTAGATGGTTCGAATATCATGGCTCGTAAAAACATGCAGGAAGCTGCCTTTTATGCTGGTCGTGCATTTACACGAGGGTGTGTTGGCTACGTACATGCAATTGGTCATACTTTAGGTGGGATATATCTGGTTCCACATGGTTTAGCAATGGCGATTCTATTGCCGCATGTTTTGAGAGCTTTTGGACCAGCTGTGTATGACCGCTTGGCTGAACTGAGTGATGTGTGTGGGATGACGGAAAAATCCGCGACAAATGCTGAGAAAGCCAATGCTTTCATTTGCTGGATCGAAAGTCTGAAACAATTGATGGATATTCCAGAATATCCGACGATGATTCAAAAGAATGATGTTGATCAAATGGTGGTTTGGATTGACCGAGAGGCGAATCCAGTGTATCCTGTTCCGGTTATTTGGAGCAGAGCTGAGATCAAGGAATTCATTTTTAGTTTGATATAGGTTTTTGAAATGGAATGTCTAGTTTATTAAGGGCCAGATAGAATGAGAAATACTCACTCTATCTGGTATTTTATATGGAGCAATGATATAAATATAGAGATTTAGCGAGCAGGCAGATGATGCTTCTGGCTTAAACATCTTGCATAAAAGCCGGCATTTACATTATAATTAAGAATAGTTTGTAGTCATTGACAGCAGAAAGGTGGTGAGACGAGTGATGACTGAAAAAGAAAAAAAGCGGTATAAAGAGATGATGGAGGATATTCGCCATCATGAATATTTGTACTATGTGTTGGATGCTCCTGAACTAAGCGATGCTGCATACGATGAACGTTATCGGGCATTGCAGGCTTTTGAAAGAGAGCATCCAGACGAAATAGCTGCCGATTCGCCGACTCAGCGTGTTGGTGGAGCAGTTAAAGACGGATTCCGTTCTTATCATCATCCTATTCCTCTTCAAAGCCTGGCGAATGCTTTTTCTTTGGAGGACTTGCAGGCTTTTGATCAAAGTTTGCGAAAAGAAATTCCAGCCAGTCGCATTCGTTACTCTGTAGAGTTTAAAATTGATGGGCTCTCAATTGCACTGTATTATCATGATGGTAAGTTGCAAACAGCGGCAACACGAGGTGATGGTAACGATGGTGAAGATGTAACAAGTAATGTGCGAACGATTCGGAGCATTCCTTTAAGTATTGAATATGCAGGAGATGTTTCTGTACGTGGCGAGATTTATATGCCCAAAAAGGCTTTTGAACATTTAAATGCTGAACGCGATGCATTGGGTGAGCCTTTGTTTGCCAATCCTCGAAATGCTGCGGCCGGTTCTTTACGACAGCTTGATCCTCAAATTACGGCAAAGCGAAGTCTGGATGGAATTTTTTATACCGTAATGAATGATGAATCTTGTGGCCTGGATTCGCAAGATTCAGCCATTGATTTTATTCGGTCACTTCATTTGCCACCAATTAAAAATATGATTTGTTCTTCTATTGAGGAAGCGTATGCGTACTGCATGATGTGGAAGGATAAACGGCAAGAGTTACCCTATGAAATTGATGGTATGGTTATCAAGCTCACAGATCTTACTTTGCAAAAGCAATTGGGGATGCGAGCAAAATCTCCGCGGTGGGCAATTGCCTTTAAATTTCCTCCAGAGCAAAAAACGACAAAACTTTATGATATCACATTACAAATTGGGCGCACGGGGGTTGCTACACCTGTAGGGGAATTAGAACCAGTTTTTGTTGCGGGATCAACCATTCGTCGTGCAACTTTGCATAATCGTGCTTTTATTGAAGAGAAAGACATTCGTATTGGGGATATAGTGGTTGTTCAGAAAGCTGGGGATGTTATTCCAGAAATTGATCATGTTGTGACGGAAAAACGCTCTCAAGATTTAAAACCATATGTTTTCCCTATGGTATGTCCAGAATGCGGTAGTGACCTTGTGCAAGTTGAAGGAGAAGCTGCAATTCGATGTATGAACGCTCTGGCATGTCCGTCGCAGGTTCGTGCAAAAATTGTTCATTTTGCTAGTAAGGATGCTATGGATATTGTTGGGCTTGGGCCGGAGATTGTAAATCAGCTTTACTCGACAGGATTGGTAAAAGAGTTGCCGGATCTTTATCGATTAAATATGAAGGCATTGCTAACATTAGAACGATTTGCGGATGCCAAGGCAATGAATTTATTAAATGCTATTGAGGCGTCTAAATCTGCAGAATTTTATCGTTTTTTGTATGGCTTAGGAATACCGCTGGTTGGTTTAGAGACTAGCAAAATTTTAGCTCGTCATTTTTCAAATCTTGATGCACTTATGGCTGCTGATGTTGCTGCTTTACAGGAAATTGATCAAATTGGTGCACTGATTGCACGAGAAATTGTAGGCTTTTTTTCTAATGTGCGTAATAAAGAGCAGATTAAGGTATTGTCTGAGCTTGGAATTAATATGGCGAGCAGTGTTGAAGAGAGAACGTCTCCTCAAACCGTTATTGGTAAAACGTTTGTATTAACAGGCACGTTACCGACATATTCAAGAGATGAGGCAAAGGCCATGATTGAAGAACATGGTGGGAAAGTGACAGGAAGTGTTAGTAAAAAAACCAGCTATGTCGTTGCTGGTGAAAAACCAGGATCAAAGTATGAAAAAGCCATTAATTTGAATATCCCAGTTATTACAGAAGAGGCTTTGTTGGCTTTATTGAAAGGAGAATAATATGCTTACTAAAGAAGCTGTTGAGCGGGTTGCTCACTTGAGTCGCTTAGAATTTACTGAAGATGAGTTGGAAAAACAATATGAACAGCTTGGATCTATTATTGATATGATGGACAGCCTTAGTGAAATTGACACTACAGATGTAACGCCGCTTAATCATGTCATGGATTTGCAAAATGTTTTCCGCGAGGATATTGTTCATGAAAGTATGGGCGTTGAAAAGGTACTTTCAAATGCACCAAGTGAAAACGAAAATATGTTTCAGGTTCCAAAAATCGTTTAAAGGAGTGAATCGCTTTGTCGGAAAATTTGATGACCATTCACGAATGGCATGATCGTCTTGTTAATCGAGAAATTACTGCACGTGCTCTTACAGAAGCGTATTTAGCTAAGATTGAGAATAATGCGGATATCAATGCATACATTTCATTGAATAAAGAGGCAGCACTTGCTCAGGCTGATGCTGTTGACGAAAAAATTAATCGTGGTGAATCCATTGGGATGCTTGAAGGGATTCCAGTCGCCGTTAAAGATAACATCTGTACAGAGGGACTGCGCACCACTTGTGCTTCTCATATGTTAGAGAATTTTGTGCCTCAGTATAATGCTGCAGTTGTAGAAAAATTGGCTGCTGCAGGTGCAGTCATTGTAGGCAAAACCAATATGGATGAATTTGCTATGGGTTCAACAACGGAAACATCTTTCTTTGGTCCAACAAAAAATCCGGTGAATATTGCATGTGTTCCTGGCGGATCAAGTGGTGGTTCAGCTGCTGCCGTGGCTGATGGTGAAGCTGTGTGTGCTTTGGGAAGTGATACAGGTGGATCGATTCGTCAACCAGCAGCTTTTTGTGGTATTGTTGGCTTGAAACCAACTTATGGCGCAGTGTCACGTTATGGATTGATTGCTTTTGCTTCATCTTTAGATCAGATTGGACCATTGGTAAATGACGTGCAAGATGCCGGCCTTGTTATGAATGTTATTGCAGGTTATGATCACCGTGATGCAACATCGGCGAATGTTGAACATGAAGATTTTACACGTTTTATTGGAAAAGACATTAAAGGTGTGAAAATTGGTGTACCTGTTGAGTACATGGGGGATGGTGTCGCTTCGGCAATAAAAGCACAAATAATGAAAGTTCGTTCATATCTAGAGGAACAAGGGGCAATAGTTGAAGAGTGCTCGCTGCCTACGACGAACTATGCAATTCCTGCATATTATTTAATCGCTCCAGCCGAAGCAAGTTCAAATTTAGCACGATACGACGGTGTACGCTATGGTTTGCGTGAACAGGCTGATGATATGATATCTATGTTTAAAAAGACCCGTAAAGAAGGTTTTGGCGATGAAGTAAAACGTCGCATTATGCTTGGTACATATGCATTAAGTGCCGGGTACTATGATGCGTATTATCTTAAAGCGTTAAAAGTACGTCATCTCATTCAGGATGATTTTAAGCGTGCATTTGAGCAATATGATTGCCTGCTTACACCGGCTTCGGTTGTTACGGCGCCAAAGATTGGTGTGGAATATGATGCAGTAACAACTTATAAACAAGATATTTGCACTGTTACATCTAACCTGGCTGGTCTTCCTGCTATTTCGGTGCCATATGGTAAAGATGAAAATGATATGCCAATTGGTATTCAATTCATTGGGAAACCATTTGATGAAGCCTTTTTGTTACAGGTGGCTCATGCAGTGGAACAAGGGGCAAAGGAGGCTGAATAATGAGATATGAACCAGTCATTGGGCTTGAAGTCCATGTTGAACTAAAAACGGATACAAAAATATTCTGCAATTGCTCTACCGCTTTTGGCGGTGCGCCAAATACGCATGTTTGCCCAGTGTGCTTAGGACTTCCAGGTACTCTGCCAGTATTGAATAAGAAAGTATTAGAATATGCAGTAAAAGCAGGTTTGGCAACAAATTGCACCATTGCGAAATTTAGTAAATTTGACCGTAAGAACTATTTTTATCCTGATCTTACCAAGGCTTACCAAATTTCTCAGTATGATTTGCCGATCGCTGAACATGGCTATATTGAAATTACTGTGAATGGCGAAGATAAGAAAATTGGCTTGACACGTATTCATATGGAAGAAGACGCGGGCAAATTGGTTCATCAAGGAGCAACGATTACAACATCAAACTCATCTTTGGCAGATTATAACCGTGCAGGTGTGCCATTGATTGAAATTGTAAGCGAACCAGATATGCGCAGTGCGGCCGATGCCCGTGCTTACCTTGAAGAGTTGCGTGCGATTATCGTTTACACGGGTGTTTCGGATGCAAAGATGGAAGAAGGTTCTTTGCGTTGTGACGTTAATATTTCTTTGCGTCCTGTTGGAGAAGAAAAATTTGGAACGCGTGCCGAGATTAAAAACTTGAATTCTTTCCGCGCTGTTGAACGAGCCATTGAATATGAAATTGAACGTCAGACTGAATTGCTTGAAGATGGGGAAGAAGTCAAACTTGAAACGCGTACTTGGGATGATGCACAAGGAATGACATTCTCTCTTCGCAGTAAAGAAGAAGCTGATGAGTATCGTTATTTTCCGGAACCAGATCTTCCTCCAATTGTTTTAACAGATGAGTGGATTCAGGGTATGAAGGACTCTTTGCCTGAACTACCTCGTGCACGTCGTGAACGACTGATTGCAGATGGCATTGGAGAAAAAGAAGCTGCAATCATCACACAAGAAATGGAATTGGCTGATTTTTACGATGCGGCTAAGATGCAATTTGATGAGCCGCAGATGATTGTTAATTGGCTGATTGGTGATGTGATGGCGAAGCTTAATGCCAGTGGCAAATCGTTAAAAGAGAGTGGATTTACGCCGGAACGTCTCACAGGTCTTTTGAAATTAGTCAAGAGTGGAGATATTAGCAATAAGATTGCCAAAGATGTATTTATGAAAGCCTTTGATGAGGACAAAGATCCTGTTGCAATTGTTAAGGAAGAGGGACTACAGCAGATTTCTGATACTGATTCGCTTGCTCCAATGATTCAAGAAATCATTGATAATAATCCTAAATCTGTTGCTGACTATAAAGCTGGCAAAAAGAAGGCATTGGGTTTCTTTGTTGGTCAAGTGATGAAGGCGACAAAGGGACAGGCAAATCCTGGTGTGGTTAATAAGATGATTATTGATCTTTTGGAGAAAATGTAATGGACATGCACCGCATTATTTCTGCAATTGATCATACAAATCTCGATCCGACTACAACGGAAAAAGAAATTCTGACTTTTGCTGAAGCTGCACAGGGCTCGGGTATTGCGTCGCTTTGCGTGCAGCCATGTTATGTAGAAACTTTAGTTAAGCATTTTCCTGGTGGCATTCCTATTTGTACTGTGATTGGCTTTCCAAATGGGTACGAGCCAGCAGAAATAAAAGCTGCTTCTGTAGCGTATGCGTTTTCTCATGGTGCAAAAGAAGTGGATATGGTTGTTCCGATTGGTCGTATTAAAGCAGGTGAATTTGGTCATGTTTACCATGATGTTCAAATGGTTTTGCGTGAAAAACCAAGAGAAGGTATCTTTAAGCTGATTCTTGAAACTGGTGCGTTAACTGAGGATGAAATCGTTCATAGCATTCAAGTGTTAAATGATTTGCCAATCAATTTTTACAAAACAAGCACGGGTTTTAAATATCCGGGAGCTTCGGAGACAGCTGCAAGAATTATAATGAAATATAAACGTCCTGATATTCAGCTTAAAGTTTCTGGTGGAATTCGTACCATTGAGGATGCAGAGAAGTATTTATCTATTGGTGCAACACGTATAGGTGCAAGCAAATTGCTTGAAGCTTGTTTAAAAAATAAGCAATAAGGAGATAGAAATGGCAGACATCAAATATGAAATTACAGAACACATTGCTGTTCTTTCGACCAGCAGTCGTGGTTGGAATAAAGAACTTAATCTTGTCAGTTGGAATGATCGTCCAGCGAAATATGATCTTAGAGAATGGGCTCCTGATCATAGCCGAATGGGAAAAGGTGTTACTTTAAGTGCAGAAGAAGTTTCAACATTGAAGGACATCTTAAACGAACTCGCTTTATAAGAAAACGTTCATGGTATACAGAAACTGTATACCATGAACGTTTTTTGGTGTAATATGAAAGTGGATTAAGTAACGAAAAAGGGGTGAATAGAATTGAGTCATCCAATTATTGTTTCATTTCCGTTAAAGGGTGAATGGCATGTCCCTCATACACCAGGCACTAAAATCCCAAGTTATGGAACTGATAGATTTGGTACAAGATATGCTTATGATTTTATTCAAGTAGATTGGAGCAAAAAAGGACTCCCAGCATATAGACAAGGGTTCTTGCGTTATCTTTTGTTTGGTATGCCCCTAACGGATTATTATTGTTGGGGACAACCTGTTTATGCTCCTTTTGATGGTGTTGTTGTTGAGGCGCGAGATGGGTATCTAGAACGCTCAAAGACACATATTGTTATAGATTTCTATTACGCGTGGAAAAATAATTATTTTTTTAATCTTCAAAGTCGAAACGTTCAAGAGATTGCAGAAAATTTTATCATCATTCGATCGATGAATAATGTTTATGCGGCATTGGTTCATTTGCAAACAGGTTCAATAAGAGTGTCTGTTGGACAAAAACTTAAAAAAGGTGAACATATTGGAAATGTGGGACATTCAGGATCCACACTTGCATTTTCAACTAATGGATAGCGCAGACCTTTCAAAAGCAAATGGTTTGCTATGTTCTTTTGAAGAATATGAACTTTTTCAAAATGGAGAATGGATCAAAAAGAGAAACGGTATACCAACCAGTAAAGATCGCATCAGATTTTTATAGTGTCTTCATATAGTTTCATATTATAAATTTAGCCAATGACACATGTGTCATTGGCTAAATTTATAATGAAAGAAATGTATAGTATTTATGTTAGAACTGGCTTGTGTAGAGTCGGTGATAGTAGCCTTTGTGTTGAAGCAATTCTGCATGTGTACCAGCTTCGACAAGATTTCCTTGCTTCATTACAACAATAAAATCGGCATTTTTTATCGTTGATAGGCGATGCGCAATGATCAATAATGTTTTTTGTTTCATCAATTGAGAGAAGGCATTTTGAACGATCGCTTCTGTATGAGAGTCTAATGATGAGGTTGCCTCATCGAGAATGAGAATATCATTTTGACTTAATAATGCGCGTGTGATTGCCAAAAGCTGGCGTTGGCCTTGTGAGAGTGTGGCTCCTTGATCATGGAGAATGGTTTCATAGCTGTCTGGTAATTCATTGACAATTTTATGAAACCCGGCAATTTTACTTGCCTTTATGATTTCTTCTTTACTTGACGATGGATTGCCTAGGCCGATATTTTCAAGAATTGAGGCGTTAAAGATCATAGGCTGCTGTGGCATTACACCAATATGTCGGTGAATTTCATCAAGAGTTATTGTTGAAAGATCAATACCGCCAATGAGAATTCTACCTGATGAGGGTAAATAATAACTGAGCAAAAGGTTGGTGAGTGTTGTTTTGCCGGCACCGGTTGCCCCAACAATTGCAATTGTTTTTTTCTCGGGAAGTGTCAGAGAAATGTCGTGTAGAACAGGAAGTGTATTATAAGAAAAACAAACGTGGTCAAATGTTATTGTGTTATCAGATGGAAAAGGATGATTTCTGTTATGTCCAAGAGCTTCTTTTTCATCAAATTCATCTAATACACTAAATATACGGGCAGATGCAGAAACTGTTGCTTGAAAAGCATTATAGATAGAGGCTAGCTGATTAAGCGGTGTTGCAAACCTGCGCATGTATAGTAAAAATGTGAACAAGGTGCCTACCGTTAAAGCATCACCATGAATAATGCTTAATCCTCCAATGATGGCAATCATGACATATATAAGGTGATTGATGAAAGTCATTATCGGGGCCATAACAGAAGACGTTTGCGCGGCGGCGTAAGTTGAGCTGACGGTTTCATTGACAGCATTAAACTTTTGCAGATTGCGTGATTTATAATCAAATAACATGAGCATGTTTTGCGCGGATAGCTTTTCTTCAATATAGGTATTCATTTCGCCCAGAGCAAATTGGTATCGTGAAAATAATCGCTTTGATATTTGAGATACAATAGCGGTTAGAATGAAAAATAATGGGAACACCAAGGCGGCCCAAAGTGTAAGCTTGACGGATAATAATGCCATAGCTAAGAAGGTTCCAATGACATTGACGATTGCTTCAATAAGTGATGTAAAATTATCGGAGAAAGAGGTGTTGATTTGATCAATATCGTTGGTCATTCGGCTCATTAAATCTCCAGTAGTATGTTTATCGAAGTATGACATTGGCAAAACAATAACTTTAGAAAAGAGCATATAGCGTAGATCATTTGCCAATCGTTGACCAACGATGGCCATTGTATATATCTGAATCAAGGTAACCACTGATATTGCAGCAAATAAGAAAAATAAAATTATGATTTGCATTAAAAAAATCGTGGTTATGGTACCAGAAAGAATAAGGTCGACAATCACGCCAACGCGTTGCATCGCATAGAGCATGATTGCAGATACGGATGCGCTCATTAGAGTTGAAACAAATAAATATAATTTATTTGGTTTTAGCACAGACCAAAGGCGAGAAAGTGTATGTCTAGTAGAAAGCTGAATGAGATTATCGTTCATTAAGTGCCTCCTCAATCATTTGATCACCAAGGATCATCTCGTAAAGTGAACTAGATGAAATTAGTTTTGCATGGGTTCCTTGAGCAACAATTTGTCCTCGATCAAAAAGAAAAATAATGTCACATTTTCGTAAAGTTGATAAACGCTGTGAAACAATAATTTGTGTTTGAGGACGCATTGCGTCAAGCTGAGAAAAAAAGGCTTTTTCTGTCTCGTGGTCAAGTGCGCTGGTGCTGTCATCTAAAATTAATATTTTAGGTTGAATCGCAAGAATGCGTGCAATCGATAAGCGCTGTTTTTGTCCTCCGGATAGGTCGTGTCCACGTTGAAGAATCGCATGTTCGATGGATTTTTTATCTGATAGGTAAAGTTCAGAGGCCATTGCATCATCAAGTGCTTTAGTGATTTCTGCTATTGACAGATTTGGGTTGCCTAGTAATAAATTATCACGAATGGTACCAGCCAGAACCGTTGCCTTTTGTTGGACATATCCAATATTATTCATTAACCATTTACGTGGAATATGGTGAAGTGAAATACCTTCATATAATATATTTCCTTGGATGTTATTGAGTAGACCTGAAATGGCATCAAGAAAAAGTGTTTTTCCAGATCCAGGAAGACCTACAATACCAACTCGCTGATTGAATGGGATTTGGCAGCAAACATTATATAATTGAAAATGTTTTGCGTGAGGAAAACGATAACATAAATTTTTCACTTCAATAGTCCAGCCGTTAGGAAGAATGGGTGTGTTAATTTCGGATTGTATAGGAATGTTAACAACTTTTTGAATTCGCTGGATGGAGGCCTGTGCACGAGTAATTTGAGTGAGAACGTTAGAGGCTCGTGTTACACAGCTAAGAATTTGCATGGAATATGAAATAAAAGCAATTAGTTTGCCTATATCAGAGGTAAACCCAAAGAATCCAAGACAAAGTATGACCGCAATTGCTTCATTGAAAATAATCATGGACGTTGGCGCAACAATGCTAAATCGTTTTTGGATGGTGAGATTAAGAGACAATAATTGATCATTAATAATTCGGAATCGGTTGATGATTTTTTTTGCTGCGCCTAATCCCTTGATTGTCATTACACCAATCAACATTTCTTGAGCGCTCAAATTGATTGCATCAAGCGTGGACTGGATTTTTGGAAAATACTTCGCCGAAAAACGGACAAAGCTCACAATATTTAAGCAAAGTAAAGGAATAGTGACTAAATATGTGAGGGAAAGGCTGGGGCTTAGTTGAATAGAGAGAACTAAGCCAACTACAAAAGAAATGGGAAGTCCGATGGCAATGCGTTGTACCATAAGAAACATGTTCTGAATTTGTAAAACATCATTCGTTAGACGAGTGATTAGTGTTGAGGCGCTGACAGAATTAAATGCTTCATAGGGAAGAGAAAGTATGTGAGTATATAACTTTTCGCGCAAAAGTTCACCGATTTTGGCCGTTGAGTTGGCGGAGAAGTGGTATGCAAGGGTACAGGCTATGAGACTGATTAGTGTAACTGCTAACATTTGAATACCAGTTTGTTGAATCATTTCTGCATTATGTTTTGTGATGCCGTTATCGATGAGAATTTGAAGCAACCAAGGAATCATGAGATCAGCAATTAGGCTGATTGACATGCACAAGACGGCAAGAATGATGATGAATCTGTTACTTTTTACTGCTTGAGTAATAATAGACATGGGAATCCTTTCAATACAAAAAATAAAGGATCGGCAAGCGATCCTTTTGCTTTAGCACGCCTGATAGGAATCGAACCTACGCACCCGCCTCCGGAGGGCGGCGCTCTATCCACTGAGCTACAGGCGTATCTGAAATTTACATCAATAGTATAGCTGAATTTCTGGGTTTTGTAAAATATAAAATAGGCTTTATGTGACGATTTTATGAAGATTGTTGTTGATTTTTGTTGAAATGCATGCTTTACTATGTTAAACTGTTACTGAGTTGAAAAAATAGGAGGGCTCCAAATGAAGTTTAATAAGATCATTTCTGCTACTTTGATAGCGGTTTTGGCACTTGGCATTGTTGGTTGTGGATCTAATAGTGACGATAATTCTTCTTCCGCATCAACTGATGCAAATGTAACTCAAATCGAAGCAGAAAATCCTTGGGAGGCTACGGTAAAAGGAGATGGATCTCTGGAACGTGTACAAAAGGCTGGAAAAATAACCGCAGGTCTTGATGATTCTTATCCTCCAATGGGCTATCATGATGCTGAAACTGATGAAATTGTAGGTTTCGATATTGATATGGCAAAAGCAATTGGTGAAAAATTAGGCGTGGAATTTGAATTCGTCCCTGCTGATTGGAATGCCATTGTTCCTTCTCTTCAAACAGAAAAGTTTGACGTCATTATCTCGGGTATGAATATGTGGGATACACGCGTTAAAGAAGTAAACTTTGTGCCATATGGTGTTGCTAGTCAAGAAGTTCTTGTGAAGGCGGATGCTGAGAATCAGGAGCAAATGAGTGATCTTGAATATTTCAAGGATAAAGTTATTGGGACACAGCTGGGCTCTACAGCAGCAAAGTATTTGCAAGCGATGGGATTTGTTGAAGGCGAAAATTTGACTTTATATAAAACTTTCCCAGAAATCACTGTTGATCTTGATAATGGGCGAATTGATGCACTTGCCATTGACAATTTCGGTTCCGTAGAACTGTTAGAGACAGGAAAGTATAATGATGTAGCGACCATTGAAAGCAGTGATGGTGCAGCAGCTAACCAAATAGGTATTGCTGTTCGTAAAGAAGATGGGGATCTGCAATTAGCACTTCAAAAGGCAGTCGATGAATTGCTGGTAAGTGGAGAATTGAAAGAGATTTCTATGAAATGGATTGGAATTGACATTACTGAATCTCTGGTTGCAGATGCTCAAGCACGTTTAGATGCGAATAATTATTAATACATAGTCCACGAATACTCACCCGTTAAATCGGGTGAGTATTCGTGTGTCTAAAGAAAGGTTGTATTTCAGGTATGAGTAGTATGATGTTTGGTGCCGTAAATTGGGATTGGAGTGTGGTAACACAAACCCTTCCATATTTATTAAAAGCGTCTGTGACAACAATCGAATTAGCAATTATCAGTATCTTTTTTGGCTTGATCATTGGCTTGATTGTTGCGCTAATGAAAATTAGTAGCATAAAGATTTTGAATTGGATCGGTCAACTTTATACATGGATATTTCGTGGCATTCCATTGTTGGTTCAGTTATTTTTAATCTATTTTGGTCTATCTGCGGCATTGGGAATTGATCTTGATAGTTTTACAGCTGCGATCATTGGTATAAGTATTTGTGGCGGTGCATATATCGCTGAAATTATTCGTTCTGGGATTCTTTCGATTGATTCTGGACAAATGGAAGCAGCGCTATCTCTTGGGATGAATCGTAGACTGGCGATGCGGAAGATTATTATTCCACAGACATATCGTCGCTTGATTCCGCCTTTGGGCAACGAATTTATCAGCCTGATTAAAGATACCGCGCTTGCATCAACTATTACAGTAACTGATCTACTTCGTACCGCTCAAATTTATTCAGGGTCTCTATATAAACCTTTTGAAATGTATGTAACAGCTGCAATAATTTACCTTTTTCTTATTACGATAATTACTGCTCTTCTTAGTTTCGTAGAACGTCGTTTAGCAAAAAAAGGATTTTAATTGTCTTTTGTGTTTTAGAAGGAGCGGGGAAAATGCATGTTGTCGTTAAAGCTTACGGCAAGATCAATATCTTTTTGGATTGTATTGGCAAACGAGAAGATGGATATCACGAAGTGAGTATGATCATGCAATCAGTGCGCTTGCATGATCTTGTAGAAATCAGTGAAGCAGAAACAAACTCTGTATTTACGGATTCCATGTATGTACCAAACAACCGTAATAATTTAGCAATGCGTGCTGCATTGTTATTGCAAGAACAGTTTCATATGCCTTCAGTGGCGATTAAGATTAAGAAAAATATTCCAGTTTCGGCTGGGATGGCTGGAGGCAGTAGTGATGCGGCAGCCGTTTTTGTGGGATGTAATGCTTTATTTGACTTAGGATTGAGTGAAAAGGAACTTATGAGATTGGCTGCGAATATTGGCTCTGATGTGCCATTTTGCATCAAAGGTGGGACGGCCATTGCGGAGGGAAGAGGCGAGAAAATTCGTCCATTAACTGATCTACCCAAAATGCATGTTTTGCTGGCTCGAGCAGACTATGGTGTTTCGACGGCAGCCGTATATAAAGAAATCAAGCCAGCCGATCTTCATCCTCAAAAGGCACTTTTTTCTCAACTATGTGATGCCGTGCATCATGGGGATACAGTTTTTGTTGAAAATCACTTATATAACGCGTTAGAAGAGCCGAGCTTCCGTGTTGATCCAAGGACAAAAAAGAGAAAGCAAATTCTTTTGGATGGCGGCGTTCAGCACGTCCTTATGTCGGGGAGTGGGCCAACATTATTTGCGTTGTATGCGACAGAACATGATGCGTGGCAAAATTATAAAAAAATTAGAGCCCTCTTTTCTAATGTATATTTGACATCCACCTGTAGTTCTGATTTAATAAAAGATAGAGTAATTTTTTAATTGTGGAGGTTGGGATGAAAAAGTACGCAATCGTTCTTGCAGCTGGCAAAGGTACACGTATGCGTTCCGAGTGCCCAAAAGTGTTGCATACCATTCAAGGGAAGCCGATGATCACTCGTGTTTTAGAAGCAATTGATCAAGCGGAAATCTCAAATAAATATGTTGTTGTTGGTCATGGTGCAGACCAGGTTGAAAAAGTGTTAGATGATTCAGTGAAGATCGTCCTGCAGGAGCAGCAGCTGGGAACTGGCCATGCTGTCCGGGAAGCACTTAACGTTCTAAAGGATGATGTTGATTCTTTTGCGGATACGACTGTTTTGATAACGTGTGGAGATACTCCATTACTGCGTGCAGAAAGTTTATCGGATATGTTGGCACAGCATATCAGTCAAGGTAATGTAGCCACTGTTATGACAACTATTGTTGATGATCCAACAGGGTACGGACGTATTTTACATGATGGTAAAAGCATTCTTGGAATTGTTGAAGAAAAAGATGCTAGCTTAAATGAGAAAGAAATTCAGGAAATTAATGTTGGTACATATTGCTTTTCACTTGAATTTTTAATTTCTAAGATAAATGAGCTAGATACAAATAATGCTCAAGGAGAATTTTACTTAACGGATCTCTTAAAGATGGCATATGAGGCTGGTAAGCCAACGGCTGCTTTTGTTCTTAACGATGCGAATGAAAGCTTAGGGGTAAATAATCGTCTTCAGCTAGCGCGAGCAGAAATGTTATTTAGAAAACGTGTTAATGAAAAATGGATGTTGCAAGGGATAAGCATGCAAGATCCATCTTCAATTTATATTGAAGATGATGTTGTTTTAGAACCAGATGTTTTTTTAGAAGCTAATGTTCATCTTTTCGGACATACACATATAAAACGAAATGCGGTCATTGAATCAGGAAGTCGAATTACTGATTCAACAATTGGTGAGAATGTAATAGTTAAGCAATCAGTGATTAAAGATTCTGTCGTAGGTGCATATACTACTATTGGTCCATTTGCTCAACTGCGTCCGGGAAATACGATTGGCGAGCATGTTAAAATTGGCAATTTTGTTGAGATAAAAAATAGCAAAATTGCTAATGAAAGTAAGATTTCTCATCATACTTATATTGGTGATACAGACATGGGTGCACGTGTCAATATTGGTTGTGGGACAATTACATGTAATTATGATGGAAAACATAAATATAGAACTGTAATTGGTGATGATGTATTTGTAGGCAGCAATTCAAATTTGATTGCGCCAATAGAAATTGGTGACAATGCTGTCATTGGCGCTGGGTCTACCTTATCGAAGGATGTTGTTCATAATGCGTTGGCTGTAACAAGACCATCGCTTGTTGTAAGGGAAAATTGGAAAAAGTAGGGAGGAAATTATTATGAAGGATATTGAGATGCATAAATCTTTAGAGCACATGAAAATTTTTACCGGTAATGCTAATCCGGAACTCGCGAAGGAAATTTGTGATTATTTGGGGATACCTCTCGGTGATAGCGTTGTTTCAAAGTTTAGTGATGGCGAAATCAATGTCGAGATTGATGAAAGTGTACGTGGAAAAGATGTTTATATCGTTCAACCTACTTGCGAGCCAGGTAATGACAATATCATGGAATTGTTGATCATGATTGATGCTGTGCGCCGTGCATCAGCACGTCGTATTACTGCAGTAATGCCATATTATGGCTATGCTCGTCAGGATCGAAAGAGCCGCGGCCGAGAACCAATTACTGCAAAATTGATTGCTAACTTGATTACAAAAGCTGGTGCACGTCGAGTATTGACAATGGATTTGCATGCTCAGCAGATTCAAGGATTTTTTGATGTTCCAGTTGATCATCTTGTTGCCGCACCAATCATTGCTGATTATTATAAGTCTTTGGGATTGGATGATTTCGTTGTTGTTTCTCCTGATATTGGTGGGGTAGCACGTGCACGTAAGTTTGCAGATTTATTGCATGCGCCTCTTGCGATTATTGACAAACGTCGTCCAAAACCAAATGTTTCTGAAGTAATGAGTATAATTGGCGATGTGAAAGACAAGAATGTTATTCTGATCGATGATATTATTGATACTGCTGGTACAATCACAAATGCAGCTGTTGCTTTAAAGGAACGTGGTGCGAAGGAAGTTTATGCATCTTGTACTCATCCAGTGCTTTCGGGTCCTGCAATTGATCGATTGAATAACTCTCCTATTAAAGAGATTGTAACAACAAACTCTATTCCTACTGCTGCAAAGAATTGTGATAAGATTGAAGTATTGTCAGTTGCGCCATTGATTGGTGAGGCAATTATGCGTATTTTTCAGGATGCATCAGTAAGTAAAATGTTTTAAGATGGCAGGTGAGTGCATACATCATGAAGATGATCGTTGGGCTGGGAAATCCTGGCAAGGAGTATGAGAAGACACGTCATAATATTGGATTTATGGCTGTTGATCGATTAGCAAGCATATATGGCATTTCGGTCACAAAAAAAGAATGTCGGGCGCTGACGGGAAAAGGAAATATTGCTGGACAACAAGTATTGCTTGTGAAACCTCAGACTTATATGAATGATAGTGGGTCTGCTGTTGGTCAATTGATTCATTATTATGATACGATTGATAATTTTATTATTATTCATGATGATATGGATTTACCTCTTGGAAAAATTCGATTTAAGCAAAAAGGTAGTGCTGGCGGCCATAATGGACTAAAATCTATTATTGCTCATTTAAATAGCCAGACATTTGATCGTTTAAAAATTGGCATTGGACATGATGACCATAACAATGTAATAAAACATGTGCTTTCGGGGTTTCAAAAAGATGAAGCACCAATTATAGAGGATATTATGTCTCATATTGACGAATGGTGTTCTTTTTGGATAAGAGAAGGTATTCTTGCATCAATGAATCGGTATAATTGATTGCAGATGTTTGAAACAGGCTGCTGCAAGCAGCCTGTTTTTTGTTTGTTAAGATTTAAAGAGGATAATAAAATAATGAGTTTTTCTATTCTTAAGTCACTTCAGGATCATATAAAAAATTTTGGCAACAATTTACTGTGGGATGGACTAGATCAAAGTGGTCGTAATGCTTTAATTGAAATAATTGTAAGAAAGTATAATCAACAAACAGTTATTGTTCTTTGTGAAAATGATAAACGAGTAAATACGCTGACGGTAGAACTGAAAAAAGTGATTGGACGTCCAATTTTCCCTATTTTTCAGCGTTCTCATTTGCCTGTAGAGGTATTAGCTAAGGAAGAAGATGACGGAGAGCGCATCGCGGCATTGTATTCATTGATACAAAAAAGTTCATGTGTTCTAGTGATAAATGCAATGGTATTATTTGAATATTTTCCGCTGCCAACTTATTTTGAGTCTGGGATTTTTTCTTGTAATATTGGTGAAGAGATATCACAGGAAGTCTTTTTAGAGAAACTAGTTGATCGAGGATATGAATCCGTTAGTGTGTGTGACCAATGTGGAACGTTTGCGCGTCGTGGTGGAATTGTTGATTTTTTTTCGCCGAATTATTCAATGCCTATTCGTGTAGAATGGTTTGATGATGAAGTAGATTCCATTCGTTTTTTTTCAGCTGAAACCCAGAAAAGTGAGAGTAATATAGAATCTTTTACAGCAATTCCTGCGATAGATATGTTTTTTTCTAAAGAGATACGTAGGAATCTTATTTCAGGAATTCAAGATGAGCTGGCATCAATAAAGAATGATCTACCAAATGATGCCATGAACCAATTAGGTGAGAAAATAAAAGATGTTTCAAAAAATCCATTGGAGAATGGTCTGCTAGGATACTACTCATATCTTGTTCCAGAATTTAATGCTACACTGTTTGACTACTTGAGCTCGGATGCTATCTTTTGCATTGATGAGACAGAAATGGTTGAAAATGCCATAAAGACAAAGCATGATGCAATTTTATCTCAGCTAGGAGATTTATTTTCGTATGGATATATTCTTCCCTCAAAGATAGAGTCATTTCTCACAATAGATGTTGTTAAAGATTTAATGCAAGATCAAAGATGCATTCTCCTTTCGGAGGTTGCAAGAGTACATAATATTTTTTCTAATGGGGAAAAATACTACTATCCGATTAATTCAAATCCATTAAAGGCGTATCCTGTCAATAAATTTATTGATGAGATAAAATCCTATCGAGAAGAAGAGTATCGTCTGGTTTTTTTCAGCGAAAATACAGAAATACTTTTGCTTTTGAAAAATTTATTTAACGAATATCAAATTGAGTTTTTTGAAACCAATACTTTTGACGAGATTAATCCATATCATAAAATAGTGCTTTTACAGCAAGAATTTTCCTTTGAATGCATCTTTTCTCAGGATCACTGTATTTTTATGAATGCGAATATATTTAATGTGCAATCTTCGCATGAAAAAAAGCAGAAAGCACCGAAAAAGCACTCGAGACTTGTCATTGAGGATCTTCAAGTTGGCGATTATATTGTACATGAACATCATGGTATTGGTTTATATTTAGGCATTGAACATCTTAACCGTGAGGGAATTGAAAAAGATTATATCTTGATTCAATATAAGGGTGCAGATAGATTATATGTTCCTATTGATCAGATGCATCTTGTAGAAAAATATGTCGGACAAGAGGGAAAACGACCTAAAGTTAATAAGCTGGGATCTAGTGAGTGGAATAAGTCAAAAAAACGAATTCAGGAATCTATTGAGGATATGGCTGAACAACTTCTTGAGGTTCATGCTAAACGCCAAATGCTTCCTGGTTTTGCTTTTGCTCCTGATGATGATATGCAGCGGGAATTTGAAAATACTTTTCCATACACTGAGACTGATGATCAGCTTCGGGCAATCACTGAAGTTAAAAGGGATATGGAGCAGCCTCACTCTATGGATCGACTGGTTTGTGGTGATGTCGGTTTTGGAAAAACTGAGGTCGCTATTCGTGCCGCGTTTAAGGCGGTATGCAGTCACAAGCAAGTAGCGCTATTGGTTCCTACCACTATTTTAGCGATGCAGCATTATAAAACCTTTAAAAATAGAATGGAAGGTTTTGGCGTGGAATTAGCAGAATTAACACGTTTTTGTACTACAAAAGAGCAAAATAAAATTTTTAAGGATTTGCGTGATCATCGCTTGGATATTGTGATTGGTACTCATAAACTCTTAAATGATAAGTTATCTTTTGCAGATTTAGGTTTGTTAATCATAGATGAAGAACAGCGTTTTGGTGTCAAACATAAAGAGAAAATAAAATCATTACAAGAAAATGTTGATGTTTTAACTTTATCAGCAACGCCAATTCCTCGAACCTTATATTTCTCTCTAACTGGCGTGAAAGATATGAGTATTATTGAAACGCCTCCAGATAATCGCTTGCCCATTCAAACCTATGTGATTGAAGAAATGCCAATGGTTATTGAGCAAGCGGTTAGGAGAGAGTTGTTGCGTGGTGGTCAAGTTTTTGTCGTCTACAATAATGTTGAACACTTATCTGAGATTGCAAAAAAATATCGTGAGTTATTCCCTAATAGTCGAATTTTAATGGGCCATGGGCGGATGAAAGAAGCTGAGCTAGAAGATGTCATGCTAAAATTTCAAAACCATGAGGCAGATATTTTGGTTTGTACGACAATTATTGAAACGGGAATTGACATGCCAAATGTAAATACAATGATTGTACACAATGCCGATCATTTTGGAATGGCACAGCTTTATCAGTTAAAAGGGCGTGTGGGTAGAAGCAAGCGGGTTGCGTATGCATATCTTATGTATAAGCCGGATAAACTTTTAAGTGAGGAACAGAGAAAACGCTTGAATACACTGCGCGAATATACTGCATTAGGATCTGGCTATAAAATTTCAATGAGAGATCTGGAAATTCGTGGTTCGGGGAATATGCTTGGTGCAGCACAAAGTGGCCATGTGGCTGAAATTGGTTTTGAGCTCTACCTGAAAATGCTTCAGGAAACGATTCGAAAAATGAAGAAAACGAACGGTCAAGAACCAGTGAGTGAATATGTTCCAATTCATACTGAAATTGATATTAATATTCAAGCCTATTTTCCTGAAGAATATATTTCTGATACAAGGTTAAGAATTGGTTTATACCAACGACTCGATAATATTTTAGATCAGATGGGCTTAGATGATATGTTGGATGAACTTATTGACCGTTTTGGAACACCAGATACGCCAGTTTTGAATTTATTAAGGCTTGTTTCATTAAAACAGTTGGCTGGTAGAGCAGGGATTCTGTCCATTAAACAAAGAAAGAATAATATTTATATTAAAATTGATTCTGAAATCGATTTTGATGTTCAACGTTTGGTGTCATATATTGCTCATACATTTGGAAGATTGATGTTAAAAAATATCAATGAAGAGACTTTCGTTGTTATGGATGCGTCAAAAATAACAAATTCGGAGAAATTATTAGATTCATTAAAACTTGTTGTCAACGATATTAAAGAGATTGTCAGAGGGGAAAACAGCAAGTATAATAGGTGAGGTAATGATTTTATAGGAGCGTGATTATTTTGAAGAAAGCATTAGCGATGCTTTTAGTAACAGTAATGGCTGCAGGACTTTTTGCTGGCTGTAGTTCAAATGATGATATGGGTGGAGAAGATGTTATTAAGGTTAATGATACTGCATTAACTAAAAATTATGTTGATGCTCGAATCAACCAAATTTTTCAGCAGAATCAATTGGAAAGTGATGATGCGTATGCAGGATATTACAAGAGTCAAATTATTAATGGCTTGGTTGAAACGGAATTAATGGTTCAGGATGCAAAAAATAAAGGTATTGAAATCACTGAAGATGAGAAAGAATCCTTTAAACAGAATTTGATCGACCAAACATATGGTTCAGAAGAAAATTTTCAAGCTTATCTTGATGAGTATAATGTAAGCGATGAAATGCTTAATAGAATGATTGAAGAAAAATTATATTATGATAAGTATATTGATCAGATTAAATCTGGAATAACAGTTGATGCAGAGGCATATTATAATGAAAACAGTGATCAGTTTGATGTGGCTGATCAAGTGAAAGCAAAACATATTCTTGTTGATGACAAAGAGACTGCGGAAGATATCATCAAACAATTAGATGAGGGTGCTGATTTCTCAGAGTTGGCAAAAGAATACAGTACCGATTCAGCTACTGCTCAGCAAGGTGGAGAATTGGGCTATTTTACAGCAGATGAAATGATTACGGAATTCTCAGATGCAGCTTTCGCACTTGAGGTTGGTCAGTATACTAAAGAACCTGTAGAAACAAGTTATGGATATCATGTTATTCTGTGCGAAGATAAAAAAGCAGCACATCATCAGACATTTGATGAGGTAAAAGATGAGCTAACCGACCAACTTACTGATCAGGAAGTACAAAGTAAATACTATGAGATCATGGATCAATTGAAGCAAGATGCAAATATTGAGTATTTATCTGATGATTATAATCCAGATAAGCTTGTAGAAGCTGCTGAAGCGCAAATGGCGGAACAGAACCAAGGTGACAGCAGTACTGCAGATGGCTCAAGCGCTGAGTCAACGGATTCAGCAACAACGAATGATGGGGCAAATTCAGATAGTGCTTCAAATGAATCGTCTAGTAGCGCAACAGCTACTGAAGAGGGGAGTTCATTAGTCGATAAAGCCGAATAAACGAAAACAGAGAACGTTGTGATCACGTTCTCTGTTTTTTTGATAGACATATTTTTTATTGTTCATGTGGTTCTGGAGCCAATATTTTTTCTAATTCTTTAAAAATAAATAGGACACAACTTTTTCGAATGACATCGCGGTCTAATAAATATGTATGCAATGAAGCTGAATATTTATAAGAGAAAAATGTATTGTTGACATAAATTCCGATATATACGAGACCTTCTGGGTTGTTTTTTTCATCAGGGCCTGGGCCGGCAACTCCTGTTGTAGATACACCAATATCTGCCATATAAATATTCTGTGTTCCTTTTGCCATTGCTTTTGCGGTTTCTTGTGAAACAACGCCAAACTTGTTAATGATATCTGTCGGAACGTGAAGGACTGCATTTTTGACTTTTGATGTGTAGGTGCAGGCACCGCCAAGAACATAGGAAGACGCGCCAGAGACATCTGTCAGTGTTTTGCAAATTAATCCGCCAGTACAACTTTCCGCGGTGGAAATGGTCCAATTCTTTTCCTTTAAAATATTTCCTATTTTTTTTGAATGATTTAAAAGCGCTTGCCCATCTATAAGATAGTAATATTGTTTTAAGATTTTTAAAGCAAGGTTGATACTATCATCCTCTAAGATGAAAAGATGTGTTGCACAATTTAGTCTGAAATATGAAGTGGATATAGGTTGCAAGCCTTGAGTTATCGGGCGATCAAAAAATAATGAGGAATTTTCTTTTAGAATATCAAATTTTAAAGAATAAAAGACTTTACCAATGGCAATAATCGTTCTACAATAGAAATCGTTCGTACAATTTTGTAGTACTTTTAGAAATTCTTCTTTCGTTTTAGCATAATAAATGCTTGTTGGAGCAATTTCCAGAAAGGTGTTTTTTGATGGTGAACGGAAGAAGTTTGCTTTTTCATCGGGGAAAATTAAAGCGATTGACGTTGGTATCATATAATTCAAGTCCTTTCAAAGAAAAAGTATTGCATAATTATACAACGCGTTGTATAATAATTTCATTCGTTGGAGGTGTATTCATGATTAATGTTGGAATCATTGGGGCGACTGGTTATACAGGCTCTGAATTAATCAGACTCTTATGGAGACACGGTGAGGTAAAACTTTCTGCCATTGGTGCACGCAGCACAACAGGTGAGGTCTCTGATTTACATAAAAGCATTTTAAATTTAACAGACGCAAGATTTTGCGATATGACAATTGATAATTACAAGGATTGTGATGTGGTTTTTTTGGCGCTTCCGCATGGAACATCATCAGAATATGCAAAAAAACTCATAGAAATGAATATCAAAGTTATTGATTTAGGTGCGGATTTTCGCTTAAATGATATGAAAATCTATGAGGAATGGTATGGAGCAGATCATGCTTGTCCAGAGTGGATGGAAAAAACCGTCTATGGATTGCCAGAATTACATCGCGAAGAAATTCGCAGAAGCAACTTGGTTGCAAATCCTGGTTGCTTTCCTACAAGTATTATTTTAGGATTGGCGCCACTCTGCAAGCAGAAATTGTTAAATCCAGCGTTTGTTGTTGCAGATAGTGATTCTGGATTAACTGGTGCTGGAAAATCTCTAAAGGAGAGCTCTCATTTTGTAAATGTTAATGAAAATGTTGTAGCGTACAATATCGGTAAGCATCGACATTTACCAGAAATTGTACAGGAATTGAATGCTTTAGCTGAAGACAATGTCGGCTTGGTTTTTAATCCTCATTTAGCTCCAATTAATCGGGGCATTTTGTCTACTTTAACTGTCAAATTGAACAAAGCATGCAGCGAAGAAGAGATTAGAGCGCTTTATCACAATTTTTACGATAAAGAACCATTTGTAAGAATACGCAAAGCTGGAGAATATGCAGCGACAAAACAAGTAATGGGCTCTAATTACTGTGATATATCTCTTCATATGGTTGATGCCACAACGGTTGTTATTTGCGCAGCAATCGATAACATTGTAAAGGGAGCAAGCGGTCAAGCTGTACAAAATATGAATATTCTATTTGATTTACCAGAGACACAAGGGTTGGAGCAATTCCCTCTTTGTCCATAATTATAAAGGAGAAAAAAAACATGAGCAACTATCCAAAAGGCTATTCGGCTTGTGGCCTCCACTGTGGAATAAAAAAAGCCAAAGATGATCTTACCATTGTTTATTCTGATGTCGCTGCAAGTGTCGCAGCGGTATATACAAACAATTTGTTTCAAGCAGCACCTTTGCAGGTAACAAAGGCACATTTATCTAGTGAGGGAAAAGCACAAGCCATTGTTATTAATAGTGGCGTTGCAAATGCAGCGATGGGTAAACAGGGAATCGTTGATGCAGAAGCAGTTGCAAAAAAATTGGCGCAAACGTTTAATATAAAAGATAATTATACAATTGTTGCTTCTACAGGCGTCATTGGAATGCCACTGCCTGTGGATACGATTAATTCGGGCATTGAAATGGCAAAAGGTGTATTGAAGCCTCTTGAAGAGGGTGCTGAATCTGCCTCACGTGGTATTATGACAACAGATACTGTTCCTAAGACAGCACAGGTTACAGTTAAAATAGATGGTAAAACTGTTAATTTCTGGGGAATGTGTAAAGGTGCTGGGATGATTCATCCAAACATGTCAACCATGTTAGGCTTTGTCCTTTGCGATGCTGCAATAACTACGGAAGTACTGCAAAAAGCTTTGAGTTCTGCAATTGGAGATAGTTTCAATATGATTTCCGTTGATGGTGATACATCGACAAATGATATGGTAACTGTACTTGCAAATGGCCTTGCAGAAAACGAGACTATTGCTAGTGAAAATAATGATTCGTATACAATATTTGCGAATGCGCTAAAGGATGTTTGCATTAGCTTGGCTAAGCAAATTGTTGCAGATGGAGAAGGCGCTACAAAATTGTTTTCAGTGAAAGTAACAAATGCTCTGACAACGACCGATGCTAAAACAATTGCGCGTGCGGTAACGTCATCTAGTCTTGTAAAAGCTGCTATGTATGGGCGCGATGCAAATTGGGGGCGTATTGCTTGTGCAGCAGGATATTCAGGAGCAACCTTTGATCCATATAAAATGGATATCTATATTGGTGATCTTCAGGTGGCAAAAAATGGTCAGGGCCTTGCATTTGATGAAGAGAAGGCGCTTGCGCTTCTTTCAAAGGATACAATTGATGTCCTGATAGATTTGCATGAGGGAAAAGGTGAAGCTGTTGGTTGGGGTTGTGATCTCACCCATGATTATGTCAGCATTAACGCAGATTACAGGAGTTAATAATAATGGAATTCGGCAATCATACGGCAGAGGTACTTGTAGAGGCTCTGCCTTATATTAAAAAGTTTTATGGTACGACAATTGTCATTAAATATGGCGGTCATGCCATGGTTGATAAAGAAATGCGTGAAAAAGTCATTTCAGATATTGTTTTGATGCGCTTTGTTGGCATGAATCCAATACTTGTACATGGTGGCGGCCCGGATATTAATTATTGGCTTGAAAAAGAAAACTATCAATGTAAATTTGTCGATGGGTTGCGTGTAACCGACCGAGAAGTTTTAGAGATCGCACAAATGGTGTTGATTGGCAAAGTTAATCAAGAAATTGTAGCCCTTTTGCAAAAGCATGGTGGCAATGCCGTTGGATTAAGCGGGATTGATGGTGGTACGATACAAGCAAAGAAAAAGTTACACTATGACAAAGATAATCATTTGGTTGATCTTGGCTATGTTGGTGAAATAACAAAAATTAGACCAGATCTTATTCGTAATGCGCTAGCTAAAGAGTATATCCCTGTTATTTCGCCAATAGGTCTTGATGATAATGGCGGACGCTACAATATAAATGGCGATACTGCAGCTGCCGCTATTGCAGCTGCATTAAAAGCGGATAAGTTTTTCTTGCTTACAGATACTGATGGTATTCTTGACCGTAATGGTGCACGAATTAGTCAAGTTACAACAGACCGCTTAGATCAACTTGAAAAAGAAGGCGTTATTTATGGCGGAATGATACCGAAAGCAGCTTGCTGTAAGCACGCTATTCAAAATGGGGTACAAAGCGCACATATCATTAATGGACAAATGCAGCATAGTTTATTACTTGAATTATTTACTGACGATGGTGTTGGAACCATGGTTGTAGGAGGTAAACAAGATGAATAATATGATTCAAAAAGGTCAGCAGTATATTATGGGCACGTACAGTCAAGCACCAATCGTAATTGAAAAAGGTGAAGGTGTCTATTTGACCGATAATACAGGGAAAAAATATATTGATATGGTTAGCGGCATTGCGGTTAATAGTCTGGGGTATCATCATCCTGCAATTGTTAAAGCGATTCAAGAACAAGCAGAGACGCTAATTCATATTTCAAATTTATATTGGAATATCCCTCAAATTGAGCTGGCTGAGAAGCTTTGCAAAGCAAGCGGTCTTAGTAAAGCTTTCTTTTGCAACAGTGGTGCTGAAGCAAATGAGTCCGCAATTAAATTGGCAAGAAAGTATGGGAATGGGCGTAGTACTATTATTTCAATGATACAATCTTTCCATGGGCGCACACTTGGTGCATTAAAAGCAACTGGTCAAACAAAATATCAGAACGGGTTTGCGCCACTTCCAGAAGGTTTTAAATATACAGAAGCAAATAACATCGAAATGTTAGATCAGATGATCGATGATGATACTTGTGCAATTATGCTTGAAGTGATTCAGGGAGAAGCAGGGATTATTGCACTTGATGAAGCATATCTCAAACATGTTGAAAGTATTTGCCAACAAAAAGATATCTTATTTATTGTTGATGAAGTTCAGACAGGTATGGGACGCACAGGATATGCTTTTGCTCATCAAAAATTTGATTTGCATCCGGATATCGTAACTATGGCTAAAGCCATTGCAGGAGGTGTTCCAATGGGTGCTATGCTAGCTAAGGACCATGTTGCTGCAGCTTTTAATCCTGGTGATCATGCGTCAACTTTTGGTGGTAATCCTTTGGCTGCTCATACCGCTTGCGCTGTTGCCGATATTATTCTTGATGACACATTTCTTGCTCAGGTTCAAGAAAAAGGTGAATATTTTGCAAAGCGACTTGCAGAATGTGTTGACGGGAAAAAAGTCCTCGAAGTACGTGGGCGTGGTTTAATGTTGGGTCTTTTGTTGGATGATAGCGTAAAACCTGGTGATATTGTTTCTGCTGCAGCAGAGTCGGGATTGCTTATTTGTACAGCAGGCAAACAAGTACTACGTTTCGTGCCACCACTTGTTATTTCAAAAGACGAAATTGATGAAGCTATTGAAATCTTGAAAAAGGTGCTGGCATGAAGGTCCTTATCGTAGGTCTCGGGCTCATTGGTGGCTCACTTGCAAAAGCTTTATCAACCTATACTGACGCAAAAGTTATTGGCATAGATAAGGATGATAAAACTTTAGCTTTAGCATTAGATGAAGAAGCTATTGCATACATCGGTGGTGAAGCTGATCTTCAAGATGCCGATGTTACTATATTGGCGATGACACCAAAAAACATTATTGACTTCGTTAAAAGAAACCATGGTATTATGAATAAAAATGGTCTTGTTCTTGATGTTTGCGGTGTTAAAAGAGATATAATGGCTTGCTTTAAGGAGTATTTTTCTGTCGATGGACCGCAATATATTGGAATGCATCCGATGGCAGGAAGAGAATTATTTGGTTATGAACATTCTTTAGTAAATCTTTTTCAGGGTGCTAGCCTGGTCATGACAAAAGATCCAGATATTGATTATCATATTGATTGGAATTTGCTTGAAGAATATGTTTATGCACTAGGGTTTAGAAAACTCGTATCATCAACACCGGAAACACATGATCAAATTATTGCCTATACATCTCAATTGGCACATATTGTTTCGAGTGCATATATTAAGAGTCCGACGATGTTGCGTGAAGAAGGGTATAGTGCAGGGAGTTTTCGTGATTTGACACGCGTTGCTCGTCTTGATGAAAAAATGTGGACAGATTTGTTTTTACGAAATGCAGATTATTTGGAAGATGAGATAGAGGAAATTATTAATCATCTTATTGAGTATCGTGATGTGTTGCACACCAATGATTCCGAAAAACTTGAAAAGTTATTAAAAGATGGTAGAGTTAGAAAAGAGTGGAGCAACGATCATGTTCAGTAGTGCTGAAAGGAGATTCGTTAATGATTGATAGAGAAATCATATGCAAAGATCCTTATGAAATGATCGGAGCTGCTCATCAAACGATTTATGAATCGCTCGGGAAATTAAAATATGTAAATCTAAAATATAAGGTTTTGGATCAACCCGAAAGCGGCTGGCTGTATAATGTTGATTTTGAAGTCCAGGATAATACCTGTTTCATTCATTTTTTAAATACCGATGAGGAAGACATTTCGTTGGTTGTTGACCAAATTGAATACTTTAAATTACGGCCGTATTATATTGCTGCATGCGTAGGATTTAAAAATATTGTGTTTTATAGTGGTAATATGAAAGGAGAAGCTCAATGAACCTTAAGGGTAGAGATTTTTTAACACTACGTGATTTTACTGGTGAAGAGATTCAATCCATCGTTGATTTGGGATTAGATTTAAAAGATAAACAGAAAAAAGGCATCCCTCATCCGTATCTTCAGGGAAAGTCTCTTGCCATGATTTTTCAGAAGTCATCTACACGTACACGTGTTTCTTTTGAGGTTGGTATGTATCAGCTTGGTGGGCAAGCGTTGTTTTTAAGTACGAAAGATTTACAGATCGGTCGAGGTGAGCCTGTTAAGGATACAGCACGTGTACTGGCACGTTATGTAGATGGTATTTTAATTAGAACTTATGAACAAGCAGAAGTGGAAGCTTTTGCAAAATATGCGGATGTCCCAGTAATTAATGGGCTTACGGATACCTATCATCCAACCCAGGTCATTGCGGATTTGATTACTATTAAAGAACAAAAAGGCCATTTAGCAGGTTTAGATTTTTGCTACGTTGGTGATGGTAATAATATGACCCATTCTCTAATGATTGGCATGTTAAAATGTGGAATGAATGTTGGAATCGCCACACCAGATGGCTATAAGCCAAATGCGGAAATTGTGGCTTATGCCCAAAGCATTGCAAACGAGAATAATTGCCAGTTAGTTTTAACCAGCGATCCAAAAGCCGTTGTGAAAAATGCTGATATTGTATATACTGATACTTGGGCTAGCATGGGGCAGGAAGATGAAAAAGAGGCTCGCGCAAAAGCCTTTGTTGGATATCAGATTGATTCTGAAATGTTTGCTTTGGCAAAAGAGGATGCAATTTTCATGCATTGTCTTCCTGCATATCGTGGCTATGAAGTGACAGAAGATGTTTTGGAACATCCACGTAGTGTTATTTTTGATGAAGCTGAAAACCGTATGCATGCTCACAAAGCGATTATGGCTAGCATTATGTAATTGATTATTTAGGAGGAGTATTCATGTCTAAAGTAGTATTAGCTTATTCTGGTGGTCTTGATACGTCTATTATCATCCCTTGGTTAAAAGAAAACTATGACAACTGCGAAGTCATTGCAGTATGTGGGGATGTTGGTCAGGGCGATGAACTTAACGTTGTTCATGACAAAGCACTGGCTTCTGGTGCAAGCAAAGTTTATATTGCTGATCTTAAAGAAGAATTTGTTCGTGATTACGTGTACCCTGTTATCCGTTCTGGCGCATTGTATGAAGGCGGTTATCTTCTCGGCACCTCTTGCGCACGTCCTTTGATTGCGAAAGCACTTGTTGAAGTTGCGCAAAAGGAAGGTGCAGATTACATTGCTCATGGCGCAACAGGCAAAGGGAATGACCAGGTACGTTTTGAATTGACCATCAAGGCATTGAGCCCTGCAACAAAGATTATTGCTCCATGGCGTATTTGGGACATCAAGAGCCGCGAAGATGCTGTTGATTTCGCTAACGCACATAATATTCCTGTTCCGGTTACCAAAAAACGTCCATACAGCATGGATCGCAATGTGTTGCACTTATCTCATGAAGGGGCTGACTTGGAAGACCCTGCTAATGAACCATTAGATGATCTTTATCTCATCTGCAATCGTCCAGAAGATGCACCAAACGAACCGGAATATATTACCCTTACTTTTGAAAAAGGGAATGCTGTTAAATTAAACGGTGAAGAACTTGCTCCATTGGCTATGTTGGAAAAATTGAATGAACTTGGTGCAAAACATGGTATCGGCATTCTTGATATTGTTGAAAACCGTTTGGTTGGCATGAAATCCCGTGGTGTTTATGAAACCCCTGGCGGCACCATTCTGCATGTTGCGCATCAAGGTTTGGAATCTTTGACTTTGGATCGCGATACTATGGCCTTCAAGGCAACTGCAGGCGTAAAATACGCTCAGTTGGTATACGATGGACTTTGGTATACGCCATTGAAAGAAGCTCTTGATGCATTTATTGATAAGACTCAGGAAACTTGCTCTGGAGAAGTTCGTTTGAAACTTTATAAGGGAAGAGTTACAACTGCTGGTATGACATCTCCATATTCTCTCTATAATGAAGAATTTGTTACTTTTGGTGAAGATGAAGTTTATAATCAGGCAGACGCAGAAGGTTTCATCAATTTATTTGGCCTTCCATTGAAGGTTAATGCTCTGATGAAGCAAAATCTTAATAAGTAAGTGAGGCATTGCTATGGCAAAACTGTGGGGCGGAAGATTTAGCAAAGACAGTGATAAACTAATGGAAGATTTTCATTCTTCCATTAGTTTTGACCAGAAATTATATTATTGGGATATTCAAGGTAGCATTGCACACGCAACCATGCTGGGAAACGTTGGTGTAATTACTGAGGAAGAAGCACAAACATTGGTACAAGGTTTGCGTGACATTCTTGAAGAAATCGAAGAAGGAAAAGTAACCTTTAATCCATCTGATGAAGATATTCATATGAATATGGAAGTGTTGCTTACTCAAAAAGTTGGCGATGTAGGAAAAAAACTACATACAGGACGCAGTCGCAATGACCAAGTTGCAGTGGATATGCGCATGTATCTGCGGCATGAAGTCATGACTATTCAAGCGCAATTGATCGAATTCCTTGAAACCTTAATTGATATTGCTAAGAAACATCTTGAAACAGCAATGCCAGGTTATACACATCTTCAACGTGCGCAGCCAATTACGCTTGGTCATCATTTAATGGCATATTTTGAAATGTTTAAACGTGATTATCAGAGATTAGATTCATGGCTTGAACGTAACAACATTATGCCGCTGGGGAGTGGAGCGCTGGCAGGCACAACTTTCCCTTTAGATCGCAATCAAACAGCGCAAATGCTACATTTTGATGCCCCATGTTTAAATTCGCTGGATGGTGTCAGTGACAGAGATTTTGCGTTAGAATTTTTGAGTGACGCATCTATCAGCATGATGCACCTGAGTCGTTTCTGCGAAGAAATTATTTTGTGGGCCAGTCAGGAATTTGCTTTTATTGATTTAGACGATGCCTATAGCACAGGCAGCAGCATCATGCCTCAGAAGAAAAATCCAGACGTGGCGGAATTGGTTCGTGGTAAAACTGGTCGTGTTTACGGGTCTCTTCTGGGACTTCTGACAACGATGAAAGGCCTTCCGCTCGCATATAATAAAGATATGCAGGAAGACAAAGAAGGTGTATTTGACACTGTCGACACTTGGAAAAAGTGTCTCTTGATCTTTGAACGCATGCTTGCAACCGCAACTTTCAAAGAAGCGAATATGCGTCGAGCTGCAGCTGGTGGTTTTACCAATGCGACAGACTTTGCAGACTATCTTGTTACGAAAGGTATTCCATTCCGTGATGCACACGCAATTGTTGGTGAAGCTGTTGCGTATTGCATTATGAATGAGAAAGCACTTGATGATTGTTCAATGGACGAGTTCAAAGCGTTTTCTGCCTTGATTGACGAAGACATTTATGACAAAATTTCTATTGATACATGTATTCACAAACGTCAAACCATTGGCGCACCAAGTCCTCAGCAAGTGCAATTTGCCATTCAGCAAAATGAGATATTTCTTAATGAAATAAAGACGGCCCATGAAAAAATGGTGGAAGAAAGACAATTTTAATATTATTGAGCACTGAATGTTTTATTCAGTGCTTTTTTACTTTGGTTTTGCAGGTTGTGAGGACAAAGAGATGAGCATATATTTGGTGACATTGCTGGAAAGTTTGAGAAATTGAATGACTCTTGCAGTGTGAAGGTGCTGTGTGATAAGCTAATACTAAGTGAGGTGTCAAAAGTGAACAAAGATTTTGTGTTTAAGCATTTAAAAGATGCATTGACTGGGCCGACAAGTTTTGAAGATATATTAAAACTTTTTGATCTCCAAAAGTTTTCACCATCAGAGATAAAACAGGCATTGGATGATCTGGAGAAGGATGGACGTATTGTAAAAACGCGTACAGATCACTATGGAATTCCTGAGCAAATGAATTTGCTTACTGGGCGCGTTAAAAAACTCAAGAAAGGCTATGGCTTTTTAGTAACAGATAATATCGACATGGAAGATCTTTTTATTCCGCCAGATTGTCTTAACTCTGCGCAAAATGGGGATCGTGTCATTGTTCGTATTATGAAACATCGGGATTTGTCTGGTACATCAGGCAAAAATAGAGATGAATGCGAGGTCGTGCGCATTCTAGAACGCCACAATAAAATGTATGTGGGAACTTATAAACCCAAAAAGCATTATGCGTTTGTAGTCCCGGATAACCAGACGTTCGGTCAAGATATTATTGTTCCTTTTGATCAAGAATATCATGCTGTTGATGGTGACAAGGTGCTTGTTGAAATTACTTATTGGGGTGGAAAAGGAGAGATTCCAGAAGGACGTATTATTGCACGTTTGGGGGCATCTGGTTCTCCTGGGATTGATGTACTTTCATTGGTGTATCGATACGATCTTACTCCTAGCTTTACAGAGGCACAATTACAAGAAGCACATCGGTTGTCTCAAGAGCCGGTGGACACTGAATTAGGACGTCGACGCGATTTTCGTTATTACAGTCATGTTATTACGATTGATGGTGCTGATTCGAAGGATTTGGATGATGCGGTTCAACTAGAGATTCTGTCAAATGGTAATTATATGTTGGGCGTTCATATTGCCGATGTTGGCGAGTATATCAAGGAAGGGTCTATCCTTGATCAAGAGGCTTATAAACGAGGAACCAGCGTATATTTTGTTGACCGTGTGTTACCGATGCTTCCAACAGATATTTCTAATAATATCTGTAGTCTTAATGCAGGAGAAGATCGCTTAACACTATCATGTGTTATGGAGATTAATGCACAAGGCCAAGTTGTGGCAGCGGAGATTAGCGAATCAATTATTAACGTTGAAAAAAGATTTACCTATGATACAGTTAATGATATTTTGAAGGAGCAGCGCTTTGATGAAGATCCTTCATATGTTGAAGTGTTCGATGAAATGCGAACGTTGAGCAGGATATTACATCAAAAGAGAATTGATCGTGGTGCGTTGGAATTTGATATACCAGAGAGTAAGATCGTTCTTGATGAACAAGGGCATGCAGTTGATATTGTTGTTCGCGAGCGTGGTGAAGCCGAACAAATCATTGAAGAATTTATGATTCTGGCCAATGAAACAGTTGCGGCATATTTCTTTAGACGAAGAATGCCGTTTATTTATCGTGTACATGAAGAACCGGATTCTGAAAAACGTGATGCATTTTTGCAATATATTCAACGTCTTGGCATAGTCTTACCGCATAGTCATGAATCATTTTGTGCAAAAGATCTGCAGTGGATTTTGGCAAAAGCGGAAGATAAAGGTTGTGCTGAGATTGTAAGTATGATGATGTTGCGCATGATGAATCATGCATATTATACGACAAAGAAATCGGCACATTTTGGTCTTGCAAGTCGTCATTATACACATTTTACATCGCCAATTCGTAGATACAGTGATCTTTCGATTCATAGGTTAATCAAAGAGTTTTTACAGAATAATAATCGCCTTAATGAACATCGCATTCATCATTATGACAAGGTGTTCTCTGAAGCGAGTGAACAAGCTTCAAGCTGTGAACGTAATGCTGAAGAAGCTGAAAGAGCTAGTGTTGATTTAAAAAAAGCTGAATATATGCTGCCATATATTAAGAGTGAATATGAAGCGCAAATTGTAAGTGTGACAGCGTTTGGCTTTTTTGTTCGACTTGAAAATTCAGTTGAGGGCCTTGTTCATATTTCGACACTAGTAGATGATTATTATAATTATGATGCAGATAGAATTTGTTTAATTGGCGAACACACAGGCCGAACATTTAAACTTGGTCAGATTGTAACCGTTATACTAGATGCGGTAAATATGAAAGATGCCACGATTGATTTTATCTTGAAAAATACGGCGTCATCAAATAAAATAACGATTAAAAATGATGTATCAAAGAAAAAGACCAATCAAGTGGTTGCGTCTGCCCAGCGCAAACGGAAAAAGACTATTGATAATAACAGAAAGAATACAATAAAAAAGAAGAGGAAGACACATCGTGGGTCAAAAAATAATAGCAGAAAACCGAAAAGCAAAGCATGATTACTTCATTCTTGATACTATTGAAGCGGGAATCGCTTTAAAAGGGACAGAGGTTAAATCTATGCGAGCTGGTCGTGCAAATTTAAAAGATTCATATATTTTCATTCAAAATGATGAGGCATTTATAGAAGGCATGCATGTTAGTCCATACGATCATGGAAATATTTTTAACGTTGATCCTTTGCGAAAACGTAAATTACTTTTACACAAAAAAGAAATTATAAAACTTCGCCAGAAAACTCAAGAAAAAGGATTAGGTATTGTTCCGTTGAAATTATATTTTATAAATGGAAAGGTCAAAGTTGAGATTGCTGTTGTTCGAGGTAAGAAGTTATATGATAAACGAGCAACCGAGGCGAAACGAACAGCAGAAAGAGAAATAAATCGTGCAATGAGAGAAAGAGAGAGACGATAAGATGGCAAAAAAGTTTAAGACAAAAGAAGTGCGTCAAGCATATTTAGGCAGTTTGGTATCTTCAGTAAAAGAAAAAACATTTAGCGCTGTGTTCTTGGCAATCGTAGCAGCGGGCTTATCTGTGTTATTAAATGCTCTCAAAGATGATACTACTGCAGATAATCAGGAAATCTTTCGCGAATAAAAAATGCCTCCATGTAAAAACATGGAGGCACCAGCTTGTCGAAAAAGGTCACCGCAAGGTGGCCTTTTTCTCGTCTTAAGCCTCAA
>OGDF01000304.1_pt1 | contig 79339 bp, 73 predicted proteins | sample 1570141 | NCBI WGS metagenome assembly OGDF01 (sample SAMEA4370581, study PRJEB24528) | human gut metagenome
CACCCTGTGGAGCAGGACTTTGGAAGAAGTCAGGCATCTGTTGGAAGTTTTGTCGTGTGAAGCAGGAGTGGATCTGTTGGCATGCCTATCAACTGTAGCCGCACGGCAAATGGCAGATTTCTCCACAAAGGTCTGGGCACATCTTCTGTGCGATTCGGACGATTATGCCATGCCCGATTTGGACTAAATATTTTTTAGGCGTACGTTAAATCGTTCGAAAACATTTGATTTTTAGACCACTCACCGAAGGGAACTATTACTCAAATAGCTGATATGAGGGGTGGAAAACTTCAGTAAGTAAGTTAGTAAGAGCGCTAAACTTGTTTTAACATCGCCACGGAGTCCGGATTCTCTTCCGTGCGGTAGTTCGCATCCTTCACTTCGGCGAGCTGGAACTTTTTGCCCTCAGTCTTGCCATAGGTATAGGCCAGGTCATAGCCCACATGGAGCGTACCGTCGAACTGCACGCCCTGCTGCGTGAGATGCTGCTTCTTCGACACGATGCGGTGCATGTTGTCGTAGCCCATCTCCAGCCGGTAGGAAGCTGTCTTGCTGTCCGCTCCGGCATAGGTTCCCGTGGCACTTGCCAGACGGTAGAGCGCGTCATACGTATAGGCATGCGCCATCTGTCCGCCCGCCTTTCCGCTTTCGGGAAGAGCGGCCTTGTTGGCAACGCTGAGCACGTTGCTTACGGCATCGTAGGCATAGACATTGTCCATGATGGACTTGCCGCCTGCGTTGACCGTCAGGTTCTGCAGCCTGCGGCGTGCGGGTTCGTAGGTGTAGAAGGTCTCCGCACCGTTGCAGTATTTCAGGTAGGTGCGCTGCTCGAACTTGTCATAGCCGATGCGGTTCACGTAGTCATAGCCGTAGGACTTGTAGCCGCGTACTGTCACCAGTTTCAAACAGTGATAATAGCTTTTATTAAACGAAATGGTTCAAGATAAGTGCTTTGCCATAATCTTCAACAACAAGAAATTATGCTCAAGAAAATGGCAAAACAACCACAAATCGGAGGAAATATCCCATTCTCACCGGTTTGCATCTATATTCAATATTCCGAAATTTTGCGTCTGAAAAAATCGAATAATTTGGGAAAGTCCACAAAAAACTGCCGCCTGAAAAAACACAAAGCGTACAAAAAACAGAGGCTGCGCCGTAAATCCGAATTACGACACAGCCCATAAAACAGGTTCTTAGGAATTATTTGATGTAATATATAACTCCGTCATGTCTAATCATGATAATAAAATCCATATAAAAAGAGAATAATAATATATCATCAGAACTAGGAAACCATATATCATAAAAATAATTCGAAAAATCTTGAGTACACATTTTATCGATTGTCTGGAAATTATCCCAATTTATAAAGATAAAATCACAATTTACTTTTAAAAAGGAGAGCAAATTCATAAATTTGAATTCTTCATTAAGTGCATTAAAATCATTTAATGGAACTCCTTTTCTTTGAAACAGTTCAAAGGAAGAAACATGTAATTCTTTAATATTCATTTTATCGCAAAAATGATTATATAAATTGCAGGTTTCTTTTTTATTAAGAGTGTAAAATAAAGGGAATGAATTACCTGTTTCTTGCTCAAATATATCTATTTTAAAATCATCCATAATCATTCTTTAATAGGAATAGCACCACTAATTCCACCAGATTTACGTTTGCCATTTGTATAATCCCAATAATTTATATGAGGATACTCTTCTCCACTGCCAGGTGTAGCATTTGGATGAGCTGGATCAAGGCGATAACCTTTTCTTTTATCTCCTCTTGATGGACTTCCAAATTTAGCTTTATTTTTAGGCAAAGATTCTGTTCTATCTAAACCCAATTTGCTTTTCGCTATGCCTAGAGCCTTCTTTGTACCAGATAAAGAACCTTTTTCTTTTCCTAACGTAGATTCAGTTAACCCCAATAAATTACTTACAGTTGCTTTACCTTTACTATTAAAGTCTGTGCCTATAATTAAGTCTGCTATGGCACCAACTTTATCTAAGGTAGTAGCATCACCAGTAAATATCGTTTGAATATCTCCTGCAATATCTAAAAACTCATCTAACCCTGCTTTTTTCAAATTTGATGGGGTTAATTTACCAGTTTTCTTATATACACTCCATATTCGCTTAGCATACTTGAATGCAGCTACTGCACCTTTAACTATTGCTTTACCGTCTGGGTCAACAAATAATACAGGGTTATTAGCTGTATAACAATAGCTGTTTATGTGAGGATATTTTTCCTGCAATGGATCCGTAGAAATCCACAAACTCAGCCTCGGGTCATAGTACCTTGCACCATAGTAATACAGTCCCGTCTCCTCATCGAATTCCTTCGCGTTGAAGAGATAAGGCGTATTCCAGATGCTGTTCCGCTCTTCAATGAACACTTCGCCGAACGGCACATACTCGATGTGCTGAACCACCTCGCCGTCCAGATTGGTGATGTAGCTGCTGCTGCCCAAGTGGTCGGGATGGTAGTAGAACTGCAACTTCTCGTATGCGTCCGGATTCTGGAAGTTGTTTTCCAGTGCCAGGGCACGGGCCTGCGCAGCTTCGGGAGAAGCGTCATCGCAGCAGAATCCCTGTCCGTCCACATAGTCGTTATTGTCCGTTCCGTTGTACGGCACCTCAAAGATAGCATAATTATCCTTAATTACCTGCTGCTGGGCGGAATATTTTTGCTTGTAATTAACAGAAAGTCCGTCCGTCTCACTGCCGGCATACTGGATGCGTCTCGGGTCGGAACCGTAGGAGGCGAAATCGCCAATCTTGGAAACGATGCGCTGCGAGCCGATATAGATGTGCTTGGTGTAGCGTCCGCCCTGGTTGGCCACCAGATAAGGACTGACATAGAGCGAGAACTTCGCCGTGTTGGTGCGTCCGCCCGCGAACTCGGAGTTCACGTAGAGCTGTTCACCCTCACCGGAGGTCTTCACCGTGCGTTCACCGTCGGCATCATACCAGTAGTTGGTCACGAAGCCGTTGTCATCGGAAGCCGTCAGGCGGTTCTCCTCGTCCCAGCGTAGCTTGCGCTCGGCTGCGGTGGAATCCAACGCGCCGTCCTGCTTGATGCGGCCTGTATTGACATAGACCAGGTTGCCGTTGGCATCGTAAGTATAGGTATGGTTGTTGTCCACCTTGGCCACGGAATCCGGATTCTCTTCCGTGCGGTAGTTCGCATCCTTCACTTCGGCCAGCTGGAACTTCTTGCCCTCAGTCTTGCCATAGGTATAGGCCAGGTCATAGCCCACATGGAGCGTACCGTCGAACTGCACGCCCTGCTGCGTGAGATGCTGCTTCTTCGACACGATGCGGTGCATGTTGTCGTAGCCCATCTCCAGCCGGTAGGAAGCTGTCTTGCTGTCCGCTCCGGCATAGGTTCCCGTGGCACTTGCCAGACGGTAGAGCGCGTCATACGTATAGGCATGCGCCATCTGTCCGCCCGCCTTTCCGCTTTCGGGAAGTGCGGCCTTGTTGGCAACGCTGAGCACGTTGCTTACGGCATCGTAGGTATAGCCATTGTCCATGATGGACTTGCCGCCTGCGTTGACCGTCAGATTCTGCAGCCTGCGGCGTGCGGGCTCGTAGGTGTAGAAGGTCTCCGCACCGTTGCAGTATTTCAGATAGGTGCGCTGCTCGAACTTGTCATAGCCGATGCGGTTCACGTAGTCATAGCCGTAGGACTTGTAGCCGCGTACCTTTTCCAGCTGACCGCCGAGGTTATAGGAGTAAGTGACCTTCTCCTCGTCCGGGTAGATCATTTCCAGAAGGCGGTTGTGGCTGTCGTAGGTCCACTGCGTCACATAGGTGGCAATCGCCTGGTTGGGCACAATCAGCGTGCGGCGGGTCTTGGTGACTTCGCCCATCTTGCCGTAGAAGTACTCGATGGCTCCCGTTCCGTCCTCACGGAGCATCAGGCGACCGATGCGGTTCTGCGAGGCGTTGCGTCCGCCGTAGTAATACTTCACGTTGTTCTCCGGGTGGTCGGGATAGTTGATACCCGTCAGCCGGTGATAATCGTAGTCGTAGGTGATGGACTTGCCTTCCTTGGCAAGGTTGGCAGTCTGCTTGGTCAGCACATTGCCGATTGCATCATACGTAAAGGTGGTGATGCCGCTTGCAGGATGGTTCACCTCGGTGCGGCGGTCACCCATGTCATATACGGAGGTCGTCACGTTGCCTTCGGTATCGGTGACTCTGACCAGACGGTCGATGCCGTCATATTCGAAGGAGGTGGTGATTTCTCCGTCAGGACCGCTGAGCTGCTTGGTCATGACAGTCTTGCCGCTGCCGTTGGTATAGGTAGCCTGCTTGTTGCCCAAAGCATCGGTCACGGTAGTAACCAATGCCCGGCTGCCTGCATCCGTGGTATAGGCTGTCAACGTCTTGGATTCATCGGGAAGGGTCACTTCTGTGGCACGGTCGAGCACGTCATACACCGTTACGGTCGGCGATACTCCGTCAAACGCCTTGTTGAAGTCCGTACGCTTGCCCAGCTCTTCCGTGACGGGATAGTAAGCCTTGGCAACACGTCCGAATGCGTCATAGACATTGCGTCCGCTGACAATCATTACGTTCTGTGCATCGGACACCGATCCTTCGGATGCCGAAGTGACCACGCCGTCCTTCTTTACTTGTACAGGCCGACCGAAGCCGTCCACGAAGGTGACGGTTTCCATGTCATCGTCCGGATGCTGGATGTCGTAGTGCTTCGTCACGGCGTATGCCGGGGCGGTAATGCCGTTTGCCGTAAATTCAGCCTTCGGGCTATATTCGAATGCGATAATATAAGGTACACCCGTAGCCAGCTCGTTCGGGCCGCGTACTCCGGTGACGCGTCCGAGGTCGTCCACATCGGTCTCGTAGTAGAAGTTGTTCAGGTCGCGGCGTTCCTTGGCGATGCCGTAGCGGTAATCGAAATTGCCTGCCTCGCTGCGGTAGCCGAACGCATCTTCCACACGTTCCACATACATGTTCATTTCCGGCTCGTAGCGGTACTTGTACCACATGCGCTGTCCCTTGGCATTGGCCGGAAGTATCTTCTGCAGGATGTTGCCGAAGCTGTCATAACGGTAGTCGGTGACGGCTTCGCCGTTTCCGAGCTGCTGCGTTATCTTGGTCAGGTGGTTGGGGTACTTCGTGTCATATACCGCCGATACCTGGTGGTAAACCTTTCCGTCCCCTCCGGTCACGGTCACATCGGTCGGCAGTCCGAGGATGTTCCTGCTGCTGTTGGAGGTATAGCGGATGGAGGTCTGGTAATCAAACTTGCCGTCTCCCTTGCTGCCGAGCTTGCCCTTGTTGCTGAACCTGTAGGATTTCAGCTCACCGTGGTGGCCGGTGAGGTAATACTCGTTCCATGCTTCCGAGGTAATCATTCCCTGGGCGGCACCTTCGTATTGCAGGTTCGCCGTATAGCAGAGCGGTACGAAGGCGGAAGCGCGGTCGCTGCACAGTACGGGCTGTGCGGTAAAGGTATACTCGTCACCCTTGGCGGTCAGGTAGTAGCCGTCATATTCGTTGCGCGTTTCGGTGTAAACCTTTCCGGCTGCGTCTTCCACGGAAGCGTTGACGAGGTTGCCCTGCGTGTAGTAGCCGGACACGTCATACTTCTGTACGGACTTGCGGTAGAGCGCATTTTCCTTTTCGGTGTCCAGATTCCTGGTAATCACTTCGCCGAAACCGAGGAACTCACGTTCGTGGCGGTCGCGCTTGCCGTCCTTGTATTCAAAGGCGGTGGTCATGAGCGGACCGTCATCATGGATGCCGTCATCCACCGTGAGGGAAGACATCACCCATTTGCCGCCGGGAAGCCCGTAGGTGGGAGCAGTATGCGCATAGTCCAGCGTAAACGTGCCACCAAGCGAGTTGGTAACTGCCTTCAGCATGTTCGTCCTGCCGATGGTGGAACGGGTCACTTTCAGAAGTAACTTGCTAGCATGTCTGGTGATTGCTCGTTATGATGGAACACGCGGGTTCATCCATGGCAAGGTGGCGAAGTATGGGTTCTATGCGTTCTATCCAGTGCATTTGCTCTGTTTAGTAGGATACATCGTTCTCTTTCCATAAGCCATTCATTCCGATTTCCAGACAAAGCAGTTGCCGCTTGATTTCCAGACCACCTCCATATCCTGTCAGTTTACGATTGCTACCAATCACCCGGTGGCAAGGAACGATGACGGAGAGAGGATTGGCATTGTTGGCATTGGCTACTGCACGGACGGCAGCAGGTTTTCCGATACGGCAAGCCAACTCCTTATAGGTTTGGGTGCTTCCGTAGGGAATCTGTAGTAATTCTTTCCATACACTCCGTTGGAAATCAGTTCCGGAAAGCAGAAGAGGCATTTGGAATATGGTTCTCTTTCCTGCAAAGTATTCTTCCAGTTGGGATTGGGCTGTTTCAATTACCTCGCTTGTTCCTTCCAAATAGGTCGCAGAAAGTCTGGTCTGCAGCCGTTCGTCAATCCGTCGGCCATGTTCAGCTGTTGTGCGCCAGCCACACAGGCAGAGCCTGTTTTCAAAGGAACCCAGCAGCAATACCCCTATAGGTGAGGCATAAGGCTTGACTATAATTACCCGTTCTGTTCTCATATCCGTTTGGTTAGAAAAAGGAACCAATCCATTCCACAATTTTTACAGCAGCCAATACCATGGCATAGATAAGTCCGCAGAGAATCACGATGAGAAAAGCCATACCCACCGCTTTCCGGTCTATCTCCTGCATGATGGCTCTGTCGCCCTCCACATATCCCTTTATCAGGGCCGCATTTCTGGTAAATGCCCGTTTGAAGACATCACCGACTACTCCTATATAAGGAATGATACCGATAAGTACATCCAGAAGGATGTTGCAGACAATGGCCAGTGTCAGGGGAATGCTTTTCAGTTTGACAATGCTCAGATAAAGATAAGGCACTGCAAACACTGAAGTCAGCGCATCACCGAAGCCGGGCAACACCAGACCAATCAATGGATCCAACAAGCGCCGGTCCATCCATAGGGCTATCGCATGCACCAGCTTGTACGATACCGAGTTCCGGATTATTTTCTGCTTCTCATTCGTCATCATCAGGATTGGGTTTTCTTTTCTTTACGCAGTTCCTTGTTGATACTTTGTACAATACTCTCGTTCAGCAGATGCTTGACTTCATCGCTTTCCTTGGCATATTGTCCGGTAAGCTGGTAAGTTTCTTGAATGGCCGCCTTTCGCAGTTCTTTGACGATGCCTCCTTCAGGAATGAGCCTTTCACTTTGCCAGTATTCTACCACCCGGTTGACCATGGCAGAGCGGAGTGTTTTTCTGGTTTCAGCACTCAGCTTCTTGAACGGAAGTTCTTGTACACATTCCGTTTCACCGGGGATAAGCGGACAGTCATTGACGGTATCATATTGCGGTCCGAAAGCCATGTAGTCCTCCCACAGACCGAAGTCTTTCTCTATCTCCACAAAGGAAGCCGTCTCTACCTTCTTTTTGTGTTTCTTCTTAGCCATATCGTATTTGAAATGTCAGGATTCTTCCTCTCTGATAGCCTGCGCCAGTTGTTCAAAGCTGGCGCGGATTTCATCACGCACCCTTCTGAACTCGGTGATGATTTCTTCCGGTGTCCCCGTGAACGCATCGGGGTCGTCAAAGCCGATATGCAGTCTGTGTCTGACTTCACCGCTAAAGAGCGGACAGGTTTCACGGGCACCTCCGCAGACCGTGATGACATAGTCCCACGGCTCGTTCAGATAGCGGTCTACCTGTTTCGGATAGTGATGGCTCAGGTCGATGCCTATTTCCTTCATCACCTGAACAGCCAGGGGATGAACTTCACTGGCCGGACGAACGCCGGCTGAATGGACTTTAAACGAAGGTTCCAGTTGTTGCAGGATGCCGTGAGCCATTTGGCTTCGGCATCTGTTTCCGGTACAAAGTATCAGTATTTTCATGATTGAGGGATGGTATGTGAGGGATGAAAAGGACAACGCTTTCCGATACACTGGTTGTTTGCGTCGGAGCGGTGGCAGACAATGGGTTTCATTTCCAGTGTGACACCCTTTGTTTCTTTGATATATTCGGCAGCCGCCTGAAGGGACAGGTAGGAGTTGCGCTTGCAGCAGCGAGGACCGCCCACTTCCCCTATTTTCAGCAGCGACCGGGCCGTCATCAGGTTGCTTTGTCCCCAGGATTCCTGAGTGAGTGGGGTAGCACCGGAGAGGATGGACATGCACATACCGGTACTGATGGCAGCCCCGCAGCTTCCCCAGAACCCGCAGGCACCACCCGGCACCTTTTGTCCGCGTGCCATCATTTCCTTTAGAGCCTTCAGTAATTCGATTTCACCTCCGGCATTGCGGTAAGCGGTAAGGAGAGCAGAACCAACCAATGTATGATGTTCCGGACCATGCATGTGGCAGAAAGGCAGACTCATCATGTAATCCAGAAATTCAATCGGATTTTTAGAAGTTTCATCCAGGCAGTAACCAATTACTGCGTCCATTCCTTTCGTATGGCATTCGTTGCAGACATAATGTGCGTTGATACAGCGGGTTTTGCTTATCTCTTGTCGGTGACAAAGTTCGCATTCCATGAGCACTCCCGTTTCCAAATACTCTAGTGGAGCTTGGCATATCAAGCATTCTTCCTTCATTGTATAATTGTTGTTTCTTATATTTCAGATTTTCTAAAATTTACCCGTTGGCGGAATTAAATCAAGTAAATTAATACAATAAGAGGTTGTATATATCGCTGATTTTCAATAACTTAGCAATGACTAAAAAGTTAAGTTATCATCAGTATATGTACAACCTCTACACAAAATTCATCAAAATTCTTGAGATATGCAAGCAATTTTCTCAAAATCTCGTCAATGAAGCTGGTAATATTCCTCGTCGAGGCCCTGTTCCTAAATTTTCGGATTTAGAGGTTGTTGCTTTATCGCTGGCAGCCGAAACAGAAAGTATCGATAGCGAAAAATGGCTGTTTGATTATAGGTTGCAAGAATATAAGAATAACATTCCCAATCTTATCTCGCGCAGACAATTCAATGAACTTCGTAAAAAAACTGCCGACTTGTGCGAAAAAATACGCAAGAGGATTGCCATGAAGATGGATGGTGCAGAAGAACAATTCTTTATTGATTCCCAACCGATTGAAGTGTGTCGTGTAGCAAGAGGTAAGCGTTGCAAAATGGGACATACCGGTGAATTCTCTAAAGCTCCTGATTTTGGTTTTTGTGCTTCTCAAAACACTTATTATTATGGCTATAAACTGCACGCAATCTGTGGATACAATGGGGTGATCCATTCGTATGACCTTTCAAAGGCAAGCGTTGCTGACATCAACTATATGAAGGACGTAAAACTGCAATATTACGATTGTAGTATCTATGGAGATAAGGGATATATTGGAGCCGATATACAATTGGATCTATTTGAGACTGCGCATATTAAACTTGAATGCCCATACAGATTCAATCAAAAAGCATGGAAACCGACATTCATTCCATTTGCAAAGGCAAGAAAGAGGATTGAAACGCTCTTCTCACAACTGACAGAGCTGTTCTTAATCATCAGAAACTATGCAAAGATTACAAACGGTTTGTTTGCCAGAATCATTGGCAAAATTAGTGCACTTACCGTTTTGCAATACGCAAACTTTATAAACAATAAGCCCATCGGTAGAATTAAGTATGCACTAAATTAATTCCGCCAACGGGTTTGACTATATACCTTACTAGTAAATAGATGTTGAAAATTAGTTTATGAAGTCGTCTAAACTTTTCTGACGAAGATTTGATTTGGAGATTTATCTCTTCTAAATTCAATCTTCACCTTTCTTTTTGGCCGTTTTTTGACCTTTCATCAGTCGTGTAGCTCGCTACACTCCTTTTTCAAGACCCAAAAACGCCTCAAAAATTAAGGCAAATCTTGAATTTCATAAAAGTTCAGACGACTTCATAAATAACTTGTAACATTGACTTCATTCTTTAAATTGGGACATAAAGCATTTGCTTGTTGTTTAGGTAGATGTTAATTCATTGGTTGCTTTTTGTGTGAAAAGTTGTCAACATTTTACCTTATGCAGTTTGTCTGATTTCAGTTATTTGAACTGCAAGATTATCTATTCTTCAAAATTATTCCGCGATTGTCAGAATTAGTTCCAAGCTAGTTGAAATTAGTTCCGAGCTAGTTTGAATTTCTTCCGAGCTAATTTCAACAACCTTGGAATTACTGATAATCAATGCTTTCAAAATCAACACAAGAACGCTTTTGTGCACGCTGTTTGCGCTCTGTAAAAACTGCAGAGGTGATGATTAATTTTTTTCTATTATTAAGATATTTGTTAAAACTGAAACGAGCCTGATAAGCGTGTAAATCATTTCATGTCTAACTGATTTTCTGCCGTATAGCTAACTATCTACATCTACTTATTAAGATGGGTGAACCAGATAGATGTTATACGTTTTTCGTAAGTTTTCTGAAATGCGTATAACATCTATCAGAAAACTTACTATCTTTGTACGAAAATAGTGTTTAGGTATGAACAATCAGAAGAATAAGACGATGAGTCAAGTGGACATTCAATCAGAGAATCAACTGAATAAATCAGGAAGAGGCGGTAAACGTCCGGGAGCAGGCCGCCCAAAGGGAACCAGCAAACTCTATGCGTTCCGGGCGGATAAAGAGGTGGCTGCCTATCTGGACAGCCAAGAGAATAAAACAGACTTTATCAAACAATGTATCACCCAACAGATGGAGGCGGTTAAGCACAGGAAGGAAGATGAAGTTTTGATGCAGCTGGGTGAAGTGATGCCTACTAGCCGTATCAAACCGATGACGCTACCTTTCTTTGATGTAAAAGTGGTGGCAGGGTTTCCTATTCCTTTGAACAATGATGAACAGGCGCAGAACATCGAAGTGCTGAAGATGTTATGCCCACACCCGGATTCTTCGTATCTGATTCGTGTGCAGGGGCGTTCAATGATTGAAGCCGGAGTGAATGACGGTGACATCATTATTGTAGATAAAAGTGAAAGGAACCCTACCGAGAAGCAGATTGCGGTCTGCGAATTGAACGGAGAATATACACTTAAGAGAGTGCGAAAGAAGGATGGAAACGTCTGGTTAGTTCCGGCCAATCCGGAATACCCTGAGATTGAAGTCACCGATGGGGATGATTTCAGTGTTTGGGGTGTGGTAACGTATATCATTCATAAGCCTGTATATAAGTAGTCTGTTATGATTGCATTAGTAGATTGCAACAGTTTCTTTTGTTCTGTGGAGAAGGTGTTTCATCCCGGATTGAAGAACAAACCTGTTTGTGTGCTTTCGTCTAATGATGGTTGTATTGTAGCCTTGACTCAGGAAGCTAAGGCGCTGGGGCTGAAACGTGGAGACCCTATTTTCAAACAGATGGAAATTGTGAAACGTTATGGGGTGAAACTATTTTCTACCAACATGATGCTTTATGCAGCGATGTCGAAACGGGTAAACAATATCCTTCGTGCATCTGTGCCGCGTTCCGAGGTCTATTCGATTGATGAGTCCTTTCTCTATTTGGACGGACTTGAGAAGTATTATAATTTGAAGGAATACATGCATGGAGTGGTGGAGAAGGTCCGACTTTATACGGATATCCCCGTCAGTGTTGGCATTGCACCTACCAAGACTTTGGCGAAAATTGGCAGCAAATTTGCCAAGCAATATAAAGGCTATAACTCGGTGTGTATGATTGATTCTGAGGAGAAGAGACGAAAGGCATTGGCACTTTTTGCACTAGCAGATGTGTGGGGTATCGGCAAACAGACTTTGGCAAAGCTTCAGTATTTAGGAATCCAGACTCCGCTGGAGTTTGCCGACAAAAAGGAAAGCTGGGTGCGCAGTCACTTCACAAAGCCGGGTGTACAAACTTGGAAAGAGCTGAATGGTATTTCGTGCATTGATACTGCCGAGGTAGTGCAAAGACAGTCCATTTGTACCAGCCGGAGCTTCGGAAATATAGTTACGGATTATAACGAACTTCAAGCATCAGTAGCCAGCTTTGCAGCTAGTTGTGCAAACAAACTTCGGGGGCAGCATTCTCTGGCTTCATCCGTGACAGTTTTCGTATCGAGTAATCGTTTTCGGGAGGACCTTACCCAATATGCCAATGGAGAAACGCGGATTCTGCCTATGCCTACTTCGGACACGATTGAGATTACCCATGCAGCATTGGCGGTGCTGAAGGGTATTTATCGAGAAGGTATTGGCTATAAGAAGACTGGAGTAATTCTTGGAAATATTACTAATGCTTCCTATATACAGCAGAACCTATTTGATGAAGTGAAGAACCGCCCAGAGCGAATGCACCTAATGAAGCAGATTGATGCACTGAACCACCGCTTGGGTTTACGAAAAATTCATTTGGCTGTAGAGGGAGAAGAGAAGCAAGCTTGGCATAGTAAGAGCGAGTTTCGGAGTGGCAACTATATATCGGACTTGAAGGAAATATTGACTATTCAGATATAAAAAGTATGATTGTTCATTTTATTGAAGTGATGGTAGACTGATTAAAATTTTGTTTATTCATTATATCCACTAATAATACATAGGGGCTTTTCCCAAATTATCAGCGTCTATACATCATTTTGATGAAGTAGGTTCTTATCAGTCCGGTTGCTTCCTGCAGCAACCTAGAGCCGATGCCTTTGCGCCGGTATTCCTTCTGGATAGCTATCTGGGACAAATCACCTGTATGCACATCGAAGACACAATGACCTACCATTTTGCCGTCAAGGAAAGCACCGAGACAGATTAGTTCTGCAGCTCCTCTTTCAATGGATTTGATGCTGTTTTGCCACGAAGGGAAGAGGAAAAGTCGCAAGCCTGTTGAGTAAGTCTGACGGCTTCTGTATCTACAAGCTTTACCATACAATCCTTGTTGGCTTGCAGCAGGTCAACTTGTTTGATAGTTTGTCTGAAGCAGTTAAACTTCCTAACAACTTCAAAGTTCATTCGGCGGTAAACCGCAATCGCTTTCTCATTGTTCTGCAAGACTTCAAGCAGGTACTGGCGAATGCCTGCTTCTCGGAGAAATGGTATAGAATGGGTGGAGATTGTCCCGGCCAGATTCTGTCCTCTGTATTCCTTCACTGTTCCAGTTCCGGTGGCATAAGCCGTAGGAATGCCGTTGAATGTTCCGCTTCCGTTCAGCATAAAGGCCACACGATTTTATCTTTTATAAAGGCAGCGAAAGAAAGTTTCGAGTTATATCCGCGCCGTTGGAGCATAGAACGCACCTCTTCCTTTTCGAAATGTATTTCGTAGTCAGCAAATGCTCTTTCAAAGGCGCAAAATAGCGTATCAAAATCGATGTGGTCTAAATTCCGTATTTCCATTTGATTGTGATTGAGTGAAGTTAAAGTTGAATCTGATAAACCCGGGTACTTTCGCCCCAGGGATGATAATGTCCAATTTATCAAAGGTTGACTCGCGCAATCTATTCAATCAATGATGTAGACATCATATCTAAATGTCTGCAATAAGACATTAAATCTGAATACAAAGGACTATGTCGGAGAATTTCTGGATTTCCGAAAATAAATAATTGCTTACGTGCGCGTGTAAGTGCTACATTTAATTTTCTATCTACAATGTTTCCATCTATTTCTTGAAGATTGGATATGATATGAACTTGGTATGGTTCAGATATTGTTGTACTATACAGAATGTAATCGCGCTGACTTCCTTGATAACATTCTACCGTATCAATGGTAATTGTGTCAGCACATGCAAGACCTTGTTTCCTTAAAGAATTTCTTATCGCTGAAATCTGACTCCGGAATGGAACAATAATTCCAATCTGTTTTGCTGGTTCGAAGTTCTCTAAAGCATTTTTAGAATGTAGTGTGCATATTGCTTCTATTATTTTAGTTATTGCTGAAGCTTCTGGTATGTTGACACAAAGATTATCCGTATTTTTTAATTGAGCTATGCGAACAAAGCCTATACGAGTTTGAGCAACGAATTGTTCGTAAATATTGTCGGTATGCTGCCAATCCAACTTTTCTATTTGATGAGGAAGTGGAACAACGCAAAGTTTACCATCATAAAATTTTGCATTGACAAACTGAGCTATATCTGAATGCATTCTTCCTTGATGATTGAGCAATCCTACAAAATTGCTTCTATCATGATTTTTTTCAAGCCAATGTAAGCGTTCAAAGAGCGAGTTCCTAAGATTGAATAAACCTATTTGATGCAGTTCTTTAACTTCAACCATGGTTTGATTTTCCGGTAATTGAACTACTGCCGGAAGTTGTTTGTGATCACCAATCAATACAAATTTTTGAATAGCATTTTCTCCATTGACTTTGGCTGAAAGCAATCCCAATATTTGCGGCTCCAGTAATTGCGATGCTTCATCAATTATTGCCGTATGGAATCTTTTCTTATTAAAGATAATCTGGGCATTTGTCAAACTTACAACAGTTCCTACAATTATCGGAATATTTTGAATCATTGAAAGAGCTACTTTACGATTCGGTAAATTATGTGCTCGTACGCTTAGTAAGTGTGAGTGATGCACTGCTGCAGTTGTTTGTTCCGATCCAATACGCAAGTAATCAAAGGACATACTTTGTGATAAATTATCGAGCATGGAACAAATCTCATCAACAGCTCTATTGGTATAAGCCGTAATCAACAAGGCATTATCGTGGTAATAAGTTTCACAATTGCGATTTGCGGCTTCTGCAGTTAACAAGTATTCTTGTACCATTGATTTAAGTGCCAAGTTTGTCTTTCCTGTTCCAGGAGGACCGATCAATAGGTAGTAGTCTTTAGCTTGTTTTGCTTGCAGTATTATTTGCTCAACTGTTTCAGGGTAGCTTCCTAGTAAAGAAATTTGTTTGTCAACTTCAGGTTCACGACGTCCTAAAAGAAGATCTTTCCGCGCAGATGTTGCTGTTAAAAATGCAAACAAATTACGATATTGTTGATTACTTGGGCCGTCTGTACTGTCATGTTCTATAGCATAATGATTTTTACTTAATAGCTTACTATTTTGTGGATATGTTAACTTTATATCAATATGTTCACTGGTTAAAGAAGTTACATTACCACGAATGAGTTGTTTATTTGTTACATTGTCCTCTTCCGATGAGAAACTATAAATCTGTACCATATCTCCGACAGAAAAATTGGGGGTAAGGTCTTCATCTTGTTGTGGCAATGTAAAACGAACTCTATTCACTTTATTATTATCAGTTTCGTCATACCCTTCAACCGTAAGAGGAGCTATGATATTACCAGACATTTTCTTTGTTTGCCAGTCTGCATTCCATGTAGAAGCAAATCCACGCAAGGAATCAGGACGTGCATCACTGGTTTTATTCATAAACATCTCTCGTTCAATAAAGCTTATAAAGTGTACAAAATAGCTCAACAGAAGAAAATCGTTTTGCATATTTTGTAGAGGTTCAGTGATGGCTACTATCTGCGGCAATAAGTACTGCAAATAGAATCGATTATTTAGATTAAACTGATTAAGCTTTTGAGGATTGAATAGAGGTATAAGGCGTAGAAAATCTCCCTTACGAATCAGATAAAGCAAGTAAATAATACCATTGCGTAATTGCAGTATATCTCGTATTGCTGTTGATGATGGACGTTCGTTAAAGAGTAGGGGATAGGTAGAATAGAACAGATAAGTGCGAAGTTTATTCCAGTCGATATTAAAGTTTCGACGTAGTATTTCGCCATACAGAGTCATTTGTAACAAATGATCAGCCTTTGGCGATAAATCACGCGACTTATTAAAATCAGCTTTACCGCTTTTCAGTTCCAACACACACAAATGATTCTCCGTCATAACATCAAGTCGGCCTCTTAAACCTAAACTTGGACATATAAATGAAGGTTCAAGTATAATTGTTTGAGAGTCAATGCCTATATCAGGAGCTTTAAAGCGCTCGCTGACAGACTTGTAGATATTATTGTACTGTATACGAGCTTGTTCGAAAAAATCCAAATCTACTTCTTCTTTTTCTAAACAACTGAACTCTAGAATGTACTGTTCATAGCATTGCTTTAAAGAGTCCAAGTAATTATCCTCAGATTGGGCACGATTTATACAATCATCCATAAATTGATTGGCTAAATTACCCATTAAAATAGCACGATTGGAGATATTCGGTGAAAAGCGATTCAATAAGAAGTTAAGTGGTGAGCTTCCATAGGGTTTAATACAAGCAGTCAGTGCGCTGACATCGATGAGATAATCAGGTTCGACTACAACCATATAAACCAAAAGTGAATCTGCTCTTTTGGGATCAGTTTTGGCATCTAGCAAACAAACATTTGCTCCTTTATATAAGTATTTTGTTGTTTGATAATCTGAACTTGCAGTATCCTGCAGTTCAAAGAAAGACACATTGTACTCTATGTTATTTCCAGCTTCGATAACTCGAAATGAGTATAAGGAATCAATGCCACTTATAATTCCATAGACCTCTCGGGTTTGTGAACTATTAAAGTGTTTAATCTTAATTGAACGAATATGTTGAGGAAGATCAGATGGTATGTCTACTCCATATAAATAATGGATAAAACAACATAAATCAGCAATATCTGCAAGTTCGTCATCCTTGGATGGGATTAACTCATTGTTCAGAACTAAACGGGCATTGTGTCTAAAACGATCGGCAGGACGATAATCAATCTCTTTTACCTGACATACTGCAAATAAGCGAGAAAACAAGGTTGCATAATCCCCTTGAAAATCGACTGATTCTGAAATACATACGCGTTTTAGTATGTTGAGGAAACGAGTATAGCGAACTTTATGATCGCCTAATAACTGGCTTATCTGACGAATTTCAGTAAAAAGAGGATGTTCCATTGTAAAGCAAGCAACTATGTTTCTATGATTTGCGCATCCAGTAAATCTATCAATTCAGTCATCTGTATTCGAAGATTCAATGCGAAAATCTGATGGTTTTAATATTTTATGTTCTTTACTAAATCGATTTCTTTTATGAACACGTTGTTGATCAATTTTATGGTCATTCATCTGGGGACTGGAGTGGGGTAATTTAATTCTGCTTATATCACCCCCATATAAACTCCAGCGTTGCATGATGTTTTGTACATAATGAAAGGTTTCAGAACCAATCATATAACCATACTTAACCACAGGATCTCGATAATACCGAGCATTACTCAAATTGAGAATATAATGACAGACATCGTTCCACTTATTTGGATTTCCTCCATATTTTTGCGTAAGTGCCCGCGCATCATTCACATGTCCAATACCACCATTATAGGCAGCTAAAATAAACTGTATCTGCTCTTCTTTATCGTGAATGTAGGCGAATTGATTTTGAAGTTGACGGATTAATTTAGCTGCAGTCGCGATGTTTTCTTTAGGGCGGAATATCAAGTGCTCATCTAAACTAAGTTTCTTCGCGGTACTTGGCATCAATTGCATAAGCCCTTTTGCTCCTGCCCAAGATACTGCATTCGGATCAAAGCCTGATTCTTGATAGCATTGTGCTGCAATTAAGCGCCAATCCCAGCCGGTATATGCAGCCGCTTCTTTAAAATAATGGTCGTATGTTGAAATAATATTTTTTTCACGCGAAATGAAGGGCGCACGAACTTTGCGATAAACTTGATGACGCGAATTAAAGCGTTTCTCTTCCTTTTTTTCAATATTCAACTCTATCCCTTTTCCAAACCAATCATTTAAGGATTCTGCAAAATCAACCTCATCTTTTCTAACAGCCCATTGAGTATGTTTCGTATGAACACTCGCTCCTGCAGCTAAAAATCCTTGTTTTTGGATGTATTCAACAGGTAATTGAACTGCAATCATATCTGCTTCGCCTAATTGTAACTTTTTATACAATTCTGTCGTATCATTCACCAATACTACACGAATTCCAACTCCTATATGTTGTGCAAAGTCTTCAGCTAAAGCATATTGTAATCCCATACCAACACCCTGATAGTCGAAGTATGTATCAGGACCGCTTATCGTGGCAATAATTAATTCGCCTGAGTTAATTATACGATCGACATTTATGTTACTGGATGATTCAACTTTTGCGAATGCACCATTAATGCCTTTATTTGTCTTCTCTCGGTTAGAATTACATGACAGAAATAATAACGAAAAGAATAATGAAGTAGATACAAAGAACTTATTCATTAGACTGAAATGATTTAGCATGATTCATAATCATTCAACTATAAATGCGCAGATTCCTTAACTACTATATATATGCTGAAGTAGCATGGTAAGGCATCTACACATTTATAGAATAAAGGATTCGGGAATAGATTGGAATTACATTTCAGCTTCTTTCAATCGTTCAGCATTTTCAGCAACGATTAAATGGTCTATACAATCTTGTATATCACCATCCATGAAAGCTTGAAGATTGTAAATTGTATAGTTGATTCGATGGTCTGTAATTCGTCCCTGAGGGAAATTGTAGGTTCTAATTTTTGCAGAACGGTCACCTGTTGAAACAAGCGTTTTTCGTCGGCTAGCTATATCATCCACATACTTTTGGTGCTCTTTATCATAAATGAAAGTACGCAAACGAGCCAAAGCACGTTCTTTATTTTTGGGCTGATCGCGCGTTTCTGTACATTCAATCAGAATTTCTTCAACAACACCTGTTAATGGATTTTTCCAATTATATCGAAGACGAACACCAGACTCTACTTTGTTTACATTCTGACCACCGGCACCACTTGAACGGAAAGTATCCCATTTGATTTCACCTTCGTTAATCACAACGTCAAAGGCTTCTGCTTCTGGTAAAACAGCAACCGTGGCAGCTGATGTATGCACGCGCCCTTGTGTTTCGGTAGCAGGTACTCTTTGAACACGGTGAACGCCACTTTCATATTTAAGAGTACCATAAACATCTGCTCCTGTCACAGAACATACGATTTCCTTAAAACCGCCTGCTGCTCCTTCACTGGCACTCGATACCTCTAGTTTCCAACCTTTACGTTCACAGTACTTAGTGTACATTCTGAATAAATCACCTGCAAACAAAGCTGCCTCATCACCACCTGTACCTCCCCGAATCTCCAAAATTGCATTTTTGGAATCTTCAGGATCTTTGGGTACAAGCATCAACTTAATATTCTCTTCTAGTTCAGGAATGCATTTTTCACAATTTGCCACCTCTTCACGAGCCATTTCCTTCATGTCTGGATCTGTTTCGGTGAGAAGCATATTCTTACTTTCAGTTAAGTTAGAAAGAAGGTTAGCATATTCTTTTCGTGCATTCATCAGATCTTCCAAATCTTTGTATTCCTTGGTTAATCTAACATAGCGTTGTTGGTCGGCAATAACAGAAGGGTCTGTAATAAGGGTTGAAACCTCTTCAAAACGAGCAACTAAGCCATTCAATTTATCTAATAATGAATTATTTTCTGCCATTTGTACGAAATTTGCGTGTAACGCTAAAAGCAAGATAAAGATAGCAAGTTCCACGCACGAAGTTAATAAACTCGTAGTGGAACTTGCCTTATTTAAGATTGTAGGATATAGCTGGATTAGTAATTGAATTCGCCAAATTCGCTGCGAATCGTCAACGAACGAGCACCTTCCTCAATGTGTCCAACTACTTGAGCGTCAATGTTGAAACTCTTAGAAATTTCAATGATGCGGTCGGCATTTTCCGGTGATACATATACTTCTAAGCGATGTCCCATATTAAATACCTTATACATTTCTGCCCAATCGGTGCCACTTTCTTCAGCAATTGCTTTAAACAAAGGGGGTACAGGAAACATGTTGTCTTTAATTACGCGGCAATTTTCACCTACGAAATGAAGAACCTTGGTTTGTGCACCACCAGTACAATGTACCATACCATGAATATCCTTGCGCATTTCATCCAAGATTTTCTTAACGACAGGAGCATACGTACGAGTGGGGGATAGTACCAATTTTCCGGCATTGACAGGTGCACCATCAACAGAATCAGTCAGTTTGTAACTACCACTATACACTAATTCTTCAGGTACAGCTTTGTCGAAACTTTCCGGATATTTTTCAGCCAAATACTTTGAGAAAACGTCATGGCGTGCCGAGGTAAGTCCATTAGATCCCATGCCACCATTGTATTCCTTTTCATAGGTTGCCTGACCGCATGAAGAAAGACCAACAATGACGTCTCCCGGACGAATGTTCGCATTATCGATTACATCAGAACGTTTCATTCTACAAGTAACCGTAGAGTCTACAATAATTGTACGTACCAAATCGCCCACATCAGCAGTTTCTCCGCCAGTAGCGTAGATACCAACACCCATGTCTCGCATTTGTTGCAACAATTCATCAGTGCCATTGATAATAGCTGAAATCACTTCACCAGGAATCAACATCTTATTGCGGCCAATGGTTGAGCTAACAAGAATATTGTCAACTGCACCAACGCACAACAAGTCATCGGTATTCATGATAAGAGCATCTTGTGCAATACCTTTCCATACAGACAAGTCACCTGTTTCTTTCCAATACATGTAGGCCAAGCTTGACTTTGTGCCTGCACCATCAGCATGCATAATATTGCAGTACTCTGGATCTCCTCCTAATATATCAGGGATAATTTTGCAGAATGCTTGAGGAAAAATCCCCTTGTCTATATTCTTAATGGCATTGTGCACATCTTCTTTCATGGCAGAAACGCCACGCATCATGTATCGTTGTTTGCTATCCATCATTTTGATATTGGGGTGTTGATACGGTTATTTTGTAATTTTATTGTTTTAGAATTCTACCTTTGGACTTGATTGAGCCGAAGCATCTGCTTGAAAAGCAGCCTTTTTCTCAAAACCAAAAACGCCTGCGACGATATTTCCAGGGAACCGACGAACGCTTACGTTATACTCTTTTACAATCAGATTGTATTGAAGCCGACTTTCATTGATTCTGTTTTCTGTACCTTCAAGCTGTGCCTGCAACTCAGAAAACTGTTCATTAGCCTTAAGCGTAGGATATTGTTCGGTAATACGCATCAGTTTTCCAAGTGCAACGGACAACTGACCTTGCGCATTTTGAATTTCTTGAATTTTTTGAGGAGTCAGTTCATCTGCGCTAACAGTTAATTGTGTTGCTTTGGCACGAGCTGCAATCACATTTTCCAACGTACTACTCTCGTGTTTTGCATACCCCTTGACAGTACTTACTAAATTCGGAATTAAGTCAGCTCTACGTTGGTACTGAGCTTGAAGGTTACCCCAAGCAGTTGAAACTGATTCATCTTTTGCAACTAAACCATTGTAAGTAGTCAATGTTCCGCCTACCAGACACAGAATAAAAATGCCTACCGCAAGAAGTGAAATTGTTCCTTTTGACATAATTTTGATTATAGTTTTAGTTGATAAATGTATTCTTTAAAGTTGATTATTAGCGATAATGATAATATTAAAATCTTCCACCGCTACCTCCTCCACCGAAGCTTCCACCTCCGAAGGAACCACCTATTGGACCCTGAAAACCTCCGCTACCACCCATTGGCATTCCTATGAAGGGTGGCAGGACAGAACCTCCAGAATTAAAGTCATCCTCGTGGATTTTATTTGTTTCGTATCCACAGCGAGGACATCTGTATATTGTACGGATGCACCACTGATTAGTTCCGGAAATACGAAACCTATTGCGGCTAGCAATACGCAGTTGCGCATGTTTACATTTAGGACATTGATTCTTTTCGCTTATTACTACTGCAAAAAACACCAAACCACCACACACAATCAATGCAATAGCCAAGCCTAAAACAGCACTCATAGAGTCAGGCTCATTCGCATCCGCTGCTTTCAATGAGGTATCTTTTTTTATGTAACCCTCGATAGCTGTTACGGTTTTTATGATGGCTGCATCCCAGTTACGCTGCTTTAATTCAGGCAACATGTATCGATTTTGAATTCTTCTGCATATAGCATCAGGAAGTGTAGCTTCTAACCCATTACCTGTGAGTATTTGATAACTTCTATCTTCCGTAGCCAAAACAATGATTAAACCGGTACGTTGTGATTTGGAGCCAACCCCATATTTGCGCGCGATATTCATGCCAAACTGGTAAGGATCATCACCTTCAATTTGCTTTACAACAGCAACGACCGTTTCAATACCTTTTTCTTTTTCCAGAGAATACAGCATTTTATCAACAGTCATTACAGCTTGCGAAGAAAGAACGCCATCTGGATTGCTTACATATTTTCGTTCATCGCTAAGATGTGGCATAGGAAGACTTTCTGCGTTCCATTTATGAGCAAACATAAGGCAAGGAATGCAGAATGACAGTAAAAGTAATAGGATAGTATATCTACATAGATATGCTGGAAACCAATATTTTTTATCGAAATATTTATTCATATTAAACCAAGGATAAGTACCACTTGTAAATGCAAATATATGATATTAGTTATACCTACTAATGCAAAGTTAACGCAAATAGAATATAATGCCAAAATTTTGAGCGATTTTATGCACTCAGTCGCAGTATATCTGAAGTTATAACCCATTATCTCATCCATATAAAGCCAACTCTATTTGCCCAAAACATTGTTTTTTTAGATGATTTTTAAGTAATGGACGTATATTTAAGAAACACATCAAGCAAACCATCAGCTTCATATAAATGATGCAAGCAATAAGTTCATAATTTACGCGAATAGATAAAATGTAACACATTGAATATCATTACATTTATGACTACCCATATATAAATCAGCGTATCCAACATACTTGCGTAATTCCTTCATTAAACAGTGTCTTCATCTACGTCAAGTGTTAAAAAGCTTCGTTCATTAAAAGTTAAAACATATTATTTTCTACTAGTGCGTCAATCTATGTTTTTCATGGACTTGAACTATTTCCCAACTTGTGGATAAAAATTACTCCGAAATTGTTCGAATTAGTTCCGAGCTTGTTGAAATTAGTTCCGAGCTAGTTCAATTTTTCTCCAAGCTAGTTTTTACAATTCCGAAACAATTGAATACCAGGTCTTTCAAAGAATACATAATCACGGAATTCAGAACGCTTATATCATACATTATTCAAGAGATACACATACTTTAATTATTCGCATTTGTTAAATACTAAATATATATCTTTGCTCAAATTGTTAAAAATATAAGGCAGTCATTTTCTTGTTTCCTTCAGTTTACTAGATGTGCAAATTATGTGAGTGTATATTGTATGAAAGACAGTTGTTTTGTCGAATCAATTTGCTAAGATGAATTACAGTTCGATATGAGGAAAACCCTAATATAGGATTTTACTTACAGCAGATGCCATGCAAAATTTTGCTGATAACAAAATAATAAGTAATTTTGCGGTAAATAATTTGCACTTATTGTAAAGCGATATGAATATATCTTTTAAATGGCTGAAGGAATATGTCGACTTCGATATGACTCCGCAGGAAGTTGCCGATGCATTAACCAGTATCGGTCTTGAAGTTGGTAGTGTTGAAGAAGTTCAAGCCATCAAAGGAGGTCTTGAAGGCCTCGTAGTAGGACACGTGCTTACCTGTGAGCCACATCCTGATAGTGACCACATGCACGTATGTACAGTAGATTTGGGTGAAGATACTCCTTCACAAATCGTATGTGGTGCACCTAATGTAGCAGCAGGTCAAAAAGTAATTGTAGCTACTTTAGGTACTAAGTTATATGATGGAGATAACTGCTTTACCATTAAACGCTCAAAATTGCGTGGCGTTGAAAGTTTAGGAATGATTTGTGCCGAGGATGAAATCGGTGTAGGTCATAGCCATGATGGTATCATAGTTCTCCCCGAAGACACACAAGTTGGCTTAAAAGCTGCAGAGTACTATGGTTTAGAAAGTGACTTCGTAATTGAAGTTGATATTACTCCCAACAGATCGGATGCTTGTTCGCACTATGGTGTTGCACGAGATTTCTATGCTTGGTTGGTACGTAATGGATACAAAACCGCTTTGCACAAAATGGATGTTTCTGAGTTCAAAGTAGATTCACACGACTTGGAGGTGGACATTGAAGTTCAGAATACTGAAGCTTGTCCTCGCTATTGTGCAGTTACGATCAGGGGATGCGAAGTCAAGGAAAGTCCAGAATGGTTAAAGAACAAACTGACGACTATAGGTTTACGTCCTATCAATAATATAGTAGACATTACTAACTATGTAATGATGGCCTATGGACAACCGCTCCACTGCTTTGACGTGGATATGGTCGAAGGTTCTAAGGTTGTGGTTAAAACCATGCCCGAGGGTACTAAGTTCGTTACACTTGATGGTGAAGAACACATCTTGTCAGAACGCGACTTGGCTATTTGCAATGAAAAAGAACCTATGTGTATTGCTGGAGTATTCGGTGGACGTGGTTCTGGTACTTATGAAACAACAACCAATGTTTTGTTGGAAAGTGCCTATTTCCATCCTACTTGGATTCGTAAAAGCGCAAGACGCCATGGCTTAAATACTGATGCTTCATTCCGATTCGAACGTGGTATTGATCCTGACGGACAAATTTACGCACTTAAAGTAGCTGCTTTGCTGGTAAAGGAATTAGCAGGTGGCGAAATATCAATGGATATAAAGGACGTAAAACAGTCTGACTTGATTAACGAATTTGAAGTTTCTATTGAATATAAATATATTCATGACTTAATCGGAAAGACTATACCTACCGAGGTTATTAAAGAAATTGTGACTTCGCTTGAAATGAAAGTCATGAGCGAAACTGAGGAAGGCTTAACACTGAAGGTTCCTGCATACAGAGTAGATGTACAACGTCCTTGTGATGTTGTTGAAGATATTCTGCGTATCTATGGATATAATAATGTGGAAATCCCTACATCTGTCAAATCAAGTCTTACGATTAAAGGTGATGTTGATCGTTCAATCAAATTAGAGAATCTGATAGCAGAGCAATTAGTGGGTGAAGGATTCCATGAAATCCTTAACAATTCTCTCACGAAAGAGGCATACTATACAGACTTGAAGCTCTACGCTGCCGATCGTTTGGTTCACGTGCTCAACCCTTTAAGTTCCGATTTAAATGTCATGCGCCAATCTCTCCTTTTTGGAGGTTTGGAAAGCATCGCTCACAATGTAAATCGCAAGAACGCAAATTTGCGTTTCTTCGAAATGGGTAATTGCTATTATTTCGATGCTGATAAACGCAACCCTGAACATGTACTAGCCGCTTATTCAGAAGCACAGTTCTTAGGTTTGTGGATTACTGGTAAACGAGTAGAAGGTTCTTGGGCCCATGCAGACGAAGCATCAAGCATTTATGAACTGAAGGCTTACGTAGCAAACATTTTAAAACGTTTGGGTTGTGAATTAGGTGGCTTGAAAATCGTTGGCGGTGAAAATGATATCTTTGCCAAAAGCTTGGCCATTACCGATCGTAATGGAAAGTGCTTGGTAGAATTGGGTCTTGTTGCAAAAAAATTATTAGCCCTATTAGACATCGAACAAGAGGTTTATTACGCTGAAATCAACTGGACTCTTCTGATGAAGAAGATAAAGAAAAATGTAGTTTCTTTCCGCGAAATCTCAAAATTCCCTGCTGTAAGTCGCGACCTTGCGTTGCTCGTTGATAAGTCTGTAGAGTTTGCTGAAATTGAAAAAATCGCTTATGCATCAGAAAAGAAACTTCTCAAGCGAGTAGATTTGTTTGATGTATATGAAGGCAAGAATCTGGAAGCAGGCAAAAAGAGTTATGCTGTAAACTTTGTTCTGCAGGATGAAACTAAGACAATGAACGATAAGCAAACTGAATCGATAATGAAGAAAATCATTACCAATTTAGAAAAACAACTTAACGCTAAATTGCGCTAATTCATTAGACAATTGCTTAAGGTTTGATGTATGCAAAGCATCGAACTTTAAGCAATGACCTATAAACAAGAATAAAAAAACTCCATTAAAATACATAATCCATGGGAAGAGCTTTTGAATATAGAAAAGCAGCAAAAATGAAAAGATGGGGTCACATGGCCCGTACGTTTACGAAACTGGGTAAACAAATCGCAGTAGCGGTTAAGGCTGGTGGTCCGGAACCTGAAAACAACCCGACATTGCGTGCACTCATTGCTACCTGTAAGCGTGAAAATATGCCCAAAGATAATATCGAGCGCGCTATTAAAAATGCAATGGGTAAGGATCAAAGCGAATACAAGACAATGACTTATGAAGGTTATGGCCCTCATGGTGTTGCTATTTTCGTTGACACTCTCACTGATAATGCAACTCGTACTGTCGGTGATGTACGTTCGGTTTTCAATAAATTCAATGGAAACTTAGGTACTATGGGGTCATTGGCATTTCTCTTTGATCATAAATGCGTTTTCTCTTTCAAGAAGAAAGATGGCATTGATATGGACGAATTGATTCTTGATCTTATCGATTATGGAGTAGAGGATGAATTCGACGAAGATGAGGAAGAAGGCAGTGTTACCATCTATGGTGATCCTAAATGCTTTGGTCAGATTCAAAAACATTTAGAAGAGAACGGATTTGAGGTTATTGGTGCTGAATTTACTTATATTCCGAACGACCTCAAAGATGTAACGCCTGAAGAACGCGAAAGCATCGATAAAATGGTTGAGCGTTTGGAGGAGTTCGATGACGTCCAAACTGTTTATACGAACATGAAACCTGCTGAAGATTAAAAGGCATTTTAATTAGGTGTTCAAAATTATTTGTACATTTGAACTGCGTTATTCTATATTGAGGTATTGCCGGATTTACCTATTTTACAAGGAAAACATATACGGTGCAAGACTCAAAACATAGTGTATGGTATTTCAATAGAATCCATAAATGATTTTGAACACTTACTTATAATCATAATAAACCTCTCTTGAGTATTTTAATTGGCTGCTCAAGAGAGGTTAATTAAAATATACATCAAATGAAAACATACGATTATAATCCGCAAGGAGTTTGTTCTAGATGCATCCATATCGAACTGGATGATGAAGACAGAATTCAATCAGTACAATTCGAAGGTGGCTGTCATGGTAATTTGCAAGGTATAGCTCACCTGGTTAAAGGTATGAAAAAAGAAGAAGTGATTGAACGGCTTCAAGGTATCAAGTGTGGTAATAAAAATACCTCATGTCCGGATCAGCTGTGTAAAGCACTTAACCAATAACTGCTTTATAGTAGCTGCTATCGCTTGTAGTCTTTAGATGTTATAGATGTTTGGTATATTATCTTGCCATTCTGTTGTGAATAGTAAACGTATCTGAACGTGATATTCTCATCCTTTAAGGCCTTAAAGTTAACGTCTGCTGTCAAACGTTTTACAAGAGCTTCTTTTAGTTGAGGAATATTTTCCGAAATAACTTGCTCGTTGAATGTTTCTAACCCATACCATTGAGTGTATGTGCGTGATGCTATATCATAAGTGGTACTATCCAGACGAGTACCTTTTTCAGGCTCTTGAGGGCAATGATTTACTGTAAATTCCTTTGCTTCCCGATATAGTCGATTGTCGAAACTTTCTTGACAAGAGGTTAATGAGAAAAATGTCAAAAACCAAATTACATTTCTTTTGGGAAGATTTTTAAGTAGAGTCATGTTGTAAGTGGATTTTATTCAGATGAGTTTATTGATGATTACGAGTCATTATGCATACAAAACTTTTATGACGCAGATAACGCAAAGATACTTAATACTTGTTTATAATCAAAACAAATAGCTTTTATATCATTTTTAATGAACAAATATGCATTTAACCTCACTGATGAGGATTTAGAAAAGCGCATAAATCATGCAGTTGAACTCTTTAAAGAGGGATACAACTGTTCTCAAAGTGTTGTTGCCGCCTTTGCTGATCTATATGGATATACTCCTGATCAAGCTTTTAAAATGTCATCTTCATTTGGTGGCGGTATTGGACGTATGCGTCAAACATGTGGTGCAGCTTGTGGAATGTTTTTGCTTGTAGGACTTGACTGCGGAGCAGTTGAAGGAAGCGATCGTGCCGGAAAGAGTCATAATTATCAAGAGGTTCAGAAATTGGCTGCCAAATTTGAAGAAGAAAATGGTAGCATTATTTGTGCGGAACTTTTGGGGCTTAAACAACCAGAGCACAGCTTTCAAGCAGAAAAACGCACAACTGAGTATTATAAGAAGCGTCCATGTGTAAAAATGGTTGAAACTGGAGCTCGATTATTTGCAGACTATCTAAAGTCAAAGTCAACCAATTTATAAAGAATCAGCGGAGTAGGGGATTACTACGAGGACTGTATATATAAATAGATTAAAACCAATTAGCATAATGAAGATTCTTTTATTAGGAGAGTATAGTAATGTACATTATACTTTAGCTTTAGGCCTACGCTCGCTTGGACATGATGTAACGTTAGCTTCTGATGGCGATAATTGGAAAAATTATCCTCGTGATATTGATATGCGCAGAAAATCATTGTCACCTTTAAGTAGTATTTCTTATCTATGGAAAACATGGAATCAAATACAAAGCTTTAAGGGTTACGATATTGTGCAATTGATAAATCCTGTGTTTATCCCACTAAAAGGGGAAAGAATATGGCCATTTTACCAGAAACTTCGAAAGACTAATGGCAAAATTGTTATGGGTGCATTTGGTATGGATTATTACTATGTCAAATGTTGCCTTGATTTTAAGACCTTTGAATACAGTGATTTCAATTTCGGAAACCAAGAACGATTTTCTGATGAAAATGAATGCTTTAAGCGCGATTGGCTGTTTGGAAGTAAGGGCATTTTAAATCAGAAAATAGCTACTGATTGTGATGCAATCGTTGCTGGGCTCTATGAATATTATGTAAGTTATTTACATCATTTTGATAATACTGATAAACTTCATTTTATTCCTTTCCCCATAAAAGTGGATCCACTTTCTGTACAATCTGTTAACCACTCTTGGACAGAAGGAGAACCCGTTAAAATTTTTGCAGGAATCCAAAAAATGCGCTCAGCCTACAAAGGTACCGACATCATGCTGAAGGCTGCACAAAGAGTTGCAGCAGACTATCCTGAACAGTGTAAACTTAAAATATCTGAAAGCCTTCCCTTTAATCAATACATTAAATTGATGAATGATTCAGATATAATATTAGATCAGTTGTATTCCTATACGCCAGCAATGAACGCATTGGAAGCTATGGGACGTGGCTTGATAGCTGTTACAGGAGGCGAACCTGCAAATTACCAAGTTCTGCAAGAAACTCAATTACAACCTATTATCAATGTAAAGCCAAATGAACAAAGCGTATATGATGCATTGGCTAATGTTGTGATTAATCGAAACAGCTTGATTCCACGCTTAAAACAAGAGTCTATTCAGTATATAGCCAAACATCATGATTTCATAAAGGTTGCCAAGCAATACGAGCATTTGTACAGATCATTGTAATAGGCACTGAACTGCCGTTATGTTTAATAGAGTGTATTCAAATTATTCAAACCATTTGAATTACTCCCCACCACTACTATATTAATACAAGAAATTCAATGATAGATAGGTCTACCATACAGCGCATAATGGATGCCGCAGATATTGTTGAGGTTGTCAGAGAATTTGTGACACTGCGAAAAGCTGGTGTGAATTACAAAGGTCTTTGTCCGTTTCATCATGAAAAAACGCCATCATTCACCGTTTCACCGGCGAAGCAACTCTGTAAATGTTTTTCATGTGGAAAGGGAGGAAATGCTGTAAATTTCTTAATGCAACTGGAGCAAATGACCTACCCTGAAGCTTTAAAATGGTTGGCAAGAAAATACGGCATAGAAGTTCGAGAGAAGGAATTAACAGACGAAGAAAAAGCAAAACAAAGTGAAAGAGAAAGTCTGTTTGCTTTGAATGATTGGGCTAATCAATATTTTCAAGAGCAATTACATGGCAATGTAGATGGAGTTGCAATAGGTATGGCCTATTTCCGTCAGCGTGGTTTTCGTGACGAGATTATCAAAAAATTTCAATTAGGTTATGCCCTCTCTCAACGAGATGCTATAACCAAAGCGGCATTACAACATGGTTTTAAAGAGGAGTATTTAATTACTACAGGTTTAACATATCGTAGTAATGAGAATCAACTGCTTGACAGATTTCATGGTCGCGTTATATTCCCAGTATTCACTGTTTCGGGCAAGGTAGTTGCATTTGGAGGTCGCATTTTAAGCAGCGATAAAAAGTTGGCTAAATACGTCAACTCACCAGAAAGCATTATTTATAGTAAGAGTCACGAATTATATGGTTTGTTTCAAGCTAAAAATAGCATAGTTCGTAACGATTGCTGCTTTTTGGTAGAAGGTTATACGGATGTTATTTCCATGCATCAAGCTGGCATAGAGAATGTTGTAGCTTCTTCCGGTACTTCGTTGACAGATGGCCAAATTCGTCTTCTGCATAGATTTACCAATAACATCACAGTGCTTTACGATGGAGATGCTGCAGGAATCAGAGCAAGCATGCGAGGCATCGATATGTTATTGGCTGAAGGCATGAATATCAAAGTACTTCCCCTGCCTGAAGGTGAAGACCCTGATAGTTTTGTACGTTCACACCGCCCTGAAGAATTTCAACAATATATTGAAGCTCATCAAATTGACTTTATAAAATTCAAGACGAATCATTTATTAGAAGAGGCTCAACGTGATCCTATCAAGCGCGCTGAAATGATTACAGATGTGGTCAGAAGTATATCTGTCATTCCCAATCAAATTGTACGACAGATGTATGTCAGCGAATGTGCTTATATGTTAGGGGTAAGTGAGGCCTTAATAATCAATGAAATCAATAAGCAAGTTTCGCAAACAAAGCAAAAAGGTAAAAAGGATAACAATGTTGAAAATCCCGAAGATTTGCCTAATCAGTCTGCAAGCAATCAGGAAGCAACAGTTGTATCTTCAAACCTACTAGAAGAAAACTCATCAGCTGAAGAGAAACTTCTGATTGCTATGATTATCAGATATGGTAATTGTCCGATGAATAGCAACAATGCAGACGAATCAGACAATGATCATATCGATACTCACGAACAGCAGCAGCTGAATGTTGCCCAGTTCATTGCAAACGAGTTTGTAAATGATGGAATGGAATTTCAGTCGCCACTTTATCAGTCAATATTGCAAGAGGCTCTTGAACAATCAAAGACAGATAATCAGTGGCAAGCACTCCCCTATTTCGTTCACCATCCTAACTTTGCCATCAGTAAACTTGCTGTTGAATTAGGTGAAGAAAACTTTTCGCTAAGTTCACGGCAAAAAGAGCAATATGTGGATGATGTTTATAGATTAGAGGAAATCGTTCCAAGATTGTTACATGATTACAAACATTCAATAATAAAAAATTATTTGAAACAAATTCTTTCGCAATTACGAGATCCAAATTTACTGTCAAATCCCGACGAATATAAAAGCTTGATGCGAAAATATATGGAAGTAAGTGCAATAGAACGCAAATTGGCCCAAATTTTAGGCGATCGCGTAATATTAAAATAGTCATTTCAACCTATTTTCTGTAAAAACAGTTTGCATGTTTCGGCGATTTTGACGAACTTTGTATATAGGTTAGATAGCTGTATAAGCTAAATCAATACCTACGCACTAATCATTGTGCTTCATAAGTTAATTATTCAAGTTACTAATCATATTATTAAATGCTATGTTTACAGTAGACGAACTTAACGACAAACTCATCGACCTCTCATTTTCTGAAGATATAGGTGATGGCGACCACACAACTTTATGTTGCATTCCTGAGGATGCTATAGGTAAATCAAAGCTCCTTATAAAGGAAGAAGGTATTCTGGCAGGTATGCGAATTGCGAAAGAAGTATTTCATCGTTTTGACCCAAGCATGCAGGTGGAACAATTCATCGAAGATGGTTCACATGTAAAACCCGGTGACATAGCAATGATTGTAACGGGTAAAGTGCGCTCGTTGCTGCAGACCGAACGCTTGATGCTCAATATCATGCAGCGTATGAGCGGCATTGCCACCATGACGAATAAATATGTAAAGCGTTTGGAAGGCACCAACACCCATGTGCTCGATACCCGCAAAACCACTCCCGGCATGCGTATGCTCGAAAAGGAAGCTGTCAAAATCGGCGGTGGTATGAATCACCGAATTGGATTGTTCGATATGATTTTACTTAAGGACAACCACGTCGACTTTGCCGGAGGTATTGCTAATGCTTTGGATCGTTGTGCTGCTTACCAAAAAGAAAAAGGCTTGAATTTAAAGGTAGAAATTGAATGCCGTTCATTCGACGAAATCAAGCAGGTCATGGCACATGGCGGTGCTGATCGCATTATGCTCGACAATTTCTCTGTCGAAGATACCCGAAAAGCTGTAGAACTCATCAATCACCAATTCGAAACTGAGTCAAGCGGTGGTATCACATTCGATACCCTTCGTGATTATGCCGAATGTGGAGTTGACTTTATTTCTGTAGGAGCACTGACCCATTCAGTAAAAGGACTTGATATGTCATTCAAAGCCTGCTAAACAATGAAACAAAGTATTTTAAAGAAAATAGGTCTTTCCTTTCTTCTTGCAATATGCAGTGCACAAGTAGCAGACGCATGTACGAGTTTTCTTGTAGGAAAAAAGGCATCAAACGACGGCTCTACCATCATTACTTATAACCAAGATGATTATGGAATGTTTGGTCGTTTGTTGTATTTACCAGCCGGTCATCATCCAGCCGGCAGCATGCGTAAGATCGTTGATGGCGATACCAACCATTATTTAGGCGAGATACCTGAAGTTCCCTATACTTACGCTGTAATGGGCTATATCAACGAACATCAGTTGGCCATTACTGAAACCACTTTTGGTGGACGTCATGATTTGGTTGATCCTAATGGTAAAATAGACTATGTGAGCCTCATGACCATAGCCTTACAGCGCGCAAAGACAGCACGTGAAGCCATTAAGGTTATGACAACGCTCGTACAAGAATACGGCTATGCATCAGAAGGAGAAAGCTTTTCTATTGCTGACCCCAACGAAGTTTGGATTCTTGAAATGATTGGAAAGGGTCCTAAAGAAAAAGGAACAGTTTGGGTAGCAGTGCGCATTCCCGACGATTGCATTTCGTGTCACGCCAATCACAGTCGTATCCATCAGTTCAACATGAAGGATAAAGACAATGTGATGTATTCCAAAGACGTTATATCCTTTGCCAGAAAGCAAGGCTATTTCAATGGCAAAGATGCTGAATTCTCATTTGCTAATGCTTATGCACCAGCCGATTTTGGTGCCATTCGTTTTTGCGAAGCCAGAGTTTGGAGTTTTTACAATATGTGGGTCGAAGGAATGAACCGCTACATTGATTATGTTGACGGAAAGCACATTGGCAAAGCAGAAGTAATGCCCCTTTACTTTAAGCCCAAGCAAAAGTTGTCCTTGCAAGACGTGATGAATTCAATGCGCGATCATTATGAAGGAACACCTTTTGATATAACCCAGGATGCAGGTTCAGGCCCTTACGAAGCTCCCTACCGCCCCACTCCGCTGACATGGACGCACAATGGCAAGGAGTACTTTAATGAACGACCCATTTCCACACAGCAAACAGCGGGTACATACGTTATCCAATTACGTGACTATCTGCCCAACGCTGTAGGTGGTGTACTTTGGTATGGAAATGACGATCCCAATATGGTACCCTACACTCCTGTCTATTGCTCGGCAACTAAAGCACCTGAATGCTACGATCCTAAAAATGCCAGTGACGTAAAGTTTTCATGGGAGTCGGCATTTTGGGTACAGAATTGGGTTGCCAATATGGTCTATCCAAGATACTCTCAACTCTTCCCCAGCTTAAAAGAAGCCCGTCAGGAGTTAGAAACTTCCTACGCAAAACAGCAGGCAGAAGTTGAGAAAAAAGCACAAATGCTGCTTAAAGAATCACCCGCACGAGCTGCCGCATATTTAACAGATTATTCTGCAGACTGCGCTCAGCGCATGATGAATCGCTGGATGCAATTAGGACAATATCTGATCGTAAAGTATAATGATCAAACCATTAGACCTGAAAAAGAAGGAAAGTTTGAATTGACTCCTGATGGATTAGGTGCACGTCCTGAGCGTCCTGGATTCTCTGAGCAATATAAGAAAACAATTATAGAAACTACAGGCAACAAGTATCTGGTACCTTAACAAAGTAGTACGCTGTTATAATTACAATAAATAAGGCATTGAACCCACCCCATCAATGAATGGTTGTGGTTTCAATGCCTTTATTTTATATATTTACAGCAGCGAGTCTGTTTTGAAAAATTAATGACTCTCCCAATAAATATAGTACTTACCAACAGTATGCAATAACAATGCATAGCAGGAATATGATAGTACTATTTTAAAGAATCTACAATACCATTTAAAGCCTCATGCGTCTGTTGCGAAACAGGCACTAAAGGCAAACGAAGCATGTTCTCACATTTATTTTGGAGAGACAGCAAAGCCTTTATGCCAGAAGGATTTCCATCAACCGTCAGATTATGGTAAGCTTTAGCAAATCGGCGATGAATAGCTAATGCGTCAGCATAGTTACCCTTCAAGGCATGATGTACCATTTGGCCAAATTCGGCAGGATAAGCATTTCCGACAACCGAAATCACCCCAACAGCACCTATCGAAAGTAACTCCAAGGTAATCGCATCATCACCACTCAGTACTTCAAAACCTTGAGGAGCTTCCTCAATAATCGTATCTATTTGTGTGATTTGACCAGAAGCCTCTTTAATGGCAACCACATTATCACACTCTGCCGCTATACGCAATGTAGTTTGAGCCGTCAAATTAACCCCCGTTCGCCCTGGAACATTGTAAAGAACGATAGGTAAGGGACAAGATTCAGCTATAGCTTTAAAATGACGGTACAATCCTTCTTGCGAAGGTTTGTTATAATAGGGTGTAACGATCAATACACCATCAATGCCTTCAAGCGATACAGCATGCAAATAGTTAATAACATCGGCAGTACAGTTTCCGCCTGCTCCTAACAACAATGGAACACGTTTATTTATTACCCTTTTTACTACGGAAATGATTTTGTCCTTTTCCTCCTTGCTCAAGCAGGGCGTTTCTGCAGTCGTACCAAGTGCACAGATAAAGTCAACACCAGACTTAATTTGACTTTCTATCAGATTTTCTAAACGAGGGTAATCTACTTCTCCATCCTTTGTAAAAGGAGTAACAAGTGCTACACCGAGACCCCGAAATGGATTAACTCTTTTCATAATCAGAATGAATGAGGTTTGTTGATATATATTGGTGCAAAAATACAGAAAAAAAGCAGACCATCTGCCATTTTGTATGCTACTATCCTTAAAATGCCACTTATATTTTATTAAAATGCCAAAGTAACCCTCATTTCAAGCCATTTCATGAATGGTTTTTTAAAATAAATGAGGTTTTGTTTCCCATTGTCCCCCATTTACATTATCTTTGTTGTCAATTTAAAAAACATACGATATGATACTCTCAATGACTGGCTATGGTAAAGCCAACACCGATTTTTGTGGAAAGAAAATTCATGCTGAAATAAAATCCCTCAATAGTAAGAGTCTTGATTTAAGCGTGCGTATTGCACCCTTATATCGCGAAAAAGAAATGGAAATCAGGCAATACATTGCCCAACATTTAGAGCGAGGAAAAGTGGATTTCAACTTATGGGTTGAAAAAGATGAAACCGCAACAAATGCAGTAATCAATCCGAATGTAGTGGCAAATTATATGTCGCAGATTCAAACTATTTGCGAAGAACAGCACATACCTGCCCCCTCAAATGTTTGGGATATTATCGTTCGCCTGCCAGATACCACACAAAATTCAAGCGTTGAAGTTCTGACCGATGAAGAATGGTCGGTTGCAAAGCAAGCTATCAGCCAAGCTGTTGCCCAACTGCAAGATTTCAGAAAGCAGGAAGGTGCTGCATTGATGATTAAGTTCAATGAAAAAGTTGACAACATCGAAAAGCTACTTGGTGAAATCGAACCCTATGAATCGGCTCGTGTAGAAAAAATTCGTCAACGGCTCGAAGACAGATTAGCAGAATTATCTGGCATTGACTACGACAAAAACAGATTAGAGCAAGAGCTTATTTACTATATTGAAAAGCTGGATATAAGCGAAGAAAAACAACGCTTAAGCAACCACCTCAACTATTTCCGTGAAACAATGAACAATGGCCACGGACAAGGAAAGAAACTTGGTTTCATTGCGCAAGAAATGGGACGCGAAATCAATACTACCGGTTCAAAGAGTAATCAAGCAGAAATGCAAAACATTGTGGTTAAGATGAAGGACGAACTGGAGCAGATAAAGGAGCAGGTATTGAATGTCATGTAATCCCACGCCTTTCTAATAAGTAAAAAAAGCCAACACATTCAATCATATCTGTACACAACAATGAAATTACTCATATTTTCAGCACCCAGTGGCAGTGGTAAAAGTACCATTATAAACTACTTGATGGAGCAAGGTCTCAATCTGCATTTCTCAGTTTCAGCAACAAGCCGTCCACCGCGTGGACAAGAACAAAATGGTGTAGAATATTTTTTCTTAACACCTGAAGAATTCAAACAGCATATAGCCGCCAACGATTTCTTAGAATACGAAGAAGTTTACAAAGACAGATTCTATGGAACCCTTAAAAGCCAAGTAGACAAACAGTTGGCCAATGGCGAAAACGTGGTTTGCGATGTAGATGTTTTAGGTGGCCAGAACATTAAAAAACACTATGGCGACAAAGCCCTTAGCATCTTCATTCAGCCACCTTCAATCGAAGTGCTGCGTGAACGCCTGATAAGTCGCGCAACCGACACCCCCGAGGTTATTAACGATCGCATTGCGCGTGCAGAATTTGAACTCTCGTTCTCCGATAAATTCGACGTCGTGATTGTCAACGACGACTTGGCTACTGCCCAGGCCGAAGCCTTGAAGGTGGTGACAGCATTTTTGAATGAATAATATCTGACCCTATTTTTGTATCTATCAACTTAAACATGATACGAACAACAATTTTTGGCGGCTCGTTTAATCCAATTCATAAAGGACACATCAATTTAGCTCAACAGTTACTCAACGAGGGCGTAACGGATGAAGTTTGGCTAATGGTTTCACCCCATAATCCACTAAAAAAACAAGAAGGGTTGATTGATGAAAATATGAGATTGCATTTAGCCCAACTTGCCATCAAAGATAATCAAAACATTAAAGCGTCAGATTTTGAGTTTAATTTGCCTCGTCCGTCCTACACTTGGAACACCTTGAATAAACTGAAACAAAAATATCCCGAGCGGATATTTTCATTGCTGATAGGTGCTGACAATTGGGAATTATTTCCGAAATGGGCAAACTATAATCAAATATTGCAGCAATATGAATTGTTTGTATATCCTCGCAAAGGATTTGCAATAAACATAAACTCACTTCCAAGCAATGTGCATTACATTGATGCACCTCTCTACCCTTTCTCGTCAACTGACATAAGAAATGCTTTATCAAAAGGTGAAAATTGCGAACAAATGATTACCTCCGAAGTTGCCCAAGAAATTATTCGCCTAAATTTATATCCTAACAATTCGAAAGAATAAAATAAATTTGAACAGTTAGTTATGAGGAACTGAGGCTATACCCTATCCCTGATAAACCCTCAACATAAAGTAAACTCGCAATTTGAGTGTAATTCACTTTAATTGCGAGTTTGCTTTTTACACCTACAGCATATCCCCAAGAACTCATTCTAGAAATCATAGAGATACTGCCTTTGATGTACGACTTCCACACTTCAAGAGCCGCATGAACAGCTGAGTGTTCAAGGCACCTGATATTACTATATAGATTTTTGAATAGATAATATGTAGAAACCACTAGTTATCAACGCTTGTTCTGCTCACCTAAGTTTTAACAAATCCTTGAATAAAGCTTAAACATGCCACTTAGCTTTATCGCAAAATTTATGGTAAGAACAGCATTATTTTTTCCGATCTAATCTCACTTCTGAAAGCGTTGATTTTCAGTCAATCCGCATTTGCTAAAAAAGTCTCGGAACTAATTTCAACTGGCTCGGAACTAATTTCAACGATCTCGGAATAATTTTCGGCATTACGCCACCCAATTCTGTAGACTACTGAAAAAGAAGATATGACAGACATCTAGTTTTTCATTTTATTTAACCTATCAACGAAACTTCCTTTTAACATTATGCACTTGTTCCAATTTATTTTTACACTGCCATAATTTAATTAGTATATGCATAGCAAATTATCACAACACACATCATTATGTTAAAATGCCCTCTTATTCTCTTTCAAAAAATCTGTAACATACAGAAAAATCATTCTATTTGAAAAAAGTTCATAATGCAGAAAAAAAATACTCCGAAGATGCTTCCATAATAAAATAATTTCTCTAAATTCGCTTTTGGAGGGTTACAGTTCTCCCTAAATCTTACATATTATGGACGCATATCGACCCAAGCAGCGCATCACGCTCTCTTTCGCCAAGCGGAACGGGCGCAACTGCATAGCGGCCGCCTATGGTGGCGATGACACTTTGCGACAAAATTTGTCGCGCGAACCCGGTGCAATCATGACAGGCGATACCGCCTATCTGCCGGCAAAGAACTTCGTGCTTGCCGAGTTCTTCGACCGCTATGTGAAAATAGCATTTATAGACTATTCCGCTATCAAGGAAACCGCACCCCGTAAAGAGGAAGACAAACGGCCGCCACTGCCGGAAGGCTATCTGGAAAAACTTCAGCAAGTGCGTTACAGTGACCATACCATAAGGGTATATACCTCCTATTTCCGCGATTTCCAACAATATTTCGAGGGGCGTAAGATTGAAACGGTTACCTCCGGTGAGATAAACGACTACCTATTGTATCTCATCCACGAGAAAAACATATCCTCCTGCCAGCAAAACCAGCGTATCAACGCCATCAAGTTCTATTACGAGAAAGTTCTTGGTCAGGAACGGCGGTGTTACAAGGTGAACCGTGCCAAACGGGAGAAGACGCTGCCCGATGTGTTGAGCAAGGAGGAAATAAAGAAAATACTCGACGTGACGGTGACAGACCTGCGCTTCTTCTGTATGTTCTCCATACTCTACTCCGCAGGGTTGCGCATCAGCGAACTGCTGGAACTGAAACCCGGCGACATCAACGAATCCCGCTCCCTGATACGGGTGCGACAGGGTAAAGGGAAAAAAGACCGCTACACCCTGCTGTCAAAACCGTTGATGAAAAAGCTGAAGGAATATAACAAGTTGTACAAACCAAGGATATGGTTATTCGAGCGCAGACCTGAAGAACCTTTCACCGAGAGTATCGTGTCGAAACGGCTGAAGGCAGCGGCCCGGGAAGCGGGAATCACGAAACGGATTTATCCGCACCTGCTGCGCCATTCGTTTGCCACCCACTTGCTGGAACAAGGCACTGACATCAAGATTGTGAAAGAGCTTATGGGACATAACAACATCAAGACAACGGAAAGGTATGTCCACATAGCCGACACTTTCAAAAGCAATGTCAAAAGCCCGTTGGACGACCTGTTGATGGAGGAAGGCGAGGTCTGATACTTAGGAAAAATAACAGCCAAATCGGCTGATAGCATAACATTATAAACTCGAATCAATGAATAAATCGTTTTTTCAAGAAATATTAGAGAAAATCAATGAACATCAAGACAGTTCAATAATAGAAGAATTGAGCTATCATTTTTCGCAAACGCCCGATAATGAGCAGTGTGGTGAAGCAGTTGGTATCAGGAGATATAAAAATCCTTATACCGGTAAAAATGTATGTGGATTAAAAACCAAAAACTATCCTTTGTCGGAAATAGCCAATGCCGTGGAAGACAAAGAGGATGAAGTTTTTGATGTGATAAAACAAGCTTTGCCGCGTTTAACGAAAAAAGAATGGGAAGCATTTACTCGTTTAACGACTTTAATATATTGTGATTTGGAGAAAGAAATTAATTAAACCGAGTTTATAACAAACAGCACTACCGACTGAACAAGGCGGAACGCTGCCGGACATTATCAATAAAATGAGCAATTTAGAATTTCGTTCAACAGAAGAATTAAAGTCTTATATTCATTCTTTATTGGTAGAACATCCTAATATAAAGATTGATATATCAGAGGTATGTGACTATCACCATTCATATAGAAATGATGGCAAAAGAGTCTATTGGGGAGATGAAGAAGTGAAGAAGGCAGACATCGATAGTTTTGTAATCTGTCTTACAATGACTTTTGCTAAAGATAAAAACAAATGCTATGCAGGAGCTAAGCCTTTAAGAAGTGCCGATGCTGCTTCATTTCATAGCTTAAACTGGACTTATGCAAAAGATAGAAATCACGTTTGGACATTATGTGGAATAATAAAAGAAGCAGATGCCAATTCATTTCAAATATGTGATAGCGGAATGTACTTTAATAACGGCTTTATCTATCCTTATGGATATGGTAAGGATTGTAATTTTGTGTTTTATTATGACTGTTCTGGTAAGCCAACAATTATAAAGGCGGCAGATCCCAAAACTTTCTGTTCCTTGAATGACGGCTTATATGGAATGGATAGCCAATCCGTATTTTATGGAAAGAAGAAATTAAATAAGGCATCTCCCAATAGTTGGATAAAAGTTTCAGCTTTACATTCAAAGGATGCTAATAGATGTTTTTATCTAAATAGAGAAATCAAAGGTGCTGATCCTACTACCTTTTTTGTAGAAACAAGAAAAGATGGCTGGGATATTTTCGCAAAAGATAAAAAACATTATTATTTGTGGGGAGAAGAAGTCAGTCAAGAAGAATATGAGAAACGACGAAATATCTAAATATACAATTCATTGATAACAAGGTCGAGATAACAGCTAAAAGCTGTTCCTCACCAAACCATTATCCATATTAAATTATGAAATTGAATGAGTTAAATAAATATTACACTTTTCATTTGACATCATATATAGATGTTGGTGAATTAGAACGAGATACTTCACTATTTGTATGCAGATGCAGCGTCTTTCCTAAATTCTTTATGTCGTATAAAGAATTAGTAGAGAATGTGGACAGTGTAGATGAATCAACAAGAGAACGCTTTAGGGGTCAATTTAAGTCTTTCCTAAATGAGCTACTAAATTCATACTCTCTATATGTAACTGATAAAAATTCGGATACAATTATTGAGGTTATTGAAATCACAAGCGAGTTGATTATAAATCTAACGGAGAAAAGTGTAATCAATTTGTTTATCCCTGATTTGAAAATTGCAATGATAGGACACGATGATTATGGATTTATTCTCGTGACTGATATTAAGAATCCATATTTGAGCAATATTTCAAATAAATTGGAACAACACGTTCTTTATCTGGTAAAACCGGAAAAAGCAATGAATATGGATAACAAGCGGATAAATCACTCTTAAAAGTCTATTATCCACCGAACATTATGGTAGAAAAATGAACAATAGCAGGATTAAAAATATAGTAAATCTTTCAGCAGCAGAAAGATATGGCTACTTTATTCGTAAAGTTTCAGACTTTGAAGAAGTTTGGGGGTTAAAGGATAAAGAAGGTTGGGCTTTAATGGGAAATAATGAGCAAGTTTTATTTCCTGTATGGAGCGAAAAGGAATTTGCAGAATTGTGTAAATGGGATAACTATCAACCCAATTCTATTCCTCTTGATGACTTCATTGAGAAGTTATTACCGAAGTTAGAAAAAGACAATGTGATGTTGGCTGTATTCCCATTGTCAAAGGGGAAAGGTATAATTCGTACTGTTCAAGAGATAATTGCTGACATAGAGCGAGAGTGTGAACAATATGAATAAACTACCATAACAAGCGGATAAATCTCCCTTGAAAGGTTGATTATCCACCAAACATTAGCTACGAACAAAAAAACATTAAAGTCATGAAAAAGGAAATTGTAAATCGAATTAAACAATTAGGCGGTAATGTCGCCAATGTAAAAGGAGTGTCTTTACAAGAAGATTTGTGTGCCATAACTTTCAACACTGCTTTATATCAAAAGCCGGAAGATACACCTTGGCTTTCTGCCGAAGATACAGAACCGATTGAAGGTTTGGGCGATTGGGTGGATGAGAACATGGAATTATTCAATTCTGACAGAGAAACATTTTATAAGAAAATGGTTGATACCTACTATACATTGGACGAAGAACCTCGTGGGCAATTATTTTGGGTAGCAAAGCCTTTCACTCCGTTTCAAAAGGGCACACAAGATTTTGAAGAATGGAATGATTGGTTTTCAGATGATGCAGAGTTGGACGAAATCATTCAACATTCAAATTGCGACACTCCTGCCTTTGTGGAATTGCTTTACACAGATGCTTATCCCAATAACTACTATATCTGTGTGTCAGACCTCAATGTTGATAATCCGATTGTATGGAGTACAGACCATGAGGAGTTTTTTACAGAGGTTACTAATGAAGGAACATTGGAAGATTTTCTAAATAAGTTCATGACAAAAGAGGAGTTTATAGATATCGTAAAACGAAAGATGGAACAATAAAGAACGTAGCTAACACGCACCTGTTCCGCCTAACGGCGGCAAGCTGCCGAACATTATCAATCAAATAGAATATGAAAATATCAGTATTTAAACAACGCTACATAGATGCAATGTATTTGCCTGAAAGAAGACAGATTGCAGAATTGTTTAATTTGGCAGACGAATTAGAGGCTGCCGAAAAAACGGAAGAGAATTATCGTATTTTGAGTGATATATTTAGTTATTTGGGCTATTATACAAAAGCCTATAAATATTTATCAGAAGTTGCTAATCCCAGTAACGCAAAGGATGCAAAAAAGTTATATCACCTTAAAGACAGGATAGAACAAGAAGGTGATCGCTCTGCTATAAAACGTCCACGTAAAGCTAAAGTCTGTAGCTCGGTCAAAATGCCAATTTTCAAGTATTGTTCTAAGCCACTGGAAGCCGGATTATTTGAGAGAACTGATATGCCAGAGAGATGTGATTGTTGCGGTAAAGGGACGAACCTGATTTATTCCGGTCCGTTCTACGGTGAAGAAGATGTAGATGTGCTATGTCCTCAATGTATAGCATCAGGTAAAGCTGCTAAAAAGTTCAGTGGTGAATTTGTGGATTATGCAATTCTTTCCCCTACTATATTAGAAGAATACAAAAAGGAATTATGTTACCGAACACCTTCCTACAATGGATTTCAACAGGAACATTGGCCTGACCATTGTGGAGATTTCTGCGAATTTATCGCTTATGTCGGTTGGAAAGAAATTATAGAAATGGGATTAGAAAATTCCGTTGAGTTCGCTACTGAAGCAGAAGGTTATTCAGAACATAAGGAATGCATTGTAAATGGCAGTTCATGCCAGGGGTATTTATTCCGTTGCCTAAATTGTAAAAAATACATTCTCTATGTAGATTGTGATTAAAGAGATTGATAACATGCACCTATGCCTCCTAAACGGCGGCAAGCTGCATTCCATTATCTATAATAAATAGGAGGCAAAAATGATGAACGATTTAGAAGAAATTTGGGAACAGAGTTTTTCTCAGCTCGGGTATAAGTTGGATTTAGTTAAGCCCAACTATAAAGAAATGGAACATGATGATAGGATGATAGCATCTCTATATTGGTTGGAATTGGAGATGTATAATGGTGGTTTTGTTCAATTTTTCTGTAATTGGGGTTATGATGCTTATTTACTTGCAGTTGAAGGTTTAGAACAAATAGGAGCTATTAATACCAAGGAGCTTTTATTGAAAGCTTATTCTATCATTGAAAAGTTTGAAGATGATGAACGTCTTGAAGAATTATGGGACTTACCTGAATATCTTACCCAATCAGATGATGATGAGTTATCGAAAATAGATGAAGAGTATTGGCAAGATAAGGAACAAATTTCAAGGCTTATGCTTCTGAAGTTTCATCCTGATTCAATAAAGAAAATAGATAACAAGGAAAGTTAACCCCTGAATGGTGTTCCTTTCCAAACCATTATTCGCAATAGTAAAACAATTAATAAAATAAAGATTATGGCAACAACAGAAAGAAGTGGCTTGACAGGATTGAAACACGCGTGCAAGGAATGCGGAACCCCCTTAGGCTTTGAGGGGCTGTGCTGGAAATGCAGAGCAAGACATCACAGAGAAGAAATAAACGGTTGGAGCGAACAAGAAATAGAACGAAAGAAGGTAGAGGTTATAGAAAAACTAAAAGGCTCAGAGGAAGATGAGTTTTATAAGACCGATGAATGTGATATTTTCAGAGACCTTATGACAAGAGGTATTGACTGCAACGAAATATCAAGAGCGGCTTGTGAGGAAGAAATATATTATCCAAGCGCCTTGTATTACAAGGCGGACGAAAAAGTTAGGGACAAGTTGATAGAAAAGCTCATGGCGACAAAATCTGCTGATACGGGCAGTCGACTTTTAGGCTGTTTGGCAATGATTGGAGATAAAAAGTCGCAAGACATCTTGTATGAATTGAAACAACATCCGAAAGCTTGGAGAAAGGATTTATACGTCGATTCCGACAGTTATGCCGAAGAAGCCGGATGGACTTTTGACAGTAAAAACGAGCACATCATATTAAATTACAACAAATGTTTTTCGTTTGAACCCGGAGAGGCAAAGAATGAAAAAGGAACATTCATCGCCAAAAAAAGAGGCGTAAAATGCCCTCACTGCGGTTGTGAACTTGTGGATATTTTAGTAATTGATGGAAGAGATGAGAGATTGGCATTTTTGGGACTTGATGGAATCATCACCGCAAGCTGTTGTCCTAATTGCATCACGTTATCAGAAGGTGTGTCAAACAGGTTTACCCTTGATGGGAAAAATGAGATCATGGATTATGAAGGCATTGATGAAAATTATTTTGAACATAGCGACTGCATAGACCAAATGACAGAAAACAAATATGTGGTTTCTGAAAAAGAAAGACCCTTGTTCTATGGAGCTTTCAATGACGATGTAAATACAATTGGCGGCTTTGCGAGCTGGGTGCAAGATTGGGAATACAGGGACTGTCCCGAATGTGGAAAGAAAATGAAATACCTTGCCCAAATTCATTGGGATACAATAATAGACTGCGCAGAAGGAACACTGTTCATAGAAATATGTCCGGAGTGTAAGATCATTACAATGTTTCATCAGCAGACTTGAAAACATTGACCATGAAATGTTGAACTAAGATACGGATTCACGCGAATAATATGCAGATAAGCAACTTTAACAGGTTGCTATCTGCATACCATTAGATAAAACATACACTTGAAATGGCTTGCAACGCTCATTTCAAGTGTAAATGAAGTCGTCTAAACTTTTCTGACGAAGATTTGATTTGGAGATTTATCTCTTCTAAATTCAATCTTCACCTTTCTTTTTGGCCGTTTTTTGACCTTTCATCAGTCGTGTAGCTCGCTACACTCCTTTTTCAAGACCCAAAAACGCCTCAAAAATTAAGGCAAATCTTGAATTTCATAAAAGTTCAGACGACTTCAATGAAAAAATAATTCCGTAGAATAAGTTAAACTTTCAACTCACAATAGTTTTTAAGAACTCAGCATACCTACACAATTTTTCACTCATAAATCCTAAGTATGCCATTTGTGATCAATATTCTAGAAATTAACATTAAGTCCTAAGCTAAGAAGTTCATTAAATTGGAAATACGAATCTCCTTCTTTACGATTTACGCTATCATCGTAGCGGGGATAAAGGAATAATCGGGCCGATAAGTACTTGTTGATGGTAAGATTGAATGTATTTTCCCATTCAATCTGCGACTTCGAATAATCAGTAAAATAGTATATTCTACCCGCCCAACTTACATTTTTGACAATATTCCAATTATAGTTAATTGTTATGTTCGAACCATACTCCCATTTGGCATGGTGTCCTTTATTGATACCAAATGAGGTAACCAAACTCGGACGACCTACATATTTAAGTTTCAATGCCAACGGCGATAAGGTGGCATTTACGCGAAACTTATTATTCTTCGTATTGTACTGATAATCCATACCTATTGACAGCACTGATTCGAATGGCGACATAAAGTCGGAATATATTTTAGGATCATTCGCTTTATATCCACGATAAAACTGTGTCCAACTCTGCAACATCATCGTATAATACCAATGTTTTACGGCACGAATGCCTAATTTGTTCGTCATACGAATGAGGTCGGAATTTGTTTTATACTTATGCTCATCATCGTTATGTGATGACTGAAACCCTAACTTCATTTCCAATTTGTTGTCGAACGTAACCTTGCGCTGGTTATTGTAATTAGCCTCAAGAACTGTGGATGCCAAAAGCGCATTATGACTTTCTCCACCTTTATACCAATTGTCGCTGACATAGTTTTGAGTAAATTGCAGAGAAAAATTAGCCTTAAAATTCCAGAAATTGGGTTTGCGAATAATTAAGTCTAAATCGTCGGGTTCCGGAATGATATGTGAGGGCTCATTTTCTGGACAAACTTCGATAATTTGTTCTGAAAATGATTTTTCTTGCTTGACACTACTTTTTATTTCTTTCTCTAAATCAAGCGTACCATGTTTTTCTTCTTCATGGTGTACATACCACGGAAACTGAGTATAAGCAATGGCTAAATAACGATTGACTTCGTTGCATATATCATATATATGATGCGAAGAATGAATGGACGAAGCAGTTTGCCTTGCATCGCCATCAAGACTACCAATTACATGGTGAAGGGTAGAACCATACAATGTCGGACTTCCTAAAAGTGCTGAATAATAAGGATTTGACAAAGTATCATTCCCCGTATAATGCCAAGTATGATAATATGCAACCAATGAATCGAGAGCTTGCGAATAATGCCTTTTAAGGCTATGCTTTTCAGTGCGATTGCGCGTTATGTGCTGAGCATGTGCCTCGGTAAATAGACTGTGAATAAATATAAAAAATAGGGCACCTATAAGATGCGAATATACTTTCGACATAAGAAAATCAATGAAAATTCTAATTATAGCGCGAAGATAAATAATAATTCAACAAAAACCTTGGTTGTTCCAACACAAAAAATTATTTTTGGGCCTAATTCCATAATACACTACCATGATGAGACAGCTTAAAATCATTCCAAACATTACTAACCGAGAAGGAGAATCTATTGAACGCTACTTACAGGAAATTGGCCGCGAACAAATGATAAGCCTTGATGAAGAGGCAGAATTGGCTCACAGAATCAAGCAGGGCGATGAAGAAGCTCTGGAAAAACTCACGAAGGCTAATTTGCGTTTTGTGGTGTCAGTAGCAAAACAGTATCAAGGTCAAGGTTTAAGTTTGGTAGATTTAATCAATGAAGGAAATGTCGGACTAATTACAGCTGCTAAAAAGTTTGATGAAACACGCGGATTCAAGTTTATTTCTTACGCAGTATGGTGGATTAGGCAAAGTATTCTACAGGCTTTAGCTGAAAACAGCCGTATAGTTCGCTTGCCCCAAAATCAGGTGGGTAATGTAAGTAAAGTGAATCGGTTCTATCATCAGTTCATTCAAAAGAACGAACGGTTGCCGTCGGTTGACGAAGTAGCAGAAGCTTTAGATATGGAGCCTGAAAAAGTGAATGCTGTTCTCATCAGTTCGGGAAAGCACGTATCGATGGATGCTCCTTTGGTTGAAGATGAAGACAGTTGTTTGCTCGATTTATTTAGCAACCGCGAAGATTCGGATACTGACGCTCAACTTGTTACAGAATCGCTCGCCACAGAAATAGATCGTGCTATCAGTCAACTGCCCGATCGTGAAGCCAAAATCATTAAAATGTTTTTTGGTATCCAAAGTCCAGAACTAAGTTTGGAAGAAATTGGCGAAAAAATGAAACTTAGCCGAGAGCGTGTACGACAGATTAAGGAAAAAGGATTGGCTATTCTGCGTAGCGCACACTTAAGCAGTGTATTGAAAAGTTATCTCTAAGAGTACCTAAATGATATTCGCAAAAAGATTGCCAAAATTTAGCATTTATAATTATGAGCATGCAATGAATCTGACAAAAATAATGTACCTTTGCTATCGCAAACGTAGGCTAAACATTTTCTTCGCGTATGAAGAGTGTATTAAAGGCTTATGATGTATTATGAAACAATAAGAAACTACTAATGAAGAATATCTTACGTATTGCCCTGGTTGCTTTTTTCGGCACACTTATAGCTGGTAATGCACAAGCAAAAAGTAAAGAAAAGCAAGTTTACGCGTTTGCTTTCGGTACATGTTTTAACGATTCTGTGGTATATTTATCAGCAATTTCACCGGTACCTGATGGTGTGATTGAATCAAAAACCAAGTTCTTAAATAATCGTTCTGCATACTCGAACCAATTCAAGTTTTTCTTGGATTCGAAGAATGGGCATCCACATACTTGTGCTGTATTTTTCTCAACTAAAAAGGAAAAATTACAAAAGAAATATGCAAAAATTCGCCAAAAATGCAATAAGAACAAAAAGAAACAATTAGCAGAGTTGCCTGCAACTGATTTCGTTTTTCTCCCCGCAAATAATTAAATAACCTGACATATCATAACAAATTGGAAAAGTTACATTTTAAAGTAGCTGGAATTCAATTTGCAATTCTCAGTCACGATAATAACTTCATTAAAAAGCTCCTTCCTTCGTATGCTCCATTTCATGTTGAAGCTGAAGGAGATTCCAACTTAGTCGTTGAAGTTGACAATTCAAAGGTTGACCCTGAACCGTTAGGTTGCGAATTGGGGCATTTTGATTGTGGTGGCGCCAATCATAGTATTTATCGTTTACATGATGGAGGCTATAAGATACTCATCAGTACAGTCGATGACCATTTAGCAAGTGCAATGATTACAAGTTCTGACTTTAAGCATTGCACTGTTTCGCTTTATGGCAATTTAAACGATAATAGCTTTGGCTTAGGTAATGCCATGATGATAGCATTTAGCTTTTCATCTGCTCAAATGGGTGTGTTGCTCATGCATGCATCAGTCATCATGCATCAGAATAAAGGCTACTTGTTCCTGGGAAAAAGCGGTACAGGAAAAAGCACACATACCCAATTATGGCTGCGCTGGATAGAAGGTTCTGAACTACTTAATGATGACAACCCTGCTGTCAGGTTAATGCCTAATGGCGAAGTCTTGGTTTTTGGCACGCCCTGGAGCGGAAAAACTCTATGCTATAAGAATAAGCAATGCCCTGTAGGCGGATTTGTACGGCTTGAGCAATATGGACAAAACTTAATCGAACAACTTACACCTTTGCGTGCATTTGGATCGATTCTCTCGTCTTGTTCAACAATGATGTGGGATAAACCCTCATATACACATATCACACAAACAGTAGATAAAGTTGCTCAAACAGTACCTGCATATCATTTGCGCTGCTTACCGAACCAGGAGGCTGCAGAACTGAGTCAGCGAACCATTTCCAAACCATGATTTCTGAAAATCAAAGAACTAAAGAAATACCCAACAAAATTCTGCTTGCTGAGGTTAAAAAAACGATTCAAGCAGGGCAATCAGTAATCTTATCAGTAAAAGGATACAGTATGCGCTTGTTCTTGGAGAACAAACGCGATAAAGTTAAACTCGAAAAAATTGATGGCCAGAAAGTTAAGGTGAATGATGTGGTATTAGCTGAAATTAAACCCGATGTTTATGTGCTTCATCGCGTTATTAAACGTGAAGGACATCTATTGACGCTGATGGGCGATGGTAATATTGTTGGCACAGAAACATGTCAGGATTATCAAATTGTCGGTATCGCTACAGAATTTTACCGCAAAGGACGCCAAGAGCCAGACTCTGTTAATGGTTCGAAATGGAAGATTTATTCATTCATTTGGCTACATCTTAAACCTTTCAGACGGATTATTTTAGGCATTTACAGAAGATTGCCATTTTAGTTGGTTAACAAATAAAACAATTATAACGATGCACATCAAAAAAGGATTTGAGCTGCGCGATATTTGCGGCGAGAAAGTAATCATTGCAACAGGCATTGAAAATGTTGATTTCAGCAAAATGATTTCTTTGAATGAAAGTGCTGCATATCTTTGGAAAAATATAGATGGCAAGGATTTTACAGCTGAAAGCCTTGCTGAGTTACTTTGTCAAGAATATGAAATTGACCTTGTAACAGCTGCTAACGATGCTTCACGAATTATGGAAGAGTGGAAGCAATGTGGCATTATAGAATAGTATAAATTATATTAAATATTCATACAATGAAAGAATTGGCTCTGAAATATGGTTGTAATCCCAACCAAAAGCCTTCGCGCATCTATGTTGATGAAAATGAATTACCTATTGAGGTGTTAGGTGGTCGCCCTGGCTATATCAACTTTCTGGATGCACTGAATGGTTGGCAACTTGTAAGAGAATTACATGCTGCCACTGGTATTCCTGCTGCTGCTTCATTCAAGCACGTTTCACCCGCTGGCGCAGCTGTTGGTATTCCTATGAGTGATACCTTACGCAAAATTTATTTTGTCGATGATATTGCAGAACCCCTTTCCCCTATCGCTACAGCTTATGCTCGTGCAAGAGGAGCTGACCGCATGTCTTCTTATGGCGATTTCATTTCGCTTTCTGATACTTGCGACAAAGCTACGGCCCTGCTTATCAAGCGTGAAGTTAGCGATGGCGTGATAGCACCTGATTATACTGAAGAGGCATTAGAAATTTTGCGTGCAAAGCGTAATGGCACCTATGTAATTCTTAAAATGGACACGAATTACAAACCTGCCCCCATCGAACACAAACAAGTGTTTGGTATTACCTTTGAACAAGGAAGAAACGAAATCGATTTGACAGGCGACGAACTTTTCGCGAATATCCCAACAGAGAACAAAACATTCACAGAAGAGGCTAAGCGCGACCTTAAAATCGCTTTGATTACACTGAAATATACACAATCTAACTCTGTTTGCTACGCAAAGGATGGACAGGCAATTGGTATTGGTGCTGGTCAGCAAAGTCGAATTCACTGTACTCGTCTTGCAGGAAATAAAGCAGACATTTGGTGGCTTCGTCAGCATCCTAAGGTTATGAACTTACCTTGGGTTGACAAAATCAGAAGAGCTGACCGCGATAATACGATTGATATATACATCTCTGACGATTACGAAAATGTATTGGCCGATGGTACATGGCAGCTGTTCTTTAAAGAAAAGCCTGAAGTGCTTACACGCGAAGAAAAGCGAGCTTGGATTGCACAGAATACCAATGTTTCATTAGGATCTGATGCGTTCTTCCCATTTGGCGACAATATTGAACGTGCACATAAAAGTGGTGTGCAATTTGTAGCTCAAGCTGGAGGTAGCGTTCGCGATGACCATGTTATCAGCACTTGCAACAAGTATGGCATGGCTATGGCATTCACTGGTATTCGTTTGTTCCACCACTAATCAATAAATTTGCATTATGACTGTAAGCCGAAAAGCCTCTGACGATGAAATAACCCAGGCTATCACTGTTGGCATCACCTTTAAAGGAGCTAAACTTAAAAAGGCTACAACAGAAACAAAAATTAAAACTAAAGCAAAGAAGAAAACCTACATTACTGGTTTACATGGTTCTGGAGCTGCTAAAAAGAAAGCAGAAATCAGACAAAGACGTGCCAATCGTCATAAGAAATAAACTGGTACTTGTTTGTTACCTTCTAATAACGTAGTATTCAGCGAGATTGTACTTAAGATGTATAATCTCGCTGTTTTTGAATACCAAATGGATCAGTAGCAAAAAGGGAGAGTAGCAAAAAGTGGGGGCTGCAGCATTTGGGTGAAGCAAAACGTTGCTGCTTCGTACGTTTTGAGAATCGGCAAGAGATAAAATGTTATATCCCGATTTCGTTTTTTTTCGCGTGTGGAAAATGCACCGAAATACCCGTAGATAATGGGCTGAATGCCCATTTTAGGGTGTGGAAAAATTTCGAGGTGCGATATTAGGGGACCAAAAAATTTGGATTTCGGGTTGTCCATGTTGTATCTTTGCACTTGCTAAGTGAGGTTGCAAGTGGAGCCCCACAGATGAAAAAACAAATTTATCCGATTGATTCATTCAGCGTTCTTTGACATTTTGTTACAACAGAAGGTAAGGCAGGTAGACCTGTCTGAAACCCAGGATGCGAAGTTGAGTTTTACCACATGCTTTTGCGACTGAGCCTACTAAATGCTTTTTACGAATATATACATAAAAAGAATCCGCAAAGCATACTAAAATAGGTATGCTTTGCGGACTTAATTTAGTTAGGCACCTTTACTTATATTAAAGGTTTTCCTTTTCAATATCCTTGAAATATTTGTAGGTTCCGTGTGAAATGTTCTCACAGGCAGCTTCATCACATACGATGATGCCATGCTGATGCATCTGGAGTACAGAAATGGTCCACATCTGAGTAACAGGACCTTCGATTGCTGCTTGAAGAGCACGACCCTTGTTGTGGCCATTGCAAAGAATGAGAACCTCTTTGGCTGCCATTACAGTGCCTACACCAACAGTGAGTGCAGTTGCAGGTACGTTGTCAGGATTACCACCAAAGAAACGTGAATTGGCAACACGCGTATCAGTGGTCAAGGTTTTTTGACGAGTACGGCTAGTCAGTGAGCTTCCCGGTTCGTTGAATGCAATGTGTCCGTCAGGACCAATACCGCCAATGAAAAGATCGATGCCACCTACTTCGGCAATCATTTTTTCGTAATTAGCGCATTCTGCTTCCAGATCTTCGGCATTACCATTGAGGATGTGGATGTTTTCTTTCGGGCAATCAATGTGATTAAAGAAGTTATTGGCCATGAAAGAATGGTAGCTTTCAGGATGTGATTCAGGCAAACCAACGTATTCGTCCATGTTGAACGTAAGAACGTGCTTGAAGCTTACGCGTCCTTCTTGATTAGCCTTAATCAAAGCCTTGTACATACCGATGGGTGAAGAACCGGTAGGAAGACCTAAAACGAAAGGCTTCTCAGCAGTAGGATTGGCTGCATTTATTTTGTTTACCACATAGTCTGCTGCCCACTGTGACAACTTCTCGTAATCGGGTTCAATAATAACTCTCATAACTGATGTTTTTAAATAGTGAAAGAGGTTTTAGATTTCACGCAAATTTAACCATTCTTTGAATAACATCCAAGTGATTGTTGATTTTCTTTTACCAAAAAGAAAATTAGTATGAAAAACTTTCGAATCAAATTTGCTTTTCGTAGTTTTGCATTGAAATAGTGTTTTATCTTTCATCCTAAGGAGCATATTTTTTATCTCATATTATTTGAGCATCGAAATAGAGTCTGTTAATTTGATTTCACTTTCTCTGATTTACTAATTAATTAGGAAGCACATATTCATTTATACAAGTAATCAAACAGGCATTAGGATATGACACTGATTGGTAATCTAATCTTATAAATGGCTTTAGGTTCTACAACGAGATATTTAATAATTCTGCCGTTGTGTATCCTTTCATACATATAATAGACATGCAAGATTTCGTTCATTTACATGTTCACACCCAGTATTCCATATTAGATGGACAAGCTTCCATTTCAAAATTGGTCGACAAGGCTATTCGTGACGGCATGCGCGGTATGGCCATAACCGACCATGGAAATATGATGGGTATCAAGGAATTCTTTAATTATACGAGTAAGGTTCGTGGTAAAGCAAAAGGTATCGTAAAGGATACTGAAGCTAAGTTAGAGGCCTTACAGAATGGTTCCTATCAGGTGAAAAGCGAGGATGGTCAATCGGTCGAAACGATGATTGAAGAATGCAAGGCTATCTTGAGCAAACAACGTCGAATAGCTGATTTTAAACCTATATTTGGCTGCGAAATGTATGTAGCCCGACGAGGAGATAAAACCTTGAAGCAAGACCGTGTTGACCAATCTGGTTGGCACCTTATTGTGTTAGCAAAAAATGAGCAGGGATATCATAACTTAATAAAACTTGTCTCGAACTCATGGGTTGACGGTTTTTACATGCGCCCACGTACTGACCATAAAGATTTGGAGAAGTATCATGAAGGTCTTATCATCTGTTCTGCTTGCTTAGGTGGTGAAATTCCTCAAAAAATTATGCAACAAAATCTGCAGGCGGCTGAAGATGCTATTCTGTGGTTTAAAAGGGTATTTGGAGATGATTACTACTTGGAACTACAACGCCATGAAGTAAAAGATCCAAGCATAAGAGCAAACCGAAACACATTCCACGAGCAAGTTGGAGTAAACAAAGAACTGATTAAACTTGCTGAGAAATGCAACGTAAAATACATCTGTTCAAACGACTGTCACTTTGTTGACGAGGAAAATGCAGAGGCCCATGATAGGCTTATATGTCTTTCGACCGGACGAGATTTAGACGATCCCAAGCGTATGCTTTATACCAAACAGGAATGGTTTAAAACGCGCGCTGAAATGAATGATGTATTTGCTGATCTGCCTGAAGCCCTCAGTACAACTTGTGAGATTTGCGACAAAGTCGAAACGTACTCCATCGACCATGCACCAATCATGCCAAACTTTGCCATTCCTGAGGAATTTGGCACAGAGGAATTATATCGTAAAAACTTAACAGAAAAAGACCTCTTCGATGAATTTACTCAAGATGAGAATGGCAATGTAGTAATGAGCGAAGAAGATGGCTTGGCTAAAATCAAAAAACTTGGAGGATTCGATAAACTGTATCGCATTAAACTCGAAGCTGATTATTTGGCCAAACTGGCTTATGAAGGTGCAATTAAAAGATATGGCGATCCGTTGTCTGATGAAGTAAAAGAACGTATTAATTTTGAACTGCACATTATGAAGACCATGGGTTTTCCTGGTTACTTTTTAATTGTGCAGGACTATATTCGTGCTGCGCGTGAAGAACTCAACGTGAGTGTTGGACCAGGCCGTGGTTCTGCAGCTGGTAGTGCTGTTGCTTACTGCTTAGGTATCACACAAATCGACCCTATCAAATATGACTTGCTGTTTGAGCGTTTCTTGAACCCTGACCGTATTTCATTGCCTGATATTGACGTCGACTTTGACGATGATGGCCGTGGACGCGTCTTGAACTGGGTAACTCAAAAATATGGAGCCGATAATGTAGCACACATTATTACTTATGGTACGATGGCAACAAAATTGGCTATCAAGGATGTTGCCCGCGTGCAAAAACTGCCATTGAACACATCGAATGCCTTATGTAAACTTATCCCTGATAAATTACCTGAAGGTCCTGATGGGAAAGTTCCTAAAATGAATCTTCCCAATGCTATTGCTGCCATACCGGAACTACGAGAAGCTGAAGCTTCAACTGATCCGTTATTGCGAGATACAATCAGGTATGCTAAAATGCTTGAGGGTAATGTACGTAATACGGGTGTTCATGCTTGTGGTTTTATCATCTGTAGGGACAATATTTCTGACTGGGTACCCGTTTCAACAGCAAAAGATAAAGAAACGGGCGAGGAACTCCACTGTACTCAGTATGAAGGAAAAGTGATTGAAGAAACAGGCCTGATTAAAATGGACTTTTTAGGCTTAAAAACGCTATCAATCATTAAAGAGACTCTAGAGAATATCAAACTTTCATTAGGTATTGAACTCGATATTGATGAAATTAGCATTGAAGATCCAGCTACCTACCAACTCTATTGTGATGGACGTACGATAGGTACATTCCAATTTGAGTCTCCGGGTATGCAGAAGCACTTGCGTGATTTGCAACCTTCAACTTTCGAAGATCTCATTGCAATGAATGCCCTGTATCGCCCGGGACCTATGCAATACATCCCTTCCTTCATAGCCCGTAAACATGGCGATGAACCAATTACATACGACTTACCATGTATGGAAAAGTACTTGAAAGATACGTATGGAATTACAGTTTATCAGGAGCAAGTCATGCTTTTGTCTCGTGTAATCGCAAACTTCACACGTGGTGAAAGTGATGCCCTTCGTAAGGCAATGGGTAAGAAGTTGATTGATAAGCTGAATCACATGTATCCCAAATTCATTAAGGGAGGTACTGCAAATGGCCACGACCCTAAAATCCTTGAAAAAATTTGGGAAGACTGGCGAGCTTTTGCTTCGTATGCCTTTAACAAAAGTCATGCGACATGTTATTCATGGGTTGCTTACCAAACTGCTTATTTGAAGGCTAATTACCCATCGCAGTACATGGCTGGTGTGATGAGCCGAAGCCTCTCTGACATCGGTACTGTATCGAAACTGATGGACGAATGTAAGTCTATGGGTATTAACACTCTGGGCCCTGATATCAATGAGAGTTATCTCAAGTTCAGTGTGACCCACAATGGCGATATACGTTTTGGTATGGGAGCGGTTAAGGGTGTTGGTGAAGGTGCTGTTCTACACATTCTTGAAGAACGCAAGAAAAATGGTCCATTCAAATCAATTTTCGATTTGGTTGAACGCATAAACCTCACACTTTGCAATAAGAAATCGCTTGAAAGCTTAGCATTAGCTGGTGGCTTTGACAGTTTTGAAACTTACTCTCGTGAACAATTTGTTACACCTGATGAAAATGGTGAAACGTTCCTCGACAAACTAGTCAAATACGCAGCCAGATACCAAGCAGACCGTGCAGAAAATACCATGGCTCTGTTTGGACCAGAAATGATGATTGAAATTGCTAAACCTGAACCAGTCAGTAATGTTATCCGTTGGAGCGATTTGGAGCGTTTGAACAAAGAGCGTGACTTAATTGGTATTTATATATCAGGACATCCACTTGACTCTTATCGCATCATTCTTGAGAATGTATGCAATACGCAAATGGCTCAACTTGAAGATCGCGAACAATTAGCAAATCAAGACATCACATTTGGTGGTATTGTAACTGATATTCGAGAAGGACAGGATCGCACAGGAAGGCCCTATGGCTTCGTAAAAATGGAAGATTACAGCGGAGCTGGAGAAATTCCACTATTCGGAGAAGATTGGGCAAAGTTCAGAGGATATTTCACTGTGGGTAATTCACTTTATGTCAATGCGCGAGTTGAAGCTAAAGAATGGAAGAAAACTCGTTATGATTTGATCATTGGGAAGATAGAATTTCTTACCGATGTTAAAGATAAAATCATAAAAACGATAACCATCAATGTAAAGTTGGAATCTCTTACGCAAGCAGTAGCAACCGAACTATCAACAAAGATAAAAGACAATCAAGGTGAAACCGATGTTTATTTGAACATAATGGATTCCTCTGAACATACCTATATTCTCTTACAAAGCAAAAGATATAAAATGAATGTCAATGCAGATCTGATAAACTTTATCAAAAAGAACGAAGCATTAGACTATAAGATAAACTAAGTTCCCTTGAGAATACGCCGATTTTCAGCAGATAAATCAATATTTTACATACTAATTATATGAGTAATGAATTTATTTGCTAACTTCGCAAAATCAAAACATACAACCCTAATTTAGCATATAAAGACATGGAAAAAATCATCACTGACGCTAACATTAGCGAACTCGAAGCAACCGGTTTACCCATTGTAATTGACTTCTCTGCAACTTGGTGCGGCCCCTGCAAGAAAATTGCTCCTATCATTGAAGAACTTGCTTCAGAATATGAAGGCCGTGTTATCATTGGCAAATGCGATGTGGATGACAATGATGAACTCACATCAAAATATGGCATCAGAAACGTTCCTACGGTTCTCTTTATCAAAGATGGTAACGTTATTGATAAAAACGTAGGCGCTGCTCCCAAAAGCGACTTTGTAGAAAAGGTTGAAGCGTTGTTGAAATAAAATTCTTTACTCTCGTCAGTAATAGGTTACACCATTTCAGCATATTAACTAATTTATAAATATCCATCAATTATGTCATTAGAAGACGAATTGCTGCAAGATGCTCAAGAAGATGCACGCACTGTAGAGTACATCAAGACTCATATTCCGCAAGAGTTGCAATCGCTTTTTACGGAAGAACAATTATATTACTTTCTCGATGTCATTATTGAATACTACATCGAAAGCGGTATCTTAGACACTCCCGCTGACAAAGATGGTTATATAGAAATCGACGAAGAAGTGATTGCTGAATACGTAGCTAAGAAAGCGAAAAAAGAAGGTATTGGAGACTTCAATGTAGAAGATTTATTGTTTGTAGTACAGGCTCAATCAGACTACGCTGAAGAAAACTAATAATTATAATACATAAAATAAACGCCTCTGGATTTATTATTCAGAGGCGTTTATTTTTTTCAGAATAAATATTATAACTGTTCGATAGCGAACTTTTCTGGATACTTTCCATTAAAATCCTTATAGTATTCCATAATACTCCGCATGTCTGCTTCGATATCTCCTGAAGGATGAATCGTACGCTTACAAACAATGCGTTTGGTAGGATAATCTATCGCATACAGCAATATAGGAATGTTTGCCTTTAATGCAATGTAATAAAACCCACGCTTCCATTGTGTTACTTTTGATCTTGTACCTTCTGGTGTTACAGCAAGGGAAAAATTTGCAGATTTACGCGCAACTTCCGCTAACTGATCAGTCATACTTGTATGCTTACTCCGCTCTACAGGTATACCTCCCATTTTTTTAAATATATAGCCTAATGGACCTACAAACCATTCTTTTTTCATTAAAAAGTTTGACGTCAGTCCTATTGCTGTATAATAAGCCTTACCTATTAAGAAATCATAATTGCTAGTGTGTGGTGCCACACAAATAATACATTTTGGCGGACGGGGTTGATCAACCTCTTCTTTCCACCCTAACCATGAAAACAATACTGCACGACAAAGCTTCTGAATCATGTAACTTATCTTTCTACTAATAGTTATAATGTATAGGTTTGCTTGTTCATTTCGATAAACATGGATAAAGTCAACTTCAATGACCGTATAGTTCATTCGTTCATCACAACAATCATCAAGCAATGCTATACAAACGAAACAGCATATAAAAACAGCTCAATATAAAACGTCAAATCGCCTCATATCTTTCAACTATTCTTTAGTAGTTAAGAACGTAAGAACTGAAAGCAGGCAATTTGACGTTTCGTTTATGTAATACTATGCATTGATAATGCGATTGCTCAAGTCGTTTACTTTTTCAGTGAACTCTTGCTTAAGTTTCTTATAGAACACCTTCTCTGAACCTCGTTCAGTATGGCTGATACGAGCTACATAATCCATATGCAGTTCGATAACTTCCTTCATGAGTTCATCCAACTTCTCTTTGTTGCCTTGTTGGCACATGCTTAAAGCAACGCAATCAGCGAATAACTCGCCAGTTAGCATCTTTACACTCTTCTTGAGTTGTCTTCTGTTAGCCATAAATAATTAATTTATATTACTTACTGATGAATGATTTCCATACCTTTCAGTATGGCCTGTTCATTCATGGGTAAAAGTCCATGATGACGCTCAGGCAAAGTTTTGCGAAGCGCTTTCATAACACTCTCGATGGAAACTATGGGATGAAGTTTCAAATAGCCACCAAGAACAAACATGTTAAAACATTTCATCATAGCCATTTCTGCAGCAGCTTCCATTGCAGGAATTTGCCATGACTCGATGTCTGTTCTCACAGGTTTTTCAATGATGCCAAAGCTATCGTAAATTAAAGTTCCACCCGGTTTTACTTTAGGTTGAAACTTATCAAGAGAGGGTTGATTTAGCAATATTGCAGAATCGTAACTACTGAGGATAGGAGACGATATAGGCTCCTCACTAATAATCACTGTCACATTAGCAGTACCACCGCGTTGCTCAGGTCCATAAGCAGGCATCCAGGTCACTTCCTTTCCCTCCATCAGTGCAGCGTAAGCAAGAATTTTGCCCATGGAAAGTACACCCTGTCCACCGAAACCTGATATAATTATTTCTTGTTTCATGGTTAATTCACTTCTATGAATGTAAGAGAATTCTTTACTATATGGTAGCAACCCAACTATTTATCCTTTAAGTCACCCACGTGATAAAAATCGAACATGTGTTCTTCCATCCACTGGTTTGCCTTAACAGGAGATAATTTCCAGCCAGATGAACAGGTTGCAACTATTTCGACAAGGTTTGAACCTTTTCCTGCCATAGAGTTTTCAAAAGCCTTTCTGATAGCTTTCTTTGCTTTACGAATTGCAGCTACACTATGAACACTCTGACGCGTTACATAAGCTGTTCCTTCCAGATTAGCAGCAAGGTCAGTTATATTAAGCGGATAGCCATGGAGTTGAGGATCACGACCGTAAGGACAAGTCACTGTTTTCATACCTACCAATGTCGTAGGTGCCATTTGTCCACCCGTCATGCCGTAAATAGCATTATTGATGAAAATCATAGTAATGTTCTCACCACGGTTCAAGGCATGGATTGTTTCAGCCGTACCAATACAAGCCATATCTCCATCACCCTGGTAAGTAAACACCAATCTGTCAGGCCATAAACGCTTACAAGCCGAAGCTAATGCAGGCGCACGTCCATGAGCTGCTTCTTGCCAGTCAATATCAATGTATCTATAAGCAAAAACAGCACAACCTACAGGACTAATGCCAATAGTATGGTCTTCCATTCCCATTTCTGCGATTACTTCAGAAATGAGTTTATGAACAACACCATGCGAACAACCAGGGCAATAATGCATACCCATATCGTTCAAGAGTTTTGGTTTCTCATAAACCAAATTCTCGGGCTTTATAATATCTTCTCGTGTCATAGATGACGATATAAGAGAAATGTATTCGTTACTTATTTAATCCAGGCATCCGCAGCACCACTTCAACCATTTTAATAAGAACAGCAAAAAGTCCTAATCCATACCAAATGGTCAAGCTACTACCCTTATCAGCAAACAATATTCCAACCATAGCTATAATTGCCAATAAGATAAACAAGCTATTCAGGATATTGCGAATAAAAAGGTTCTTTCCGGCCTTACGTTTCCGGGCTTCCATTTCTGGATGCTTCAAGCGTTCTAATATACTTTTGTCGTTGTCAAACGGTGAATTCAGCATGTAAATATTCAGGATAGAAATATAATGAGGGATGTCTGATATAATTTGCCATTTGCCAACTATTTAGCAAATACAGCAAAAACAAATAGGAAATTATCTCTGGAGTCTTTCAAGAGCTTCCACAATTTCATCGGGATCAGGCACAATACCACCAAGACGGCCATATTGTTCAACAGGAACTTTACCTTCAACTGCATTGCGAACATCAAATACCATTTGTCCGGCATTGATTTCCACAACGAGGATACCCTTAACCTTGTTAGCCAGTTCCTTTATTTCCTTTTCGGGGAACGGCCACAAAGTAATCGGACGGAAAGAACCCACCTTAATACCACGTTTACGTGCTATTTCTATGGCTTTCTGCGAAATACGAGAAGCAGAACCAAAAGCGACGATTGCATAATCAGCATCATCCAGCTGCTTTGTTTCGTATCTCACTTCTTTTTCTTTGATTTCTTTATACTTCTCTTGAAGATGCAAGTTTCTGACTTCCATTATGCTTGATTCAAGTTCAAGAGAGGTAATAACATTGGGCTTACGCTGTTTCAATCCATGTCCATTGGCAGCCCAGGGGCATTCTTTGGCTATTTCTTCTTCTGTTCTACGAGGTTTGTAGGGAGGAAGAACCACTTTTTCCATCATCTGACCAATGACACCATCTGAGAGAATCATTGCCGGATTACGATAACGGAATGACAAAGTAAAGGCCAAATCTACAAAATCAGCCATTTCCTGTACAGAAGCCGGAGCCAAGACAATTACATTATAGTCACCATTACCGCCACCACGAGTAGCCTGGTTATAGTCACTCTGCGAAGGCTGAATAGTACCTAATCCGGGACCACCGCGCTGAACGTTTACAATCAAGCCCGGAACCTCTGCACCAGCCATATAGCTAATGCCTTCCTGCATTAAAGCTACACCAGGTGAAGCCGATGAAGTCATAACTCGTTTACCAGAGCCTCCACCGCCATATACCATATTAATTGATGCCACCTCGCTTTCTGCCTGCAACACAACCATACCTGTGGTTTCCCAAGGTTTGAGTTCGGCTAATGTTTCAAGCACTTCACTTTGCGGTGTAATAGGATAACCAAAGTAGCCGTCGCATCCACAGCGGATTGCAGCGTGGGCAATAGCTTCATTTCCTTTAAGAAGGAGTATTTCGTTTTCTTCTTTCATGGAAGGATAGTATATGATTATTCAACTTTTTTTCGGTAAACACTGATGCAACCATCTGGACACACAATAGCGCAAGATGAACAACCGATACAAGTATCGTTCACTTCTTCACAGAATGCATACCCTTTGTGATTTACCTCGTTTTTAGATAATGCGAGCGTTTGCGTTGGGCAAGCAACAATGCATAAGCCGCACCCCTTGCATCTCTCAGTGTCAATGACAAGGGCACCTTTCATTTTGCTCATAGTTAATAGATTATGATTACTTGTCAGATTCTTATATATCGTATTTCTGCAAGTTAAATCAATAATAGATTATTACTGCAAAAACAGATTTCAAAGATTTGTTATATATTACTGATTAAACATGTCCTTATTATAGAACTCCATAATGTCTATAAGCATCAAACGGCACTCCTTGGCAGGTCCTTCCGGCTCCAATTCTTCGGCTTTCAGGAAACTACTTATAGCTTTTGTCCATGCTGATTGCTTCATATACACTTTACCTTGTAAATAGTAAAGCTGAGCATTTTCTCCGTATGAGACAATTGCTTGATTAACCAATTCTTGAGCATCAGTCAAGTTATTGGCAGCTAATGCAGCGTAAATGGGCTGATAGACGTCTTTACTCATATTATGTTATTTCGTAGGTCGATAGCAAAGTTACATTTAATTCTGAAATACACACACTCAAATTGTTATTTTTATACTAACTTAACTATACTGCAAAGGCAAGCAGACTTGGCATATCACAGACTTAATTAACTCAAACTATTAAAACTGAGGTGTTTCCGCACTAATTTGTACTACTTTTTAATCTGTATGACTCTTTGCCACCAAAGCCGGATAAGTTGCTTCAATACCTTGTTCGCGATGACACACTTTTACAGTAATTCCAAACTTCTTGTGTATGTGTTCTGCCAAATGCTGCGCTGAATACACACTGCGATGCTGTCCGCCCGTACAGCCAAAACTGAACATCAAATTAGTAAATCCTCTTTCCAGATAACGAGCTACATGTACATCTGCCAATCTGTAAACAGAATCCAGAAATGTGAGAATTTCACCATCCTCTTCCAAGAACTTAATCACAGGCTCATCTAATCCGGTCAGTTTCTTATAAGGTTCATATCGTCCGGGATTATGCGTACTCCGACAATCAAACACATAACCGCCTCCATTACCTGAAGTATCCTCTGGTATACCCTTTTTATAACTAAAGCTAAAAACACGAACAGTCAATCGCGTATCATCTGCCTGCTTAGTCTTATCTGACAATTCAGAAGGTTGCTGACTGCTGAACCGAGGTAAATTTACGAGCTTATGCAACACTGAATTTAAGTATGCATAAGGTAGCCCCACTCCATCTGAAAGTACGCAACGCAAGTTTTGAATTGCCAATGGTATACTATCGAGAAAATATTTTTTTCGTTCAACATAACCTCGCAAACCATAAGCACCCAGAACCTGGAGAATTCTGAACAAGACAAACAGTTGTAGACGATATCGAAAACTCTCTTCATCAAAATTCGGCAAAAGCTGTCGCAACTCTTCAATGTAATCACTGATAAGTTGTTCTCTCATTGTTTGTGAATAACGTGCAGACGCCTGCCACAAAAATGAAGCCACATCATACTGTAGCGGCCCTTGCATTCCCCCTTGAAAATCAATAAAATGAGGATTGCCGTATTCGTCAAGCATGATGTTGCGTGCTTGAAAGTCACGATATAAAAAATATTGCCCCGAATCTGTGCAGCCAACCAAATCGTGTGCCAAGTTCACGAAGTCAGCTTCAAGTTTTACTTCATCGAAAGGTAAATCCGTCGTTTTTAAAAAGCAATACTTGAAATAGTTCAGGTCGAACATAGCAGCTGTTTTATCAAAACGCTTTGGTTCAATGCATCTGCTAAAATCCAAGTTTTCCACTCCCTTAACTTGCACCCTGGCCAAACCTTTTATTGTTTTGGACAACAGTTCTTTGTCTTCTGAACTATAATAATATTGGTTTGCTCTTGCCTTAGCCAATGCTTTATATAAAGAGGTATCACCCAAATCCTCTTGTATATAGCACGACTCATCATCGCTGAACGCATATATTTTGGGCATGGGTAACGATTGAGCGGTAAAATGGCTTGCTAAATACACAAAACAGCGGTTCTCGTCAGTTGAAGTTCCAATTACTCCAATTACAGATGAGCCATCAGCCGCAAACATACGAACGTACTGTCTATTGCTTCCTGCCTTGGGCAATGTTTCAATTTTGTGAGGTGCCTTGCCACACCATTCCTTATATAGGGTTAGTAAACTGTTCATAGTTAAATTGCAAAAATACCTTCGTACGTTTTTATCTACGCTTTGCCAAATACATTAAATGTACAGCCACCAAAGCCGCCGTTTCTGTTCTAAGCCTACTTTTTCCCAGACTTATAGGTTGAAATCCAGCAGCAATAGCCATTTTTACCTCCTTGACACTAAAGTCTCCTTCAGGGCCGATTAGAACCAATGAGTTATCCGAACTACTGAGCAGGTCTCCTAAAAAATTACGCGCAGTCAGATGAATATTTTCCTCATTGTCAGTTGCATATTCCTTGCTGACATTATCTTCTACGTCCTCAGGAGCATAACAATGTGCAATAAACTTTTGTCCGCAAAAAGGTTGTGCAATAAACTTTTCAAAATCAGTCATGACATCAACCGTAGGCTTAAAGGCTTTATGGCTTTGCTTCATGGCTGAAACCACAATTTTCTCCAAACGCTCGGTCTTCACTACCCTACGTTCTGAATTTGCACAGTTTAAGAGCGAAATACGGTCAACACCTATTTCCGTTGCTTTTTCTGCAAACCACTCCATCCTGTCCATGTTCTTGGTTGGTGCCACCGCTAAATGAATACCTCCATGCCATAACTTCTCATCTTGCCACTCTTTCTCAACTTCAAACTGACAATGTTTTTGACTTGCTAAAGTTATGACAGCATGATAAAACATGCCTCGGCCATCCGTTACAGTCAAAGCATCTCCCTCTTTCATTCGCAATACGCGCACTGCATGGCTGGCTTCCTCTGCTGGAAGTTCACCATAAGTACCATTAACGCCCTCGGGCACATAAAATATGCGGGTTTCTTTCATAATCAATTAATATCGTTTGGAGTATCCGGATTACGCTTTTTCAGTTCGTCGCGCAAAATGCTTGCCAGCTCAAAATTATCTTCATCGACAGCTGCTTGAAGTGCATCATGCAGTAATTTATCGTTCATTGCACTAATGGGCAATGTCATCCGGTCTGATGTATTGGTAAAATTTACTTGATGGGCAAGAACGTCTTTTTGTACCCAAAATGAAGTTCCTTCTTCCAAAGCTGCAACTGCAGCTTCTGCCATAGGAACCGCAATCGACACAACTTCATTGATCCATTCAAAATCAATCAATGCTTGTGTCTGTCCATTTCGTGGCTGCAGCAATCTGACACCCAAAAGTCGCATACCAACTCGTCTTGCTAACTGATTCATCAATTTCGAACAAGAAAAATCCTGTTGATTTAATGCTGAAGCAATCATTTCATATTCATGGGCCGAAAGAAGAATAGGCATAAAATTCTCACCATTTCTATCGCGTAATACCAAAATGTATGCCTCTTGCAGTTCTTTACCACGAGTCAATCCTTCAATCAGCAATTCGGTATAATTTTCATACATATCATTCAATTTTGACGGCATGCTCATGAAGGAGTAAACCAAAAGACTCCCTATGGAACAAAGTTATGCCATATTTGGTTACAAAAATACTAAACTAATTTTATGCAGCCATAATTAGAAACTGTTTTTGTCCTTAAGTATTTTGAGTAAAATATTAATATAGGTATTTTTTGAATAATCAAGGAATATTTTCAGACGTTTTGTGAGTGGTATTGCACAATCTTTCTTATATTCGCTTCATCTAAGCCAACAATTGGCATAAAGAAACAGACACAATCATGCAAACCCTATAAACGATTTAGACAATGAATACAATAAAAATTAGCGTCGAATATCAAGAATGTACCTATAACGAATTAAATAACACCGATAGTGAACTGACAAACGCTGCTCGCGAGGCTACCTACAAAAGCTATGCACCCTACTCTAACTTTCATGTTGGAGCAGCCATTTTGCTAACCAATGGCTTAATCATACAAGGAAGCAACCAAGAAAATGCGGCCTTTGGAGCCGGAACCTGTGCGGAACGTACGGCCTTATTTTATGCGCAATCAGAATACCCCAACGAAAAAATCAAAGCAATAGCTATAGCTGCACGAGGGTCTGACGGTGATTTTACGGTATGCCCTATATCGCCTTGCGGAATTTGTCGCCAAGCACTCATCGAAGCACAAACCCGCACTCAGCAAGCATTCAGAATACTCATGTGTGGAAAAGATAAGGTGCGAATCGTAGACGACGCTTCTACCCTACTTCCCATACAATTTGATGCCATCGTTTAAACACTACTGCTACAAGCAATCTTTGTATGTATCAAAAGTGCGCTTTTAATGCCTTTTTCTGTTTATCCTAATATTTAGGCTACAACCTTTAAGTAAATCGGAAAAGTAAAGATTAAAGCGCACTTTTGATTTGTTCGAATTCGCTTTTTAACACGACTAAAACAAGACTAAATGTTAAACGAACTTCCTCGAAAAAGCAAAATTTATCTAAATCTCAGTTTAATATTTGCTGCTACAAATCGGTTGTTTTATGCACACTTGGGCTTGTTGATTAATATTACTCCGCGATTCTGAAAATTAGTTCCAAGCCAGTTGAATTTAGTTCCGACCTAGTTTGAATTAGTTCCGAGCTAGTTTGCAAAGTCTTGGAATAAATTCGTACAATCGCGGAACTATTGAGAATCAGCACTTTTAAAAACAACATAAGCAGGGCATCCTTGACGTGCTTTTTACTCGAAAATTCAAAAAACACGGAACTTAGAAATTTCACTTTTATTATATCGCAAATACAAACATAAAAGTTGTTTGTTAAATTCATAACAGACCAGAATAGCCTTGATGACTTTTCTTCATTACCGAATATCGCACCTATTTCTTCCAGGCTTTTTTCAACCAGCTTCCCTATCTAAAAAAAGAGGGTTAAGTGTACAGCTATCATTGCGTACACTCAACCCTCTTTGGTATAAAGAAGTTTCTCAGAATAATGAGAGAAAATCAACCTTACTTAGAAGCAGCATTAGCAGCCTCAATCATTTCCTTGCTAGGAATGATGTAAACCTCAACACGACGGTTTTCAGCCTTACCGGCAGCCGTAGAGTTGTCAGCAACGGGATTATCTTCGCCATAACCTTGAACACTTACAAGGCGAGCAGAAGGATAACCGGCCATTACGATTTGGGTCTTCACAGAGTTTGCACGCTGCTGCGACAACTCAAGGTTCTTAGCTTTGCTCTGCTCAGCAGTACAATTTTTCCAACCAGCATTGTCGGTAAATCCGGCAATAGCAATGTTGTAAGTATTGTCTTCAGCTACGAGTCCATTGACAAATTTGTTGATAGACGTCTTTGCAGGAGCGCTGAGAGTTGCAGAACCAGTGTTAAACAACAAACCACTGTCGAAAGTAGCACGAACATACTGCGTACCATCTTTATCTGTAAGGATTTCAGCCTCAGCATTAGCAGATTCTGCAGCTTTCTTAGCCTTATCCATTTTGTTACCAATCAGAATACCAGCACCAGCACCAACTGCAGTACCTACAGCTGCACCAATTGCGGCACCTTTACCTTTACCAATGAATTGGCCAACCAAAGCACCTAAAGCACCACCACCGGCACCACCAATCAGACCACCTTTGGCGGTATTTGTCATACCACCACAACTGCTCAGAAGCATAGCTACGCTAAGAGCACAAACTGATAATTTCATCTTTGTCATAACGTTAATAATTTGATTGAATGATGATATTAGTTGGGGCAAAGATACAAAAAGACATATTACTAGCATCTTTTTCTGCCCTTTTATTTGTATTTTTGCGGTCAAGAATAAATTATTAAATGCCACTAAGCAGTAAAATGACTAAAAATTGTTAGAGTACTCCGTGGCAACTATACGCAAAATCAAAATGGCAAAAGAACTCAAAGATCTTACAAAGCGTAGCGTTGATTACTCACGCTGGTATAATGAATTGGTAGTTAAAGCCGATTTGGCAGAACAGGCAGACGTGCGTGGCTGTATGGTAATCAAACCTTACGGTTATGCTATTTGGGAAAAAATCCAACAGTCACTCGATGCCCGTTTTAAAGAAACCGGCGTGCAGAACGTTTACTTCCCAATGCTCATTCCTAAAAGTTTTCTTTCAAAGGAAGCTGAACATGTTGAAGGTTTTGCTAAAGAATGTGCTGTAGTTACTCACTACCGCCTGAAAGCAAACCCAGACGGCGATGGTGTTGTGGTTGACCCTGCAGCAAAGCTTGAGGAGGAATTGATTATCCGTCCTACTTCTGAAACTACTATTTGGAATACTTACCGCAAATGGATTCATTCATGGCGCGATCTGCCCTTGTGCTGCAACCAGTGGTGCAATGTGATGCGTTGGGAAATGCGTACGCGTTTGTTCCTCCGTACGTCAGAATTCTTGTGGCAAGAGGGTCACACGGCGCATGCCACTCGCGAAGAAGCCGAAGCTCGTGCCAAACAAATGCTCGATGTTTATGCAGACTTTGCCAAGGAAGTAATGGCAATTCCCGTAGTTCGCGGTGTAAAGAGCGCTACTGAACGCTTTGCCGGCGCGCTCGACACCTACACTATTGAGGCTATGATGCAGGATGGTAAAGCTTTGCAAAGTGGTACAAGCCACTTCTTGGGTCAAAACTTTGGCAAGGCTTTCAATGTGCAGTTTGTCGACAAAGAAAACAAGATGGATTACGCATGGGCCACCTCATGGGGTGTAAGTACACGATTGATGGGTGCACTCATCATGACTCACTCTGATGACAATGGTTTGGTACTTCCTCCGCACTTGGCCCCTATTCAGGTTGTAATTGTTCCTATTTATAAGGGTGATACTGAATTGGCCGCTTTCAATGAAAAATTAGGTGGATTGACCGAACGCCTGAAGGCTATGGGGATTCGTGTGAAATACGATAACGCTGATAACAAGCGCCCGGGCTTCAAATTTGCCGACTACGAATTGAAGGGCGTTCCTGTACGTCTGGTTATGGGTGGACGTGATTTGGCAAACAATACTATCGAGTTAATGCGTCGTGATACGCTGGAGAAAGAAACCCTTTCGTTCGATGGTATTGAGGATTACGTAAAGAATCTGCTTGAAGAAATTCAGACGAACATTTACAACAAGGCCAAAAAACGTTTGGACGACAACATTTTCCCCTGCGACAACTATGAAGAGTTCAAGGAACGAGTGAAGGATGGCGGTTTCTTCCTTTGCCCCTGGGATGGCACTGAAGAAACAGAGGCTCAAATCAAGGCTGAAACACAAGCTACAATCCGCTGTGTGCCTTATGGCTACAGCCAAGAGAATCTGGGCGTTGACATGGTGAGCGGTAAACCTGCTACTTGTCGCGTAATTATTGCACGAAGCTACTAAAAAGTTTTTGTGAAATTTCTTTCAAAAAGAAAATTCGAACGAAAACTAATTTAACTAAATAATGCCGGTAGGATGTCTGTTACTAACAAGTGTGAGTTGATCATTTTCCGACCTGTTTAGAAACAGACACCCCGCTGGCATTATCAGCATTACATTGTATGCAATTCAGTTGCATGCAAAAGTTTTTCTCGTTCGAGAATTGTATTTTTATGATATCTGTAGAAAATCTTTCTGTTGAGTTTAGCGCACGTCCGCTCTTTGCGGACGTGTCGTTTGTTATAAATAAAAAAGACCGCATTGCTCTTGTCGGAAAGAACGGAGCAGGAAAGTCTACGCTCTTAAAAATACTGGCAAAACAGCAGTTGCCTACAAGTGGCAATGTAGCAATACAGAATGACATCAGCATTGGTTACTTGCCGCAAGTTATGGTGCTGAGCGATGAGCATACCGTGATGGAGGAAGCAGAAAAAGCATTCGAACACATCAGCGAAATGCAAGAGCGCATTGAGAAACTTAACAACCAACTGGCGGAACGAACTGACTATGAAAGCGCAGACTACATGAATCTGGTTGAACGCTTTACATACGAAAGTGAACGCTTCCAAATGATGGGTGGCATGAATTACCACGCAGAATTGGAAAGAACTCTACTTGGTTTGGGATTTACGAGTAATGACTTTAACCGACCAACAAAAGAGTTTTCGGGTGGATGGCGTATGCGAATCGAGTTGGCAAAATTGCTTCTTCGCCAACCGGATGTCCTACTACTTGACGAACCTACCAACCATTTGGATATCGAGAGCATCCGTTGGCTTGAACAATTCTTAAGCCGCTCTCCAGGAGCTGTTGTTCTGGTTAGCCACGACCGTGCCTTCATTAACAATGTGACTAATCGCACGCTGGAAATTTCCTGCGGTAAGATTACAGACTATAAAGTAACGTACGATGAATTCATAAAGCTACGTGCAGAACGTCGGGAACAACAGTTGAGAGCTTACGCCAACCAACAAAAAGAAATAGCCGACATTGAGGACTTTATTGAACGATTCCGATACAAACCGACTAAGGCCGTTCAGGTTCAAAGCCGAATAAAGCAACTTGAAAAAATTGTACCTATCGAGGTTGATGAAGTAGACAACTCGAGCTTGCATCTAAAATTTCCTCCTTGTTCGCGCTCAGGCGATTTCCCCGTTATTTGCGAAGATTTACGAAAGGATTACGACAGCCATTGTGTGTTCCATGACGTAAATCTCACCATAAAACGCGGCGAGAAAGTAGCTTTTGTCGGTAAAAATGGTGAAGGTAAATCGACCTTGGTAAAGTGCATTATGAATGAAATTCCATACGAAGGTTCGCTTAAGCTAGGCCATAATGTTGAAATTGGATATTATGCTCAGAATCAGGCGCAAATGCTTGACGGAGAACTCACAGTATTCGACACAATAGACCGTGTGGCAAAGGGTGACATCCGCTTGAAAATTCGCGACATATTGGGCGCTTTTATGTTTGGCGGAGAAGCATCTGATAAAAAAGTTAAAGTGCTTTCTGGAGGTGAGCGATCCAGATTGGCTATGATAAAGTTGCTTTTGGAACCTGTCAATTTCCTTATTCTGGATGAACCGACCAACCATTTGGACATGCGTACAAAGGATGTGCTGAAAGAAGCTATCCTTGCATTCGACGGAACAGTAATCGTTGTAAGTCATGACCGTGATTTCTTAAATGGGTTAGTATCTAAAGTTTACGAATTTGGCGGTGGGTTGGTTAGAGAACATATTGGAGGTATCTACGATTTCTTACAGAAAAAAGAAATGGAATCTTTAGATGAACTCCACACAATTGGTTCTCCCTCTGGAAATTCCCCCAAAGCCACTACGTCACAACCTTCAGATGGCAAACTCAGCTACGAGGAACGAAAGGAACAAGCTAAATTAAAACGCAAGGCTGAAAAGAAAGTGGAACAGTGCGAACAGTTGGTTATGGAGCTTGAAAATGAAAAGACAAAGCTCGAAGCCAAACTTGCAACCCCTGAAGGGGCTGCTGATGCTACTTTGTTTGAAGCTTACAATGACATTCAACAGAAACTTACAGAAGCTGAACTGGCTTGGGAAGAAGCACTTGAACAACTTGAGAGCTAACACTTAAAATAATTCTCGGTAGATTCTAACGTTGATTTGCTACTTACGAATCTCAAAATCTACCGAAAATAAAAATTCAAACATCATGAACATCAAACAATTATTACCCACGTTGGCATTAGCTGCTACTGCTGCTTTTGCACAACAAGACAATCTGCTGGGCATTGACAAAGGGAATATGAACCTGAAGGCAAAACCCGGAACTGATTTCTATGAATACGCAACTGGGGGATGGCAAAAAGCTCATCCGTTGACTCCTGAGTACTCGCGCTATTCACAATTCGATGCCTTGTCTGATAATAACAACAAGCAGATTCGTGAATTGATTGAGGAAATTGCTTCAAAGAATCACAAGCAAGGAACGCTTGAACAAAAAATAGGTTCTCTTTACAAACTGGCAATGGATAGCGTTCGCCGGAATAAAGAGGACTATGCTCCGATCAAACCCATGCTTGCAGAAGTGATGGCTGCAAACTCTCGCGTTGCCATTCAGTATATCATGGCTAAAATGCATGCAAATGGTATAAGCAACTTCTTTGACATCAGCTGCAATGCCGACATTAAAGATGCTGAGTGGAATTTGATGCAGGTTTACCAAGGTGGTTTGTCGATGGGAGAACGCGACTACTATCTGGAAAATGATGAATCCACATCAAAAATAAGAACTGCATACAAGCAATACGTCAAAAATTTGTTCAGCATGACTGGCATAAATGCAGAACAGGCCGAAAAGAACATGCAGGCGGTACTGGATATTGAAACTAAAATTGCTACAGTTTCATACAGTGCTACAAAACTTCGTGATATAGAAGCCAACTATCACAAAATGAGTTATGCCGAGCTTCTGTCAAACTATCCTGGTATTGATTGGAGTACTTTGTTCTTGCTCAATGGCATCCCTGCATTTGAACATATTTGCGTAGGTCAACCTGAACCTATTCATGAGGTAGAAAAGCTTCTGAACGAGGCCCCTATTGATGATTTGAAAGCATATCTTTACTTTAAAATTGTTGACGATGCAGCTAATGCGTTGAGCGATCGTTTCCGCAAGGAAAGTTTTGCTTTTTACAATCACACCATGAGCGGTGCTGAACAAGATCGCCCGCGTTGGAAACGTGCAGTAAGTGCAGTTCAGAGTGCCTTAGGTATGGCTGTCGGACGTATGTATGTCGAAAAGTACTTCCCCGAATCATCTAAACAAAGAATGATTCAGTTGGTTAAAAACTTGCAAAAAGCTTTGGGCGAACGTATCGACATGCAAGAATGGATGAGCGATGAAACGAAGAAGCAAGCCCACGACAAACTGAATAGCTTTTATGTAAAGATTGGTTATCCTGATAAATGGATGGACTACTCAAATCTTAACATCGTCGATTCGCTGAGCTATTACGAGAACATGATGAATGCATCGAAATTTATGAGCAAATACATCACCGATTCTCGCGTCAACAAACGTACAGACCGTACAGAATGGCTCATGACTCCTCAGACCATTAACGCATACTACAATCCAACAACTAACGAGATATGTTTCCCGGCAGGTATTCTGCAACCGCCGTTCTTTAATGCAGAAGCTGACGATGCTTGTAATTACGGAGCCATCGGTGTTGTTATCGGACACGAAATGACGCATGGATTTGATGACCAAGGATCACAATTCGACAAGAACGGTAACCTCCGAAATTGGTGGAGCAAGCAGGATGCTGAAAATTTCAAAAAGCGTACTCAAGTAATGCGCGACTTCTTTGATAAAATTGAAGTACTTCCTGGGCTCCACGCGAATGGTCAACTTACCTTAGGCGAAAACATTGCTGACCATGGCGGATTGAATATTGCTTATCAGGCACTTCAAAACGCAATGAAAGAAAATCCTTTAACTACGAAGGATGGATTTACACCCGAGCAACGCTTTTTCTTAAGCTATGGTTTGGTTTGGGCTAACAATATGCGTGAACCTATGTTGCGTCAATTAGTTAAAGTAGACCCTCACTCTCCCGCTTTGTGGCGTGTAAATGGAGCCTTACCTCATATTGATGCGTGGTATAAAGCTTTCAACATTACAAAGAAAGACCCTTTATACATCTCGAAGAAAAATCGCGTAGATATTTGGTAAACAGCGATTTGACCTAATAATTACTAGACGATAGAAAATGTTGTGTAAAATAGCATAACATTTTCTATCGCGTTAACACATAAAATTCATGGAAAAAGTAACAAAAGAAGTATCCCTTCCAGACAACGCATTCAGACCTCTGAAAGATGGTGAGGAATACGAACCTTTGATGAAACCGACACAGACCTACCGTGAAGTCACACCTTGGTCGGTTACCTGGGGTATTCTGATGGCTATAATTTTTTCAGCAGCTACAGCTTATCTTGGATTGAAAGTCGGTCAGGTATTTGAAGCGGCCATACCTATCACAATTATTGCAGTGGGTGTAAGCGGTGCTACCCATCGTAAAGATCCTTTAGGTGAAAACATCATTATCCAAAGCATTGGTGCTTGTTCGGGTATGATTGTAGCCGGTGCTATTTTTACACTACCGGCACTTTACATTCTCCAAAACAAGTATCCCGAACTGACGGTAAACTTTATGCAAGTATTCTTCTCATCACTTTTGGGTGGTGTATTAGGTATCTTGTTTTTGATTCCTTTCCGCAAATATTTTGTCAAAGACATGCACGGAAAGTATCCATTTCCAGAAGCAACCGCTTCAACTCAAGTTCTTATTTCTGGCGAACGAAGCGGTTCACAAGCTAAACCGTTGCTGGTTGCCGGCATTATTGGTGGTCTTTATGACTTCGCGGTTGCTGCATTTGGTGCATGGAATGAAAATTTCACTACGCGTTGCTGCGAGGTCGGAAGTATGGTTGCCGATAAAGCCAAACTCGTACTAAGCATAAACACCAGTGCAGCACTTTTGGGTATGGGCTACATTGTGGGCTTAAAATATGCCGCAATAATCTGCTTTGGCTCAATAGCAGTATGGTGGTTAATTGTACCTGGCATTGCACTTATATTCCCTGACATGATTGTTGTTGAGGCTACCAAAGATACCGCAGCGATTACGGCAGCTATTGCCTCGCCCGAACAATTATTCGGCTATGCTAAAAGTATAGGTATTGGCGGTATTGCAATGGCTGGTATCATTGGTGTAATCAAAAGTTGGGGAGTTATCAAAAGCGCTTTCAGCTTGGTAGGAAAAATTTTCAAAGGTGGAAACGTTGACGAACAAGTGGCTCGCACACAACGTGACATTTCTATGAAAATCATTGCCATTGGTTCTTTGTTGACATTGGTTGCTACTACCTTATTCTTCTATTTTGATGTAATGGAGGGTAATTTGCTGTTCACAATTGTAGGTATATTGATTGTAGCTATAATTGCTTTCTTGTTTACTACGGTTGCAGCCAATGCCATAGCGATTGTCGGTTCAAACCCTGTAAGTGGCATGACACTCATGACGTTGATTCTTTCATCTATCATTATGGTAGTTGTCGGACTGAAAGGTACCGGTGGTATGGTGGCGGCCCTTATCATGGGTGGTGTTGTATGTACTGCATTATCGTCAGCTGGTGCATTCATTACTGATTTGAAGATTGGTTACTGGTTAGGAGCAACTCCTCATAAACAGGAAGCATTCAAGTTTATCGGTATTCTTGTTTCTGCTGCTACTGTTGGCGGCGTCATCATGATTCTTAACAAAGCATACGGCTTTACTCCCGATAATTCTGATGTTATGGCTGCTCCTCAGGCACGCGCTATGGCTGCAGTAATTGAACCTCTGATGAGTGGACAAGGTGCACCATGGATGCTTTATGGTATTGGAGCTGTCATATCTATCGTTCTGACATTTTGTGGTGTATCAGCGCTCGCTTTTGCGTTGGGAATGTTCATTCCTCTTCAACTTAACTTACCCCTTATCGTTGGCGGATTTGTAAATTGGTATATCAATAGTCGTTCTTCAGACGTACAGTTGAATCAACGCAGAAATGAAAAAGGCACACTCCTCGCTTCCGGTTTTATCGCTGGTGGTGCGTTGATGGGAGTTGTAAGTGCCGGTATGCAATTCGGCGGACTCAATTTTGCCAATGCCGAATATATTGCATCACCCGTTTCGCAAATAGTATCATTGGTAGCCTATATCGCTTTGATTATCTATTTGACGAAGTCTAGCATGAAGGCTTGATTCTTACCAACAAACAAACCCTAAAATTATTACTACAAAGCTAAATACGTTGATTATCATCAAAAAAAGCAAAAGCTATTTGGCTGTAAAAACAAAAAGTAGTAATTTTGCAGAGCTGTTACGAGATAACGGCATAATTCAAACCTATAAATACAATATAAAAAATGGCAACTAAAATCAGATTGCAGCGTCATGGCCGTAAAGGCTATGCTTTCTACAGCATTGTAATCGCTGACGTAAGAGCACCACGTGATGGTAAGTTTACTGAAAAGATTGGTACTTACAACCCCAACACCAATCCCGCCACAGTAGATTTGAATTTTGAACGTGCCCTTTACTGGGTAGAAAACGGCGCTCAGCCTACCGATACCGTTCGCAACATCTTGTCAAACGAAGGTGTTATGCTTATGAAGCACTTGAACGGTGGTGTTCGCAAGGGTGCTTTCGACGAAGCTGCTGCAAAGAGCAAATTCGAAGCTTGGAAGCAGGAGAAGGAAGCCAAGTGCACGGCTGCTGCCAACAAAAACGCTGCTGAAAAGAAGGCTGAAGCTGAAGCTCGCCTTGAAGCAGAAAAGAAGGTAAATGAGAAAATCGCAGAAAAAGTAGCTGAGAAGAAGGCTGCTGAAGCTGCTGCCAAAGCTGAGGCTGAGGCTGCTGCTAAGGCTGAAGCTGAAGCACAAGCTGCTGAAGCTAGCGAGGCTGAAGCTCCTGCTGAAGCATAATATAGCTTTTCTGCTATCATTATCTTACTACAGTTTAAGCTGGAAGAGGAGTTTAATCCTTTCTTCCAGCTTTTTTGTTTCCATAATTATCTGCTCAAAAACTTTAAGCAAATACCTTATATTATGGCTCAGTCGCAAAAGCGTGTGGTAAAACTCAACGACGCATCTCCGGGTTTCAGACAGGCCTACCTGCCTTACTTTCTGTTGTAACAATATCGTAAACAATTCATGCAACAAGAATAATGATAACGAAAAATCTCGTAAAATACATACACTCACTCAACCTCAAAAAGCATCGTGATGCTCAACATTGTTTCGTTGCCGAAGGGCCTAAGGTTATCACAGACTTGCTACCCTTGATACCTTGTAAAGCTCTTTATGCTACAGAAGATTTTTTGCAAGCAGCCAATCCTAACTTACTGCGAAAAGCAAAATTGGTCGAAACTGTTAAACAAGCTGATCTTGAACGCTTATCGTTATTACGTTCGCCACGAGGAGGCATTGCCATTTTTGAGATACCTTCATGTGAAGCTGAGGCTGATAATTCCATGGCTTCTCTACCCCTGAATAATCTTTGCTTAGCATTGGACGGTATACAGGACCCAGGAAATTTGGGAACAATAATTCGCATTGCTGACTGGTTTGGCATCGAGCACATTTTTGCATCATTAGATACGGCTGATGCTTATGCTCCCAAGGTAATACAAGCCACAATGGGTGCTATTGGCCGTGTACATATACACTATGTAGACTTACCCAAATTCCTTAAGTGTTTAGACTTAAATACTCCTGTCTTCGGAACATTTCTTGATGGAAGCAACATATATCAACAAAATCTTACGAAAACAGGTATTATCGTGATGGGTAACGAAGGAAATGGCATTTCCCCGGCTGTAGCACAGTGTGTTACACACAAACTTCTCATACCCAACTTTCCTGAAGACCGATTAACAAGCGAAAGTTTAAACGTAGCTGTAGCAACAGCCATTGTTTGTGCAGAATTTCGTCGAGGATAATTTGTTTTCTTTTTTTATAAGACTACATACAATAATTCTAGTCCTCTTTAATAGGTGGTATGTGTTTCTAAATATTGGTATATCTAAAATCAGTATCCTATGCTCAACTTTTACTCTTTACATAATCCATTTTTCCTGATGTGCATACCTGTTGTGGCATGCCTCTTGATTCTTGTCACCTATTTATTACGTTGGCGCCATTATCGTTTACTGCATAAATACGCACAATGGCAACATGAAGCACAAGAAATAGAAGTTGCTACACACATAGCTCTTTATAACCAAAAAAAGAACGATCAGCCCATCTATCCCAAAGTCAGTATCGTTATACCCTCTCGTGACCAGGCAGACCAACTAAAAATGCTGCTACCCAAACTTTTGGAGCAAGAATATAAAGGAAACTTTGAGGTTATAGTTGTAGATGAAAAATCTTCAGATGAGACCTCACTTGTTATAAAACAATTTTCAAATAGCTATAAGAACCTAAGACAAACCTATGTGCCTGCAACATCACGGCATATAGAACTTCGAAAGTTAGCTATAACCTTAGGTATCAAAGCCTCGTTTAGTGAGTGGGTAATCATTTTGAATCCTGACACCATTCCTGATTCAAAAAGTTGGTTACAACACTATGCAGAAAACTTACAACCTGGGGTTGATTTCATTCGGGCATATTATAATTATGAACACAATGGAACGGCCACTTCAAGATGTGCAATAATTGAACGATTACGTCAATTCGCCATGGATCTGGCTGCCTATGAAAAAGGACTTGTCTTAAACTGTGAAACAGCAAATTATGCAGTGCGCAAAAATTGGTTTATTGAGCAACAAGGATTTGCGGACAGTTTAACGTTGCCTTTTGGCGAAGAAAAAATCTTTGCCTGCTACCATGCAACGACAGAGCGGACAACTATGCTATGCTCTTCAGATACTTGCGTTACTGAATTGATGCCCACTAAACGCAATCTGTACGAAACCCGCATGTATGCATCTGAAACAAAGAAGCATTTAAAAGGCATCACAAAGCGCTATACTGTTCATGATTCCATTGCCACAATCTCACTATACTTATGCACATTTATAGCTATAGCTTACATCCTACTCAGGGTTATTTATGATATTGATGCAAGCCATTATTCCCAGCAATATATTTATACAGATATATTCTGTCTTTTTATATGGTTATGCTTACTTATCTTACCGACATGGATGTTGCGAATCGGAGCAAAAGCAGTAAATCAAAAACCTTTTGGTATATATATATACCTGCATGAAATGCTGCAACCCTGGCGAAATATATCAATCATGTGGATGAGGTATATACACAAAAGTGAGTTTAAGCGTAATTTCATAAACTAAGCAAGTAAGTAGGTGCTCAAAATTATTTTATATAATTCTATCGAAGTATTTTTACTTTGCTTTGCGGAGTCAGGCTTCACCTCAGCATAGCTCTTGAGAGCAAGCTCTCGTCGCTCTGCATT